>Ga0182027_10001147_pt1 | contig 44444 bp, 58 predicted proteins | sample 712E1DmetaG_FD_121300 | JGI IMG/M metagenome (GOLD analysis project Ga0182027, IMG submission 121300) | Permafrost microbial communities from Stordalen Mire, Sweden - 712E1D metaG (Illumina Assembly) | ecosystem: Environmental > Terrestrial > Soil > Wetlands > Permafrost | place: Sweden...
TAGGGGAGCCTAAACCGAAAAGCTTTCGGGATTTTCTACGATATGATCCGGTGGGTGAACAAGTTCTGTTCCGTGCCTATCATTTGGATATACGTCGCAAAAGTATTATTGTGCGACGTATCAAGAATCATTCTTCTCCAGGGGATCTACAAACCAATAACAGGGAAGTGCAGAAGTATAACTACTTCTATCTCGCAAACTATTGGCACCATAGTGTTTTAAGCTCCTGCAATTAATTGTTAACTAATCTATATATAAGACCCCGCTCTAGGCCACCACTCCCGAACATTCTCCATTCTTTTCCCAACCATATCAAACCCACTCACCTAGCAAGTTATCCACATGACTGCCAATTTTCGTGAAAACTCCCCTCTTTTGTGAAAACTATTATAGGACTTAAGTTATAGGATGATTATTATAGGGCTCTTATTATAGGCCCTCTCCCCTTTCTAACAACCGCCTCTATTTTTTTCTAATTAACAATTCTCGATCATTCCTCATCCCAACCAGCTCGTTGTCAAGAACCCAACCACAATAATGATGATTACTGTCACCCCATACTCCAGCAGGCTTTCTAGGTATACTCTGCTCGACAACCTCTGTTCCAAAACTCCAAACATCGCGTACAACGCCGATGTCAGGATTAAACCTCCCATAAACGGTTTAATCGGCCAAAAACATAAAACCCCGGAAATAATCGCCACAATCCAACTGGAGGCAATCGCAAACCGCCAGACCTCCGGTCCAAAGTCATTTTTTAAATCCACACTCCACAAACTGGGATAGGCTAAGACAAAGGAAACCACAAAGGATATTGGCATCACCCACCAAAAAGCCAGTTTCATCGAAAGAGCTACCGTGAAGAAAAATAAAGAGGTAATTAGAGTCAAAATAAAGTTTACCGATCGTGCTGCCCGAAAAAGTTGAATCGTTCTGATTGAAGCCACCGAAAAAATATTTTCGATCAGTAGTACTCCATAAATTCCCATGCCTACTAGCAAGAAATAAAATATTCGGAACAGGCCCGCCAATAGTTGAGATGTCTCCACCGAAAACGATCTCCCAAACATTCCCGGAAAAGCCGTTGGTAGAAAATTGGAAAACAAGCCGCTCCCTAAGGTAAACATCATCGGTAAAATCAACAAAGTAATCCACTCAATGCCTTTCAAATCGTCAAACAATACCCAGGCAGACAAAATATAGGCACTCGCCCCAATCGCCAAAACCAGACCGAAACGGTAATCCACCTGTGCCAGAGTCGAAAGCCACAGCAAGAAAGCAATCAATGTACTTACCAAAACAAATTTCGTTCTTTTTGACATTCTTAAGCTAGGTTAGACCAAACATCAACAACATCGTCAAGATCAGAAACAGCTTCCAAAAGTTCCTCCACTTTTGCTTTCCCCTGTTCATCCAAACTTATCATGGGGATCGGCACAATCGACTTCATGTAAGACACTGAGCCGGGGCCACCCAACTTGGCTTCGTGTTTATTAAGGACTGAATTAAGCTCCGAAGCGGTTCGGTTCCGGTTATCCGTCACGGCCGTAATCATAATTCCCACCCCTTCATTACTGTAGGCTTCATAGATTATCTCCTCCGACAGATTGGCTCCGTCGACACCCAAGCCTTTATCAATGGCTCTTTTTATGTTTTCCATCGGCATGTTGGCCGCCCTGGCCTCCACCACACACTCTCTTAGATAAGGATTGCCTTCTATATCCCCTGAACCGCCTTTTTTGACGGCTATATGGATCTTTTTTGCAATTTTAGTAAACACGGCACCACGCTTGTTATCTTCAATCGCTTTTTGGTGCTTAATAGTGGACCACTTTGAATGACCTGACATAGTCTTAATTTTACACCAAACATTCTCCGGCTTGACATATCACAATTTTCTCTTTATCATGTCCTTCAGCATGAACAACGATTCAACGCACGATTTACAACATGAAGCCATCAAAGCCGCCGTTAGTAAAAGCTGGAACGAAGCGGTTAACCTCAACGAAAAAATCCTCGAAACTTACCCCGAAGACATCTCCACTCTCAATCGTCTCGGTATCTCCTACTCCATGATTGGCAAAAACAAAAAGGCCGAAGCCAATTTTAACAAAGTCCTTTCTGTCGATCCTCATAATCAAATTGCCAAAAACAATCTCACCCGCCTAAAATCCAACAAAAATACCGGTCTTCTCAATCCGTTTACTCAAACGGTCAGTTTTATCGAAGAACCGGGAAAATCCAAAGTTGTTCCCCTGGTAAACCAAGCCGAACCAAAGATTTTTTCCAAATTAAACATTGGCGAACCGGTTGAACTGGCCGCTTGTAAACATAAAGTTAAGGTTTCCGGTGAAAAAGACACTTTTATCGGCTACCTCCCCGACAATATCTCCCATCGTCTCCTTCAATTGCTCAAAGCCGGCTACAAATACAAAACTGTCATGAAATCGGTCAATCCCAAATTTCCTCAAGTTTTTATCGCTGAAATCCACATCACCAAAAAACTCAAAGGCGTCCCCTCTTTCCCCCTTGACGAAAACGAATTGCTTCCAACTCTTTCTTCCGGAGAATCCAGCGAAATTCCTCCGTTGGAAATTTACGACCCGCTCATGGGTGAAGAGGCTTAAATTCTACTTTAGCCAAATCTGAATACTCCCCACACTATCTGTCTTCAGATTACTGTCAATTTTTTTACAGCCGACCTGATTCCGCAGAAAATCTTCTGTCATTGTAAACGGTTTCGCGGCCTCGTAGAGACAACCTGTTCCTCCAACTGTCGCCGTTGTATCCGCCTTAACTTCTACCACCCGCATCCCGGCCGACTCCAACTGCCTAGACAAAGTCAACCCTTCACCCTCGACACTGGATATATTATTAATTGCTATATCGGCTGACTCGTCAAGAATTGGCTCCAAAGCAAATTTGTTTTTTGTCCATAAAGACATTATTTCGTTATTCACATTCAAAAATTCTTTACCGTCCGGATCGGTCGTTTCATCAAAAACACTTTCCGGTAAACTTAGAGTCAAAACCTTTTTGGAATTCACTGTGTCGATCAAAAACTGCCTAATCAAAAATCTATCTCGAACGCTCAAGTCCGTTTTCAAACCCAAGTCCAAAAGTTGTCCCAGCACATCTTCGATTCTTCCCCCTTTTTCCATTTTAACGGTTCTGGTTAGCACTATACCCAAGGTCTGTCCTAGCGACTTCTCTACCGTTTCAAACGGCTTCTTCTCTCCCATACTATACTGCCATAAAGACTCTACCGGATAGCTTGCAGACGAGTTGTAGATCTTCACCGTCATATCAGCGGGTAAATCCACCCAGCTCACCAACCCCTCTTCGGGTCGGAGTAACAAAAGGCTTGTCCCCGTCTCCCCGATCACCGCCACATTTATTCCCATTCTTCCGCTATAAACTCCATTTCTTAAAATATTGGCGATCATTAGTCCCGCCAAAGCGACCAAAAAAACTCCTCCCAAAATCAGCAAAAATTTGTCTTTAATACTCCCCTTCATAAGTTTCTTTCAAAACGCTGTCCTGTCGTTTACGATATTTTTTTAACGCCTCTTTATCGTTACCGAATTTTTTGATTACCTGACCCATATGCAGACCACTGACAAAATGCGGAAAGATTACATAAGCCACTCCGGCCTCATACAGTTCTTTTGCCTGAGCCAAGCTCTCCGCATCAGCGATCACCGGCACTTCAATCTGTCTATTTTTCAGTTCGGACAGTAGCGATAAAGAATCACTTATATTTTTCATCGTCAAAATCACCAACTTCGCCTCGGTAATATTGGTTAGTTCCAGCACATCCGGATCGGTGGCGTCCGCAAAAATTACACTTTCCCCTTTATTGGATAACTCGGTCACAATTTGCGGGTTGTAATCGACTATCACCGTTTTTTCTCCATTCTTATTCAAAAAAGACAAAATACTTTTCCCTGTCCGGTCTCCGCCAAATAAAACAATATGGTTCTTATGTTCGACTTTATTTTGGATATTTTTTCCGCCAAATTTAAAAAGTAACTTGGACATTTTACTGATACGCAAACTCAATTTCCCGGCGTGGCTGATCAAAATCGTTGACAACGCCATCGACACCAAAACTGCCAAAGTGACCGCCTTTACCACACTCTCCGTCCAGATTCCGTTCGCCAACCCGACCGACATCACCACCAAAGAAAACTCGGATACCTGTGTCATATTCAAACCCAGTAAAATCGCCGTCCGCCCGTTCAAACCCGTCATTCTCGCTGTCATATGGGTCACCAAAAACTTCACCACCATAATCATTGGAATCATCACTAAAACCAGTACCCAGTTTACCCCTCCCAAGCCCACCTCAAAACCCAGTAATACAAAAAACATCGTCAAAAAAACATCCCGCAGTACTCTTATCTTGCTGACGATCTGGAAATGACCCCAGCTCGTCGACAGGCACAAACCCGCCAAAAGTCCGCCAATCTCCGGCGTCAGACCCAAGACTCGTACCGAAACATAGATCACCAAAGCAAACCAGGCCAAGCTAAAAAGAACTAAGTCTTCGGCGGTCTTAATTACTTCTTTCATCAAGACCGAAATTAGGAAACTGCCGATTACATTTACCACCGCCACCAAAGCCAACAATTTTAAAATTAAGCTTCCTAAATCGACCCAGTTTACTCCGCTCTTCAAACTTGGCAAAAACACCAAAAGAAAGATCGCCAGCAAGTCCTGCAACAACAAGATACCCAGAGACAATCTTCCGGAATAGTTATTCAGTTCCTTTTTCTCCGACAGTACTTTTACGACCACGATCGTACTGCTAAATGTCATGGCCACCGCAAATAGCGTCGCCGCGATAACCGAAAAATTCAAGGCAAATATCCCAAAAACCACGTACACCATAACCAGCAACATGGTCTGGCCCAAAAATATTAAAAGTGCTTCCTTACCCACTTTTTTGATCTCGTTCCAGTTCATCTCCAAACCGACCAAGAACAAAAGCAGGGTCACCCCCAAAGTCCCCAGAGCTCCCATAACCCCCACGCTTGGGGCGCTAATCAGCCCGGATAGTCCCAAAACCAAACCGGCCAACACATGGCCGATGATCGATGGTAAACCAAAATAACGAAAAACAATGCCCACCAAAACGGCGACCACAAAAACCGCCACCAGCTCAATAAAAAATGCGTCCATCAATTCATTCTAATCTACCAAGAGGCTCTTAAGCAACACCGTACAGTCATTCGGTAAGGGTGCCATAACCTCCACTTTTTTCCCGCCAAAAGTTTCCAAACTGATTCTCTCGGCATGTAAAAAATGATGACCCAAGTGCTCTCGATCACGTCCTGCCAGTTCTTTATTTAAATACTTATCATCCGCGAAGATCGGCCAGCCCAAAAAAGACAGGTGCACTCTGATCTGATGAGTTCTCCCCGTTTTCAAATTTAATCTCAAGTAAGTCAAGGCGTTTCCCCAATGTTCGCTATTTTCATACTTATATCTCTCCAGCACCTTCCACTCTGTGATAGCCTTTTTGCCTTCATAATGCACTTGCCATTTCTCGCGGTCAAATCGGCTCCGTTTCAGAGGCAATACCACCGTGCCTTCCGTTGGTTCTACTCGTCCATGCACCAAGGCCACATATTCCTTTGTTAATTTTCTCGCCTTAAAAAGCTTCAAATAATATCGCAGGGCCTCCGGATTTTTGGCGATCACCAAACAGCCGCTGGTTTCTTTATCCAACCGATGACAAAAACCACTCCTTTGCCGAAACAATTTATCATCGTACTGAAAGAAAATTTCCCCTTGTCGTTGCTCGATCCAGTCCTGTACCGTCAATCCCGAAACCGACTCCGCTCGATTCACCACCAAACCCACCGGTTTATTGATGATAAGTGTCTCATTGTCCTCGTAAAGCACTTCTATTTCCATTACTTCCCAGTATATACGAGACCACCCCCAAACTGATCAGTACATCGGCCAAATTAAAGGTAAATGGCAAAAACGGCAGACTTATATAGTCCCAAACACCTCCCCACACCACCCGGCAGATTAAATTCCCCGCCCCGCCCAAAGCCAACAAGAAAAGGAAAAGTCGATCTTTGTTAGTCATTCTTTTCTCATACACGTACCATAAAATAACTGCACAGTAAGCCAAAAAAGAAACGGCACTCCCCCACCCCGGCCCCATACCAAATGAGACTCCCCTATTTTCCACACCAATTCCTACCTCACGAAAATGATTCTGCAAAAATATATCTAAAAACACAACGGCGATTGCCAAAACTCTCACTAACTTAGTTTTTTCTCCGCTTTCTTGGCGCATTCCATGCACATGTCGGCTGTCGGTGTAATGGCCAGACGATCGGTATCGATCATCTTGCCGCAACTTACACAGATTCCGTATTTTCCTAATTTAATTCTGGTCAAAGCCTTACGTACTGCCACTAGAGAACGTGACACTTGTAACTTCATGGCATAGGCTCGGTCATGTTGAATATCCACGGCTACGTCCGTATCTACCGAAGAGTCATCACCCCTGTTCCCGGAAGTAAACGGATCTACCTTCTTCAACTCTTTCTTTGTCACCTTTAGCTTCTTTTCTTCGGTTTTTAAATACTTTTCCAGAGGCTTCAATACTTGTGCCGGAAAAGACACCTTGTTACTTTTTTCCATGTTTGAAAACTATTTTGATATCGTCACTCACTGTCCTGCCAGACCTAATATACACTAAAACCAACCCTCCCACAAACAACGCCCCCGCCCACACTCCATATGGCCAAGAAAAGCTTCGCTTCAGCCACTGTTCAACCAAAAACAAAACTCCCCACACGGCCATCGACAACCCGGTAATATAGCCGGATTTTGCCGATGTCTTATTATTTCGATACCAATCCAATACTCGGTACGTTTCTTCCGCTCGCCAAAAATAAATAAATGCGCCTAAATACAATATCGCCAGCACAGTAAACTGCCACCTAAAGGCCAAAATCGCCAAACCGGCCAAAAAAACTGCCGTACCTGCCGAAATTCCCAGACAAACCACATCAAACCAATCCAAAAACTTAACCTTAATCTTGCGCAGACAAAGCCACAAACCAAGAGCTATTCCAACAAACACTCCCCAACGATCGATCCCCGGATAATTAGTCAGTAAAAGAATCCTGGAAAAATGTCCCCAAAAGGTTTGCCAATTCAATAGAGTATAAACGAATCTGCCCACTATAAATCCCCAAAAGGCACATAGAACCACACTATCCAAAATAATCTTGTCTTCAAAATGCACCTCGCTTGCCTTCTTGTAATAAACAAATGACCCCCACAAAAAAGCCACCACGGCCAGTACTCCGAAGCCATAAATCGGGATGTTGTTGATACGTATTAAAGCCTCATTCATACTTGAATATTGTATACTAAAACCTACTATGTTATCTATCGCCCATGGCACCACCGGTGCTCTCATCGCCTCAAAAATCCCCAACCCTTTTATCAGTGTTCCCCTAGTCCTCCTTTCCCATTACGCCGAAGATCATGTCCCTCATTGGGATGTTGGTCAAGGTCTTTCCGGTTGGAAAAAGTCCCGTAAATCGGCCTTTTTGGAAGAACTTTTTATTGATTTTCCCCTCTCCATTATTTTAGTTTTCTTCATTTTCCAGTTCGGCCGTCCCTTCGATTGGCATCCCTGGCTAGGCTGGTTTGTCGGCCTTTTCCCCGATTTCCTGGAATTCCCCTATCTTTTTTTGGACCTGCACTTTACTCCCATCAGACAGCTGGCCGCTCTTCATTCCTGGGTACATCGTTCCGAAAAAAATAAATTCTGGGGTCTTTTACCTCAATTTTTGGTCATTCTCCTCGTCATGCTCTTAAAATAGTGTAAAATATCCCCAAGTTCGTCGCATCTTAAAAAAAGGAGATATATATGGATGGTCTATTCCCCAAAGTTTATTTCGTACCTTCACCAAACGCCACAGAAGAAGAAATTTGCTCCAGAATGCAAGAATTAGCTGAAGAACATGATTTGACAGTTATTAGAATCAATAAAGTTAGTGACAAAGATTTTCGAATTACTCCCCAAAAAGTAAAACCTCGTCCCAAAAGTCTATTTTTAGATAGTGGTGGTGTGCGCATACCAAAATACCTCCATGTATATAAAGAGAAAAACTCACACGGCAATGACACTATTCAAATTTCCACAAGGGGTAATGTCTTGATCTTACCCAATCGCCTTCTTGGTGAAATATACCGTTTCGGTATTCTCGTTGACGATTCAAAACCTAAAGATGCAGAAGTTCAGACCCCTTCCTAGGGGTCTTTTTTTACCTCGTCATTGCGATCCGCCGACGAGGCGGAGTGGCAATCTCACATTCTTGTCATTCCCGCGCAGGCGGGAATCCATCCCCTCCTGTCATTCAGGGCTGACTGGGGAATCTATACAAATTAGTACATATTAATGTAAAATATCCCCAAACGCACGCACCTTCACAAAAAAGGAGAAACAATGGAAACAAACAAATTTGAATTACGTTGGGAAAATTTTTGGCAAACTCTAAATGTCGAAAATGACTTTCAAGCTATTTATGGATATCGTATGCTTCGAATTTTGTATTCCTTTCCGGCTCGTAGCTATCACAGTCTGGAAAATCACATCCAGCACTGCCTCACAGAATTCGATGCCGTAAAACATCTCGCTAATGATCCAAAAGCCCTAGAATTTGCCATTTGGTTTCATGACTGTATCTACGACACTAAACTTCAGGGTATTGAAGAAAGGAGTGCTGATATGGCCACAATGCTCATTAGGATGGCTCAACTTCCACACCATTTAAGAGCTAAAGTCGTCGACTTAATTCTGGCCACCAGACACATCGATATACCCACAACAAATGATGTTCAGTTGATTTGTGATATTGATCTCTCTCCACTCGGTTTACCCTGGGAACAATTTGATCAAAATACCAAGTATATCCGCGAAGAATATGCTCATGTTCCACTTCCACAGTTTGCTGAAGGAAGACTCCGGATTCTCCAAGCCAAACTTGATCAGAAACATATCTACCGCACTTCCTATTTCAGGGATAAATACGAAGCTCAAGCCGTAGAAAATCTAACCAGATATTGCCATGAATTAACGTTAATTCCATTTGGCTGAAAACTAAACAAACATAACCCGTGGCTAATCCCACGGGTTTTTTATACTTATACGTCATTGCGAGGAGGTACTCCAACGTGGCAATCTCATACCCATTCCTATATATAATATTTAATACAATATTGTGTATAATATCTCCAAAGTTCGTCGCATCTTAAAAAAGGAGAAAGACGTGGCTAAAAATAAAAAGTTAAAACATTCAAAGAGATTAAAGCTCATCATTTATATATACCCAGGCACAGGTTCCGACAAGATTCCTTCATATGGTTCTTTAAAGAAAACGGTCTTGAAAAAATTAGAAGAATAAAACACCAACCAGACCCCTTTCTAGGGGTCTTTTTTTTGGCTAATTGGCGCGTGCAGTGTACTCGCCGGTTTCGGTGTTGATCTTGATTTTGTCACCGACATTAATGAACAAAGGCACCATCACGGTCAGTCCCGAAGCTGTCTTCGCCGGTCGCAAGACATTACTGACGGTATTTCCCCGGGCACCTGGCTCGGCTTCCGTAATTTCCATGATTACTGACGCGGCCAGCTCTACCCCCAAGATTTTTTCGTCCCAGAAGAGTACCCAAACTTTCTCCCCTTCCACCAAAAACTGTACATCGTCCCCCAAAACGGTCATGGGGATTTCGTACTGTTCAAAAGATACCGGATCCATAAAATAGGCTTTCTCGTCATCTTTGTACAAGTACTGCAAATGCTTTTTGTCCAAAGTGATATCTTCCACCATGTTGCCGGAAATAAATCCTTTAGTCACGATCGAACCGTTAAAAAGGTTCTTGGCTTTGACTTTAATGGTGGCGTTGCCTCTACCCATTTTGGTAAAGTCATACTTCATCACCTTAAAAGGAATCCCCTCCTCGGTGAAGGTTACGCCCACTTTTAATTTATTTACGTCAATCATTTTATTTGGATATTTAATTCTCTAACCTCTGTATTTTACTCCCACGAAGCTAAACTAGCAATTTTCATCAAAAAGCCAGTCGTCGATATTATCTCCAACTGGCACAGTTTTGTCACAAACCCAAAAAGTTTAACAAATATTCTGGCATAGTGTTCTTATCTGCACTATGGTCACAGCCTACGTGCATCAATATTTTTTGATATTCTGGGAGAGACGAAATTGCTACGATTGGTCCTTTATATGTTTTCCGAAATTCAATCACCAATGGCGGTGTTGTCGGTTCATCTCCAGGAACACACGCATCCATCACAATGGCGTCTACATCCGGATTATCAGCAAATTTCCCTCGTGCCTCCTTAATCGAATATGCACTAATCACCTCAATTTTACCGCCTAGCATTTCACCCCAAATTTTCTGCCACTGTATACTGTCGTCTACAATAAGAACTTTTTTAGTCAATTTTGCCTCCATTTAAAGAACATTTTCCCAAATTATAACATTACTTGTGCAAAGAGAGTTTGGCTCGAGATTCGGTCCCCGCAAGCTTGCGGGCCCTCATCCGGCCTCACCAGGCTCGTTACGAGACTGGTTCCGGCAGTTCGATCCCCCAATTGGACTTACAAAATGTGCGTCCACAAGGGACGCACATTTTTAAGTGCCGAGAGAGGGGATCGAACCCTCACGGCCTTGCGACCACAGGTTTTTGAGACCTGAGCGTATACCATTCCGCCATCTCGGCAACTCGTATATTTTACCATGTTCTCCCCTTTTAGCTTGACTTTTCACCCTTATTATGCTATTATAGGCCGAACGTAAATTTACATTCACAAGGAGATAAAATGTTATTCGAAATTATTGTATCCTGTTCCCTATCAGGAATCAAAGAAAACCTTGCTACGTTTTTCATAAATCATCCTCTTGAAAAGTTTGATATTCGGTTCATCACAGCAACTGAAACCGAAGAAGCTATGCAATACACAATATTTTATACAATACGCTAAGATTCTAGTACCAAAGACCCCTATTTAGGGGTCTTTTTTTTACCTCTCCGCTACCCAGGCCCAATTAACCAGCTGCCACCAAGTCTTCACGTACTCTGCTCGGCGATTTTGGTATTTCAAATAATACGCGTGTTCCCAAACATCAATTCCCAGCAGTGGTTTCTTTCCTAAACTTAATGGATTATCTTGATTCGCCGTCGACATGATCTCCAGCTCCCCTTTTTCATCTTTTACTAGCCAACCCCAACCGCTCCCAAATCTCCCCAAGGCATTCGCTTCAAACAACTTAATAAACTCATCCATACTACCAAATTTTTTCTCAATTTTTTCTTTCAGATTTTCCGGCAGCATTTCTTCTCCCGGTTTTTCCATCTCCTGCCAATAAAAATCATGGTTCCACACTCCCCCGGCATTATTTTTAATCGCCGGCACTTCACTGTTCATTAGTTCCTCCAGGGTCTTTCCTTGCAATTCCGGCTTTTCCGCCAGCAACTTATTCAAATTATCTACGTATGCCTGGTGATGTTTCCCGTAATGAATCTCCACGGTCTGTTTATCGATCACCGGTTCCAGATCACCCACTGCATAAGGCAACTTTATTAACTCAAACGGATATTGGTTTAACATATAACTTGGACTTAATTAGTATAAGTATATTTATACCACAAAAATCTCTCCGACTTTATCTCCCGTGATCCACTCCATAAAACTTCACCCGATCACCGCGGAACTTCAGATCCATCGTCCCCAAGGCACCGTTACGATGCTTGGCGATAGCCAGCTTCATATCCTCCAGATTACTTTCGTCATTTCGGTAAAGGAACATCACCACGTCGGCATCCTGCTCAATACTCCCCGACTCACGTAGATCGGCCAACATTGGTGTTTTGTCATTTCTGCTTTCCACACCACGATTAAGCTGAGATAGTGCCAACACCGGAATACGCAATTCACGGGCCAGGTTCTTTAGTCCCTGAGAAATTGCCCCAACCTCCTGCACCCGACTATCATAATTTTTGTCCCCCACACACAGCTGTAAGTAGTCCACAATTAACAGTTTCAAACCTACCTGCGAGTGTAAACGGCGAGCCTTCGTACGCAGTTCCAAGATAGTTTGTCCCGGTGTATCGTCGATATACAAAGGTGACTCGGCCAAAACCCCCATGCCTTCGGAAAGTCTGGCAAAATCGTCGTCTTTCAAGTTTCCCGTTTTTAGTTTCCAGGCATCGATATTCGCCTGCGACACCAGCATACGATCCACCATTTCCAAATTACTCATTTCCAAAGCGAAGTACCCCACCGGCATTTTCTTTTCCACCGCTACATACTGGGCGATATTGGTGGCAAAAGCTGTTTTTCCAAGACCCGGACGGGCCGCCAATATTAGCAAGTTTGAGTCCTGCATTCCCGCCAGCAACTTATCGAGGTCGGCAAAGCCGGTTGGACAACCACGCAGTCCATCCGGCGAATTTTGCAACGAGTCCAGACGGTCAAAACTCTCTGCCAAAGCATCCTTAATGTGTACAAACGATCTGCGCACATTCGTCTGTGACAGCGCATAAATCTCCTGTTCGGCTTTATCCAAAATTTCGATCAAGGGTTTACTTTCATCAAATCCCATCTCCCCCATCACCGCCCCCGCCGAAATCAACTGTCGTTTAATATATGTTTCGCGCACAATCTGGGCGTACTTTTCTACATGTGAAGCTACCGGTACTTCATTGGACAGTTCCGAAAGATAGGTTCGGCCGCCGACTTTGTCCAGCAATTTTTCCTTCTTTAACCAATCGGCTACCGTCAGCACATCAATCGGGTCACGGTTCTCGTAAAGCGACACCATGGCGTCGTAAATTGAGCCGTTGTTGTCGTTGTAAAACATCTCCGGCCGTAACAATACGGCAATGTCCACAATGGCATCTTTATCGATTAGTATCGCTCCTAAAATTGATTTTTCCGCCTCATCGGAATGAGGTGGAATTCGGCTGTTAGGCATTCATTATTAGTACTTGTGTATCGTCGGGCAGATTGTCTGGATCAAGTTTGATTTTATGCACCGGCTCACCGGTCACCACAAATTTATTTTTATCTAAAAATTCTTGCAGAGTATGCTTCTTTGAAAAAACATCCGTCATACCGTCCATTTTGTAGTGCATTGGAATGATATACGAAGGCTGCAAATCTTTCATTAGCTCCATTACTTCGTCCGTTTCCAAAGCCGTCACTCCACCAACTCCCACCATCACCACATCCACCGAACCAATTTTCTCAATTTGTGCTTCCGAAAGTTTGTGTCCCAAATCTCCCAAATGCAAAATATTTACTCCGTCCATTCTCACATAAACAATCAAATTTTTGCCCCTCTCAGCCCCTTCCACTTTATCGTGATAGGTTTTTATTGCCGAAATTTCCACCCCGCCAATTTCGTACTCTCCCTCTTTGTTGATCACAAAAGTGCTGGCGCGGGTCACCGGACCGGTAATCATTTCGACCGCGTTGTGATCTGGATGATCGTGAGAGACAGTTACGATGTCGGCCACCTCTTTGACCAACGGCAAACCCACATTCTCCGGGTCGAACGGATCCATGATCAAAGTCATTCCCTCTTTATTTTTTAACTTGAAACAGGCATGCCCTAAATATGTGATTTCCATAAGACATATTAGCACAGGTCATCACCCAAAAACTTGCAATTGTCCGGTCAAACTGGTATTCTTCAGTCGAAAGCCTATGCGCAAAGAAGTCGTTTTAGCCGTCATCATTGGAGTTATCCTCGGTGGAGTTATTCTCTACGGCATCAACTTGGCCAATCAGTCTGCCTCTTCCAACACCCCCGCCACCAAAACCGCCGACAACGAAACAGTCGCCCCCACTCCCTCAAACTCCGGTAATTCTATTACCTTCATCACTCCGGAAGATCATGCCGTCATTACCGACAACCAAATCTCCCTCAAAGGCACGACAGAGCCCAATGCCAACCTCGCCATCATCACCGAAAGTGACGATATTCTGGCCACGGCCGATGCCAACGGCAATTTTTCAACTCCCATTAATCTCCTCAGCGGCGCCAACACCATTTCCGTCACCTCCGTCGATGCCAATCAAGCGACCACTTCCGCTTCCATCACCGTTATTCATACCGCCTCTCTCCCCCAATAATATGAAAAAATTTCTGCTAACTATCATTTTCTCCGCCACTTATTTCCTTTTTGCCCCCTTCGCCTTCGCCGCCGCTACACCAACGGCCACCCCTTCAGCCACGCCCACTACGGATATGGCCACCCAAATCAAAGCCTTAGTTCAAGAAAATCTTTCCACCACCGAAGCTCAGCTCAAACAAAAAGTTGATCTGCAGACCCTTGTTGGCTACCTCGGAAAAATTACCACTATTGGTTCCAACAATCTCACCATTGATTCTCAAGGCAATCTCCTCCAAATCACCACCGACACCCAAACCACCTATCTCGCCGACGACGGCTCCGCCATTAAGCTTGCCTCCCTCGCCATTAACGATCAAATAATTCTCATCGGCACAGCCATCAAGGACGACATTATCCTCGCCAAAAGAATTTCCGTCGTCACCGAAGACACATCCGACCAGGTTGTCACCACTGCTATCGTTGCCAAAGTTTCCGTCGTTGATACCAAGAAAAAAACTCTCACCCTCAATCTCGGCGGTACCGACCAACTTCTCACTCTATCCAAAAAATCTACCGTCAAACTGACCGATTTCACCGCCGGCCAAACCATCCTCGGCATCGTCAAGTCTTATCAGGGCAAACTCTCCATTTCCCGCGCCAAAGCCCTCTAGTTTAAGTTAAAATAGACACATGCCCCGGTCGAAAAACCGTTTTTTAGCTTATCTTTGTCTTCTTCTCAACACCGCTCTTTGGGGCTTTTCCGTGCCCATTATCAAATATTCTCTCGGCTTTACCTCCCCCACCGTTTTTCTCTTCTATCGTTACCTCATTGCCACTGCTATTTTTCTACCCATTTTCTTTGTTTATCGTGCCCATCACCATCGTCGTATTAACCACCTTCAGACCATCCTCTTGGCTCTCTTGGGTACCCCCATTTGTCTGTTTCTCTCCTATTATGGTCTTGCACTGACTTCCTCCATCGAAGGCGCCATCCTCAACGCGATAAGTCCCCTTTTCACCATCATTTTATGTTTGATCTTTCTCGGAGAAACTCTCAAACCTCGCAAACGTCAAGGCTTAACCCTGGCCCTCCTAGGCACGGTTCTCATCGCTATTGAGCCTTTAATTCTGTATCATAACCATGTTCAGCTTTCTGTCGAAGGCAATTTTCTCATCATTGCTAGTGATATCGTCTGGAGTATTTTCCTTCTCCTCTCCAAAAAGTTCCATTCCGACCCGGTTTATCTCACCTTTTACTCCTTTTTCATTAGTATTCCCCTCTTTTACCTCGTCACTTCCTTCCAAGGCATCTCACTTGTGGTCAATTTCCACGCTCTTCCGGGTATCGCCTATATGGCTATTGGCGGCTCCATTATTGCCTTCTGGGCCTACCTGGAAGGTCAAAAACGGATCGAAGCGGCCGAAGCCGCCATCTTTACGTATCTTCAACCGGCCTTTGCCATACCTCTTTCTATTATCTGGCTCAAAGAAGGCTATTCTCCTGTCGCTGTTATCGCCACGATTCTGATCATCGCCGGTGTCTATATCTCCGAAAAGCGCTAAATTTGGTACAATAGCCCCAAAGTTCTTTCCAATTCATTAGGAGGCCTCATGATCTGGTACATTCTCTTGGCTATTTTTGGCTTTGCTTTAATTTATTTCAGTAATACCTACGAACAAAGTAGTCGGAAATCATCTACGCTAATTAAAATATCAATCACGCTGGGCACGTTGGCGGGAATTTTTGCCATCATGTTTGCTCTCATTCACCTGTTTCCAAAGGCGTTTGGAGGCTAATCTCTTTTGTTTCAATATCGAGCCTCATCCGGGGCTCCTTTTTGTTCCTCAAACTTGACTTTTCCATCTTCGTCTGATATTATATAGGTCTTAGTTCGCAAATTAACATATTAGGAGATATCGACAAAGTGAAATATAAAGTAGTGCTCGTTATTACTTCGTTTTTGATTTCTGTCTTGGCCTCAAAATATCTGCCAACTTCCCAAATTACCGTCACGATATTTTCTTGGCTCCTCTTCGTAGGATCAACATTGATTCTCTTCTTTTATGATCCAGTCAAAAGCAACATTAGGAATCGATTTTAGGCCCCGCATTCTTTATATTCAAAGGAGGAAACATGTATCCAGGTGTACTTGCTCTATTCATTCTTGCTTCCGTATTGATCACGTTTGGACTGTTCCTTGATAAACTTTCCAAAATTGATCCGCCCAAAGACGACAACACAATGATAATTGTTTCTATCTTTTACGCAATTTCTATTGCACTAGGAATAATTTCTCTTTCTTTGGGAATGTTTCTCCTAGCAAAGATACTCTTTACTTTCTAGTTCCGATTAAACTCTCCAATCATCTGGAGAGTTTTTTGTGTCAAAACCAGGCACATGTGTTAAAATACAGAAGCTATGAAACAGAATCTACATCCGGAATACAAAGAAACCAAGGTTACCTGCGCTTGCGGGAACGTTTTTACCGTCGGCGGGACCGTCGAAGCTTTGCACGTCGACGTCTGCAATAAGTGTCACCCTTTCTTCACCGGCACTCAGAGATTTATCGATGCCATGGGTCGTGTTGACAAATTTATGGCCAAACGCCAAGCTGCTGCCGGTTATGTCAAAAAAGGTAAAGAGAAGAAAGAGATCGATACTACTCCCAAGACTCTCAAAGAAATGCTTGACGCCAAGAAAAAGGCCGACGCTAAAACTACTGTCGAAGAGACCAAAGCTGAGTAGATCAATTTTCTTTCCACACTCCTTATAAACTGCCGAAAACTTCATGCCGGCATTCTTCATTACTCTATAATCAATTTATATGGATAACCCCTATATCGCTTCCGAAATCACCCGCATTGAAAACGAGATCAAGGCCAACGAAGCTTTGGTCAACGATCCTGATCTGGGTCCTTTAGCCCAAGCTGAAGTCACCAAACTTCAAACTCAGCTTGCCTCTCTGCAAACCAGTTCCCTATCCCCAGAAGAAACCACCGATACTGCCGAAAACTTTAACGACTCCCCCGCTATCGTCGAAATCCGCGGCGCCGCCGGTGGTGACGAATCCAAAATCTTTGCCGGTGATCTCCTCCGCATGTACACTCGTTTTGCCGAAGAAAAAGGCTTTTCTATTGAGACCATCGATGACGGCGTCGTCAAACTCTACCGCCCCAATCGCGCCCTTTGGGACCATGGCGCCTTCGAAACCTTCCAATTTGAGTCCGGTGTCCATCGCGTTCAGCGCGTTCCCGTCACCGAAGCACAAGGTCGCATCCAAACCAGCACCGCCACGGTGGCTGTTCTCCCCGAAGTTAAATCAGCTCAAATTGAAGTGGCCGACACCGATCTTGACTGGCAGTTTACCCGTGCCGGTGGTCCCGGCGGCCAAAACGTCAACAAAGTCAACACGGCCGTCCGTCTCACTCACAAACCCACCGGTTTAGTTATCTTCGTCCGTGAAGAACGTTATCAAGCTCGTAATAAAGAAATTGCTCTTAACCTTCTCCGCTCCCGTCTTTGGCAATTGGCCGAAGACAAACGTCTTAGCGCCCTCTCCGACAAACGTTCCCTGGCCGTTGGCCACGGTATGCGCTCCGAAAAGATCAAAACCTACAATTATCCCCAAAACCGCCTGACCGATCACCGCCTAGGCAAATCCTGGCACAATCTCAAAGAAATTTTGGAAGGTGATCTCGCCAACGTCTTCGAGTTTACCTTGGCTGAGTTCGCCAAAGTTGAATAACTGCGTTTTATAAGCTACAATCTCCCCATCCGCACATTTCCATTCTCGAAAGGAGAATATCATGGAATATACTCTTAACGCAGAAGAAATCGCTTTAATAGCTGATAAGCTATGTCACAATAATAGCCGAGTTCTGTTTCGATTCTACGAAACCTTACTAAATGACCCCGAAACTAGTGACCATACTAAGCAAATTTGCTTGATTTATTTTGCTGACCGCGGATCTAGCCGATTCATTAAGATAGAAGAAGCAGTCTCAAGACCTTCAGCCGAAACAATACTTAAGTTCATTATCTCCTCCGAAAATAATGAACTCCTTGAACGCGCCATCATTTTTCTCGATCAGATAATTCCGAAGAAGAAATTCGAAAATATTTTAACCGAAGAAGGCCGTTTGGATACCCTGGCGATTCTCAAAGAAAAAAGATCGCGTTTCAAACCTCACCAATATCTTACCTTTGAAGACTAAACTACTTCCCCCGCCACCCCGCCCACCCGGCGGGGTTTTCTTACTTCTTCCCGGCCAGCTCCACTTGATGCAATGTTTCCAAAGCTTTATCCAGCTGATTGTCGGCTGTTGGATCTTTGGCATTGGCTACGAAAGGCACAGCCACATCTGGAGCCAAACCCACACCATGAATATTCTTCCCGGAAGGTAAGAGCCACTCGGCCACCGTCACATGCAGACCCGAACCGTCGGGTAGATCCTCGGCCTCTTGAACCGTCCCCTTGCCAAAACTATTGTCACCCACCAATTTCACTCCCAATCTATCTCGCAAAGCCCCGGCCAAAATCTCGGCCGCCGATGCCGAACCCTGATTAATCAAGACTACCAACGGCATACCAATTAGCTTACCCTGTCGATCCACATTCATCACTTGAGTGCTTTTATTATCCCGTTGGGCCACAATCTCTCCACTCGGGATAAACTCGCTTCCCAGATCAACGGCTCTCTGTAGATAACCACCCGGATTATTTCTTAGGTCCAATATCACTCCGCTCGCTTTTTTGGCAACCACTTCGGTCACGATCTTGTTCCATTCATCCAACGTCTGTTCGCCGAATTTGCTCACAGTTACCACCGCCACTTTCCCGGAATCAATCCACTCCAAATCGGTCGACGGCACATTGATGGTGTCGCGAATCAGGGTAATATCTTTCGACGCCTTGTCGTCCTTGTGCAAGATTGTCAAAATCACCGGAGTTCCCTTTGTCCCTCTTATTAAATTTACGGCATCATCCAGCGAAATTCCGGTCGTATCTTTCTTTATCTTGTTGGCATCATCTCGAATGGTCAGAATCAAATCCCCGGCCACAATTCCCGCTTTCGCCGCCGGGCTATCCTTAATGGGCGCCACCACGGCCAAAGTTTTATCCATATACCCTAGCTCGATCCCTACTCCTCCAAAATTACCGGAGAGATCTTCCTTGGATCGCGCGTTGTCGGTTGGTGAGAAAAAATTAGTGTAAGGGTCACCCAAGGATTGCACCATCCCCTCAGTCGCCCCATACATTAACTTTTTAGGGTCGATATCCTGTGGTTTGAGATAGTTCGACTTCAACCTCGCCAGCACCTCATTCATCGAAGTCGTGTCTACTGCGCTGAGACTATTTACTCCCCTATCTGCTTTCCATGTTCCGTATCGGTAACCCCCGTAAGCAAAAACACCGGCAAAAATGATAACAACCAAAACCTTCCTAACTATTTTTAGGTTCATGAGCAGCAACAGTAAGTACTTGTTAATTAAACTTTGTCGGTCACCGGTAAAAGGGCCAAGTGTCTGGCGCGTTTGATGGCGCGGGCCAATCTGAGTTGATGTTTTTCACAAACTCCGGTCGTCCAACGGGACACAATTCTCTTTTTCGGGGACACTCCAATGGCTAAGGACTCCAAATCGGAATACACCGGTTCGGTTTTCTTAACACAAAATGGACAGGGCTTATTGGACTTTCTGATTTTCTTTTTTAAGATCATTCTTTATTAGTTACTTTATTATTTAGAAAGGAATTTCGTCGGTTTCTTCTTTATCCGCTTTCTTTTCCTTTTTGGGTTTTTCTTCTTCTACATCGGCTGTCGGATTAAACACCTCTTCGGCAGGATTATTCACATCAGCCAAAGGCGAGGCAGCATTTTCATCGACACTGTAATGAGTTTCATTACCACCTTCAGGGCGATCTCCTCTGGGGGCATCTAAAAGAATCATCTCATCAATGACCACTTCGGTTACTTGACGATCGGCGCCGTCCTGACTCTTCCAAGCGCGTGTCTGCAAACGGCCTTCCACATACACTTTACGGCCTTTGGTCATCAGTTGAGAACAAATCTCACCCAATTTACCCCAGGCGACAATACGGTGAAACTCGGCCCCTTCTTGTTTTTGTCCCGACGAATCGGTCCATTCACGATTGGTGGCTAAACCAAAAGTACAGACTCCGGTTCCCGATGGAGTGTATTTCAACTCCGGGTCGCGGGTCAGGTTACCAATCAGCATTACTTTGTTTAAACTTCTTGTACTCATTTTCTGTTTATTAATTCCTAATCAATAAGTATCTTAACAGTTTGTCATCCATCTGCAAATCTCTTTCCAGTTCGACAGCCGCCACGGCTGTACCCTCCAAAGAAAGTTTGAGGTAGTAGCCTCTACTCTGTTTTTTAATTTCGTAGGCCATGGTCTTCGTTCCCCATTTATCAACTTCAGCCACCTTAATCGCGCGTTTCTTGCACTTCTCGGTGATTAGTTTTTCGACCCCGATTTCATTTTCGGAGACGGGATAAATGACAACGAGCTCGTATTTGTTCACAGAGCCCATGGACGGCTTTATTTCGGTTGTCTTTATTTTTTTCATAACATGGCTATTATATCAAAGTTAACCACAAAAAACCCTCCGGAATAATCCAGAGGGTTGTAACGAAACTATTCAAGAAGCTTAAAAGGCAAAATAAATAGTGCAACCGCAACAAACTCAAATACCACAAAAAGCCAAAAGGCCACTTTCGGCCCAACTTTCATTCCGCCTGAGTACCCCTGTGCGGGCAATACAAATGCACATCCTAAAAACAAAAAAGCAAAAGCGGCTCCCCAAATTATCAAAGCTAAAATCATCTCTGCCTCCACACACCTAAAGAAAGAATTTTCAAAGTATTACTATGCCTGCATTATACCTCAAAACTCCCCCAAAGTCAAGTAATATAGGATATTATGATCCGATCATAAATTCTACGACATCCCCATCCTTCATTTCATACTCTTTGCCTTCAAATCTCACCCAGCCCTTATCCGACGCCTCTTTCCAGCCACCGGCTTCCACAAATTTGTCATAACCACACACTTTAGCCTTAATAAACTTCTTCTCAAAATCCGTATGAATCACCGCCGCCGCCTGCGGTGCTTTGGCGCCTTTGGTGGTCGTCCAAGCTCGGCTTTCCATCTCCCCTGTCGTCAAAAATGAGATCAAACCCAGAGTCTCATAAGCCTTTTTGATCAGTAGATCCAGTCCGGATGTCTTAATTCCCAGTTCTTGAAGATATTCCTTGGCGTCCGTCTCCGATAAACTCGATAGCTCCGCTTCCACCTTGGCACATATATATAATGTATCTTTCATCTCCCCTTTTAGCCTTGGGTCGTTCTCCGCCACATTGTAAACCTTGATTTCCTTCTTGGCCGTCAGTAGAAAAAGATCTCGCGCCAATTCCCAATCCTCTTCTGTTTTCAGCACTTCCCTGGCCGGTTTCCCGCCATTTAAGCCCGCAAACAACCTTTCCACCACTCCCCTTTTCTTCTCCATCCCTTTAGCTTTTACATCCTTGCTTTCCATCACTCTTTTGATGGTTTCCAAATCTTTCAAAATGAGCTCTGTTTCAATCACGGCGTAATCACTTTCCGGATTCACCGACCCTTCTTTGACAATTTCCGAATCTTCAAAATCTCTCACCACCTGCAAAATCACGTCCACCTCTCGAATATATGTCAAAAATTTGTTCCCCAGGCCTGCACCCGTGGCCGCTCCGGCCACCAATCCGGCAATATCCACGAATTCCACCGTGGCCGGCACGATCCTGCCTGAATGAGAGATCTCTGCAAGCACTCTAAGACGTTCGTCAGGCACCTCTACCACCCCTACATTGGGTTCAATCGTGGCAAAGGGATAATTTGCTACTAAAGCCTGTTGACGCTTCAAAAGCGCGTTAAAAAGCGTGGATTTCCCCACGTTTGGTAGGCCGACAATGCCACACTTTAAACTCATAAACGTAGTTTAACATTTTAATGACATGATAGAAATCTATTTTTTTGGAAGCACGTCTACAAAAAACTTCCTGAAATATCCGTCTTCCGTCCCAAATTTTATTTTGGGAGGCTGACCAAACCCTCTATGCTCTATTAAATTTTTTAGTCGTCCTTTCATGAGAACTTCATCTACAACATACATTGAAATATAATTATTGTAATCACCCATCATTCCTCCACTTAAACCATCATGAGAATACTTCTCCCTCTCAACCCATATCTTTGCATTGGTTTTCAAGCCTATCACTCTAAAGGTAAACTCTGTTCTTCCAAGGTCCATTTTCATTTCTTCAAAAGAACCATCAGACATTATATTGAAGATTTCTGAAGGTAAAACTTCTGATTCCTCTTTATATAATTCATCCGTAGGTATTGATCTACCAAATGGTTTACCTTTAAAATCTTCAATTCCTTGGATTGTTCTTTCTCTTGTGCTCTTAAACCAAAGAGATAATTCACCTCGTTCCAAATCATCCTTTACCTGCTGAATAATTTTGCTTTTTGCAAAACCAGTGTTAATCCTATCAAGAACTTGTTGTACTTCATCTGAAGAATATTCGATTGAACCATCGAAGGCACTAATAACTTTAATTCCTGCTTCCGAGATTGATCTTAATTGAAGTGTCGTAAAGTTTAAAGCGTCTTCCGAACGAAGAATATCACCTCTTACTAAAATCCAACCAAGTTGTTTAAGTTTCTCTCTATCATTTTTGACATCATAATCTTCCCTGTCATAAGAATGCCTAAATCTCTTCATTTCCTCGTCTTTTACTTCGGACGAGTTTGTAACTAGATATATTGCCGCCTCGTCATGCTCGTCGGGTTTCGCTTCGTAATAATTCCCCCTTGGCGACAACCAACCATCACTCCCAGGCACAATTTTCTCCGACCTTTCAAATTTTTCTTGGTCTTCCTTATTCTGTTCGCTGGCTGTTCCATCAACATTTACTTCCATACCTATTTATATCATGATTGAGCATCTACTCGGCTAGCTATGTCTAGTGATACAATACTGGTCAACATCTCAAATTTCCAAAGGAGGAACCTTAAAATGTCAGGTGGAATCGCAACAATTACAATTCTTGAAATTGCCAGCAACTATCCGGAAGATATCATTGTTAGTGTTGGTGGACCAACCAAATCAAATGGCAAATACGTCGGTTGGATCACCAGAGGTGACGATAGTCGTCGCCGGCCCCTGCTCAGCACCGAACCCACCTTCGATACTCCGGAAGCAGCCAAAGCAGCCATGCAAAAAATTGTCGATGAATGTCTTAAGGCTGCGGAAGAAATTCTCAACGACAAATCCAACCCCATCACCCAGTTCTTATCCAGCCCCGAAGGTCAAATGGCCCAAGCCATCGTTGCCGAACCCAAAAAACCAATTTAACTCCAACTACCCGCCAGAAATGGCGGGTTTTTCTTACCCAAAACACCCTTTTTCCATTACAATAAATATTTGTTATGACCAAGAAAACCATCATCATTTCTACCGCGGTTTGTCTCGTCATTGTCGTTGCCGGTTTGCTTATTCGCGATTTTAGTTCCAGCAACGCCTCTTTTTCCGCCCAGTTCGCCGATAATGTTCTGCGACCCCTTCTCGGTAACAAAACCACCATCAAAATCGAAGCCTTCTTCTTCAACGCCCAAGACAAATTCCAGCAGCTTACTAACAACACTGCCGACACTTCCCAAGTTATCTCCGTCGGCGATAATCTTACCTGGAAACCGGTCTTAATTTCCGATACCAACCCCCAAAGACCCTTAATCCAAATCAGTGCGGTAAACCCCGATCCGGTCCGTAAATATGTTCTGGTCTACCTTGCCAAGCTTGATACCACCCAATTGCTTTTCGGCTCCGTCGCCGGCAAAAAAGAACCGGCTTCCGAAGTCGGTAACCCCGGCCCCGGCGTTATTCCCGACATGGTTAAACAAAATAATTCCTTGATTGCCGCCTTTAACGGTGGTTTCCAATATCGCGATGGTCAGTATGGCATGATTGTGGACGGCAAAACCTATCTGCCTCTTAGGGACAACCTCGCCACTCTCGTCTCCGACAAACAAGGCAAGCTGAACATCGTCAACTACCACGACCACAATATTGATCCTAATCAATTTACTTTCGTCCGTCAAAACGGTGAAATGCTCATCGAAAACGGCCAAGTTATTCCCTCTTCCAACGACATCCTGGCCAAAGCTTGGGGTCGTTCTATCACTAGTTCCATGTACACCTGGAGATCAGGCGTTGGTATTACCGCCGATGGCAACTTAGTCTACGCTGCCGGCAACTCTCTCATTCCCGAAACTCTTGGCAAGGCGCTTCTTAGTGCCGGTGCCGTCAACGCCATGCAGTTGGACATCAACCAATTTTGGGTTCGTTTCTCCCTCTTCAAACAAACTGCTGATGGTTTTGTTCACCAATCTCTATTTTCCAAAATGTACGACGGTGGTAAAGTTTTCCTTCAAAACGACAACAAAGACTTCTTCTACATTTATCTCAAAGATCCTCAAGAAGTTAACAGTCTCACTTTCCAAAACCTCAAAGGCAAGTGGACTGCTAATTAAACCCACAAAAAAACCAGGCCGACTTGGTAGTCAAACCTGGTTATGAAAACATTGTTTATTTTACTAAATTCTCTTTGCGAAATTTCTCGCCTAGGAGTATCCCCGCTTGGGTTTTCAGATCCACAATTTCGCCGGACATCACCATCGCCAAGGCGTCCCTAAATTTTATCAGGTGAACCCGAATATCTTCATTTTCCTCCCGCAGACCGCCACCTTGTCCCGATTCAGGGTCTCTCTGCATCACCGGAGCAAAAAACAGGAAACCATATTCATCGGTTCCACCCGGAGAAAGGAAAGCACCGGGCATCTTAAAAATTTGGTCCAGCTTGTATCCGGCTTCTTCAAGGGCTTCACGTCTGGCGCATTGTTCCGGAGTGTCGTTACCAATTCCGCCAGCCACCAACTCTAACGTTCGGCCGGACTGTTTGTACGGTACATTTTTAGCCAAGTCCTCAAATTTCATCGTTGCCGGACGGAACTGCTCCACCAGCACGATCTCGTCGGTCGGCACAATATAAATCAAGACAGTCACAAACGGCTTGCGTCGAGATATTTGCCAACAGTAGGGGTCACTCATCGATCCATCGAAATATTGATGTTGTTCGATCAGTTCCTCGACTTTAAAGTACTTCCCGAAAAAAGCAATTTTTCTGAAATTTACACGTATTAAACCATCAAAAAACGACACCTGTGTCATATCTCCTCCTCAAAGATTATATTTTAAAAGACCTAAGGCCTATATTATACCACTTTAGATCAATTATCTCTTTAATTCCTCCAAATGCTTCAAAAAACTAGGTGAGATCATGTCCTTATTGTGCTCATATTTCTTCATCCAATCATAAGTATCTTCCACAAAATATTTCACTTCACTTTCAGGCACCGTGGCCAGTCGAGGGTCATGATAGAAAAGCCGCCCCAAAGTCATTCTCCGGCACTTAATACAACTACCGCACCAGTGTTCCGAGCTATTGGCCGAAATTACCGGTGTTTCTCGATTCCATTTCCGTCTGACTCCCGGTCGTTGGAAAGGGGTGCAAAAACAATTTTGGATCAACGGGATAATTTCGATCCCCAACTCTTTTTCCAGTTTAATTACTTCCCCTACCGTCTCCACATCACCCGGATCGATCCCTTCCACCTCCATTTTCATTTGAGCGTCCGCCAATAATTTATTGAACATTCTCCACGCCGCCGTATTTTCACTGAAATGTCCCTTTTTCGGATCATCAAACATTCCCCCTTCGATTATCACCTTATTAACTCCATATGGGTATGCCGTCACCGCCGCTACGATCGCCAGCAGAAAATCTCGAGTTCTCATTGTCTCGAAACCATTATTCCCCGAACTATTTCTCAAATGCACTTCTTCATAGGGCACACCCCATTTTTGGCATTGTTCTCGACTGGCCATCACCTCACCGTAATTGCCTTTATTATTTAGATTGCGTAAATGAACGGCTAACACTTTTTTATCTTCTTTCATCATCGTGGCCAATCGATATGCCGAGTCCATACCCCCGGAATGAGCACTGGCCACTTCAATCTTCTCCACATCTCTGCCGGAATTTTGTGTCTTGGCTGTCTCCACCTGATCAGGAAGTTTAATTAGTTTTGGCGGTTCATAACCATAATACTTATACAACTCGTCGATAAACTCCTTTTGTGATATTCCGAAATTTGTCTCGACGATTCTGGGAAAAAATGGTGCGATCAAATGTGCCACCATCACCGTCTTCAATAAATCCATACCCTCCTCCGGTACCGTTGAAAAATCTCGATGTTCCGTCAGACCCAAACCGTGTTTCACCCCACCCATCACATCCATATCCAACGAATTAATTTTAGATACTTCGATCCGGATTCTATCTGCTTGTTCTGTCCTTGCCATGGCCAGAATATACCATAGATAAACCCTAAATATAATCACAGACCACGAAAAAGGCGGGCCGTTTATTGGCCCGCCTGGTAGTTCAGTAGTTAATTCATCACATTCGCCTCTTTTGGAGACTCCTGTCATCAGTCTTACGAACAAGAAAATCCTGATGATTTTGCTGGTGTGATTTTTAACCCGATTAACTAATTACAAGTCATCTTCAGACGTTTAATCTGGATACAGGAATTTCACCCGTACACAATATTCGTTTCGCCCAAAGACGCTACTGACTCAAACGCCAGATAGTCAACTTTGGCTTGACAGAAACAGAATATTAAGGTTCATGCCTTGATTTGGGCTATTATTATCCAAACATATCTATTCGTCAAGCCCCACCTCAAACCGATTTTAGAATCAAAGAGATTTTTAATCTCCCCCTCTCTTCTTTGATTTCCGAAATCTCAACTTCGACCTTATCCCCTTTCCCCGGAAAGTCTGCCGCCCTTTTTGATTTTGGCAGGTAGATCAGTCCAGAGTATCCGGCCCCCAAATTCACAAAGGCGCCGTAGTCAACCACATTATCAACTACCCCCCTGACAATCTTGCCTTTTGCAAACTGAACGAGCGGATCGACCGTTGGAGTTACCATCATGAGTGATATTTGTTGTCTCTCCTTGTTGTGTCCGGTGATTCTTGCCTTTACAGATTCCTCTTCCTTTAACTCGATAGGTAAGTTTACCTTCATAAATCCTGCTTGTCCGTCGGTTAAAGTTACCAAAAAACCCGTACTCAAAATTCGCTTCACTATTACATCAGAAACTGTTCCCACCGGATACTTTGTTTTTGCCATTTCCAGCCATCCGGTATCACTCACTTTTGAAGCCCAATTCATGTTTGAAGCAAGATAAAGATGGTCTAAAGCTTTCAAGAAACCGACATCGTTATCTATCAATGTCAGCTCCTTAAAATCCGAGTATTTCATCCTTCCTCTAAAAATTAATTTTCCTTCGGAACAACTCAATCTACTTCCTTTTTGTCCGATGTACTCACCCAGTTTTTGAGGAACCACACCCAGATCCGCTTTTATATCATTACCCGACTCCAAACGGAAACTAACGAGATACACATCCCCCACTTTAAAATCATTTACCGATTTACCACCCAAAACTTTTTCCACCGCGTGAATGACCAAAATAAACCCTTCGCTTGGTCTTGACAGTTCTGCCACAAAAACAATCTTGTTGTCAGTACGGACATCAATTACTCTTGCCTTGGTGATTATTTGACCGTCGATCTTTTTGAGAGTTTTATATGTCGCATCCAACTCCACTTCGAGAAGTGGTAGACAATATAACTTCACAAATTTTTTCTCACTGTCAACTTCTTTCACTATGACTTTGAGCCTAGTTCCGATCGGGATTTGCTTAATTACCGCCGCAGACGAAGTAAAGTTAAAATCATTTGGTGTTAACCAAGTTTCATAGCCAGTCTCTTGATCTTTTACCACCAAAGACACCCGATAGTCTCCGGCATGTTCAGCATAGCCAACCGTCTCGACGACCAGTTCTTCACCAACCTTATGTTTAGCTACAAAATCTTCAAACGCTTGTGTCTCAAAAACAGGCACTTTTGGTGTTTCCAAGATCCTATTCTCGTCGCTTATGGAACCTTCAATCATGTCTTTCTTTTCCCATGGAGCAGACTCCAAGGAAAATTTTAGAAAGGACACTTTCTGGCTCTTCAATTCCTTAATTCTATCTGCACGTTCTTTGGTTATGGCCAGTACACAAGAAGCAGTACTACCATCGTTTTCCTGTTTTGGATTAAATTCATATGAGCCATCAACCGCGAAAATAAACGGAACACTATATGCCAAAACAGTTCTGGTTCTCTCCAATAGCGAAAATTGGATCTCTCGAATATTTCGATTATGAAGACGGTCGCCAAGAAGTCGTATAATGCGCCCTCTCTCCGGATCGATATTTTCTTCAAAAACTTTAAAGTCGACATAAAAAGTATTTTCAAACTCTTCACGGCGCTCTTTCAAACTTTTAAATTTTTCCTTTTCCGGTGCACTCAAAACGGGTGGATTTTTCCAAAAACTATACATTCGAAAAATAAACTCCACGTCGTCTCGGCAACCGTTCGACAATACGCTTTGAATCTTCGTCACCTTTTGCTTGGTAGGTTCGTCCCAATTGGTATCTTTGACAAAGAACGATCTGGCACCAGCATTTTTGATCACCGGTAACAACGTGGCCACTTCTACCGCACAGCCAAAACGATCAGCCAAAATCAACAAGTCTGCCAAACTAGATGGATAGTGAAACTGCGTCAACAGCACACCATACTCAGTTAATAAGTCTTCCTTGTCAATTGCTCCACAATTTTTTAATGAAGCCACCGCTCTCGTTTGTTCTTCCTCTTTCGGCGAATCGATCCAACCTTCTCCGAACTCATCAATTCCTAATTCTTTAAGTTTTAGGAACTGTTCTTCCATGTCTGATCTTTCGATTGCCGGTATTGGGAAATCAAGCATTTCATCAAACTGTTCTTCGGTATATAGAGTAAATACTTCACCGTTTCTGGTTCTACCCGATCGACCAAAACGTTGTTTGGCATTGGCCTTGCTAATTAGTCGCAATTCCACCGTTTTCTTATTATCTTCCACTTCCCATTGAGCTTGATTCTCTACGCCACTATCAATGATATATATCACTCCCTCAACGGTAATAGACGCTTCAGCTACGTTCGTAGCAATGATTACGCGAATTTTCGATGGTTCAGTGATGTTAGTTGCATAATCAGTGTCCTCCTCTTCCAAAGCACTATACAAAGGTAATACTTCTACCATATTTTTAAGCTTTGGGTTGGCGGCCACTGCTGCCCTTAATAATGACACGGCATCATCGATTGGTTTCACACCTTGCAAGAAGCCCAGTATGTGACCGTATCCTTTTCTGCCTTCAACCTGTTCATTGAGTAGCCAAAGTGTTTTCTTTACCAGAGCCGGAACCAATTCCTTTTTTAGTCTATTTAGGTCATCATAGTGAATCTTTTCGCTTTCTTCGGCAAAATGACCAACATAAATGAATTTACTTTTCGGTTCAAACTCGATTAGCTTCGCAGTATCGGTTCCGAAAAACTCTAAGAACTTCTCCGCGTTCAAAGTGGCACTCACAATCAAAAGTTTCAGGTGCGGATATAGCGGCAACAAATGTTTCGTCAGGTTCAAGATGACATCGATATTGAGCGAACGCTCATGTGCCTCGTCAATCATTAATACGCCGAGATCAGCCAACTCCCCGTTCTTAATCATGTTAGGAAGGGAACCATCCGTTTCAAAAGAAATTGCGTTGAACCTATCTGCGTTACGATCTTTACTATATCGATAACCAACATCAAAACCTTTTCCAACCGACGCACCTATCAAATATCCCATGTATTTCGCGGCCCTCTTCGTTACCATAATTCTCGGTTCAGTGACCAATATCATTCCATCCCGAATAAAAAAGTCGCTAGGTACACCTTCCGGTGGAAAAACCAACCAGTATGGTAGCGCCGTAGATTTACCGGATCCGGTTCCACCCTTAACAATCACGACCTGATGTTTAGGATTCTTAAACCATTCATATATCTCCACAACTTTATTGGGAGTTGCTCCAAAATTTGAAGCATTAAAAGTTTTCGGTTCTTCACTTCTGACATGTGGACGATCAGGATGCCAAACTTTCCCCAACTCTCCCGGAATCACTACACTTCTATCTGTTCCCGGAAACATTTTGATAGGAAAATATCCCGCTCCCATCGTCATTTTGATCTCCCGTACCATTATTTTGTGTTCCTCACAGTACTCCGGACGTGAATCACCAAATTCTCTCCTTCTCTCGTACATCATTCCGGAATAACCTACAGGCTTTCCACAAATTTTACAGTTAACAGTATACTCAACAGTGATTTCCTTCTCCATTCTTCCTCCTTTTATAATTTTCAAGGTACATACATCCGTTGATGCTTGCTTGGATTCTACATCAAATAATAATATATTCATATGTCGTTAGACCACAAAAAACCGAGAGTGATTAACTCCCGGTATGTGTACTCGAATAGATTAGTTCCAAACTTTCCCGACCTTGTAGACAACCCCCATAAAATAATACGGTGTCACCTCCAGCTGAGCAATCGGATTTTTATACTGGGCAATTAACTCTTCGGCCAAAGCTCGATAAAAACCCACTATCGCCGGTTGGAAACCGGTTTGGTAAAAATCGATTCGGAACGGCCCCTCAGTCCTCATTTTTAAAAACTGCTCCTTTGATTTCTTATAGGCCACGTCATCGGTTTCCGCTTGAGTTCTACCAATCGATATTTCTTGGTTTCTGAACCAGTAAACATCAACCCTTACATCCAAACCATCACTGCTGTGCCTTGAGGACATCATCCCCATATTGAATACCGGTTGTTCATGTAATGTAGTCAAGGCATCTGCACTCTTCGGTTTCAGACAAAACAACGGCAGAGGCGCTGCTTCAGTGCCATCGGCATAAATAACCGGCACATACATCGGGTTTCCACCATGATAAACAAAATCATGGAGTACTTCGGCGATAACGTCGTGACGTAATTCACTAAAGTTGATAGCAGCCGGTGTGTGTTGTCTCGTAAGGTTAACCACTGTTTCGAATTGTTTTTTTAACTCTTCAAAGTGTCCACCTAAACGATCATCAGTAATATTATCTGAAATCTTTAAAGCCAAGAATGCTTCTCTCAGTTTTTTGGGGTCAACTTCTTCTTCTACTTCGAGAACACTTGGCATCCAAGACTGCAAAAGTTCGATCACACTACAACCGTCAGCAGTTGCTTTAAGATAAAATGCCAGTTTTGCCTGTACATCTTCTCTCGCCTCAACCCCAGACTTTTTACAAAGAACCTCAAACTGTCTAGCACTCTCGGCAACTAGTTCTCTTGGGCAAAAACTAGCCGTTAGTCGTATCTTGGCTGCTTCTATAGGAAATTTTTTATTGATCATTGAAATTAGATCAAGATAATCGCTTCCCAAGTCGCAGCTTTCCACAAATTTCTCGGCTAAAAATAACTGCCCATAAAACTCAATTCTGTCACAGTAGAGATTGTATCGTTTCTGTTCGTCCTCAATCATCACCTTTGTTTCCATGCGTTTTTCAACTCGTAATGCCATACTCATTAATTTTTTAAGATCTAATCGAGGCATTTTGCATTGTTCATCCTTCAAAGCGATCAAAACTGTCCGGGTATTACTCATGACGCACCATTCTTCCTGTTTCAATCCGCCGCATTGCTTCTTTATCTAAACCCGCAACACTTTCCGGAGAAACCATTAAAAACGCTCCTTGTTCTTCCACGCGACGCTTTATTTCCCTTTTTTCTCCTTCGGGAATGTCTTCAAAATCTCGTGGATACAATATACCGACTTTAACATCTGGATTAATCGCCCTGTATTTTTCAACAGTCTTGATAAGACTCTCCAAATCGGCAGCAGAAGTTACACGAATCTCTACGCTTGATCGAGCCCTTACCATCACCACCATTTGTTCATCTGTTCTGAAGATAAGTTCTTTATTTTCGGTCCAAGGAACTAAACAATCTTCTGCTGCAATGTAGGACTTCGCATAGGTTCCTTTATCAAAAGAAATTTGATGATCTGTCCCTTCACCCTCGGATTCAACAATCTGTCCATCTTCCATTAACTCTTTTCTTTGCAGTTTCATGTCGAGAGCTCCTCCAAGAACAGTTCCCCTCGCAGCCATTACGTCTCTCAGATACAAATGACGGTCTTCCGGAATTGAATCAGATAACATAATACTTTCGGGATTGTCACATCCCAAAATAATAGACTCTGCCTCAGGTGTAGACCAAAGACCTCCCATCACCAAAAAACAAGCTCTTTCAGGGGTCAATAAGTCATCAACCGATAGTTTCATCACCTTTTCTTTTGCCTCATCAGAAAATCCGGCAAGTTCCAAATATATCTGTCTTGCTTCAAAGGGAGTTATATGACCCTCTAAAACATGATTTAACTTAATTCCAAGTTCACAAGCCAGATCATAAATATATGCCGGCACTCTCCCCTTTTCCACACCATTCTCAATTCGTGTTTCCACGTTTTTGGTAAATACTATTTCCATGGATGTTCCGCATTTGTAGGCTTCAGACAGTAAAAATCCCATCGCTACACGTGGACCGCTGTTGTCATAATACTGTGGCGGATTAGCCATCAAACATACATCAACCTCCAAACAGTTTCTGGACCGTTCATGTCTTACTTTTAGATTGGCAAATACTATATCCCTACTGCACCAACGATATGGTCTCCATTCATGATTCTTGGGGGTAATACCTTTTTTTGTAAATTTTTCTTCAAACTCTTTGCAGTAAGTCGCATAAATTTCGAATTGTTTTAGTCGAGCCTCTTTTGAAATCATTGTTCCTCCTTATCGTAGATATGTCTCGTCCGTTCTCAATGTAGATGGATCAACATGGACAATTAAAAACGGCACATTTTCCGGTCCAACTCGAAGAATTTCTTCCCCAATTTTGGCATTATCGCTGGTATAAAAAGATGAATTTTGATCACTCATTTGTTCTGCATAATATCTAACCCATTCAACAGAACCTTCTCTACCAATGTTGGGATATCCCAAAGCACTTTTACCGGAGGTTGTAGTTAGCTTCGATTCCATAATCGCTAATTTTCCACCTGGAGTCCTAAACACTCCATCAAAACCGTGGTCCATTTTGTCAAAAAACTCTGCTGTCCACCCTAACTCATTAGTAACGTACTCGCTCGCATAACTTTCACCAACATCTCCTTGCCATCGGCTTTGCAAACCTTCCATCGATTGTTTTTGGTGAACACAATCATCAGGTGAACCATTTGTTCCACATACAGTGCTTCCACTCACGTCTCCTCCTCTCACTAATCTAAATTGTCAAAGTACAGTTGTGGCTATTCTAACACTTCAATGTTAAAATACTGTAATGAAATTAAGTTTTCCCAAATTTGAAGAACTGTTTTTCAAAGCACGCAAAGTCAATCACGCCTTCATTTTGGACTGGAAAGCCTCAATTGAGGACATTATTTTCAATATTAAAAATACTTGTCCGGAATTGAATATCAAATCTCTTCAGGCAAAACAAGTATCTGGCAACTGGGTTCAAACTGTGTTTATCAATGAGGAGCCGTACTTATTCGACGCCAATTCAAAAACCTTAATTCTCGACATGATCTCCACAATAAATAAACACTTAAAAAAAATTGGCCAAACCCTAATATTTTTTGACACCCAAGACGACAACTATTACTTTTTCTCGATCAACCTCACCGAAATTCCCGAGTATCTGGAAAAAGGCTTCGTCGAAATCTAGACATCAAACAACTTTTCCTTCCCCTGTCGCATCATCCTTTTAATCTCAGCTTCTCTTTTTAAGGCCTCGCTTTTATTCTTCACTTTTTCGGAAAATCTTAGCACTACCGGCCCTCTCCCTTTAGTGTACTTTGCCCCCTTACCGGCATTATGCGCCGCGATTCTTTTTTCCACATCATTGGAAATTCCCGTATACAAACTGCCGTCGGCACACTCCACTATATAAACAACCCAATTTTTAGTCATAAATCAGTCTACAGCAAAGCTTTCTCCTTGACATTTCAAGCTCATTATGCTATTATAGGGCATCTTACACTTTTAAATTTCAAGGAGAGCGGTCATGCCCGAAAAAGAAGAACAAACTAGTAAGAATGATCATAAAGGTTTTAATATCTTCCTAGCACTAACATGGTTTATTTCCCTACTTTTTCTAATTATTTCGTTTTTTCTTCCAAACATCAGCACCAATGCAGTTCTCGCGGCAGGTTTTCTTTTCATTGGAACCACCTTATATGATTTTGGAGACAACCTCATAGGAGCGGTCAAAAATAAATAATAGAGTTCATCACGTTTCCCGCCGAAAGGCGGGATTTTTGTGATTACTTCTTAGCACTATCCACTCCGATCATCTTGATTGCCTCTTGCACCGTCGTCATAAACTGCGCCGGGAAGATAATCGTTGAGTTCTTCTCCACCGAAATCTCCGCCATCGTTTGCAATGTACGCAATTGCAATGCTACCGGGTGCTTGGCCATCACATCGGCCGCCTCGGCCAGCTTTTGCGCCGATTGGAACTCTCCCTCGGCCGCCACGATCTTCGCTCTGCGTTCACGCTCAGCCTCGGCCTCTTTGGCCATGGCCCTCTGCATATTGTCCGGCAAAGTAATGTCTTTGATTTCCACCGCGGTTACTTGCGCGCCCCAGGGTTCGGTATGGGTATCAATTACCTTCTGAATTTGTTGGTTGATTTTCGTTGTTTGTGACAATAATTCGTCCAGTGTAAACTGGCCAACCACGTTACGTACGGTCGTCTGGGAAATCTGGTTAACCGCCGAATAGACATCATCAATCGCAATTACTGACTTCTGAGGATCGACAATGTGGTAATAAGCCACAGCGGCAATATCGATAGACACGTTATCTTTGGTAATGATTTTCTGTGACGGAATGCCCATGGTAATGGTTCGCAAAGTCACCTTTTTCATTCTCTCAAAGAAAGGCACTAAAACAATGAGGCCTGGCCCACGCACTCCAGTACATCTGCCTAAGAAGAAAATCACTCCTCTTTCATACTCCTGAACCACCCTCAAAGAAGCAAATAACAGCACCGCAAGAGCAACCCAAAAATATATTTCCATATTTCAATTCTACTCCTCTACTCTTAAATTTTCTTTGCTCTAACTGAATATACTTGATTGTCTTCGTTTTTCTTTGGCACAAACTCGTCAGATAATCTCTCTCCACCTTTGGTAAAAATTTCCACCGCAAAACCAACTCCTGCCAATACCCTTTTAACCACTGCATAATTGTTTTCTACTTCCATCGTCGGTGTTAAGTGATACTCCATAATTATTTCCTTTACAAAACATAACTTCAGTCTTATTTCCTCCAACACACTTTGTTCATAACCTTCAATATCCATTTTCAGCAAATCCACCGGTTTGTCGATATATGTCGATAGTTTTACTGTTTCAACCTCCATCTTTTTATTGGTGCCGTTATCTCCCCAAATGTTCTCCACCAACGAATCTCCCCAAGTCCAAGGGTCTTTTTCCTCGCCACTTACCCTTAATAAATTACTTCCTTCTTTTTCGGCTAGGGCCGCATTTATCAACCGCACCTTTTCCAAATGGTTAGCCTCGATATTTTTTTCCAAAATCAAAAAATTCTCTTTGTTTGGCTCAAAACCCAAGATTTCGGCATTAGGATAAATCTTTTTAAAATACAAAATGGACAGACCGATGTGGCTGCCGCAATCAATAATAAAGGGTGTCCCCGTTTCCGCCGCAAATTTATATTCTTCGTCTTGGAATACCTCTTCCACAATTCGTCGAGTCTCTTCCTCATTTCGAAAGTTTACTTCAAAGCCCTCAATTTCTTTGGTCATATCTTCTCCAATTTCACCCCGTCGGCATAGTCCTCTACTTTGTAGCCCATCCCGGCAATTTGCTGACGAATGGCGTCGGACTCCGCCCAATTTTTGGTTTTGCGAGCTTCCTCTCTTTTAGTCAAGAGTTCCTTGATTTCTTCAGGGATACCAATGTTTTTTTCTTCTTCTGTCCCCAAATTTAAGCCTAAAACTGAGTCCATCACGTTGATCAAGTTCTTTTTGGCCTCATCGGAAATCGGGCTCTTCATCATTTCCCAAACTACAGACAAGGCGGTAGCGGTGTTTAAGTCATCTTCCATCGCCGCCACAAATTTGTCGTAATAAATCTGGCCTTCATCGGACCAGCCTTCCGTTGGCAGAGGAATATCCCGCAAATCCACCGCCATTTTATTCAATTTAGAAAGTGCCGTCGCTGCCCCGGCCAAGCCCTCCCAAGTAAAGTTCATCTGTTTCCGGTAATGTGTCGTCAAAAAGTAGTAACGCAACGCCAATGGTGAAAAACCTTTCTTCGCCAAGTCCTCCAGCCGATACAGATTCCCCAAACTCTTGCTCATTTTCTTCCCGTCCACCATCAAAAACGTCGTGTGTACCCAATATTTTACGAACGGTTTCTTCCCCGTTCCCGCTTCACTTTGGGCAATTTCGTTCGGGTGATGAATGGATAAATGATCCTCGCCCCCGGTATGAATATCAAACTGTTCGCCCAAGTATTTCATACTCATGGCCGAGCATTCAATGTGCCAGCCGGGAAACCCATCGCCCCAAGGACTGGCCCAATGCATCACATGATTTTCATATTTTCCCATTCTCTTAAACCACAACACAAAATCCTGGGGGTGTTTTTTATACTCTCCAGACTCCACTTCCGTGCGCGCACCCACTGTCTTGTCTTCAAAACTCTGATTGAACATCTTGCCGTAATCGGCAAACTTGGTGACGTCAAAATAAACTGCTTCCGGCGTATCGTAAGCGAAGCCTCCGGCCATAATTTTCTCGATTAGCGCAATTTGGTCGGCAATGTGATCGGTCGCCTTGCACACAATTGTCGGCGGCAAAATATTTAACTCCTTCATTACGTTATTGAAATAATCGGTATATTCTTGCGCCACTTCCCAAACCGTTTTTCCGGAAGCCGCCGCCCCTTTTTCCATCTTATCTTCGCCGGAATCGGCATCCGAAGTCATGTGCCCCACATCCGTCACATTCTGCACATGCGTTACCTTAAGTTCATCCAAAACTTCCAAAGTTCGCCTCAGCACATCGTCCGTCACATATTTTCGACCATGTCCAATATGGGTAAACCCATACACCGTTGGTCCGCAAGCATACATCCCTATCGCGCCCTTATGGATCGGCTCAATCTCCTCCACCTTCTTTGTCAAACTATTATAGATATGCAACATACCCAAATTTTACTCCATCATCCTCCCCTTTTCTGTTGATGTCTGCGACCGATTAATAATTCGATTTACCCAATTATCACGTTTCTTTTTTGTTACAAAATCCTCTTGTTTGGCCTGTTGATTCTCCGCCGCCTTTTCCTCGGCCACCTTTTTATCAAGAGACTGTTTTCTCTGTACATACTGAGCCAGTTCTGCCTCCACTTCCTGGAATCTCCTTCTTTCCTCCGCCTTTCTCGCCTCTTTTTGTTGATCATTGGCCATTTCCGCTTGCGGTTTATTTGTTTGTGTCGCGGCTCCTGGTGCCACTGAAATCTGTTCAACTGTCTCGTGGGCAATGTCGGCGACAGCTCCAACCGTTCCTTTCACAGCACTTTGACCTATCTCAAATAAATTATCGGCCACATTTTGGCCAATTTGACCTATTACACCGGGCATTACCTTCATTTAACCACAGTCAGCAACTTTTTCCCAATAAAATACCCGGGTTGCTCAGTGCTTCCCGGGATAATTTTTTGAGGGTTGGCAGGACGGACTAAACGTTCATCCTATTTATTCATAGGGACGCCAACTGAATCCCCATACCATTAATTTTATTAACAGCTACATTATACCACTACTATGGGATAATGTCAAGTTTTCCCATCAAAAAGCCCCCAATTAAGGGGGCCCAACTTTAATTAAATCCCATGAAGTTGTTTGGAGTGCTCTCTCCTGCATGAAAGCCATCCAGAAAACCTCGCAAATAATCGATCGTGGTGTCTGGCTTCACATCCACACATCGATTTTCGATCACAACTAAGACCGTCCGCTGTTCTGCCGTCGCTAAGGCCACCATTCGTTTTAAATAATCTTCTGTTGACTCATCTGTTTTCTGCAACTCCGCCTGTAACGTCGTCACATCCTCTTCCTTTCCATTATTCAAACCCGTTTTCAAAGACTGTCTAATCGCTTCATTAATAATTTCATCAACGGTCTTTCCTGTTCTAGCCACCTCTTCATTTAATCTGACGGCCAGTTCATCACTAATTTCTATTTCAATTTCGACATCATCATTCTTTGCCATGTTCCTCCTTTAATTGCTTACTATTTAAGCAAACCCAACAGTCGTTCTATTTCCTTTGCCTGATCATTAGTCAGGGCCTCAAGACGAAGTTTTTCATTAAAAATATGCACAATAAACGCTCTGTCGTTCTTAAAACCCCAATCAAGTTTCGTGTCGCACCATATTCCATTAACCTTTATTCTCATGACCGATCCTCCTTTTAAAGTTCAGTTGCCCTATATTCTACTCCATTTGGCTTCTACCCTCCAACGCCCGCATCAATGTCTGCCCATCGGCATACTCCACATCCGCCCCCGTCGGCAATCCCCTGCCAATTCTCGTGATCTTAATATCCTCCGCCATCCCCATATCCTTGATTTTTTGGGTGATGTACATGGCTGTGGCTTCCCCCTCCATATTGGGGTTCGTCGCAATGATCAACTCTTTAATTTCGCCGGTCTTAACGCGTGCCAACAACTGCGGAATTCGCAAATCATTCGGCCCAATATTGGCCAAAGGGCTAATCACCCCGCCCAAGACATGGTAAACCCCCTTATAGCCCTCGGCTCTCTCAAAGGCCAGCAAATCCAATGAGTTCTCCACCACACACACTTGGGTTTTATCGCGGCTCTCATCCTGGCACACCGGGCAAAAATCTTCCTCACCGACATTAAAGCAAAGTTTGCACAGCTTCGTGTCTTTTTTCAGGTTCTCCAACGCTTCCGCAAACTTCGTCAGCCTCTCCTGCGGTACATTCAAAAGATAATAAGCCAACCGTGCCGCCGACTTCGGCCCCACGCCCGGCAAAGCCTCAAAGGCGTCAATTACTTTTTGGACCGGTCGAATACTTCTCATAGCAACCTCAAATATACACGAAAACACGTCCTTTATGGCCAAGTGTTAAAATATCACTCAAAGTTCATTTAAAAAGGAGAAAAAATGGGTGTTTTATATAATGTTTATGACTACACCGCTATTGATAAAGCTCTAGAAGAAATAAAAAAGTTTATTCTGTCGTCCAATCCAGATTTTAATTGTTCAATCCAAAATTTGTACGGAAAAGCTACCATCTCGATTCTTGGCCCAATGAAACAAATTAATACCCATCATCTATTTGGTATCAACGATAAGGTTGAGTTATTTGCCCATAGGATGGCCAAAATCACTCTCGCCGAAGGGTCATACACAGCAGATATTTATGGCTCAAAGGAACAAATATCCATCTTGACCTCTATCATCGTCACTATTTCACGTCGATGGTCAACAAATGTCACTCAAAATGGTGACGTTTGCATCAATATTTCCATTCTTACCCCAGAAATGGCCAAATTTATTGGGTTATCACAAGACTTTCTTATCTAAATTCGCTCTTGCCCTCCACCCGGAGGGCTTTTTTGTACTTTATCCAAGAAAAGAACTACATCTCAGCTTCTGCTTTTGCTTTCGAAACGGTCATTGAAACAATCTCATCCGGGTATAAAACAACCAACCTCCGGTGTGAACCTTCTATCGATACCTCTGACCTTTCAGGAGGTACACTTATTGCCGGCTTCTCGCTAATAACACCGCCCGGATTCAACAGGCTTCTAACCTCAACTTCATACTCCCCATTTGGCAACTCAACCTTGTTATCAAATTCTCCAATGTCTTTCGCATTTCCTTCCGTTTTCTTCATCACCACCCTTAATCTATTTCCCCCCTCGATACTTTCTTTAATAATCGCCTCCAGCTGCTTCTGCTGAGTATAATCTGGCTTTGCCCCCTCTCTAGTTTGATATTCCATCTTCCAAGCTTCAATGCAACCAGACATTTTCTGATTTAATCCCTCCAGACCTAGATCAATTTCAGGGTTTGTTTCCATTACCTATACTCCCATACCTTTGGGCATATTTGCAAGCACCTTGGACAAGTCCCCCATCGAGTCCTTCATCTCCTCAGCCGAGTACTTCTGTGCCGCCGTAATGGCGTTATTAATCACTTTGGCCGCCTTACTCATATTCTCACCATCAATGAAAAGTTCTTTCAGTTTGCCATCTCCGGATACTACGGCTTTGACACCGTCTTCTTCAACTTCTGTCTTGTGATTTTGAATTTTCTTCTGCAACATAGCTAGTTTAGCAACCGCCGCCCCTTGAGATCCGAACTGTTTTATTCCATTGAACATTTTTTGAATTAACTTTTAACAAACCTATTATAACAACTAGCTCCAAACAATATATTCTGGAAAAATGTTTATCGAACAAAGTCCGTAGTCTATTCCCTTTTCGGCAGGATTACGTAAAGTGCATATGGCACGGTGTCGTCTACTGACGACCATACGCACTGCGTACCAAGAAATTTCTACGCAGGAGAAATATTCTGTCTGCCCTGAAAAGGCGTGTAGACGGCAGGACTGTGAGATAAACAATTCAAAAGAATCACCCTCCAAAAATCTTCTCCGCCGCCTCCACCACCCCTCTCTCCGTCGGTTCTTCCTGGCTCACCGGCTCCACATTTTTATCTTCCGCCGCCGGTTCAATTCGCATTGGCATTTTGTCCCCCAAAACACATCTAAAAGTCATCGGCCCCCAAATCTTAGCCATCTGTTCTTCAATTAGTTTCTTTTTCGCGTCTCTCTCCAGCATGTCTTGTTGAAACCGAGACGTCACCGATAGGGTTAGTGATTTTCCCTGGATATCGACCGGAGACACCAGCCGAAGCATCCCCGCCAGTGATCCACAACTTGCCGACATCACATTCAAAAAATCAGTCCACTCCGTCTTTATCTTATTGATGTCCGCCAAAGGCCCGTCATAATTTTGAACAACAATATTACTCTTTTCCTGAATTTTATCTTCCTGTATCACCATATTCATACTACGTGTATTTATTACATCTTCTCTCTCCGTTATCACTGCAGACATCTCTTCTCTCTTTTCCCCTATCGAAGCGGTTTGGGCAGGCGCTTCACCTTTTGGGACGGTTTTTCCTCCCCCGTCTTCTTCAACCGATAACGATAATAAGGCAATTTCCAAGGGCAATAAAGGTAGTGGCGAGACTTTAATTCTGTCCGCCGCCTCGATTAGCTCGTCGACAAGCTTCAATTCATCCCGGACGCTATCCCCTCTTTCCAAGTTCGTTTCCAGCATTATTTTTACTTCAGCCAAAAGTGCCGACGCCAAAACCGGTGCTTTAATACCTGCTTTTTCCATATCACCAAACATCTTGACGATTTTATTTGAGTCCCTTTTCTTGGCCGCCTCAACCACTTTCTTTATCGACTGCCTTCCGGCAATTCCCAGTACCTGTAACACCAGCTCCGAATCAATTGTTTTCCCGTACGCCGCCACTTGTTCCAACAGTTTATGGCCCTCGCGGAAACTGCCATCGGTGGCTTCCGCTATTTCCCGAAGAGCCTCTTCATCGATATCCAAGTTTTCACCTTTAACCACTTTCATCAGAGAAGTCATCACTTCCTTAATCGTGGCCTTGGTAAAATTGATTCTGGTGCAACGGCTCATGATGGTCTCCGGCACTTTCTGAGCTTCTGTTGTACACAAAATAAAGATGGCGTGTTCCGGCGGCTCTTCTAGAGTCTTCAATAAAGCGTTAAACCCGGCTGTCGACACCATATGCACTTCATCGATGATGTAAACTTTTTTGGCCAATTGTACCGGGGCCAATCGCACCTTCTCTCGCAAATCCCGAATATCATCCACTAAGCCACTGCTGGCGGCGTCGATCTCAATCACGTCTACACTGCTTCCCCCTGCCAAAGATAAACAAGACGGACATTCACCACACGGCTCACTCAAATTATTTTTCTTACCTTGATTTTCGGCACAGTTCACTACCTGTGCCAGTATTCGCGCCGTACTCGTCTTGCCCGAGCCACGAGGACCCACAAAAAGATAGGCATGAGAAATTTTGCCGGAGATCAAAGCCGACTGCAAAGACTCCCGCACCGACACTAGGTCCAGTTCGGCGATTTTCTTTGGTCGGTATTTTTGATAAAAGCTCACGGTAACCACTACCTTATGATGTCCCCCTCACTCGTGTCAACTACTAATAACCCCATCAAAACCACTCAGTTTTACCCTTGACCATATCAGTTGTTATTTTCCTCACCCCTCTCGTAAAAATATAATTTTTACTCGAAACTTCAGATTTGTTTCCCCCATCGCCCCAATTACCCCTTTTTCCATCAAAAAGGCACCCATCGGGGGGTGCCTAATAAACTCTCACTTATTCTTCGAAGGTTCCAACCGAAACTCAAACCAATCGCCGTTACTATTCGTAATCCTGATTATTCCCTTGTCGATATTCCCAAAATCGATCACGATTTTGCTATCCACTTCTGGAATCGACACGAAAGGATCATCGTCTGGACCATCAGTTTTGAACAACAAACACAGTATCTTGCCTCTGCGTTCAATGCGGATCGGTCTCGTTTCTTCACGGAGCAGCCTCTGATTCCTCAGAGAAAATTCCTGATTACAATCGGCAGTTTTATATACAAAATCAAAAACCCGACCTTTTAAATATTTCTCCAGCAACAAGCACGATTCTGCTTCGTCGTCAAACTTGTCAACGAACCTAGTCTTCGGCATTGAAAATCACTCCTTAATTTATCAAAATGATTCGCGTCACTTTGTCCCAATCCGATATTTTCCGTACCATATCGATTCGGTTGTCGTCTACGAACGTAATTTCCGGCATTTCTCGGACATCAAAGCATAAAGATCTGTGTGGATATAGAACGACTTTGAACAATAATCCCATGTAAATCGGTTTCGATTCCTTCAAACTAAAATTTTGCCAAATCGTCGGGTCGTTAGTATGAGCAGAATGGAAAGAGACGACACTAAAAGTTTTTCCGTTTAACATCTCGGCAATCCGTTCTGCCACTTTCTGCCCATCTTCAATACTAATAACGGTAATTTTTTCAGCCAAATTTCACCTCCACAGGAAACAGTATTCACTACTTAAAGTACGGCGTGAATTGTAACACAAATTTGTGCCTATGAATTAGTCGTGATGAATTCCCAATAAGTGAAGCAACCCATGACACGCCAAAAACTCCATCTCTTCGTCCACAATTCTATTCCACTGAATTGCCTGTCTCTTGGCCTGCGGATAACAAATAACAATGTCGCCCAGACTCAAACCGTCTTCATCATCCGGCATTGCTTCACCCTCCTCCAACGGAAAAGAGAGTACATCGGTCACAATATCTTGATGAAAATATTTATTTTCCAATTCCCTGATTTTTCTCTCTCCCACTACCGATAAAGAGATTTTGACGACCCCTTTCGCCATTCCCTGCTCGTCCAAAACTTTCGTTAGTGCTTCTTTGACTCTTTTACGATCAAACTGGTAGCGACTGTCCGCCGCAATATCCAAAATCAATTTCATACCTATATTGTACGTCAGAAATAAATCACAAAAATACCCGGCTTTCACCGGGTATACAGTCACCAGACTCGTCCGCAAGTGTACGAACTTTTGCACATTACGGTTGAACAAATATTGCAGCACTTATTCCGTATTTGGCCCACACTTCATTATCACCCACTGCATTACCTAGTCTGTCTACTGTTTTCGGAAATGTATCTACGGGTACTCCATACATTGGATAATCACCCTTAAGGTCTTTTATAGAGTAACCCATCTTTCCAAGACCGTCTTCATAATTCGTAGTAAGACTACCACAGAAAAGGAGATCATTATCTTCATCAGGAATTGTATAAACAATCCTCATACCTCCATCTTTTAGTTCCTGATACCCGTACCCGTTTCTAAGGTACGCCAGAGAATTAGTAAGGATGGGGTCGCCATAACTTGCTGCA
>Ga0182027_10001148_pt1 | contig 44419 bp, 50 predicted proteins | sample 712E1DmetaG_FD_121300 | JGI IMG/M metagenome (GOLD analysis project Ga0182027, IMG submission 121300) | Permafrost microbial communities from Stordalen Mire, Sweden - 712E1D metaG (Illumina Assembly) | ecosystem: Environmental > Terrestrial > Soil > Wetlands > Permafrost | place: Sweden...
CGGTATTCGGAAATAGCGTATATGCCGTTCTTCACATTTTGAGCGCGCGGCAGGGTTTATCAGTTAAATAGTCGCGATAGCTCGACGCGGTTCTTCACGTCAGTCTTATCGTAGATATTATATATATGATTTTTAACGGTTCCGGAGGAGATGAATAGCCTCTCGGCGATCTCCTGGTTGGAAAGGCCTTGCATGAGGAGGACGCAGACTTCGCGCTCCCTGTTCGAGAGGCCCAGGTCTCGCTGCTTCTCGAGGAGGCGCTTGATGGGCTGGCCAATCAGGACGTAGCCCGTGCAATCGCCCCACTTGTCGCGGATAGGCGTTATCGAAAGGCTCATCGTGATGGCGCCGCCGCCGAGGCTGCGGAAATCGCACTCGTAGAACCGAGCTCCCGATGCGTCCGGTCTCGGCCGTTTCGATCCGTTCTCGCTCAAGAGTATCTCGTAGGACCGGCCGGAAAGCTCCTCTGAGCCGAGGCCCGAGAGCTCTTTGGTCGCCGCGTTGGCGGAGACGATGCGACCCTCGTGATCGATGATCGTGACCGAGAACGAGAGCTGCGAGTATAGATATTCGGAAAGGATGAAGTCGGCGGGTTTCAGCATATTATAGTGGGCGATCGCGAAGGTCAGCGCCATGGGTTGGGCGAGCTGCAGGATCAACAGGGAGTCGATCTCCAGCGTGCCGAGCCGCATGGGGAGGAGGCCCAGGAGCGAATTGCTCCCTACTACGATCAGCCCGATGATGAGATGGAATAGGGCCATCCGCCTCTCGCGGCGAAACGCGGAGGAGCGGAACCAAAGGAACAGGAGGACAAAGCCGAAGCCGTACTGGGCTAGGCTAATGAAGGCGTAGGCGTCCCGGAGCGGCGATGCGCCTGGTCCGGTTCGGCTTAGGATCCCGTAGGCCCAAGCGCCGATCGGGAGGGAGGCGAAATAGCCCAGGCCGAGGATGACGGCGACGAGGGAGAATCCGTACATGGCCGCGAGGAGCGCAGTAGGCAGCTTCTTCCTGTAGCCCGTGAGGTGAAGGACGTAATGCAGGAGGAGCAGCGATTTGGGCAGATAGGAGAAGAGCTGGCTGCCGTACCAGGCCTCCACGAGGTTCCCCTCGTTCGAGCCGAAGAAGATGATGAATAGCAGGGTCCAGGCCGAGGCGAAGAGCGAGACGATGGCGCATCTTCGGTTGAGCTGCATCTTCGGCGCGAGGCGATACACGTACCAGCCCAAGAAGGCGTAGGCGCAGAATGAGACGGAGACCAGGAAGAAATTCAGTGTCATGGCCCTTCATTTCCCGGTAGCCGAACCTTCATGGCGGCTACCTTTCCGGCGAGTATACGACGGCTTCGGCGAATTTATAAGATGAACCGAGTTGTGGGCGTCATGGTCACGCTGCCGACCTTCTATTCCCATAGTAAGCCTGCGCCCCGAGTCCAACTCCCTCGGCGCCGTCACCCTTTGCTTTCCGCCGGAAGCCTGCCTGGTATCGGCCGTCCCGAAAAAAGGCGCGGCCCCGGCCTCGTCGCCTACGAAGGATGGGCAGGAATCTTCCATTCTCTAGAGCGCGACCGGGGGAAGCCTCAGGGCGTCCTCGACCACTCCCCGAACATAGGCGCGCCGACTCTCGGGGGTCGAGAGGTCGTAACCGAAGATCATGCCGGGGAAGGGCGTGAACAGGATGGGGTGGAAGGTCGAGGCGAAGAGCTGGATCGAGCGCCGCGACGCGAGTTCCTCGTCCCCCCCCAGCCGCGCCGTCAGCAAAGGCTTGATGCGGCCGACGAGAAGGCCCTGAACCGAGGCCAGGGGCCCGAAGGGGGTCGCCATCGCGTCGGTTAGCGGGTATGCCGGCCCGCCCCCGCTTCGCAGCGATTCCTTGACGGACTCGACGAGCCGGCTGATCAAGCCGAAGAGTATGGCGGGCCGTCTCGTCGCGACTTCGAGGGCCGAGGAGAAAAGCTCGGTAAGCATATCCTCGGGCCTTAGGTCCTCGCCGCGCGCCTGCGAAGCCTCGATGACCGAGCGCATCTCGCCGAAGTATCGGCCGAGGGTCTCCTCGACCAGGGCTTCCTTGGACTCGAAATAGTAGTGAAGGAGGCCGAGGTTCACTCCCGCCTCGGCCGAGACCTTCCTCGTCGTGAGGTACTCCAGGCCCTCGCGCCCCGCTATTTCGAGGGCCGCGCCGAGGATGCGCTCCCTGGTTCCCGCCCCCGCCTCGCCTTGAATCGACACTTGCCTGCCTCGACTACCTCGCCGAGGCGAGGGCCTCGGTGATGGGCAGACGGGCCGCCCTCCGCGCGGGCAGGATGGAGCCCAGCGCGGCCGCGCTCAGTCCCGCCGCGAGGGCGCGCAACGCGTCCACGAAGGTGTAGGAGGCGCGCAGGACCGAGCCGAAGGGGATGGGGACGTCGCGGGGAAGGATGCCCGAGATGTCGAGGCCCCACACGCCGAGCCAGAGGCCGATTATCGCCGAGGGGATGGCGGCGACGAGGCAGCCGACGAGGCCCATTACTAGGCCCTCCGTCAGGAAGATTCGCTCGAGCCCCGAGCGCCGTATCCCGATCGCCCGCAGCGTTCCGATCTCCCGATACCGCTCCTGGACGTTCATGGCCATCGTGTTGAATATGCCGGCGATTATGAGGACGAAGAGGGTTCCGATGATGGTCCCGAGGAGCTTGAGCCTCGTCTCGATGGTGGACACTAGGCTCTCGGCGAAGGTCTTCCACTCGTAGGCGACGAGGGCCGAGCCCGGGGCGGGGGAGGGGCGGGCCTTGGCGACGGCGGCCGCCACTTCCCTCGTCAGGGCCGCGCTGGCTCCCGGGTCGGCGCCGCGCACTACCAGGCGAGTCGCCACTTTCCCGATGCCGAGGAAAGCGCGGGCCTGGTCTATGTCGAGGAGGACGAGGTAGTCGTCGAGAAGGGGGTAGCCGAACTCGAAGATGCCGGACACGGGGGCCGAGCCCAGGTTGCGCACGGAGCGGCGGTCGAGGGCGGTGAAGTAGGCGACGTCCCCGACCTGGAGGCCGAGCTTGGCGGCCATGCCCTTGCCTAGGACGAGGCCGCTCTCTCCGGGACGGAACATTCCGCCGGCCACGATCTTAGACCCGAGGTCGGTGACTCTCGCCTCGTCTTGGCTCACGCCGCGCGCTATCGTCCTCGCTCCCTCGCGGCCGTTCGTGATCTCGAAGGAGGCGTCGATGCGCTCCGATACGGCCAGCACACCGGGCAGGGCCCTGATGGCGGAGGCGAGGGCGTCGGGCTCGTCCACGACGCGGTCCAGGGGAAGCCTGCGCGCGTCGGGACGGTAGGCGGCGTTCTCGACCTGGACCTGGGCGGTGTCCATGGCCATCATCCTCGTATAGACCGAGGAGGTGAGGCCGCGGAACATGCCCTGTACGTTCATGAGGACCGTGGCGCCGATGACTATGGTGACGATCGTGAGCCGCGAGCGTCGTTCGTTGCGGCGTATGTTCCGGATGGCGATCTGCAGCGTTTCCATAGCCTGCCCCTTATGCCGATGCCGCGAGGCTCTCGGCGACTCCCATCGAGCGCACCGTGCGGGCGGCTCGGGCGGTTGCTATCGCGCTCACCCCCAGCCCCGCGAAAGCGCAGAACGCGTACCACCAGAAGTCCGGCCGCGGCCGGTTGTAGCGCGACAGCCCGAGGCTGTCCATGAGGCCGCCGAGGTCGATGCCGCCCCGCGAGAGGAGGGCGACCACTAGGGAGCCGAGGGCGAGGCCCACGGCCGCCCCTGCCGCCCCGAGTAGGATTCCCTCGAGGAGTATCATGCTCTCGAGCTGCCTGGCCTTGAGGCCTATGGCGCGCATCGTGCCGAATTCGCGCAGCCTCTCCATCACGGACATCAGCGAGGTGTTGGCGATGATGGTGCCGGCGACGACAGCGAAGAGCCCCATGATCACGCCGAGGAGGACCTTCACGAAGAGGAGGATCGCGAAGATCGAGGCGTTTATCGTCTGCCACGGAAGAATGCGGAAGGCAGCGCTCGAGGCGTCGCCCAAGGCGCCGTGGTTCAGGACGGGCTCCAGCTCCTTTGCTACCGCCTCGGCCTGGTCCCTGTCCTTCAGCATCAGCCTGATCTCGCGGGCCGACCCGGCCGCATCGAGCATCTGCGCCGCCTTCTCCTCCGAGATGTAGAATGTCGTCTCGTCGAAATCCTTGCTCTCCGTGCCGAATATGCCCGTCACGGCGAGCCTCTCGTACCAGGGCTGGCCGCCGCGATCCTGGACCAGCACGAGTACGCCGCCGCCCAGCTTGGCCCCCACGAGCCTCGCGGCCGCCTCGGAGAGGGCTATGCCTTCGCCCCTCGGCAGGAACTCGCCCGACCGCATCGAGAAGCGCGCGTTGTCCGCGAAGCGGGTATCGGGAACGAGGCCCATGCCGCGCATGGGCAGGTTGCGCGGCTCATCGGCGCCCGTGTCCTCGACGATGAGGGCGCCGAAGCTGAGCAGGGGCTCCGCTTTCGCGATGCGCTCGTCGCCCAGCGCCATTATCGCGGCTATCTTAGCCTCGGCGTCGGGGATCAGGAGATCAAGCGAGAGGGGGTTGAGGGCCCCAGGGACGCGAGCGTCGTCTATCCGCACATGACCGGAGTTCGGGATGACCGAGTCGTAGAAGCTCCCGGTGATCCCGTTGAGGAGGCTCCCGACGGATATCATGACGACGCAGGCGGCGGCGACGGCGCCGATCACGACCAGGCTACGCTTGTAATGCTTGAGCGCGCCTAGGAGGGCCAGCCGCGGGATCATGCCTTCTCCCCGCCCAGGCGCCGCTCCCCCGTGATGAGGCCGTCCCTGATCGTAAGGACGCGCTTCGCGTACTTCTCGATGAGCTCGTTGTGAGTCGAGAAGATGAAGGTGACCTTCTCCTCGGCGTTGAGGCGCTTCATCGCCTCCATTATCGTGGTCGAGGTGGCCGAGTCGAGGTTGGCCGTCGGCTCGTCCGCGATGACGATAGAGGGCCGGTTCACCAGGGCGCGGGCGATCGCGACCCTTTGGCGCTGGCCGCCCGAGAGCTCGTCGGGCTTGTGTCCCACGAAGTCCCCGAGACCCACCAGCTCCACGAGGCGGTCGACCCGCCTGGCCCGCTCGGCCTTGGGTACCTTGGCGAGGATAAGCGGGAACTCGATGTTCTCCCTGGCGTCGAGCACGGCGACGAGGTTGAAGCTCTGGAAGATGAAGCCGATCCGCTCCAGCCGCGCGTCGGCCTCGCGGTCGTCGTCGAAGGCGGCGACGTCCTCGCCGCCGAGGAGGACAGTCCCCGAACTCGGCTTGTCGATGCAGCCGATTATGTTGAGCAGAGTGGTCTTGCCGCATCCGGAGGGGCCGACGATGGAGACGAAGTCGCCCGCCTCGACCGAGAAGTCGATCCCCCGCAGGGCGTGTATGACGGTCTTCCCGAGCCGGTAGTCCTTCGTGACGCCCCTGACCTCGAGAATGGCTTCGTTCGCGTTGATCGACATGATGGCTTCCTTTTCTTAGAAATGCACGCGGGCGGCGAATCCGATCGCGCTGGACAGAACCCCCGTGCCGGGCGATGGCAGGACGGCGAAGGATTGTATGCTCGAGAACTCGGCGCCCGGGCCGCCCAAGCCGAAGAGGCCGGTGAGTTCGAGGTCGAAGCCCTCGGCCGGATAGAGGGTCAGGCCGAGGGAGAGGAGGGCCGAGGGAGCCTCGAGCTCGACGAGGGCGCGGGCGTAGAGGTTGAAGACCTGGTCGAGGGTATAAGAGGCGTAGGGCAGGAGATAGTGAGCGTTTTTCAGAAGCCCCGCCCGGCCGTTGTAGTCGTAGTCGGCCGATAGGCTGAGCATGCTCGGGCCGTTGGACCAAGTGTAACGCGCTCCTGCGCTGGCATACCAGTCGGGCGCTCCTGAGAGCTCCGCCGCGCCCTCGGCCTGGAGTATCAGGCCGCTTAGATCGACCGAGACGCCGATGGATGGCCGCTCTACCGAGTCGGCGTCGCCTCTGGCGTATACGCCCGCAACCGCCGCCTGGACGCTCCCCAGTTGGGCTTCGGCCGACAGGGCATAGGTGAAGAGCCGCGGGTCCGCGGGGCCCGCGGCCCCGTCGAGAGCCGCGGCGTAAGCGGCGGCCGCTTGGCCGGCGGCGGCCTGGGCGGCCGCGTCCGAGGGTGCGGTGGCGAAGGCGCTGGCCGCCGTCTTTTTCTCCATGCCGGCGGCGTATGCGTCGAAGCTCCGGTCCAGGCTCAGCGCCGCCCGAAGGCTTATGTCCGGCCCTATGCTGGCAGCGAGGTCGATGCCGCGGAATCCCGTCTTCTGGTCCCAGAAGCCCGAGCGGGGGTCCAGGGCGTCGCCGGGCGCGAAAGTTGAGCCGATGCCCAGGCCCATCCGCCGCTTGCCGACGAAGAGCTGGGTCCACTCGCCTATGTCCAGCCGCGCATAGGCCTCATAGACCGTGGTCGTCGGCGAGAAGGAAGGCGCGGCGGCGGTGGCGGCCTGTCCGGAAATGTCCACGTTGTGCGACAGCACCATGCCCCAGCCCGGCGCCTCGAGGCGGTGGAGGAAGTTGGCCTGGACCGTCCAAACCGCCGCCGAATCGGCGGACGCGGGGTATAGGCCGTCGGCCGCGAGGATCATTCCCGCGGCGGCGTCGGCCGCGAGGCTGTAATGCGGGCCCTCCTGGGCCGCCTTCGCCGGCGCGGCCGCGTCCTCTTGAGCCGCGGCCGGAGCCGCCACGGCCGCGATGAGGGCGAAAACGGCGAGGACCGCGAGGGTCGCGGGAGCAGGGATCGGCATGCGCGTCGTCATTGTCCGCCTACCTCGTCAGGTAATTCTTGCCGAAGACAGAGAGGGATACGTCCTTGGCTTCCATGGCCTGCATCGTCAGCGTCGTCACCGTTCCCTTCTTGTCGAGGCTCTCCATCGCCATCACCGATGGCCTCGTGATGGAGCCAAAGGACCGGATCTTGGAGAGGGTCATCCTTTTAAAGAGGAGGCCTGACTTCGCGTAGTACTCCATGCGCAGTGGCATGAAGTCGCTCTTTCGGGCCCACATCACGATCTTGCCATACGCCGAGGCATCCGACCTGGCCTTCGACTCGATGACGTAGCAGGGCACGGCACCGAGCTCGGGGTGGTCGAGCTTGGCTTCCGGGGCCAGCTGCGGAGCGTAGTCGTCGGAGAACTGGCTCTTGCCCACGTCGGCGTTCGCGAAGGTCGAGCCTTGGAAGGAGTCCTGGGACGAGAGCCTGAGCGCGTTGGCCGATCCCGCCTTGGGGTTGAACATCCACAGGCTCCCGTCGAGCTGGAGGAAGCGCGTGCCCTTCGTGCGCGCGGGAGCCGTTATCTCTAGGTAGGTCCCCTTGTCCTTGCGGCTCTTGCCCTCGAAGGTCATCGAGCGGGGCTGGGAGCCGGGCTCGACGGTTTCCATCGTCACGGTGGAAGTATAGGACTCTAGGAAGAGGGCTCTGTCCACGCCGGCGAGAATCTCGTCGGCAGTCGGGGAGCTAGACGGGGCACCGCTTAGGGGGAAGGCTATCGACGCGAGGCAGATAAGGACGGCGGCAAAACGCAGGGCGCTTGGCTTTGCAGAGCGCTGTCGTAGCGACATGCTGACTCCTTTCGGTAAAGTATGGATTGGAGTTTAGTCACTCGACTAAACTTAGTCAAGTGACTAATTCCCATTTAATATCGACCATTGAGGCTTTTTCAAAAGTAACCGACTTTTAAAATTGGCTCCATTGCATTGGAATTGTCCTAATCTCCACAATGAACCCCATATTCCTCAAGGTTGATAAAGGCGAACGCAAGATTTCCCGCTACATCTACGGCCATTTCGCGGAGCATCTCGGCCGATGCATTTACGAAGGCATCTGGGTCGGCGAGGACTCGCCCATTCCTAATACCCGCGGCATCATGACCGCCCTTCAGTACGCGGGGGAATTCCGGCGTTACCAGAGCTACTGCCGTCACCTGGGCGGCAAGAGGCTGTACAAGATAGCCTGCGGGCAGGATGACGAGTGGAACGAAATAGTGATGCGCGAGGCGGCCAAGTTCATGGACGGACTCTCGGTCCATTACTACACCTTCATGCGGGGCCAGCCAACCGCATAGGTCAGCGCTCCATTGGCATCGTTGATCCAATACCCATAGTCAGCGCGAACTCCGCGGTTTAGCCCAATAGATTTTTAGCTTACCGGTCGCGGCCAGATTGCCTGCTGGTATCCTCCCACTCTACGCCGCGACCGCCAGGCAAAAAAATGCTCCGCATTATCGGGGAACAGAAGGATGTCGTTCCGTGTCCAGTAGGGTGGAATGACCGCATTTGGGAGAGGAAAGCCGGTATAAAGTCCATAGTTGATCTGCCTAGTTTTAAAATCGTAGGCGACGAAGACAGCAGTACTTGATCTGAAAAGCAACGATGCGTGTTGCGCCCAATCGATATAGAGAGTGAGGCCGCCACCCGCCATGGAGCCCGTTTGGCTGAGATCCTCACCCGCGCTGTATAACGAGTAAAAGGCCGTAGCGCCTAATGAAAGTTCAGCTCGATAATCGAAAGAGTAGATCACTGCTCCTTCCTTATCGGTTATATCGATGGGGAGATGCGCCAGCGTCCCCAGGGGCAGCCTCGCCGTCATCGCGGCGCGCAGGGCGCGATCGCAGAGGATGGCGTTATTGCTAGCGGTGAAGTAAGGGTCCCAATACTCGAGGCTCGGGTATTCCGATATCGTAACACCTACCATTCCGAGTTGAGAATGCACAAATGGATAAATACCCGAAAGAGCCAGGGAACCGACGACCTTATCCAAGGGAAGATAAGCATAGAGGCTCAAGTTCGAGCTGAGGGAATCGGTTGATCCATCACTTCCGTACGGGACGCGCGAGTATCGGTTCACTAATATCTTGCTCTCGGGCATGAAACTACATCCAATCAATACCCCATTTGCTTATTGGCTATTTTCCATTCTCCTTTCACGAATCTAGACTCAGATCCCATCCAAATTTTCTTTTAGAATCCAGAGTAAGAGTGACTTGAAGTTCCTTCCCTGGCCAAAGTTTATCAAGGATTTGTTCTTTCTCGATAGAATATTTCTCGCCAATAGCAGCAATAGATTTATTAATAGCGATTGTGACTGCATTCTTCATAATATTTTCTTGGTCTCGATTAGGAAGGTGGAAAGCTTTTGTAGTAACAACAATATTTTTACCAATATTTAAATCATCAGCTTTATAAGAACCGCTGCTTACCGCCTGGATAGTATCGGTAATAATCATGATATACATACCACCCAAAGCGACTCTTAATTTACCAAGTTCGTTAAGCGATAATTCATTGATGTCTTTCATAAAACGCTCCTTTCAAAATTTAAAATGTTAATGCTTCTACCGACAATTGATCTCAGTGTGCATTATATCGGGTTTATCTGCGAATTCCTTTTTTATAAAAAAGATCGAAGACCACCGCCTTTTTAACTCTGACTACGCCAGCTTAAGAGTCACGAACATAAACCCCGCGAATACTCCGCTTGAACTCGCCGGGGAATGCTGCCGGGTTACGCCCCAATAATCGATCTTGCGACGTCAATGACGTATTTGAGACAAGTAATGACTTCCCGTGTTCCCCGAATAGCCTTTTCTTATCGGGGGATCCTCACGTAGATAATGAGGGAAAACTGTCGGACTTGGGCGCGACCCAAGGAGAGCTGACGCGAAAATATCGCGGGCAAAGGATCGAAGGAGGGTTTCGAAAGGGAAATTCTCTTGACAGAGAGCTAAGTTATGGCAAAATGGTAACCGAAGTGGAGGGAATCCCTATTCCTGAGTCGAATGGCAGGACATTTGGGGAATCCCGGTTTACTTCAATGATCTGAATGGAGTGAGTATGGCTGAGAATAGTCCGCTGCTAAAAAAGTACATGAAAAAGTATCCCAAGGCTACAAGGGAAAAGGTGCTGACGGCATTCAAACAGCTAAATGGAAATTTCGAGTTCGGTACGTGGGTTACGATCGACTCCGAGGATATTAAGCAAATCCATGAGGACGCGAAAAGACTGCAGATCGCGATTTGGCGAAATACTGATAAAACCAGTTCTTTTTTGTACGGCACGACCGATGCCGATGGGGAACGGATAAAGACAATTATGGACTGGATAGCGCGGATCGCCGTTAGCGGTAAGGAGACTGTAATCAGGACAAAAGAGACATATATCATTCCGAAGATTGGAAATTGAGGGTATTTCCCCAGCAACGATACGTTGCACGTGGTTCCGCTAGCGAGAGCCTTGGGGAAATCTTCATTAAGTAGGGGTTGCGGCATTCCTTCAATTGGGGGAATTCTTCGTCCGTCTCCATGAATCCCGAGGGAATGCGCCCCCAGCCGAAGCGCAATATCACTTAGCTCCTGTCCCAATACCTTAGGAAGAATTTCGCGACGCCGCCCGCACCGCGGAGCCTTAATCCCAGGCCGGGCCCCGCTACGAGGCGGACGATGGCAAGCATGCCCTTATAGACCTTCTCGGAGTAGGGATGCCACCAGATATCCTTTTTCGCTCCCGGCAGAATGTCGACGACGACGACGCGTGTCTGGAGCATCTCGAGGAAGCCCGTCTCGGCATGGGTCCTGCCGATGCCCGAATCGCCGAAACCGCCCCAAGGAGTTTCGGGCAGGCCGTGGGACATGAGGTGATCGTTGATCATGACCGCCCCCGCGCGCAGCCGCGCGGCTATGGCTCGGGCTGCCCTGCGGTCTCTTGACCAGACGCTCGCCGTCAGGCCCATGGCCGAATCGTTCGCGATCCGCACCGCCTCGTCGTCGTCCTTGAAGGGAACGATGGCGACGACGGGACCGAAGATCTCCTCGCGCATCGCGGGGGAATCGGGCGCGACCTTGTCGAGGACGAGGGCGGGAAGGAAATTGCCCTTCGCGAGCGCGGGATCGAGGGGGCTTTGAGCTATGATCCTCGCGCCTTGCGCGAGGCAGCGCGCTACTTGATCCTCCACGAGTTTTTTCTGACGGGCGGAGGCCATGCAGCCCATGTCCATGTCCAAGTTGGAGCCGACGCCGATCCGCAGGCCCTCTACGCGCTCCTTCAGCTTGGCGACGAAGGCATCGCGGACGGTCTCATCGACGAGGACGCGCTGAGCGCCTCCGCAGGACTGGCCCGCGTTGGAGAACCCGGACCAGAGGATGCCGGCCGCCGCCCGATCGAGGTCGGCGTCCGCGCGGACGATGGCCGCGTCGTTGCCGCCGAGCTCGAGGACGACGGGTATGAGCCGCGCCCCTGCCTTGGCCATCAGTTCCCTGCCGACTTCGGTCGATCCCGTGAAGAAGAGCTTATCGACGCCGCCTTCGATAAAGGCTTCTCCCGCCTCGCGGCCCGGGAGATTGGCATAGGCGAAGACGCCTTCGGGAAGGCCGACCTTCTCGAAGCACTCGGCGAGGGCGCGGCCAACGGCGAGGCTGTCCGACGCGACCTTGAGCACGACGCCGTTTCCGGCCAGGAGGGCCATGACGATTTCGGCGAATGGGATGGCGAAGGGGTAGTTCCAGGGCGAGATGATTCCGATGACGCCGAAAGGCACTTTCTGAAGCCGGCTGCGCTTGTTGAACATGAGAATGCTGCCGCCGCCGAGGCGCCGCTCCGCGAGGAGGCCTTTCCCTCGGCTTCGGTAATAGCGGAGGGCGAGGATGGCCGGAACGACCTCCGTCGCGAGGGCATCGACCAGGGTCTTGCCGCTGTTCGCTGCGATGAGGGCGGCCAGTTCGTCAGCGCGCGCGGCGACAGCGGCGCCTACACGTTTGAGCGCGAGGGAGCGGTCGCGATAGGGGAGACTCGCCCATGTTCCTTGGGCGGCTCGCGCGCGCGCAATCAGGCCCCGGACTGCCTGCGCGTCATCGAGGCGATAACTGCCGATGAGCTTCCCGGTTGCAGGGTCTCGGTTTTCTACGGTCTTATCGCTCATGTTTGCGCCCCTTGAATTCGTCCATGGTGGAGCTGACACCGAAGAAATCGGCCATCGCGTCGAGAAAGCCTACGGGGAAGAGGCGGAGGAGCCAGACCGAATAGACGAAGAGCGGAAGGACGAGGCGTTTTTTTCCCTTCGCGATCGCGGCGAGTATCCTTTCCGCGACATAGTCTTGTTTTAGGATGGGGAGGATAAGGGGGAATCGCGTTTTTACGCCCTCGAAAAGCCCCGTGTCGATAAAGAAGGGGCATACGATGGTCGTGCGGACGGGCGAGTCCAGCTTCCTGAGCTCCATTCGTATCGCCTCGGCAAAGCCGATCGACGCGAACTTGCTGGCGCTGTAGTCCGCTAGGCCCGGCACGCCGACGATGCCGGCGGCCGAGGCGACAGTGACTATATGCCCCTCTCGGCCCTCGATCATGGCGGGCAGAAAGGCCTTGGTCGTCCAGAAGGCGGCCATGGCGTTGACCGCCATCGATCGCTCTAATCGCTCGTCCGGAGTGTCGAGGAACTTCGTTCCCGAAACGATGCCCGCGTTGTTTACCAGGAGACCGACCCGCCCGAAACGCTCGACCGTCTCCTTGGCCTTGGCGTAGACCTCGGACCGATTGGACACGTCGCAGCGAATGCCGTGTATATCGAGCTTCCTCTCCGCCGCCTCAAGCTCGAGCCTTTTTAGCGCGGCCTCGTCGAGGTCCCATGCGACGACTTTCGCGCCGCTCTCAGCGAGGCCGAAGGCGAGGAGCCTGCCGATGCCTCCCGCCCCGCCCGTGATGACCGCAGTCTTTCCTTGGATAGATTTCATGCCTTGAAGTGTACTCGGCAATTTTTGAGCTGTAAAGTCAACTATTTTTCGGCTATTGCCTCTATCTCCACCAATCCGCCCTTGGGCAGGGCGGCGACTTGGACCGTGGAGCGGGCGGGGTAGGGCGCAACGAAGTGCGAGGCATAGACTTCGTTGACAGCGGCAAAATCCGCCATGTCGACGAGGAAGACAGTAGTTTTCGCTACATCGCCGAGGCTTAGGCCAGCCGCCGTCAGCAGGGCCTTTAGGTTGAGAATGGCCCGCTCGGTCTGGGCCGCCACCCCCGAGGCGAGCTCGCCCGAGAGCGGATCCAGGCCGAGCTGACCCGAACAGTAGAGCCTTTCTCCCGAGCGGACCGCCGGGGAATAGGGACCTATAGCCTTGGGCGCGTCCGCGGACGCGATGCTCTTCAGCTTCATGGCATCCTCCTCGTCACATATTCTTCCAGAATTTATAATAGCGCCTCTCCACTTCGTCGAGGGGGAGCAGGGGATAGAACTTGATGCACTCGGACGAAGCGCCGCCCCCAGCGAAGACGAAGCCGCTGCGCAGCTGCTTGTACGATATGCGATCGAGGGGGCAGTAGAGGGAAATGCCCTTTACGTCCTTGCTCGGCGATCTGTGAAGCTCGCGGATCGCGGCGCGCAGGCGCTCGGGATGGATGCCCGGGAAGAAGCTCGTCACGTAGGGGCTCTCTTCGGTCTCGCGCATGAAATCGTCGGTCGATAGGTCGAGCTCGGTATAAAGCATCTTGGGGGCGCCCTTCGAGTTCGAGGAGTCGGTGGCGAAGCGAGCGTACTCCGTCAGGCCGAGCCGCGTGAGCACTATGAACTTGACTGGATCGACCTCGAGTATCACGCGGAGCTCGTCGCCGTTCGGGTCGTTGCTCGTGTCGCCGCAGGCGGCCGCGGTCCCGGCCGAGCTTCCCTCGGAAGCGGGCGCAAGGGCGACATAACCGCCGGAGGCATCGCAGATGTAGAGCTTTCCCATCGCCGCGAAGTCCACGTGCTCTAGGACTCGGTAGCTCGAGATGAACTTCGTCGCCTTGGGACTTCCGTCCTCGTGGGGCTTGAGCTGCGCATAGGCGGACTCCACGTCGAAGTAGGGATGGCGGAACTCGGGGTCGAGCTCCACGAAGACGAGCTTACCCTCGAAATAGCGAGCGGACTCGCGGACATAATGCTTGATGAAGCGCTCGGCGTCGAGCTGGGACGCGACGAGGGAGTGATTGGGATGCACGACGAGATAGAGGTGACGTTCCTCGGCCATCGATGAGCCTCCGGCCGCTATCATACGCTTCCCTCGGTGTTTTTCAAGCGTGGCGTAGCCGAGCGCAGCTCAGCGGCCCTGGCGTGGGCTTCGAGGCCCTCGATGCGGGCGAGAGCCGCAGCCTCGCTCGAGAGCGCGGCGGGATCGTCCATCTCGAGCCAGGTCCTCGCGCGGAGGAAGGCGAGGACGGAAAGGCCGGCCGCGAAGCGCGCCGCCCCTCCCGTGGGCAGGCAGTGGTTGGGGCCCGCGCCGTAATCGCCGAAGACCTCCGCCGATCCCGGGCCCAGGAAAACCGCGCCGGCGTTGCGTATCCTTGCCGCCCAGGAGCGTGGATCGGAAACGAGTAGCTCGAGGTGCTCGGGCGCGAAGCGCTCCGCGGCGGCTTCCGCCTCCGCCTGGTCGCGGGCCATCAGCATCCAGCCGTTTGCGAGAGCGGCCGCGGCGATGGACTTGTTGGGCTCGGGGAGCTCTGCGAGGCGCCGAGCTAAGGCTTCGTCGAGCGCCATCGCGAAGCGGCCGGCGAAGCCTTCATCGAAGACAACGATTACCGGCACGGCCGCGACGTCGTGCTCGGCCTGGGCGAGGAGGTCGGCCGCCGCGATCTCGGGGCTGGCTCCCTCGCCGGCTATCACGAGGAGCTCCGAGGGACCCGCAGGCGCCTCGGTGCCGACCACGCCGAAGAGCAGCCGCTTCGCCGCGGCGACATAGCGGCCGCCGGGGCCTACGACGACATCGCAGGGCGGGACGCCCGCGCCGAAAGCGAGGGCCGCTATGCCCTGGGCCCCGCCCGCCGCGAGGAAGCCCTCCGCCCCCGCGAGGGCCGCGGCCGCCAAGGTCGAGCGCCCCGGTTTGGGCCCCGCGCACCAGATCGAGGGCACACGCGCGGCCTTGGCGGCGCAGGCGGTCATTATCGCGCTCGAAGGGAGAGGGTAACGGCCGCCGGGGGCGTAGCAGCCCGCCCGCGCGACGGGGAGAAACGCGTGCCCTGCCCTGCCGCCCGGTACGGGAAGGTCTATGTCGCCTAACGCGGATCGTTGCGCCTCGGCGAAGGCGAGCACGCGGTCGCGCGCGCGCTCCAGGATGCCCCTCTCGTCGGCTTTCAGCGACGAGAGGGCGGCCTCGAGCCCCTCGCGGCCGATTGTCAAGGGATCGCCCGCCTTGAGCTCGCCGAGCTTCACGGCCCAGTCGCGCACGGCGGCCTCGCCGCGATCCGACACGTCGCCCACGATGCGCGCTGCCGTCTCCTCGGCCTCGGGGTCGCGCGCCCTCGAACGGGCCTCGGGCAGATCCTCGAGGCGTATGCGCTTGAGAAGGGGCATACGCTGGATCATGCGATGCTCCCCGAAGACTTCATGTATGCCTTCTTGGGTTCCCCGCTGCGGCGTGTGACGCGCAGGGCGCGGCGGTCCAGCTCGGCCTCGATCGAGGCGAGGCTCGCGCCCTCGGCTATCGCCTTCGTGAGCGCGAAATAGATTACGTCGGCCGCCTCGGCGCTGGCCTCCTCGGGACCCCTCGCCTTGTTCAGCTCATCGGCCTCCTCGCGGAGCTTGGACCCCAGGAGACTGGGATCGTCGAAGAGCTTCCGCGTATATGAACCATCGGGCGCGTCGGCCTTCCGCGATCGCAGGGTGCGCTCGAGGCGCTCTATGCCCGAGCCGTCGTCGAAGCAGCTTCGTCTGCTTAAGTGGCAGAAGCCTTTCCCCTTCTGACGCACGATAAAGCGGATCGTGTCGCGGTCGCAGTCGGCCTCGACGCGGACGAGGTCCTGCGTGTCGCCCGAACTCTCGCCCTTGACCCAGAGCCCCCGGCTGCGCGAGCGGTAGGTGCCGCGGCCGGTCTCGATCGCCGCCGCGAGGCTCTCCCTGTCCGACCATACAAGGCCGAGAGCCCTGCCGCCCTCGTCGCAGACGATGCTGGGCCAATAGCCGTCGATCCTGTCCGAGGAGAGGGTCGCGGCGAAGGCGTCGGCGAGAGAGAGCTTGCCAAGGGCTATGGCGGTGCCCGCCTGGACATCGGCGCCGATCTTGTCGAGGTCGCCGATTTCCGCCGCCCCCGCAGCGCCCCCCGCGAAAGTGATCCTGACGCCCTTGGCCGACGCGATGAGCGATCTCGCTCGGTCGAGGCCGATGCCGCCGAGGCTCCCCTCCGCGTCGACGAAGGTGACGAGGAATCCCGAGACGTAGGGGGCGAGCGCGGCCATTCTCTCCTCGATCTTGCTGCCCGTGCCCTTCGTCCATCCCTCTATGACCACTTCGCCGCCTTTTTCGTCTAGCGCGGCAATAAGGCGTTCGCGGGGCAGCTCGGCGAGGAATTCGGGCGTTGCCTGGGTGCCGAGCATCACGGACCGCGCTCCCGCGTCGAGATAGCGCAGGACCGCTTCCTTCGTCCGCAAGCCGCCGCCGACCCTGCAGGGATGGCGGCGCAGGATGCGCAGTACGATCTCGCCGTTGTCCCCCGTCCCGAGGGCGGCGTCGAGGTCGACGATAGCTATCTCGCCGACGCGGGAATAGCGCTCGGCCACTTCCTCGGGGTCGCCCACGTCGAGGACGGGATGCTTGCCCCCGCGGAGCTGGACGGCCCTGCCGCCCTTGATGTCTATGCTCGGGACAATCACAATCGCACCTCCATGCCCGCCTTCGCGAGGCTTTCCTTGACGCTGCGTATCGAGAGTTCGCCGCGGTGGAACACGCCCGCTGCGAGAAGGGCGCGGGCTCCGGCGCGCGCGCCATCGACGAAGTGCCCGGGGAGGGCGGCGCCTCCCGAGGCGACGACGGGGATGCTGGCCGCCGCCGTCACGGCGCGCAGGAGCTTCAGGTCGTAGCCGGAACCCGTGCCGTCGCGGTCCATCGAGGTGAGAAGTATCTCGCCCGCGCCGCGGCGCGCGCCTTCGCGGGCCCATTCCACCGCGTCTATGCCGGTGGCGCTGCGCCCCGCGTCGACGACCACCTCCCATGACGGCCCCTCAAGCCCGTTGTCGGGCGAGCTGAACGAGACGCCGCTCTGGCCGGTCTTTCGCCTCGCGTCCACCGCGAGGACGATGCATTGCACGCCGAAGCGCGAGGCGAGCTCGTCGATGAGCTCAGGGGAGCGCGCGGCCGCGCTGTTTACCCCGACTCGGTCGGCTCCGGCCTCGAGGAGGCGGATAGCGTCCTCGACGCGGCGCACTCCGCCGCCAACGAGAAGCGGGATGCCGATTGCCTCTCTCACGCGCCGTATGGATTCAAGAGCGGTCTTCCTTCCCTCGATCGTCGCGGAGATGTCGAGGAAGGCGATCTCGTCGGCCCCCTCCGATTCGTAGCGAGCGGCAAGCTCCGCCGGGTCCCCGGAATCCACGAGATTGAGGAAACGGACGCCTTTGACCACTCTGCCTCCGTCCACGTCCAGGCAGGGAATCACTCTGAGCGCTCCGACGGATTTCACGATGAGCCTCCTTTGGAAGCGTCGGCCGACCCCAGCCAGCGTTCGATGAGCGCGAGTCCCCATGGACCCGAGAGTTCGGGGTGGAATTGGCAGAGCAGGAGGCTCGGACCGCCGGCCGCGCGTCCTGGGACAACCGGGTCGATCCGCGGCCTTTCCAGGGCGGCGACGAAGCTCTCGCCGTAGTCCGCCCAGCTCGCCGCGTAACCCTCGGGGCTCTCGGACAGCCTGTACGAATTGGCGAAGTAGGCCCATCCCTCGCGAACCGCCCCCCCGCCCTGCGGCCGTACCCGGTTCCAGCCTAGCTGCGGCACGGGCAGATCTGCGGGGAAGCGCTTGAAGAAGCCGGGCACTATGGCCATGCCCGCGACGCCGGGCGACTCCTCGCTGCCCTCGAAGAACAGCTGCATGCCAGCGCAGACGCCCATCGTCGGTTTTTCCCGCGTTATGCGATCTCGGATCGCCGCGTCCATGCCCGCCGCCGAGAGCGCCGACATCGCGCTCCCGAAGGAGCCCACGCCCGGCAGGACGGCGAAGGCGGCTGAACTGAGCTCCGCCGGGTCGGCCGCGAGGAAAGGCTCCGCGCCCGCCCTGCGGAAAGCCGCCATTATCGAGGCGAGGTTGGCGACGCCCGTCGCGGCGAAGGCGACCCTCGGTACCGGTAGATCAGGCATCCAGGGCGCCTTTCAGCCTCGCCCAATCGGCCGGGTCCATCTCCTCGATCAGGACCGGTCCTTTTGTGCTCGCGGCGAGCGTCGTTTGGGCTGAGCTCGCGGACGCGTCCGACGCTCTGCATGCCTCGCGAAGCGCGAGGGCGAGGGCTTTGAAAGATGCCTCCGCCTTGTGATGGGCGTTTTCGCCCGCGAGCAGATCGATGTGGAGGGTCATCTTCGCAGCCGAGGCGAGGCTCCAGAAGAAGTGCTGCACATTCTCGCCCGAGAGATCGCCGAGCCTCGCGCCCGAGAGACCGAGCTCGGCGCGGCAATAAGGCCTGCCTGAAAGATCGATGACTGCGCGGGCCAGGGCCTCGTCCAGGGGGGCAAGGCCTGAGCCGAAGCGCCTTGGCGCCGGCCCCGCGGCGAGGGCGCGCGCGAGGGCCTCGCCCAGGGCGAGGGCGCAGTCTTCCGCGCTGTGGTGGTCGTCCACGACCAGGTCGCCGCGGCAGGCTAGCGAAAGCCGCCATCCCGCGTGCGTCGCGAGGGAGCTCAGCATGTGGTCGAGGAAGCCGATGCCGCTGTCGATTTCCGCAAAGGGAGCGGAGGGATCGAGGTCGAGATCGACAAGGACTTCGGTCTCGCGGCTTTTGCGCCTGAGCGTTATCCTCCGTGCTCTTCCGTCCTGTGTAGTCATGATAGCCTCCCTATCTTCTTCAGGGCCGCGAGGAGAGTCTGGAACTCAGGCTCGTCCCCGGGACAGGTTATGCGAATCATTCCGTCCCGCCCCGGCTTCCCGAGCCAGGAACGGATCCTGATGCCTCTCGCTGCGAGTCCCTCCGCGAAGGCTCCGGCCTCGGGCACGTAGGCGGTCACGAAGTTGGCGCGGCTCGGCCAGGTCTTAGCGCCCATAGCCGCGAGGGCCGCCTGGAGGAGGGGACGCTCGCGGCGCACCTCTGCCACGAAGGCTTCCTTAGCCTCCTCGCCCGAGCGGAGGGCGGCGCTCGCGGCCGCCACCGAGAAGGTGCAGAGCGAGAAGGGCGGGCCCGCTTCGCGCATCCTCGCGATCGCGTCGGCCGGTCCGGCGGCCCAGCCTGCCCGCAGCCCGGCGAGGCCGTAGGCCTTCGAGAAGGTTCCGGTCGAGACGACTCCGGGGATGCCGAGGGCTTCTTCGTAGATATCCCCGTCCTCGTCGAAGTCGGAATAGGCTATGTCGAAGAGGACCGCGGCTCCGATCTCGCGGGCGCTCGCGGCCAGCACGCGGAGCTCGCGCGCCTCGATCGTGCCGCCGCCGGGGCTGTCGGGAGAGGCGACGACCACCAGGGCGGGCCTTTCCGAGGCGGTGGCCGCCAAGAGGGCCGCGAGCGGGAAGGGGCCGTCGGGGGCGCGCGGCACGGAGGCGTAGCGCGCTCCCGTGCGCGCGGCCGCAGCCGCGTATTCCTCGAAGGCGGGGGCCGTAGAGAGCACAGTCGCCCCGGCGGCGCCGAAGGAGCGGATCGCGCGGTCGATCGCGTCGTCCGCGCCGGCCGTCGCGAGGATCCGCTCGGGCGGGAGGCCCCTTCGCTCGGCTATCAGGGCCTCGAGGCCCTTCGAGTCGGGGTACCTGCGGAGAGTCTCCGAGTCGATGATCGCGGCGATCGCGGCGGGAGGAAGGCAGGGCCTGCCCTCGTTGGCGTTCAGTCGCAGTATCGTGTTCGCCATCCTCGGCCTGCCTTATGGAACGAGCTGAGAGAGCTCGGACACGACGATGTCGCTGCCGCCTCGGCGCTTGATCTCGGGGAGGAGGCCCGCGAGGGCGGCGCGGGGCGCCGCGACCCTGACGGCGAAGGCCTCGCCGCCCTTGAGCGGCGATATCGTAGGCGACTTCATGTAGGGAAGCACCGCGGTGAGCTCGGCGAGGCGGTCGGCGGGAACGTTTACTTCGATCATTACGCGTTTGCGCGCTTCCAGGACGGAACCTATAAGGAGGGCGAGGCTCTCGGCCGCCTCGCGCTTCGCGGGATCGGCCATCGCCTTGCGGGAAGCGTAAAGCCTGGTCGAGCTTCTCATCACCTCGTCGATGACGACGAGGCCGTTGGCCTTGAGAGTAGAGCCTGTCGCGCAATTGTCCACTATTATGTCGGCGTCCTCGGGCGGGAACACCTCCGTCGCCCCGTAGGAGCGCACGAAGTTCGCGCCAGGCGCGTTGCGCGACATCCACTCGCGGGCTATCGTCTCGTATTCCGATGCTACCACGAGCCCCTGCCTGGCCGGGAGCTTCCCGTCCACGAGAAGTCCGAGCGGGGCGGCCACCACGACTCGAACCGGATCCAGCCCCGTATCGAGGAGTTCCACCGCTCCCGAGCCTAGCTCGCGCGTCCAGTCGGCGCCCGCGAAGCCGACGTCGCGGCTCCCGAGGTCGATCATCTCCACGATATTTTGGGGTTTGAGGAACTTAGCGTCGAAGCGCGGACCTCGGGCGAGTCCGCTCGCCGCGGCGTCGTCGATCGCGCCGGCATCGCCAGCCATGCCGACGACGGGCCGGTAGCCCCGCTCGTCGGCCTTGACGGGGAGGCCCGCCGCCGCCATGAGCCTCAGGACCTCCGCCTGCATCCGGCCCTTGGGCAGAGCGAGCTCCAATACGACATCGTTCATGCAAGTCTCCTTTCTTCCGAGAAAAAGCCTCCGGGTACCGGCGCCAAATCCCCGCGAAAGGATCCGTTTAAAACTGGAGCGCCGGCCCCATAAGGCCGGCGCTCCCGCAGACTGCGCTGCTAATCCAGCGCTTCAGGCTACGGCGACGCACGGCCCATTACTGTGGCCGTGATGCCGATGGTTGAGGCTGGAAAGTCGGTTGCGCGCCTTTAGGTTCACGATGGGACGGATATTCGCATAGCGCCGGCGATCTTGTCAATAGTACGTATTGCCCCTGTCGGCCGACGTCAGTACTATCTGCGCATGAGCGCGCCCTTGAACCGAAGCTCCGCCTCCGGTGTTGGGGAGCACCGACGCGACCGCGAGGCGGGCCGACTGGTATATCCCGTGGTTTCGCGGCGCTCGGGCGGTCTCTCTCTCGGCGTCAATCTATTCCCCGAGGCTAAAGAGTGTTCCTTCGATTGTCCTTATTGCGAGATATTTCCCTTCCCCGGCGGAGGCGAGGGCTTCTCGACCGCGGCCCTCGAGTACGAGCTCGACGATTTTCTGGATCGAGCCTACGCCCAGGCATGGGCGCCCGAGATCGTCCGCGACATCTGCATTTCGGGCAATGGCGAGCCTACCCTTTCGCCCTGTCTTCGCGAGGTTCTCGAGCTTTGCGCCCGCCTTCGGCGATCGCGTCCGGAGATCCTCAGTCAGGCCTCCCTCGTCCTCATCACCAATTCGACGGGATTCCTCGACCTCGGGGTTTCCGCTTTTCTCGAACGCAGCTCTCGCGACGAGGGCCTCGTCGTATGGGCCAAGCTCGACGCGGGCGGCGAGGATCTTTTCCGCCTCATGTCCGGGTCTACTGTCGCTCTCGAACGCATCGCGGATGGACTGCTTTCTTTCGCGCGGCGTTCGCCGGTAGTCGTACAGACCATGCTCTGCGAAGTCGATGGGCGCCTTCCTTCCCAGGGCGACATCGAGGACTACGTTGTTTTGCTGTCGCGCCTTGTCGCGGAGGGCGCGCGCATCGACGAGGTCCATCTGTATACTTTCGCTAGGCCCAGCCCCGGCGGCCGTTGCGCATCCCTCTCCGACGAGACGCTCAGAGGATTCGCCGACTTTGTCGATGCAGCCCTCGTTCGCGGCGCCACGAGCCTCCCCGTCCGCTCCTTCGGCCGTCGAGGGGAGCTCGTATGATAGACCTCCACAGCCATTCGACCGCGAGCGACGGGAGCTATTCGCCCTCCGCCCTCGTCGGCTTGGCGCTCGAACGCGGCCTTTCGGCCCTTGCCCTCACGGATCACGACTCGGTCGCGGGCCTAAGCGAAGCGGAGGCCGCCGCCTCCGGCACCGCGCTTCGCCTTATACGCGGGGTCGAGGTCGAGATAGTCTTCGGGCCCGGCGAGTTTCACCTCCTCGGGCTACGCCTCGAACGCTTGGGCGGGGAGCTCGAGTCGGTCCTCGAGCGGCTTTTTAGGGCCCGCGAGGACCGGAACCGACGGATCCTCGATAAGATGCGCGACGCCGGGTTTCCCGCGACGATGGGCGACTTGAGGGCGGTGGCAGGCGAGGGCACGGCGGGCAGGCCGCACATCGCGGCCCTCCTCGTCGAGCGGAAGGCGGTCCGCACGAGGCAGGAAGCCTTCGATAAATACCTTGCGAAGGGCAGGCCCTTCTATGAGGCTAAGGACTGCCTCGAGCTGGGCGAGGCCATGCGCGTCGTTAAGGAGTCTGGCGGCCTCGCAGTGGTGGCCCACCCCCTGTCGCTCTTCGTGTCCTGGGGCAGGCTCGCCACGCTTATGGACGAATGGAAGGAGCTCGGCATCGATGGCATCGAGGCCTACCACCCCACGGCTAAGATCGGCCACTGCAGGCGAGTGGAGAAGATGGCGCGCGAGCGCGGCTTCCGCGTTACCGCGGGATCCGATTTCCACGGCGCTATACGCCCCGATCGCAAACTCGGCCGCACGGCGGGCAACCTCGTCATCGGCGACGAGTACCTCGCCGAGATCGGCCTATAGCGAGGCGCGAATACCGCTATCCTGGCCGCTATCTCCGCTGTTAGCTGTCCCGTTCTCGCCCTCGGCTATGTCGTCCTTCCTTCTCTTTTGCCCTTCGGCCGGCGTAGCGTATGCCTGCTCGTAGAGTTCGAGGGCCGTGAAGAAGAGAATGAGGATGATGGGGCCGAGGACGAGACCGTTAAACTTGAAAATCTGCAGTCCGCCGAGGATCGAGAAGAAGATCAGCAGGGGGTGTATCTTGAGCTTATCGTGGAGGAGAACCGGCCTGATAAAATTATCCAGCGTCCAGATGAGGGCCGCCGAGCAGACAAAAAAGAGAATGCCCCCTGTGATATCTCCCGCCAATATCTTGCTCGCCGAGACGGGAAGCCAGACGAGGGCCGTGCCCACCATCGGGATGAAGGATGCCATCGCCGTAAGAGCCGCGATCACGAGCACGCCTTTTACCTTGAAGATCGCGCACAGGACGAACATAACCAAAGCCTGCATCCCGGCGATCGCGACATAGCCGGTCACGAGATGCCTGCCCATGTCCCTGAATTTACGCAGGAAAATCGCCGAGTAGGTGTTCTCGATGGGAATCGCGCTGATAAGGACCTTGATCAGGTGCCTTCCGTCGAGAAGAAGGAAGAAGAGGGTGAATATCATGAATACCAAGGAAAGCAGGATACCCGCGCTCACCTTGAGAAATTGGCCCGACAGCCCTACGATTCTGTCCGACCGCAAGGTAAGCATCGTTCGGATCTCGTCGGGGATCTTTAGCTTCGATACGTCTATCGATCCGTCGCTCACCGTGTAGAGCAAAGTGGCGATGGGCCCGTTCGGAGAGATGCCGATGATGGACGGATTGTTCTCGATGGCCACCAGCGCGTTGTGGATCATGCTGCCGAGCTGTCGGGCCATGCTCAGGCCGAGGAGCACCGCGGGCACGGCGATGAGAAGGACTCCGCCTAGAGCGAGGGCGGCCGCGATCCCCGCGCGGGCGAAGCTCTTTCTCTCGACGCCGTCTTTCCGCATGGCCAGCCTCCGGTAGATCGGATAGAGGAAGGCGTAGAAGAGCGCGGACCAAATAATAACCGTGAGGAAAGGATAAAAGATCATGGCGACGAGGACGAATAAACCCAGGAATACCGCCAGTAAACCGAGTTTCTTGACTTGAGGTCCTTCCATCGATCTTCTCCCTATAAGACTATCCGGCCCGGCGGCGGATTAACCGCGACAGCCTGTACAGCCGAGTACGTGTACGTGCCGCCTGCCTGGGCCTCGCCCAGGCAAGCCCGGGCCTCGCCCAGGCAAGCCCGGGCCTCGCCCAGGCAAGCCCGGGCCTCGCCCAGGCAAGCCCGGGCGCTCGAAATAGCGTGCTATTACGAATCCCTTCGCGTCCAAAGCCTGGCCGCAAACAGGGCATATCCTCGGCACCGAGGGCGTACCCGGCCAGCAATTAGGGCAGCCGAAGATGTGCATGATGCGATCGCCCTTGCCCGGGAATATGCTCGATTTAACCCTTTCGCCCAGGCTTAAGACCGAGGAGCATAGCGGACAGGACCTCTGTCCCGTTCGGATTGTCCCTTGGCCCGCTGACAATCTAGCGCGCGAGGACGCCAAAACACTCAAACCATAAAAGACCGCCGCTAGGATACATGCGGAAACAATGGCCGCGATCAGCATCACCATCGCGCCTACTATACATAGAACGGGAAAGGTATAGCTACCCTGAGGACCTCCGTCCTTGACCGGTCGGCCCGATCGACACATACTCGCTATATGGGTACTCTTTGCCTCGTAGCCACTCCGATAGGCAACCTCGGAGACATCACCCTCCGCGCCCTAGAGGCGCTGAAAGGCGCCGACGCGATCGCCTGCGAGGACACTCGACATACCCTCAAGCTCCTCAACCATTTCGAGATACGCAAACCCCTCCTGTCTTATCATGCGAACGACGAGGCGAGGGGGGCTGAGCGGATACTTGAGCTCTTAGCCCAAGGTAAGACGGTCGCCTATTGCAGCGACGCGGGCACTCCAGGGCTCTCGGACCCGGGCTCCCTCCTGGCGCGGCGCGCGCGCGAGGCGGGGCATCGGGTCAGTCCCTTTCCTGGCCCCTCGGCCTTTGCCGCCCTTGTGAGCGTCTCGGGAATTGGCGGCAGGTCCTTCCTTTTCGATGGCTTTCCCTCGCCGAAGGCAGGTAAGCGCCGGACGAGGGTAGTCGAGCTTATGAGTCGCGAAGAATCCTTCCTCCTTTATGAGTCGCCTCATCGCGTCATCGCATTAATGGAGGAGATCGCCCTCGTCGATCCCGCGCGCCGCGTCTGCCTGGGCAGAGAAATGACCAAGATCTACGAGGAATTCATAGCGGGGAGCGCTTCCCATGTCCTCGAAATTCTCAAAGAAAGGGGCGATATGCGCGGCGAGTTCGCGGTGCTTGTCGCCGGATCGGAATTGGCTTAAACTATTTACGTTGGGACGCCGATACTTTTGTTGAAAGGCAGGGGAGCGAGATGACCATAGACCGGCTAAACTCCGTAGACCCAATCCGGGACCTCCAGAAGCCCTCCCTTGGCGGGAAGGCCCAAAAGGTAGACGGAGGCGATTCCATCTCCATCTCCTCGGACGCCTCCCAAAAGGCCGATTTGTTCAAGGCGCTCGAGCTGGTAAAGGCTGCGCCCGAGATGAGGTCGGATCGCATCGCAGAGCTCAAGGCAAAGATCAATGAGCCTACATACATGGATGATGCAGTTCTATCCATGACCGCTGACCGCATCATCGACCAGCTTTTTAGCTCTTGACGAGTCCCGAAGAACCTTAGGTAAGGGTTCTTACGCGATTCCCGCGGGCGCTATCGTGTTCTATAATCGGTAATTCAAGGCGGGAGCGTGACTTCCGCCTTTTTATTTTGGTTCACGCATGTTTCGAAGCGCTTTGCAAAATTGGAAAAGCGTGAGAAACTGCCAAGCGGCCTATAAAATAGCCGATTTTTATAGTTCGCTAGGAGACGACGAGAGTGGCTGATTTTAGCTTTCACGTCCGTCCTCGTATTTGGGTTGGGCCGGACGCCCTCCTAAGGCTGCCCCTCCTCGCAGGAGAGTTGGCTGGCGAAAGCCGCGCCCGTTGCATGCTCGTCGTCGATCCCCTCCTCTACGAATCCAAAACGGTCGATCGCGTACTTTCACTCCTAGAAGAGCGCGGCATACAAGTTCTAGTCTTCGACGAAGTAGTCGATCGCGCGACGAGCAGAGTAGCGGATGACGCCCTGCGGCTGGCCCGCGGCTCGCGCACGCCCTTGGTTGTCGCCCTCGGGGGCCAAAAAACTCTAATGATCGGACGGGCGGCCGCCGCCCTCGCTCTGGGAAACATCGATATCGATGCCGCAATAGACGGAGCAGAATCCAAGGGCGGGCGCATCCCCCTCATCGAAATTCCGACCTCCTTACGTCACCCATTCATGACCCAAGACTGCATAGTCCTCCCCGACGGTCGGGATAGGCGCATAAGGCTCACGAGAATGGAGGACTCTGCCCCTGCTGCCGTCCTTATAGACCCGATGCTTTCCGCTTCTCTCTCGCCCAAACTCTCCGCTTCCTGTGTGATAGACGCTCTCCTCGGGACTATAGAGGCCTATGTCTCCTCGAAATCTTCCTTTATGAGCGACATTCTCCTCGAAAAAGCCGCCATCTCCCTTTCATCAGCCCTCAACGGCCTCATCGCACGACCGGACGACCCCGCGTCTCGGGCCGAAGGCTGGAAGGGCTCCTTCATGTCCGCCCTCGGCCAAGGAATGAGCGCTCCGGGCCTCGGAACCGCTGTAGTACTGGCGATAAACGCTCGCTGGCCCGTACCCAAGGCTGCCCTTGCAGCGATCCTCCTACCCTATTCCATGGAGGTGGCTTCGAAGAGCCGGCTAGAGAAAATTGCCGCCCTCGCCTCATTTTTCGGAGAGGATATATCCGAATCGAGCCCTCAAGAGGCTGCTTCTAAGGCTGTCGAATGGCTGCGTACTCGGCTCGGCCTTCTGAAAATACCCTCTCGCCTTAAGGATTTTGACCTCGTTCTCGACCGTCTGGTCGAATCCGCACGCGACGCGCGCGAGCTGGACTTCATGAATTACCTTCCGCGTGCCGCCTCGGTGGACGATGTCTTCGATTTCGTTAAAACAGCGTTCTAATCCACGATGATCCCCCTGGCTAAGCTAGCGAAGCTCTCGCCTAGGCATCGGATGCGCAAGGCGGCTTTGGTTCTAGCTGAAATCGAGAAACGGCTAATGGGCCATTTCTCGTCGCCTGTAGAGGGGACAGAGCTTGAAACTTCAATTTTCCGCTATTCATACGGCTTGGCTAAGCTCCTGGCAGACGAAAAAGAAGCCACCGAGCTCGTGCGGTCGGCGGCGGTCTTCCTCTCGGTAAGCTGCGAGCGGGAGTTTGGGGGGACAGAGCTCTCGCAGGAAGAGCTGGCGCGCGCCATCGACACCCTCAGGCATGCCCTCCTCGCCGCAACCGGCCAGGCGCCTGCCGACTGGGATCTTATCGACCCGAGCACGGGCTTGCTCGATCCAAGCTCGCGCCATGTATTTCCCGGAATTAAGGTCTACCTCGAAGACCTGCGTTCGCCATTTAATGTCGGCTCCATTTTCCGTACAGCGGACGCTTTCAGTCTAGAGGAGCTTATCCTCTCTCCTGCCTGCGCGGATCCCCTCCATCCCCGGGCCAAGCGGAGCGCTATGGGCGCCACCGCTCTCCTGCCTTGGAGAAGGGCTGCTCTAGAGGATCTAGCCGGAGATGCTTTCTGTTTCGCCCTCGAACTCGGTGGAGAACCCATCGAAACATTTTCCTTCCCTGTAAAAGGATTAGCCATCCTTGGCTCAGAGGAACTCGGCATTTCTCGAGAAGCTCGTGAGCTGTGTACGCATGGGACAGTGAGTATCCCGATGGCGGGGGCTAAAGGCTCGCTTAATGTCGCAGTAGCCTTCGGCATCCTTATGTATGCGTGGACTAGGTCGATTCAAGGTAATTAGTTACGGCAGCGCCGATACAATTGGTTTGACTGATCCTCTGCGCCAGTTTATACTTGCGAACACTAACATAACCCCTATAGGGAGGATCACATGGCTAAGGTAGAACTCAGGAAAATCGGTAAGATCTATGATGGCAACGTCCGCGCCGTCGATGACGCGAACATTACCGTCAATGACAAGGAATTCGTGATTTTCGTCGGCCCCTCGGGCTGCGGCAAATCCACGACGCTCCGCATGATCGCCGGCCTCGAGGACATCACCGAGGGCGAGCTGTACATCGACAACAAGCTTGTCAACGACGTACCGCCCAAGGATCGCGACATCGCGATGGTTTTCCAGAATTACGCCCTCTATCCCCATATGACGGTTTACGAGAATATGGCTTTCGGCCTCAAGATCCGCAAGCTTCCCAAGGCCGAGATCGACAAGCGCGTCAAAGAGGCCGCTCGCACCCTCGACATCGAGAAGCTCCTCGATCGCAGGCCCAAGCAGCTTTCGGGCGGTCAGCGCCAGCGCGTGGCAGTCGGCCGCGCTATAGTACGCAACCCAAAGGTCTTCCTCTTCGATGAGCCCCTTTCCAACCTCGATGCTAAGCTCCGAGTACAGATGCGCGCCGAACTCATCGACCTCCACTATCGCCTCGACGCTACGATGATCTACGTTACGCACGATCAGGTCGAGGCCATGACGATGGGTGACAAGATCGTCGTCATGCGCGACGGCAAGATCCAGCAGATCGGCTCGCCCCTGTACCTCTACAACCAGCCCATCAACAAGTTCGTCGCTGGCTTCCTCGGGACGCCGCCGATGAACTTCATAAATGTCAAGGTGGTCGAGGAAGGCGGCAGGATAATGGTCGACGAAGGCGTCTTCAAGCTCGCCGTCGCACCCGAGCACCAGCCTCTACTCAAGGCCTATGTCGGCAAGGAAGTCGTGTTCGGGATCCGACCCGAGGACCTCGAGGCCGTCACGGCTAGCGTGGCCGGCACCACTCTCAAGGCTAAGGTAACGGTGGTCGAGCCCTTGGGCGCCGACATCAACATCTACGCCGCCACTGCCAAGAGTTCCATGACCGCCCGCGTCCCTCCCAACAACATCTTCAAGATGGGCGACGAGGTAATCCTGGCTCCTGTCATGGCCAAGGGCCGCTTTTTCGACAAGGACACCGAACTCTCCATCCTCCCCGTCAGATGGGACGAGCAGGTTAAATAGAGTTCGCGATTCGGCTTTGCGATTTCTCATAGGGGGTTCGTCCTTGCGACGAGCCCCCTGATTATTTATATTTTAGTATGAAACAGACTGACATAAACGCTCTGAATAGGATGAGGAAGCCGCTCGTCGATATGGCAGGGAAGGAAGAAGAACGCTGCCTGCACAGCCTGCGAACCCAAGGGCAGGAGGGATCCATTACGCCGTTCGATAAAAGGGACTAACGCGCGTCCGCCCTCGACGGGCGGACGCCTTTGGCGCCTTGCTATACCTCGGAGGACTTCGTGTCCTTCTTCGCTTTTTTCTCGGCGCGCTTTTCCTTCAGAGTTTTTTGGGGCTTTTTCTTTTCGTCGCTCTTCTGCTTATCCTGCGATTTCATATGGCTCCTCCGGTCAAAGGGATTCGACTTGCTATTGTACTCTATCGGCTGATTTTTTCAAGGTGCTTGCGTTACGCGACGCAGGCCCGCGCCGTCGATTAAGATACCGGACATATCCGGGAAGTCGAGGCTTGGGAAGCCCTCGCCTTGATCCGCCTCGCCTTCCTTCGAGAAGGGAGCGGATGGACTCGCCGCGAGCCGCTAGCAAATCGCGGAATTCGCTTCGAGACGAGGGCTCGCGCGGAGCTTACTGACCCGGCAACTTAATATTTGCAACGGCGTCGCAAAAAGCCTTAGCCGTAGCGGGTTTTTTGCGACGCTGAGCTAAATGTTTCATTGCCGGGTCAGTAGCCTAGATGCAGGCTCCCTTATCGAGGAACTGCAGCTCGACGCGCGCGAAGTGGTCGCCCTCGGGGAGATAGACCCGCGAGTAGGCGGGCACCGAACTCGTTAGCCACACATTGCCGCCTATCACCGAGCCTGTCCCCACGACAGTCTTACCGCCGAGGATCGTCGCGCCAGAGTAGATGGTGACCCCGTCCTCGATCGTGGGGTGGCGCTTTTTCTCGCTTTCGCCCTTGCGGACCGATAAGGCGCCGAGGGTTACTCCCTGGTAGAGCTTGACGTCATCCCCGATGATCGCCGTTTCGCCGATGACGACGCCTGTACCGTGGTCGATAAAAAAGCGCTTGCCGATGGCCGCGGCCGGGTGGATATCGATGCCCGTCTTGCTGTGCACCTGTTCGCTCATCATCCGAGGGATCAAGGGGAGGCCGGCCTCCCAAAAGAAATACGCGATGCGATGGACCACGACAGCCTCGAGCCCGGGGTAGGCGAGGATTACCTCCTCGACCGTCTTGGCCGCGGGATCCCCCCGGAATGCGGCATCGACGTCTTCCATGACGGCGGCGCGGATGGCGGGCAGGGCCTCGAAGAAGTCCGAGATCAGGTCGCGGGCTTCGATGTGGCAGGCGGCGGGGCAGCCGTTGGCGCCGTTCACCCGGTACTTGTATTCGAGGCTTCGCGTGGCCTCGCGAACAAGGACCTTCGCGGCGCGATGCGCGAGCTCGCCCGCGACGTAGCCGATGTTCGTGTCGTCTATCCCTTCGTCCTCGCGGAAGCCGGGGAACACGAGGGTCTGGACGTCGGCGAGGGCGCGGACCACAGCCTCCCGGCTCGGAAGATTGGGGCCGCTCGCGTGGTTGACGCCGCCTTCGCGCTCGTAGGACTCGAGGAGTCGCTCGATCGATCGTTCGATTGTGTCCACTCTAGGCCCCTTCCGCGACGATGGTCTCGATTCGCTCGCCCGCCTCGCCGCGCTTGACGGAACCCATCGCGAAAAAGGCCGCGAGCATGGAGACCGCCGCGATCAGGAATATTGAACGAATGCCGAAGAAATCCGAGGAGAGTCCGGTCAAGGGCGGGGAGATGATAGATGAGGACTCTTTGGCCACGTAATAAACCGCTGTGTACATTCCCATGTTCGCGTAGGTCGCCATCTGCCAGAGCATGGGGAAGGAGTTGGCGATTATCGCTATCCAGAAGGCCCCGAAGCAGAACATCAGGAGAAGAAAGCTGTAGAGCCGCGCGGGAGCGGAGAGGCCGAGCGACCTCGTTATCGGCTCATGCAGGAATACCGCCGCGAATACGACGACGAGGGCGAGGAGAGACGCGCGTATGATCCGCTTGCGGCCGAAGCGCGTCGCGAGGATGCCCGCCGGCACGGCGCAGACAATCATCGCCACGGCCGCCGCGCCCATGGCGAAGGAGGTCTGCCCCACCGAGACTCCCACTATGTCGAGCATATAGGTGCTCAAGCAAGGGAGGACGCCTTGATATCCGAAGAACCAGAGGAAGATGGCTATGAGTATGAGAAGGGCGCTCTTGTCTTCGGCCCCCGCTATCTCGCGTATCGACTTTACGATGGGCGAGCGCTCCTCGACGCTGCTCGCGTCCCGGTTGCGCTCCTTTACGAAGGCGAAGAGCAGGGCCACGCTCGCCACGACGAGGAAGGCGGCTAACAGGAAGGGCAGCTTGCCTGCGGTTCGGCCGAGGAAGGGCAGGGAGATGACGGGGTTCATGAGCGGACCCAATACCAGGGAGGCGATGATGCCCGCCGCCGCGCCCGCCATGTTGATGACGCCGTTCGCCTCCGAGCGGTATTCTCCGGGGATTATGTCCGGCATTAGGGCCACGACCGGGCCGCGCGCTCCCTGTTTGAAGACGTTGAGCGCGATTATCAGGACGATCAGGGCGGCGAGCGAACTTGCGGCGGCGAAAGGCAGGAGCGCGAACAGGATCGCGGTCAGCGGCAAAGTCACGAGGATGAATGGCATCCTCCGTCCGATCTTCGTCCTGGCTTTGTCGGACCATACGGCGACTATCGGGATAAGGAAGAGCGCGAATATATTGTCTATCGTCATTATGACATTGCGGACGCCCATGGAATCCACGTATTTTTTGAGGAAAAGCGGCACGAAGTTATCGTAGAGCGGGTCCATAAGCCCCATGGTGAAAAACCCCAGGCTGATTAAGGCGGTGCCGCCCAGGTACTTCTTGAATCCACGCTTTTCGCCGCTCATTTTTTCTCCTTCGATTATTAACGGAGCTTTATAGGCGAACCCTGAGGGCGCCCGACGCGCGAACCGAGAGGGGAATTACCGATCCGGCCCCGAAATAGCGCTCCATGAGTTCGGTATAGCCGGCGGAACGCTTTTGGGGTACGTACGCTTGGATAGTGCCCGCGAAGCCGCCGCCGTGCACTCGCCAGGCGCCCTTGGATCCGATGTAGTTCTCGCTCAGGGCAAGGGCGACGGAGACTCCTTGCTCGGCAGGGGCCGAGGGCGCGTAAATGTTCTGCAGCTGCTCCCAAGAAGACCTTCCCGACTTCTTCACGAGCTTCAAATATGCGCCGAGATCGTCAGCTTCGAGGGCCTGCCGCATTTCGACGACGCGCTCGTTCTCCGCGGCGAAGTGGAGGGCCCTGAGGAAGGCGCGGTCGCCGCAAACCTTCCGTATCTCGGGGCCGCGGGAGATAAATAGGGCAGGGTCGATCTCCCGGAGATGGCTCGCGCCGAGAACGGCCGCGACGGCCTTCATCTCGACGGGGATGGCCGCGTAGTCGGCCGTGAGGTCGGCATGGCTGCCGCCCGTATTCACGACGACAAGGTCATATCCCTCTTCGGCGAAATCGTAGGCGACGCGCTTTACTTTAGGGGCCGCGGGATCCGCGAAGTCGATGGCGACTATGCCGCCCACCGCGCTCGCGGTCTGGTCCATGAGGCCGCATGGCTTGCCGAAATACTCGTTTTCGGCGAATTGGCCTATTTTGGCTTTCTCCAAGGGCCCGACTTCGAGCCCGGCGAGGTCGGCCATGATGGTGCCGAGGAGAAGCTCTATCGCCGCGGAGCTCGAAAGCCCCGAGCCGGGCAGGACGCTCGAGGCGACCCTGCCAGAGAAACCGCAAAGCTTTGTCCCGCGCTCGCCTCCGACAGAACCGCCGTCGACGAATTTTGAGATGCCCCAGGCGACGCCGCGGATGAGGGCGGCGGTCGTACCGCGCTCTTTCGGGACTGCTGCGAGAGACGATAGGTCCACGACGATAGGGTCGTCATAACCGTCGGATATGAGTTTGACCATCCTGTCGTTCGAGGGAGCGACGCAGGCGACGGCGTCGAGCCTCACGGCCGCGCAGAGAACGCGCCCCCGGTTGTGGTCGGTATGGTTGCCGCCGAGCTCGGTTCGACCCGGAGCTGAATAGAAGCGCAGCTCGGAATCCGGCGCCTCGCCCGAGGCGCGGGCGCTCGAAGCGAGATCCCCTGCGGCGAGCTCGGCAAGGCGGAGGTATCGCTTGGCCTGACTCGGCGAGTCGGCGCCGTAGAGATCGGCGAGGGTTTTTTGGGCCGCCTTGTCCTCGAGCCGGCGTTTCAAATCCTTGTGTTCGGGCATTCCTATTCTCCCTGTCCCGCCCCTGTCCGAGGGAAGGATGAGGGGATTGTAGCGGAAAGGGAGTTCTCGCGGAAAGGGAGCCCCTCGGAAGCTTTCGGCGGAATTGCCAGGCTGCTCCGGGATTTGACACGATCTACCCGTTGCTTTAGGCTGAATTTTGAACCATGGGTTACAAACCTCGCCGCCGTCCCGGCCCCGTCCTCGCCGCCTCCCTTCTCGGAGTGGCAGCATTAGCCGCTGCTTTCTATTTTAAACCCTTGCCCGCTCTCGAGGACAAGAGTCTTCTACGCTCCGACGCGGCGGTTCGAGTCGAGACGAGTCCGGACGGTATCGGCTTTTCGCCGACGGGGGCATCGCCCCTTGGGGGGGCGGCGAAAACCTCGGGCCTAGTCTTCTATTGCGGGGCGCGCGTCCCTCCCGAGGCTTACGCCTACCTGGCTCGGGCCTGCGCCGAGGCGGGCTATACGGCCGTCCTCGCAGCGATGCCGCTGAATTTCGCCTTTCTCGATCCGACGAGGGCCGCCCGCGCGGCCGCGGCCTATCCTAAAATTTCCCGTTGGGTCGTCGCGGGTCATTCCATTGGCGGCGAGGCCGCTGCGTCTTTCGTATCGCGCAACGCCGCGGCGGGCGGGGGAGTTATGGTCGTCGCGGGCCTCTTCTTGATCGCGTCCTATCCAGGCAAGAGCGTCGACCTCTCGACCAAATCCCTTCGCGTGGTTACTGTAGGTGCTTCACGCGATGCCTTGGTCACTCCCGCACAGATAGCGGCGGCCGGGGCTCGCTTGCCAGATGGGAGCCGCTACGTCGAGATCGCCGGCGGCAATCATGCGCAGTTCGGCGAATACGGTCCCCAGCCGGGGGATCTTGTCGCCGAGATACCGGGGCCGACCCAGCGGAAAGCCACTGTCGATGAGGCGCTGGGCCTCCTCGACCGGGTCGAGACCGGGGCCGGGAAGTAGGAGCCGATATGCTGCTCAAGAGTCTGGACGATATTCTCGTAGGGGCCGCTCCCGGGGTCGGCCGGCGCTGGCTCGCCAAGATCCGCAAGGCCGAGAACATCTCGGCGCTCAACGAGGTGGAAGACGCCGAGCTTCTCTCCATCCACGGAGAGATCATCCGCAAACTCGGTCGTTGGTTCGATAAAAGCGCCGACAAAAACGAGATCGGGGCTTTCTTCGTCATGGTGGGCAAGGAATACTGCGCTCTAGGGATACCCCTCTCGGAGCTCACTTTCTCGCTCAATCTAGACCGCAAAGCGGTCACCGAGCACATTGTGGAGGGCGAGGAACTCGAGGGCGCGCATCGCATCTTTGCCCTCATGGAAGCCCTCGACGAGGTCGGGGATTTCTTCTTCCTTGGCTCGTATTATCTGACTAAAGGATACCTCGAAACCACATTTATGCGAATGCAATGCGAGCAACGTCTTGACGACGAGACGTTAAACAGGTACTTTCCCGACGATTTCTTTTTCAAGGATAGATAAGAGGGCTTAGTTATGGACACGGCATCCTTGCGCAACATCGTGCTCGTCGCCTCTCTCCAGGCGGCGGTAGCCATAACCGCCCTCGCGTCGTCGCTGACGGCGGCTATCGCGGCGGCGGTGGTCGGCGCGGTCGCCGTCGGGCGATATATCGCCGTTGCCTGTTTTGCCGCCACGCTGGGCAAGGACGCCAGGGCAGTCCTGCGCGTCCTCACGGCCTCTGCCTGGATACTGGGCCTCTTCGCCCTGGCCGCCGCGATCGCAGCTGTCGCCCTCAAGGCGAGACCCGCGCTTCCCTGGGCTGTGGCCGCCGCCCTGACCGGGCCTTTCGGCATGTCGGCGCTCGCCCTCGGCGAGGGACTGGGCGCCTTGTTCTCGGCACGCGAGGGGCATTCGGGAGGAAGACCATGAGCGAGCCCGCCCAAGCCCTGTCGATCAGCGAAAGGATCATGGAAGGGATCAAGACCAAGACGGTCTTCACCATCCACGCCTTCGGTTCCAACATCGATATCTCCGATACGATCGTCTCCATGTGGATCGTAATGGCCATCCTCATCCTGGCTTCCTTCCTCCTCACCAGGCGCCTGCGGGAAATACCGAAGAAGCCCCAGCTTCTCCTAGAGGCCTTCATCGGCTTTATTAACGACTTCGTCACGGAAAACGCAGGCCACCACGGCAGGGACTTCGCCGCCTTCCTCGGCACCATCTTCACCTTCCTGATCGCCGCCAACCTCGCGCCCATGCTGACACCCGTCGGCGTTAGCATAGGCGGCTTCGTCGCCGAGCCGATCTTCGTCATCAAGCCGCTTACGCGGGACATCAACGTCACCGCCGCGCTCGCCATCACGGTGATCCTCTCGGTTCTCCTGGCAGGCATCCGCTATAAAGGCCCCTTCGGCTGGCTCAAGGGCCTCGCGAGCCCCATCCCGATAATGCTCCCCTTCAACATCATGGAATACGCGATCAAGCCCCTCTCCCTTTGTCTCCGGCTCTTCGGCAATATCCTCGGCGCCTACATCATCATGCTGCTTATCGAGGCGGTTATGCCCATCGCCTTCCCTCCCATCGCGGGGCTATACTTCGATCTATTTGACGGCCTAATACAAGCGGTCGTTTTCGCGTATCTCTCGACGATTTACATCGCCGAGGCAATCGAATAGGAGGAATCATGAATCCACAATCTCTAGCGTACATCGCGGCAGGCATGGCGGTACTCACAGGTCTCGCCGCCGGCATCGGCATCCCCCTGGCCACCGGCAAGGCCGCCGAGGCCATCGCCAGGCAACCCGAGGCGTCGGGCAAGATCCAGGGAGCCTTCCTCCTCGGCATCGCCCTCGCCGAGGCCACGGCCATCTATGGCCTCGTCGTCGCACTCCTCCTCATTTTCCAAAAATAAGGGGCGGACCGAGGCATAAGGGAGATAGGTCGTGGATATCCTCAAATTTACGGTCACTTTCTTCATTACTATCTTCAATTTTCTCGTGCTCTACCTGGTGCTCAAGAAGCTCCTCTTCAAGCCCGTAACCAATTTCATGGAGGCGCGGGCTAAAAAAATCAGGGATTCCCTCGCGGAAGCCTCGATTTTGAAGGGACAGGCCAAGGAGCTGGCGACGCGGTACGAAGCGCTCATGGCCGACGCCGACGCCGAGGCCGAGCGCCTAGTCAAGGAAGGCGAGGAAAGGGCCAAAGCAGAAGCGAAGGCTGTCATCGAGAAAGCGAACGCCGAAGCGGCCGAGACGAGGCGCCGAGGCGAGGAAGCCGCCGAGCGAGAGCGCGAGAAGGGCCGCCAGGAACTCGCCGCGGACATCGCCGCTCTCGCGGCCGAGGTAGCGGGCAGGCTCATAGGCCGCGCCGCCTCGGCCGAAGATGCGCGCGCCGCCGAGCACCTTGTGCGCGAGCTGGAGGCTGGCCGTGCCCGATAGGCGGCGCGCCTGGGCGCGAGCCCTCTTCCTCGCCGCCCCGGACCGCGAGAGCCGAGGCGCCTATGCCGACGCGCTCGATGGATTGAGCGCCGCGGTAGAGGCCGACCGCCCGATCCGCAATTTCTTTTCGGATCCCTCGATTTCCAAGTCCGCGAAGATTTCCGTCCTTGCCGCCGCTCTTGCCGGCGGAGCTTCGGATTTGCGCAAGGCGGTTTTCGGCCGTTTCTGCGCGCTCGTCATAGATAAAGGACGGACCCCGCTCCTGCCGCAGATCGCGCGCTCCTACGGCGCGCTTCGCGACGCCGACGAAGGCATTGCCCGGCTCGAGATCGAGGCCGCGCGGGCGATGGCCGACGAGGCTCTAGAGCGCGTCGCCGAAGCCTGGACTGTTTACGCGGGGGTCAAGACGACACTGGGCACTGTTCGCGTCAACCCAGCTCTCATCGCGGGTTACCGCCTCAGGGCGGGCTCGCTTCGCATCGATTACTCGATCGCCGGCCGCCTAGAGCGGCTAAGGCGCGAGCTCGCGCGGCCGCTCGGGAAGTACTCAGGCATGCCTGAGGGCCATTCCGGCGCGGCGCGAGGGGAAGGATGATCATATGCCGCTACGACCCGATGAAGTCACCGGAATTCTCCGCGAGCGCCTCGGCGCGTTCGAGGATCGCCTCGACCGGGAGGAAGTGGGGACCATCGTCCAGGCGGGCGACGGGATAGCCCGCGTCTATGGGCTTGACTCCTGTGCCTATGGGGAGCTCGTAGAGTTCGAGTCGGGAGGCGTGGGCATGGCCCTCAGCCTCGACGAAGACGACGTGGGCTGCATCATGTTCTCGGGAGAGGACAAGGTTCGCGAGGGCGAAACGGTGCGTCGCACCGGGCGTGTCGTCGAGGTGCCTGCGGGGCCCTCGTTGTTCGGCCGCATCGTGGACCCGCTCGGCGCTCCGATCGACGGGGCGGGTCCCATCGAGGCCAAACGCTCCATGCTCATGGAACGCCGGGCGCCTTCGGTCATAGACCGCAAGGGCGTCGGCGTGCCCCTGCAGACGGGCATTCTCGCCATCGACGCCATGATTCCCATAGGTCGAGGCCAGAGAGAGCTCATCATCGGCGATCGACAGACGGGCAAGACGGCCCTCGCGATCGATACGATCATCAACCAGAAGGGCCAGGACGTGGTCTGCATCTACGCCGCCATCGGCCAGAAGGCATCCACGACCGCCCAGGTCGTCGAGACCCTCAGACGCTACGGCGCCTTGGATTATACGATCATAGTCGCCGCCACCGCCAAGACGACGGCCGCCCTCCAGTACCTCGCGCCCTACTCGGCCTGCGCGATTGCCGAGTACTTCATGGACGAGGGCAAGGATGTCCTGGTAGTGTACGACGATCTATCCAAGCATGCTGTCGCCTATCGCGCCCTGTCCCTCCTTCTGCGCAGGCCGCCCGGGCGCGAGGCCTATCCGGGCGATGTCTTCTACCTGCACTCGCGCCTCCTCGAACGCGCGGCGCGGCTTTCGCCCGAAAAGGGCGGCGGCTCCATCACCGCCCTGCCCATCGTCGAGACCCAGGGCGGAGACATATCCGCCTACATTCCGACTAACGTCATCTCGATCACCGACGGGCAGATATTCCTCCTCTCCGAGCTTTTCTTCTCGGGCGTTCGCCCCGCGGTGGACGTAGGCCTCTCCGTATCGCGGGTAGGCGGCGCCGCCCAGTCCAAGGCGGTGCGCAAGATAGCCAGCCGCATCCGCCTGGACCTCGCGCAGTATCGCGAGCTCGCGGTCTTCGCGCAGTTCGGGTCGGATCTCGACAAAGCGACGCAAGACCAGCTCGCCCACGGCAAGAGGCTCGTTGAAGTGCTCAAGCAGGCGCAGTACGCGCCGATGGCCCTGGCCGACGAGATTGTGGTCCTCTTCGCCGCGGTAAACGGCTACCTCTCGGAGGTCAAGGTCGAGGAGGTCCGATACTTCCTCGAGCAGGGCCTCAAATACATGAAGTACAAGCACAAGGCCCTCCTCGAAGCCCTCCAGGCCAAAGGCGAGCTCTCATCCGAATCCGAGGCCGAGCTTCGCTCCGCCCTCGACGACTATCGCAGCCACAAGAAAGCCGACTAGTCATGGAGACGATGCGCGACATCCGCAACCGGATGAAGAGTGTCCGCCAGACCCTCCAGGTCACGGGCGCGATGAAGCTGATCTCGACCTCGAAGCTCCGCAAGGCCAGGCGTCGGCTCGAGGACACGCTTCCCTACTTCGACGGCATTTCGGAGGCGATGCGCGACATCATCGGCCATTCGGAGGAAAACGGTCATAAGTGGTTCGATACCCGCCCGGACAAGGCCGACCGGAAGATCGCGACCCTCGTGATCACCGCCGACAAGGGTCTCGCGGGAGGCTATAACCATTCCATCATTCGCTACGTCGAGGAGACCTGCCCGCCGGGTTCTATGCTTTTTCCCATAGGCTTGGTGGGCAAGCGTTATTTTATGGAGAAGAACTTCGTCCTCGTCGAGGACCTCGCGGTCTCGACAAAGGAGCCAACGGTCTACGAAGCCAAGGAAGTCGCGGCCTTCGCCGCGAGCCAATTCCTCGCGGGCAAGATAGACGAGTTCCACGTGATATACACGAGGATGCGGTCGATCGTGCAGCTCGAGCCTACTATGCTGACCTTGCTCCCCCTCAATGTCAAAGACATTACCAAGACGACGCATGGTATCCAGGACACCGAGTCCTATCGCTACGAGCCGAGCGAGGAGGGCCTCTTCGACGCCCTCGTACCGCAGTACTTAAAAGGCATTGTCTACGGGGCTCTTGTCTCGGCTTTCGCGAGCGAGCAGGCCGCGCGTATGACAGCCATGGACTCGGCGACCAAGAACGCCGACGAGATGCTGGGGCGGCTCGGCCTTCGCTATAACCGAGCGAGGCAGGCGGCGATCACGAGCGAGGTTTCGGAAATCGTGGCCGGCGCCGCGGCGCTGGAAGACTAAGGAAGGAATATATGGGCGAAAGCGTTGGAACTGTCGTACGCATCACGGGACCCATCCTCGACCTCAGGTTCGAGGGCGGCAACCTGCCGTCAATACTCGACGCCGTCGAGATCGAACGCAAGGACGGGACGAAGGTCCTGGTCGAGTGTCTCTTGCATACGGGCGACGGCGTGGCGCGCTGCGTCGCCATGGAAGCGACCGAGGGGCTCTCGCGCGGACTCGTCGCGCGCGGCACCGGCGGCCCGGTAACGGTGCCCGTCGGCAAGGAAGTGCTCGGCCGAATGTTCGACCTGGCCGGCCGGCCGATAGACGGCGGTCCGGCCGTCGTCGCGCAGCGCTCTCCCATACACCGCGACGCACCGGCCCTCGAAGACCAGAGCCCGAGCGCCGAAATCCTCGAGACTGGCATCAAGGTCATCGACCTTATCGCGCCCTACGCCAAGGGCGGCAAGATAGGCCTTTTCGGCGGCGCGGGGGTCGGCAAGACCGTCGTCATCATGGAGCTCATCCGCAACATCGCCACGGAGCATTCGGGCTACTCGGTGTTCACGGGCGTCGGAGAGCGCAGCCGCGAAGGCAACGACCTCTGGACCGACATGAACGCGTCGGGCGTGATAAAGAACACGGCCTTGGTCTTCGGCCAGATGAACGAGCCGCCGGGGGCGCGCATGCGCGTCGCCCTCTCCGGCCTCACGATGGCCGAGCACTTCCGCGACGTGCTGGGCCAGGACGTTCTCCTTTTCATCGACAACATCTTCCGCTTCGTGCAGGCGGGAAGCGAGGTATCGGCCCTCCTTGGGCGCATTCCGAGCGCCGTCGGCTACCAGCCGACCCTCGCTAACGAGATCGGAGCCTTGGAAGAGCGCATAACATCGACGAAGAAGGGCTCCATCACCTCGGTGCAGGCGGTCTACGTTCCTGCGGACGACCTCACCGACCCGGCGCCCGCAACTACCTTCACCCACCTCGACGCTACGACCGTCCTCTCGAGGCGCATCGTCGAGAAGGGCATCTACCCCTCGGTGGATCCCCTCGGCTCCACCTCGCGCATCCTCGACCCTCGCGTCGTCGGCGAAGAGCACTACGCCGTCGCGACGAAGGTGCAGGAAATACTTCAGCGCTACCAGGAGCTCATGGACATCATCGCCATCCTCGGCATGGACGAACTCGGCGCCGAGGACAAGCTTACCGTCTATCGCGCGCGCAAAATCGAGCGCTTCTTCTCCCAGCCCTTCCACGTCGCGGAGCAGTTTACGGGCCTTCCTGGCCGCTATGTCGCCCTCGCGGACACCATCAAGGGATTCAAAGAGATCGCCGAGGGAAGCTACGACGATATTCCCGAGCAGGCCTTTTTCATGGCGGGGACGATCGAGGAAGTCCGCGAGCGGGCCAAGAATTTGTAGGGAATGAAGCATGCCAGAATTCGATTGCGAGGTACTGACGCCTTATCGCCGCTTCTATAGCGGCAAGGCCGAGTCCGTCACTTTCGTGACGCACGACGGGCAGATCGAGATATTGGCCGGGCACGAGAGCCTTGTCACTACCGTGCGCATCGGCCAGCTGCGGCTCGTCGTGGACGGGAAGATCAAGAGGGCGGCCATAACCGAGGGCTTCGCGCGGGTCAAGCCCGGCAAGATCGACCTCTTCGTAGACGCCGCGGAATGGCCCGAAGAGATTGACCGCGAGCGCGCCGAGAGCGCCCTGGGACGCGCCATGAAGAGGCTCGCGACGGACGCCTTCGTCTGGCGCATCGAGGGCTCCAAGCGCGCGGCCGCAAGGGCGCACAACAGGATCGCCGTCTCGAGGGGCGAGCCTACCCAGCCCTCGTCCGCGACGCTATAGGTTTGCTTCTACCTGGTATTTCGTATTGAGGCCTCTTGCTATATCGCGGAATATTCCGCGATATAGCCCGTGCGGACGCAAGTGTCGAAGAGCTCCCGCGGGAGGAAGTCCTCCTTCACGTCGTCCCAGTCCTCGTGGCGGTGGACGATTCGCACAAAATAGCCGCCCTCGATCTCCTTTATGAGCTCGAGGAGGGAAGGGTCCGGGCCCTCGGATTTAATCGCGAATTTTTTCATGCGCGTACTCCTTCAGCCTAAATATCGGAGCGCGCCTAAACCGCCTTGAGGTTTTACATTTCTCTGCAGCCGGCGGAGCAGCGCCGCGCGAGATCGACGTAGGCCTCGGCGTGCGGGCGCAACCCGGCGACCTCCTCGTCGGTAAGGGGGCGGACTAGCTTCGCGGGGCTGCCGAGGATCATCGAGCGCGGCGGAAAGGACTTGCCCTGCGTGACGAGGGCGCCCGCCCCGACGATGCTGTCCTCGCCTATCACGGCTCCATTGAGTATGATGGCGCCCATCCCGATGAGGCAGCGGTCGCCTACACGGCAGGCATGGACGATCGCCCCATGCCCTATGGTAACGTGCTCGCCGATAAGGCATGGGGTGTCATGATCGACGTGTAGGACCGAGCCGTCCTGAACGTTGCTGCCCGCGCCGATCCGTATGGCGGCGATGTCGCCGCGCAGTACCGTGGCGTACCAAATCGAGGCGCCATCGCCGAGCTCGACGCTCCCCATTATTTCCGCGTTCCAGGCGACGAAGGCCGCACGGGAAATGTCGGGCCTCTCGCCCTCGAAACTGTGGATCATGGTTCCTCCTTGCCGCCCCGACGATTGAAGGGGCTTCTCGACGGAGATATACTATCGCTAATCGAGGCTGTCCAATAACCTGCGGGGAGCTAAACCATGAAAAGAAAAGGCCTATTATGCGTCTCTGTCGCGCTTTTAGCCTTCGCTATCGCCTCATCGGCCCAAACCTGGGACGCGGATCTCCCGGCCAGCCTGGATAAGCTATCGGCTAACGCGTGGCAGCCTAACCTGTTAACCGCCTTTGGCACCTTTACCTACGCGGACTCCTCTTTGCCGAGCCCCTTCTCGCGCTACCTCGAGGAGAACCTTGCGACCGCCATAACTAAGACCTCGCGCCTGCGGCTTTTCAACAAGTCTGTCGCCGCCGCGATGGATCCCGCCTTCCGTTCGGTCTATGAGGACTTCTTCAAGAGCAACGATCTCGATGCCCTTCTCTCCGGCCGCTACTATATAGAGGGTTCGACAGTCCGCGCCCATCTCGAGTTGACTAGCCTCAAAGAAGGCGTCCTCATCGGCACCCTCGATCTCAAATTGCCGATGTCGGCTATCCCCCAGGATGTGGCCATAGACCCTTCTGCCGCAGCCTCGGCCACCGCATCCAGCATAGGCAGCCTTGCCTCCGACTCGGGGAGGGGCTCGCTCAAGGTTTCGGTGAGCACGGAGCGCGGGGCGGGCGCCGTCTATCGCGAAGGCGAGAAGATGGTAGTCCTCGTGGCAGTCAACAAGAGCGCATGGCTCAAGGTGTACCACATCGATGCGATCGGTGTAGTTCGGCTCATCTGGCCTAACGCCTACACTTCGGGGAGGCGCCTGGATCCAGGTTCCGTCGTGTACATCCCCGGGCCGGGCGACAGCTTCAGCTTCGACATGACACCGCCCTTTGGCACCGAGTTCATCAAAGTCATCGCTTCCACGCAGCCCTTCGCGGCCGACGAGACGGCTTCGGCCGGTGGCGCTTTATTCGCAGAGCTGGGCACCGACGCCCGCGGCGCGATTACACGCGGTATCAAGGTGAACGCGTCAGGTCCCGCGGAGAAGGCCGAGTCTATGGCGAGTTACCTGATTACAAAGGCGCGCTGAGCCTCGCCGAGCCGAAAATAAACACAGCCTCACTTGCTGAAATTGGCGCTTCGACGTCCTGTATTGTGGGCGAAAGTATCTCGCCTCGGCGGAGAGGTCATGATATACTACCCGGCCGTCTCGTTGCCTGCCTCGGGCGCAAAAGACGGGGAAGGATATCATCATGAGCAGGGACGAGAACGCGATCGAGCCGGGTTATTTCAGCGAGACGCTCGATCCAGGACTCGCGGAAAGGCTCGTCCTCCGCTTTCCCGAAGGGGAGCTAATCGTTCTGCCCTCCGACGACGGAAGGGTCAGGCTCGAGCTTGAGCTGCGCGGCAACCCTAGCCAGCTCCCCGGATGGAAACCTTCGATCCGTCGCAGCGAGGGCATTCTCGTCGTGGCCGATGAGCCTTCCGACGAGGTAGTGGCCATCGTCGCCCGCGTGAGCGTCCCTTCGGCCTTCCGCGATATCGAGGCTCACGCAGTATCCGGGTCCATCGAGATTCGCGGACTCTCCATCGACCTTCTCGCCGATACCGAGACGGGGGATATCCGCGTTTCCGGGGGGGCTTCCATCGAGGCCTCCTCCTCGTCCGGAGGCGTCGAGATAGAGAATGCCATCAAGGTAAGCGCCAAGTTGGTATCGGGGGCTCTGCGCTGCAGGGAAATCACCGATTCGATACAGGCCGAGACCCAGTCGGGCGACGTCACTATCGAGTCCTCCGGCGGCAACGTCGTCGTAATCAGCGTGTCGGGGGACATAGCCGTCCTCAGGCCGAAGGGGCGGCTTCGGGTGGCGGGTGGCACCGGCGATGTCGAGCTCGAGTTGCAGGGCCGCTTTGCGGGCGGCGAGATCAGTACGACCACGGGCGATGTCAGCCTAGCCCTCGCGGGTTCCGACCTCGAGCTCCGCGCGGAGACTCTCTCCGGCCAGCTCCTCGCGCCAGGCACGGACCCGCTACTCACGACCGGACCCCGGCGTTGCGCCCTCAAGATCGGCGCGGGAGGCAGGCGCCTCCACATCAGGTCGGTGTCGGGCGATATCGAGATAGAGAACTAAA
>Ga0182027_10001149_pt1 | contig 44405 bp, 33 predicted proteins | sample 712E1DmetaG_FD_121300 | JGI IMG/M metagenome (GOLD analysis project Ga0182027, IMG submission 121300) | Permafrost microbial communities from Stordalen Mire, Sweden - 712E1D metaG (Illumina Assembly) | ecosystem: Environmental > Terrestrial > Soil > Wetlands > Permafrost | place: Sweden...
CGACAAAACTCGCTTCGCACCATCCCGCTCTTGCGGTACAAAGCAGCCAGCCGCGCTATCTCTTCGCGGCCACGTCGACGAACTCCCACTCCAGACTCTTCTGCCATAAGAAGAGTCCATCACATATCGCACGCTGTTTACAGGTGCGTTGGTCAGACGCTTACGATCATAGAGCTTTCCCTCAGGGGCTAAAGCCGTGCCCTTTCAAATCCGGTCTCCAGCAAAAGCGAAACTGCTCTAGTCTTCCGAACCCGGTGCTAGATGTTAAGCCTGACCCCTCATATGCACTGTTGTTCGCGCAGAGCGGATTGGCGATTACGCGCTTATTGACCCGCTGTGAAAGATCGCGGGACTGAATCCCGTTTCACAAACTGATCGGTTCACTCCGCAGATCATCTTAGTAAGGGAATTGGCTTCATCGCCTATTTCGTTAGGAGTGCGTGAGCCACCAGTTGATCATGTCGTGATGCAGATCACGTACTTGCTGCATCTTAGGATTGAGTTCGGAGTGCATACATCTACCGATGTGACGTAGTTCCGAGCGGCGTATTCTTTTCTCGTTCATTCCCCGACAGATTCATCCGGCGTGTTCTTCGCGCTGCGTAAGGTGACTCCGAATTCGGAGCGCATCGGGGAAGTGTGCGTGAGACGATCTGACGGTCACAAACGAAGGAAGTACCAAATGCAGAGGCATGGCAGTTCTCACTCTGCAGATTGCACCATCGCTTGTTGCTACCATCTCGCCCGTAACCCATCAGACCTTCCGCCCCAAGACCAGATCGCTCTTCCGGGTCGGCGAGTAGGACCTTATCGTTGTTCGCTAAGACAAGGCCCAACAGGCTTGGGAACTCCCTTCGCTGACCAAAACCTAGAACGAACAACACCGATCAAGTGCGGGAATCTTGGCGCAAAATTGTCGTTTCTCTGTCATGATCGGTTTCCATTTTCCTATGAGGCCACTCAATGAAACGCATTGTTCTGTTTATCTGTTTTGCGTTGACTCTCACGGTGCTGTCCAACGCAGCCCTTGGTCAAAGCGCAACAGCCTCCCTGAGAGGCGTCGTGACAGATGCAACCAAGGCTGTTGTGCCGGGCGCTGAAGTCGTGATCACGTCGATCGGCACAGCCCAGCAGCACATAGAGCGAACCGACAGCCGTGGCGAGTTCTCATTCCAGGAGTTGTTCATCGGCGATTATCGGGTCGAAGTACGGTCTCCAAGCTTTGCCACCTGGGTCGACTCGCACATACACCTCGACGTTGGAAACCAGTCACAGATTGCCGTACAGCTTGTCCCTGCGACAGCCCAGCAGACCGTCGAAGTAACCGCTGAGGCCGCTGGACTTCAGACCAATGAGATCGCGCAAGGCGCGGTTGTGAGCGAGACTGAGATTGCGAATTTGCCACTCAACGGGCGTAACTTCTCCCAGTTGGGCATTCTTCAGCCCGGAGTACGTCCGACCTCCTCGGGTTTGACGGTGCAGAACAACTTCCGGCGAATTGGACAAAACTATGAAGTCAACGGCATGCGTCCGGAATCCAATACCTTCCTCGTGGATGGCATGCGTAACATCAACCGCATGGACGGAGGGTACGCATACCGGCCGCCAGCCGACTCGATGGCTGAATTCCGCATTCTGACCACGACCGCGCCGGCTGAGTTCGGTGGGACCAGCGGAGGCATTACCACCATTGTCACCCGTTCAGGAACGAATCAGGTCCACGGAACGCTGTATGAGTTCCTGCGCAACGACGCGCTCGATGCCAACAACTACTTTGCACCGCGGAAGGAAGAGCTCAAGCAGAACCAGTACGGCGGCACGATCGGCGGCCCCATCGTGCATAACCACGCCTACTTCTTCGCGTACTACGAAGGTCTTCGCGAAAATCAGGACATCACGCATGGCGTGGTTGTGCCAACCGTGGCGGAACGCAGTGGCGACTTCTCGGCCGATGCGCCCATTCTTTTGAATTCCACGCTAGCGCCCTTCAGCAACAATCTTTCCGGTCAAATCAGCCCGATCACCGCGAAATACCTCCAGTTCTTTCCCGTTCCCAACACACCGGAAAACCCGCACCTGGCCCAAACCACAAACCTGAGCCAGTTAGACAGTGACCAGGGCGGCGCAAAAGCCGACTGGCTGCTGCGCAGCGTGGATGTTTTGAGCGCGCGCTACAGCTACTCAACGATGGGACTCCACAGTCCGTATTCGGAACTCGGCGCCGATGTTCCAGGGTTTCCCGTTGGCTACTACGCCAACACACACCTGGGCGGATTCACTGAAACGCACACCTTTTCTCCGGATACGGTGTTGACCTCGAACGTCAGCTTCTTTCAGAGCCACATCGTTCTCGATAAGCGATTCTCCGGCTTTAGCCCTCAGTCATTCGGCTTTGGCTACGCCTCCACATGGGCTTCGGCCACCGGTGCGCCGCTGATCATGACCCAGGGCTACTCCAACGTGGGCGATCCCATCATCAACCCGCGCGACAGCGTCCAGAACGACTACGCATTCAGCGCCAACCTGGCCCACACGCAGGGCAAACACGTCACCAGCTACGGTGGCCAGTTCCGCCGGACCCAGATCAACGGCTACCAGTCGAACTTTGCTTCGGGCACCTTTTCCTTTACCGTTCAGGGCTACACCAACAACTCGATGGCTAACTTCCTGCTGGGTGAACCGGACATATTCACCCAGGCCGGGGGCGACTTCACGCGTGATCTGCGTGGCTGGGAGTTGGGCTCCTACGCGCAGGATGAGTACCGCATCAGTTCGACGCTTACGCTGAACTACGGAGTGCGTTACGAGATCACGACCCCGTTCCGAGACATCCACAATCGCATGATGGAGTTTGCGCCGGGCCACCAATCCACCGTTTACCCTAACGCTCCAAACGGCCTCCTGTTTCCCGGCGACTCCGGTGTACCCGACACGATTGCCCCCGTCTTCAAAAGTGACTGGGCACCCCGTATCGGCTTCGCATGGGACCCGCTAGGCAACAGCCGCACGGTCATCCGCTCAGCCTATGGCATCTTCTACGACGAACTGCTGAACGGCGTAGGCATGCCGTTCCGCGCCACTAGCTCCGCGCTCCCACAGACGGTCGTCCGGACTCTCACCGGATACACAAAGATCAACTACGCCAACCCGCTCGGTACCGTAACCAACCCATTTGCGCCCGGTCAGTTTGCTCTTCCCGCGTCCACCTTCACCATCGATCGCAACCTGCTTCCGCCCTATGCGCAGGACTGGAACTTTACCATCGACCAAACCCTCGGCAAACAGAACCTCTCCGTCGGATACATTGGGTCCAAAGGAACCCGCTTGCCGCGGCTGGTCGAGGCGAATCCCGCTGTCTATGTGCCCGGTGCAACCTTCGCAAACTCCCCCCGCCGCCGGCTCTACTCCGGCTGTACGCTCACCACCGGCACCTGCACCCTGGGCACGGCCGGCCTGGTTGAAGGAAATGCGAACTCGACCTTCCACTCGGCGCAGGTCTCACTGACTCGGCGCGGCACGCCGGACCTGAACTACACGCTGGCATACACCTTCTCCAAGGACCTGGACTACTCCTCAAGCCTGCACATGTCTGGTCCCGCCCCCTGGCTCGTGCTTGGAGAACTGGACATAGCCCAGAACAACCAGGATCTGAAAGCTGAACACGGGCGCTCGCTCTTCGATTCGCGGCATCGTTTTGCCGGCAGCATAACCTACGCGATTCCCTTTGCGCGCAGCTTCACGGGTCCATCTCGCGTTCTGCTGGATGGCTGGCAATTCAATGCCCTCCTGGCCGTGAATTCCAGCACTCCTTTCACCGTCTATGACTCGGCGAACGTCTCGTTGCAGGCGCCGCACCCCGGAGTCTCTGGCATGTTCGGAGATCGGCCCAATGCCGTCGGCAATCCGAATAGCGGAGCCCCGCACAAAGTGTCGCAATGGGTATCTCCTTCCGCATTTCAGCGGCTCGATCCGGTCGCGAACGCCGGGCAGTTCGGCGACGAGGGGCGCAACAGCGTCGATGGCCCTGCCTATGGCAGCCTGGATGCTTCTCTCGACAAGAACTTTGCGATCACCGAGAAGTCAAAGTTGCAGTTCCGGGTGGAGGTCTTCAACGTGACGAACCACGTCAATCTGATCCCGCCGGTATTCGACATGAACTCGCCTGCATTCGGGCAGATCACGGAGGCGCAGGCCCCGCGTGTTTTTCAGATCGCTTTGAAAACTCAGTGGTAAACCGTCCCCCAAAAGGCGCCTCAACGGATTGATAGCAATTTGGTGCGCACTGGGCCGATTGGCTCAGTGCGCATTCGTCGGCTGCTGCGCATCAAGGTTTTTGGAACATTCTTAGAAGTCAAACGCGGCTTACGAGCAGCGCTCTTTGATCGCGGGGTGGATACACCTCCGAGGATGTCTTCGATAAAAACGGCCAGCCCCAGCGATGCATGAAGTCAAGGTTTACCTCGGGGGGCGCGCGATCCGCCAGTGCACTCACCGAGCGCGATCGGTAATGCGAAGTCGCCAAGTGCCGAGCAATCTAGGCAGTTCGAATCTCAGCTGTTGACTTCAGCCCGAGTCACTCATCGAGGGCTGATTTATATCAGGAAGCTGGCGATGCTGGGTAATTGGTAACCTGACTCCACGCTGTTTCTGGTTTCGACGCACCAGACGACCGCAGGGATAACCAGGGTCCCCTAGCTCTATCGGGTGGACGTGGCGAGATTGCCTGCCTATAGATTCTCCCCGGCTTTTCTTGCGGCCAAAGGGACATATCTTTCGCCTGGCGTCTTCCATGAAAGCAAGAACTCGAGTGGATACTGCACGCCGATGAATTCTCGCGCCAGTCGAAGGCGCTCCTGCACGGTTTCTCGCTGTGTTTCGGAAAGATTGCTAGCCCGCTCCTCAACTCCCTTCAGGAACTGCTCAATGCTCACGGCCTTCGCCCAGGCTTGGATGACCTGATTCAATTGCTCCCGGCTGTCGCCGATAGATTTTGTAATTTGCCTATGGTCCTCCTCACGGCGCCACCTCTCCTGCTGCGCTTCCCACTGCAGTTCTCTTAGCTCGGTCCGATGTTCCGCCTCCTGGATCTCCTTCTGGACGACTTCCGTGGAACCCTTAATGGATTTCACGATCTTTGCGATGTCCCGAGTCAGAGTTCGCTTCACGGTTTCATGAAATGTCATGGACCAAGTAATGTCTCGATGCGGGGAATAAACGACGAGCCGCAAACGGCCGCACGGGACGTTTTTTGTTGCCGTCCACGTATGCTCCACATATTGGCGAGAAGTCTTGGGAGGCCTGTATTCGGATTCTGGTATATATTTGCCGTTCACGTAACGCATCAGGACCGCTTCAGTCATTTCAATCACGGCCAACCCGAAAGGAACGGTCCCGACGTAAACAACCGTAGGGCTAGAAGGCCGCCACAAATCGCGACTGCTGTAGGGATTTTCCTGCTTATTGAGCTTCAGGATCGTTTCATGCTCGTCTATGCGCGGGCGATGAGACATTTCCTTGGCACAGGCAAAGCGCACGCGATGACCAGCAGATTCCAATGCATTGAATAGGTCGTTTGCAAATGCGAGAGCCTTCTCGAGTCCTGCCGCCGAAGCGGTTATTCTTCCAGCAAAGGGATCAGCCTTCGCGGCAATATGACGCGCACTTTCTGACCGATCTTTGTCTCGTCCTCCCGGAAATAGAACTGCCAGAAACACTGCTTCGGGTTTTTCTCCAAAGCCTCCTCCACCCATTTGGGCTTTGCAACATGAATGAACGATGGAAGCTGGGCGAAGAATAGGTTGTCCGTTTCAGGGGCTCCGAGGCGACACTCACGAAGATTTCGCTGCCGCCACGCGAGTGTCGCAAGCCAAAGAATCATGAGATCATCATGAACCAGGTGGGATGCCTTTGAATCATCTGGCCCCAACTTGATCGCGGCGTCACGGACCGCCGCGGGGATCTTGCAGAGATCCTCGTATGGCACAGATTTCATGGCCTTCTTCATCTGTGCTACCGACTGATCGTCTTCAGGGATTTCATTAAATAATGTATTGAACCATCCGTAGTCTTGATCCTTGTATTTCGGGTGGTGCCTCATGGCGCCATATAGCATTGAAAAGCGCAGAAGCGAACCGCAGATAGCACCGTGGAGCTCACAAGCAGGTACAATGGTTCCGGCGGACAGTTGTGGCTTTTGGATCAGCTCTCCGATGGCAGCTATCGAATTGTCAACAAGGCTGTGAAAAAGTGTTTGATCCGGAACGCCGATGGGACTCTTGAACTGACGCCCTTCATAGGTGATGACGATCAGCGCTGGCTGATTACATCTCCGTAGCTAGAGCGAAAACAGAGTAGGTGTACCCGGAAATGACCGAGCAGGTAGCATTTTTCTTGGCCAAAATGCAGTCTAGCAGTTTGTCCGTTGGGTATAGAGGCTCTGATTCTGATCTAAACTCGCTCACACGTTCCAGACGAACGCGCTCATTGTCTTGAAGGCAATTGACCGTGGCTGTTTCAAGCGGGCCAAAAGCGACAAGCCGCAGGCACGGTTCTTATCTCTTGCTCGGCCGAGCTTAGGCCGAATGCAGAGGCGCGTACGGCGATTGTCCCGGGCTTCGTCGTAGCGCGAATCAACGCTGTAGCAATGCCCGCCTCGGCTCGCACCGGATTCGCTCTAATCCTGACATCGTCGATGAGCGATCCCTCTCCTGACACAGTGAACGTGATCAAGTCGTCGCCGTAGGGATAGGTCGTTCCCCGCGTATCGCACACGCGCGCATACACTCGGAGCCAGTCGCCCCCATCGGCAAAGAGGTCGCGTCCGCAGAGATCGGGCGTGAGTAGAAGTTGCGTCGGGGTGCCTGGGGCAAGCTGCACGTGCGTCGCTACGACCTTTCCGCCGATCAGTCCTTCCGCGCGTAGTTCACCAACCTCCGTGTTGGGCGTGGCGACATTGGTCCCAAAGAGCATCGATCTTTCCTGGGAGAAGCGCGATACTGTGAAGAGGAACCGTGGATGTGGCAGCGCGTGGTCCGGTTCTGGGCTTTTTGTACCCACTTCTTTGCCATTTTGTATCAGGCGAACCTGGTCGCAATTGCTGAAAACGACGATGGACTTCGAAGACTGGAACGTAGCATAGGTGGCGATGAAGACCATCGGCCCCGTGTCGACGTTCGGCAGATCTGTTGACATCGTGGGCGGCCGTTGGCTCTGAAACATGTAGTAGTCGAACTTCGGGATTCGAAACAGGTCAAGCGGACCGCCGAGGAATGGCTGATGATGATAGCCGCGATACGCGTCGATCCCGGCCCACAGCCCCGCGCCGGACGGGCGCGCACGCTCGGCGGTCACGGGCTCTTTTTGCTCCTTGAAGATTCTGTCCAACATCGCAAAGTGAAGATCGACCTGCGACAGCATCGAAGTTTCGCCCCAACCTCTGGCCACGCGGTTTGGACCCTGCTGATCGGTCCAGTTGTCTACCAGGTCGCCCCATTCGCGCGTCCACTCTGGCCGCTCGCCACGGTTATTGCTGTACTGTACATCCCAAGCGCTAAACCCGGACACCGGCTGTTTTACCCGGTCGCCCGCAGCGAACGCCTGGTCTCCCGGATACTCCTGGTGTACGATGCGGTAGAGTTCGGCTGCCACAGTCGAGTTGTCTGTCTCGTTCATCTGGGACTCCCAGAGAATCACCGAAGCATGATTGCGGTCGCGCCGCACCATGTTTCGCGCGTTCTTGTAGGCCCGCTCACGGAAGACCTGATCTCCCATGAACTGCCAGCCGGGGTTAGAGACGATGGCCATCATCCCAAGCTCATCGCAGGCATCCATGAAAGCGGGATCTTGCGGATAATGGCTACGGTAAGAGGTGAAGCCGGCATCCCGCAACTTCTTCACGTCTTTGTAATGCGCCGAGGCTGGCAAAGCATATCCGACGTAAGGGTGGTCCTGATGGCGATTGGCTCCGATGGAGAAATATCGCTCGCCATTGATCGAAAGTCCCTTTTCGCGGTCGAAGGCGATTCGCTTGATGCCGACCCGCGTGAACTGGTCGTCTACCGATTTTCCATCGCGAAGCACAGAGGTGTGCAGTACGTAAAGATGCGGGTGGTCCGGATGCCAGAGCATCGGCGCGAGCACATCGATCTGCTGGGCGACAGTTTGATAATGTCCCGCGCTGAGCGACAGGGGCGTCTCAACGCTTGCGGCAAGGTTGCCGTCCGGCGCGTAAAGCTCCTGTCGAATGGAGCATGAACTGGTCCCGTATCCAGCATGTGTAATCTCTGTCCGGACCGCGACGCTCGCACGTTCAGCCTCTATAAGGGGAATGGTGACGAAGATGCCACCGCCTGCGGGCTGATCGCGCAGAATAGGGTCGGTGATGTAAACATGGTCCATCACGATCAGATCGACGCTTCGGTACAGGCCTCCAAAATAAGTGAAATCAAGCTGGTCCTGCGGCTTGCCTGGAGGCACCGCTGAATTGTCCGCGTTGTTCAGGCGAAGAGTCACAGTGTTCTCCTCACCGTGCCGGAGAGCCTCGGTGATATCGACGGTGAAGGGAAGATAACCGCAGTAGTTGGTGTGGACTAATTGCCCGTTCAGCCACACGTCGGCTACCTGCATCGCTCCTTGAAACTTCAGGCACACAATTCTGTCCTTCCATGCAGGGTCGGCTGGAAAGTGCTTAGAATACCAGCAGATCCCTTGAAAGTTGCGCCCTCCACTGGCATCAAGGGGCTCCAGCCGGACCGTATGGGGCAGGTTCACCACCTCCCAATCGATAGGATCAATTTTCTTGATCTGTCGATCAGCGGAAACCACAACTGCGGGATTTCCCGCATCTTCGCGAAAGAATTGCCAGCTCTGGTTGAAGTTGAAAATGAGCCTTGTAGTCGGCTCGCGCGGCCATTCCTGTTTGTGTGCATTTGGTTTGTCAGCCGGGTTTGCCGTGAAGGTCAAAGCTCTGACAGCCGGCTCCATCCACATAAACCCCGGCGCAATCAGTGCCCCAACGTATAGAAAATCTCTCCGTGTCGTCATCAATCGCCAGCCGTTCTTCGATGCCTAAGCCTGTTAGTTCAAGCACTCGGCACGCGACCCTCATTGTTAAAGTTAGCGTAACATGCGCTGATCGCGTTCGACGCTCCCCTTCGATGGCTTACGTCATGGCAGAAGACCACGAGATTCGAAGGGAATTCAAGAGCAAAAAAATGTAGCTCCACAGGCAGGGTAGAATCGCGGAGGCCTTCACTCGGCCGATGGTGCGCTCCTTGGAAGTGAGGGAACCGGGATAGAGCGGCAGCCATGCTCGCATTCCGTAACACTCGCGAAGGAGCAAGACTTCGTGCAGATCACAGTTGACTTTGTCCTCAGAAGCTAGCCGAGCCGCTGTTGCGTTCTGCCTTGTTGAGCTCTTGATTGGGTTGAGCGACCGGCACACGAGCTTGCGCCGTTTATCGAAACATAAGCGGGAAGACAGATAAGAGAAATCTGCGGGCGAACACGAACGAATGGATCCCATCCAGTTCAATGTACTTGTGCGGAATCTTGTAGTCGTCGAGCATTTGCAAAGTTGCCAGAGAATTCGCGGCGGTGAGTTTGTCGTCTTTGCCACGGGCCATTATGAATTGCTTGAAGGGATGGGCGGCAAGGGCTTTCAGGATCGCAGCGTTGTCTTGCTCGATCTGCTTGATGCCAGCGGGAAAGTAGCCTGTGCTCATGGGGAAAACGTAATCGAACATTTCCTGGTGAAAGAGCGCCAGGTTGAGCGCTTGAACGCCGCCCATGGAGAAGCCGGCAATTGCCGTGTCTTCTCTGCGGGACGAGATCGGAAATGCCTTTTGCACGTAGGGCACCAGGTCGTTGAGAAAATCCTTGGTGAATGGATCGCCCTCCGGCGAGGGTGGTTGCATCATGCGCCGAGGTGCGCCGGGCACGTGACCACTGGGCATCACGACGATCATGTTTTTCAGCTTTCCGGCAGCATAGAGGTTATCGAGGATGAGATTGATCTTGCCGGCGCTGGTCCATGAGATGTCATTGTCGCCGGCCCCATGCAGTAGATACAGGACCGGAAGTTTCGCGTGAATAGCTTCGAAATTGGGAGGCAGATAGACGTGGGCGCGGCGCTCCATGTTCAGGGAAGCGGAGTGATAGATGACTGATTCCACACGGCCGTGAGGTACGTCGCGTAGCGCCATGAAATCCGTGGAAGCATCCGGCATATCAAAGAAGTTGAAGAGCGAATTCGGCGTGTCTTTAAAGTTCTGGTTCCGGGTGTCAAGCACCATTACGCCGTCGACAGTGAAGTTGTATGTGTACGAGTCGGGCGTGAGAGGCTCCGAGGTGTACGTCCAGGTTCCGTCGCTGCCTTTGATCAACTTGACCTGTGGTGCGCCGAGCAGAAAGTCGCCGTTCAAAGTGACGGCGGTCGCCTCCGGAGCATGAATTCGGAAGGTCACATGATGATCCGGGGCGACCTCAACGGAAGGAGGTTCTCCGGCGGTTGATGACAGCGGGTTTGTTGGGTTGTAGGCGGGCGGCACCGGCGTCTGGGTTTGCGCCTGCAAGGTACCGCTATTGCAAGCGAGGAAATTCAGCGCAACAATGGCACTCAATGTGAACGTTCTGAGAGTCATGCAAGATCTCCTCGAAGAGGGTCCAAAGCCGCGGTTGATCGAACGAGCTCCCACCGCGCCTGGCAACATTCCCAGCTGAGGATCACCCATCCAGACTCCGAATCCAACTGAAAATCATCGATGTGGTTCGGACCACTTCGTAACAGGCATATTTGTCATTTGCTTCTCCGTGACCTCCCGTTCGAATTCCGTGTCTGAGCGTCCACCAGAATTCTGCTCGGTCGATCCGAATCAAACTCTCGCAACGCTTTCCTCCATTTCCCTACTGCAATGACTTTGCTTGCCGAACCCACTCGGTTCGCTCCTGGTTACCTATCTTCACTTGCAACGTCACCGGCTGATTCTTAGAAAGCTGCACATCCACGCCGTCTTGATCCGTGGATGGTTGACTCAACACAACACCTTTCGCTGCTTCGATATCGTCGATCCCTCCGCCCACGCGGAGCCGCACCTTCTGATCGATCCTTGAACTGATCGTTACTCTCAGCGTCCTGGCATTCAAGTCCCACGCCAAGTCATCAATTGCGGCCTGTGTTCGTGCGAGTATCCCCTTGGCCCTCCCCGTCGTCAGATTATCGGGCAACGCTGGCAGCAAGCCAATCTCACCGGGTCGCGAATACACCAGCATCTCCATCATGATCGTCGGCAGGCCTCCCTGCGGGTCAGGCGCAGGGTAAGAATAGGGATTGTGAAGCGTGGTTAGACTCGCATTCACGTAACCCATCTCCAACAACTCACGCAGGTCAAAATTCAAGAGCGTCGCATCCTTCAAGCGAGCCGCCGTCAAGGCCCTGTGTAGAATCCCATGCGCCGATGCGTTCCCCTGTGCCCTCTTGCGGATGGCGAGCCATGAGGCACGCGCAAGATCCGGAGTCTGGTCGGTCGTGATTTCGTCTCCAGGCCAGACCGCGTACATATGCGATTCATGGCGATGATCTAGCGCTACGCCCTCCTCCAGCGAAGGCCACGCCCATTCCTTCAACGCACCATCCGTGTCGGTAAGGTATGGAGGCAGCTTTTCCAGCATTGCCTTCCACCGCGGAATCGACTCCGCATGAACGCCCAAAGTTTCTGAGGCTTCAATTAGGTGCGTAAAGACCTCGCGGCAGACCATGATGTCCATATCTGCATTGATCACTGCCGGAGACGAATCGGAATTGGAAGGCCAGTTCTCCGGCGAATACGAGGGAATGAAGATGTACTTGCCGTCTTTCCCGGTGATCGCCAGGTAGTCCTCGTAGAAAAGCCCAATCTCCATGAGACCAGGAAGTACATGGTCGCGCAGGAACGTTTTGTCTCCCGTCGCCAAGTAGTAGTCCCAGATCGGGCTGTACATCCAGCCGCCTGCGGAAATCCAATAATGATGAGGCCAACCATATGCAAAATGATCGAGTTGTCCGCCGCGTTGTGTCGGATGAATCGGAAAGAGTGCGCCGCGAGCCCCGAAGATATGCTGAGCATTGACGCGCGAGTCCGGTAGCAATCCCTCCGTCCATCGCACATAGGACTGCATCGCTTCCGGTAGATTCTCCATGACCGCACCAGAGATCTGCAGGTTCACATTGATGTTGACATGGCCCCAGATGGGCGGAAAATCGCCGCTGCGCAAGTAGAGCCAATACCGGCCCATGTCGAAAAGATTCGAAAGCAGCGCGCCGTTGTAGTCGGACCGAGTCCTCTGATCCGCCAGCATCTCTTCGCCACTCATCGAATGCTGAGACCCATCCCCAAAATCAAGTGACGCACGATCCATCACCTCGGACTGCACTGGCCGGTGACGCGCCAGCAGTTCCTCATAGCTGGCAGGCAATTGGTCGACGGCTATCTTCAGCGCCTCTACATCCGGCTGTCGAAGATCGTTGCTGGCTTCAATACGTGTCACGAGCGTCAGCGAACGAGCGCCCGAGACTTCGAGTGATTCACCAGCAGCCTGTACCGAACCACCATCCGCGATCACGCGCGTGACACTCGCGTACCCAGGATTCCCTCGCTCGACCACATAATGCCCTTGAAGAATGAATCCATGCTCATCCACTTCTCGCGCAAATCTGACTTCATTGGCGCCGGGGTTGATCATCGGCCTGGGCATGCCTTCTTTGGGAGTCAAAACACGTGGGCTTTGCAAGCTCCTCGATCCCCCCAACACATTTGAAGTGTCGAGATTAATGCGCGTGTGGATCACTCCATTCACTGGCGCTGTCAACAACTGCACCACCACATTGTCTGGACGAGAAACAAAGGTGCGTCGCTCCCATAGCCCTGCGTCGTCTGCCCATCGCACCTTGACTTCGCCGCTCTCGAAATCAATCGTCCTCAGATAGTCGTGAACCGCATGTTGACCCGCAGTCTCGATCCGCATAGTAAACGCAGGATGTTCGGCAAGGTTGCTGGTCTCTGGCTTCGTGGGCCCCTCTTCCGCCTTGGCCAACGCCAACTCGTCCGCCTTCCGGTACTGACCCTCCAGAATGAGCTTGCGAACTTCAGGCAGCACCTCCGCGATCTTCGGAGCCTCCATGGGATCACCCTTCCAAGGAGCAATCAGCCGCTCATGGTGGAAGATGATCTGTTCATCAAAGGGTCGTCCGTAGACCTCCACGTACATCTTGCCATTCCCGCTGAGCAGGCCGTCTGGTGGTCGCGAGGCTGGGATTGTGCTGCACATTCCGCGCTTGGGCACAGCACCCAATCGTTCTCTGCTTTCAAGCGGCATCGGCAGAATTTGCTCATTGGGAGGCACAAGACTCTGCACAGAAACGGCCGACGGAGCTGCTTCCTTGTTGCGAACAGAGCTTTGCAGCAGCGCATCGTCCTGTCCAAGGGCCGGCCTCAGTTGGACCCAGTAGCACGCGGCGACTACCGTCACCAAGAGCAATTTACGCTTCTGCATATGCATCTCCTGAACGTTGCTCCAATCCAGCGAATCGCCCTACTGTGGTGTCAGTCTGAAAAGCATGCTCGCATGCGGAGCGAGCGATGCGTGCACACTTTTCCCATCCGCTACAGTCGCAGCAGGAGTTTTTCCTGCCCAGAGATCCTTGACGCCGTAATTCGATCCGGCCAATCCGATGCTCTGCCACGAAAAGCTGGGGTTCTGTGCTGCGTCAGAGGAATTGAAAATCGCAGCGTAGCGCGCGCTGTTCGATCCCTCTGCCGTCCAAACGATGACCCCATCCTTGCGGCTGACCTCGTGACCATGCGTACTTTCCTGGTTCACTGCCAGCACATCTGCATTGGTCAACAGGCTGAAAGTGAAATCATCGCTCGTCACCAGGTCTCCGCCAAACATCAACGGCGAACGAAAAATTGCCCAGAGTGTCATCAGGGTGATTTGCTCGTCGTGGGTAAGCAGGCTCATGCGGTCGTCACCGCGCTCACCTCGAATGGCAATGTGCCCCAGCGGCAACATGTCGGCATCCGGCCACCCTCCCGGGTGAGAGCCGTTTTCCCACCGATGCGCGCGGTCAAACTGCTCTTTGATATCGATCCAGCGATCCCAAAAGTCATTCGAGATGCGCCACATCTGGGCGTTCGCCTTTAGATCTTCGTACTTCTCAATCGGCGCCGGCCCTGGTGACAGGCTGAGCACAATCGGTCTTCCGGTCTTCTTCAACGCCACGCTCAAGGCATGAATCTCAGGCCCTCGAAAAGGCAGGCTCATGTCATCTGCCTTGACGAAGTCCACGCCCCACGACGCGTATAACCGAGCAATCGAATCGTAGTAGGCCTGGGCGCCAGGCTTTGTCATGTCCACGCCATAGGTATCTTCCATCCCCGCCCACTTGCACACGTTCACCTTATCGGCCACGTCCGCCGCGTGAAACTTCGTTCCTTCGATCGGCAGATTCTTGTCCACGGCCTCGCGAGGGATTCCCCGCATGATGTGAATGCCAAACTTCAAGCCCTTGCTGTGAACATAGTCCGCCAGTGGCTTGAAGCCCGCCCCGGAAGTCGCGGAAGGGAAGCGATTGGGGGAAGGGACGAACCGTCCGTAGCTGTCCATCGTCACGCGGCCACGAGGAATATATCCATGCGCATGTGCATCCGGTTGGTACCACTCGATGTCCGCCACGACATATTGCCAACCGAACTTTGCGAGCTTGGTGGCCATCACATCCGCGTTTGCCTTCACTTCGTCTTCGCGAACAGACGGACCAAATGAGTCCCAGCTGTTCCAGCCCATAGGCGGCTTTGGCGCCAGCACCGTTGAGTTCGTTTGCGCTGACAGCCCGGTAAAAGAAAGCAAGCCGGGCAGCACCGCAGCGCGATATAAGAGATTGCGAAAAGTCATGGAATTTACCTTCTCAACTGCAGGATGAGACAGCCCGCCCAACCGCGAATAGCGTTGCAGTTAACGCTTACTATTCGTGTCCGAAGATATCCATCCATCCGTGGCCTTGTCAAATCCAAAGCCGCGCTTCCTGCTCTACCCAAACCATCTGCCATCCTGGTGGACTTCGCTCCTACACGATTCGGATCGGCATTCCGCCATCGATCACAAAGTTTTCCCCGGTAATGAAGTCGTTTTGGACGACGCTCACGATCAACTCCGCCACGTCTTCAGGCTTTCCTTCTCTGTGCAATGGAATACGATTTCGAATGTTGACTTCAACTTGTTCCGGCGTGAGGAAATTCTGAAACGGCGTGCGAATTACGCCCGGCGAAATACAGTTGACACGAATGCCCTTGTCCGCCAATTCGCGCGCCAGAGCTCGGGCAAATTGTGGCAAAGTTCCCTTCACGATCCCATACGCCAATGCACCCAGACAGTCGCGCAACCCGGCGGCTGACCCCAACAGAACGATCGCCCCTTCGCGCTGTTGGGCCATGAGCAGCGCCACCGCTTTTGCCAGGAGATAGATCGCATGCACATGAACGGCGAACGCATTCATCCACGCCTCTTCCGAGACAGTAAACAGGTCTCTCGGAACCGCTCCACCACCCGAATGAACCAGCACATCGATTCGTCCAAATCGGTCCTTTACTTGCTCCACGCAGCGTCGACAGTCTTCTGGCTTGCCAACATCCCCCTCCAAAAAACTCGATGTGTCCCCCGCAGGACTTTACCGCGGACTCAAAGGTGGAGGAGACATTTCTCTTCCCGCCACGGGACAGGGCGCGACATGCGCGCCTCGCCCGGCAAAAGCCAAAGCTGTTGCCGCGCCAATCCCGCTTGTGCCTCCAGAAATCAGACAGATCTTTCCCGCTAAATCCATTTCGCTCCCGATTCGGATTTCTCTCAGTCCGCGTGTTGTACTGATATATCAAATTCCGTCGTTTTGGGAAACAACGATGAATGCTATCCTGATCCCGTCTACACTTGCTGCTGCATCCGCGTGCACTGGCTTATCGCAATCCAGCGACCAGCCAAGAGTGCCCGCGGTCGATGACTGAGACCTGGCAGTTCAGCATGTTTGACACGTCGCCGGTCTTCCGGTTGATCGCCCAGATCCTGGCTGCGGCGATCTTTTTGGCAAGGTTCTGCTCCCTCTGCCGGACGGCGAGCCTTTGCTGGACGAAGTCTGCGCAGTCGGATTTCTCATGCTCATCGGGAGGCGGGCCGCAAGCAGTTGCCCGTGCATCTGGAACGCGCCGTCGCGCACATGGATGACTTGTTTGCCATCGACCGCGAGGCGCGCGAACAGAACCTCTCGCTCGCCGATCGCCATGCGTTACGGCAGGAACGCACGCCCGCATTGGTCGACGAGTTATATACGCTGCTGTCTGCTATGCAAGCAGGGCATAATCCTGCCGCAGTCGGTGGCGGGCAAGGCCATCAACTACACGCTGAAGCGCCGGGCGGAACTGACTCGCTTCCTCGACCATCCCATCATCGAGCTGTCCACAAACTAGGAGGAAAATTCGATGCGCCCCATTGCGATCGGCCGCCGCAATTGGCTGCACTTGGGAAGCAAAGAGGCCGGACCCAAGATCGCCGCTATCTTCAGCATCGTCGAGAGCTGCCACAAACTGGGCATTCCCATTCGTAAGTATCTTGCCGACATACTGCCCGCCCTGGCCGATCGCTCCATCCAAGGTCTAGCCGGCCTCACGCCCACAGCCTACGCCGCCAAAATGGCAAAGTAGCATGACCATTGCCCGCTCTTGGATAATGAGGTTCGACCAGCGCCAACAACGCCGACCACTTGCTCCATCTGGTTGAGAAACATTTCCCGCTTGCTCTGCCGGCTATGCTTCTCAAAGATCGCTTGTGACGTCAGTGTCAGTTGCCGCATCGCGCATACCGTCACCTTATCATTTCACCCAAGCAGAGCACGAGTTTGAGACTCGTGCTGGGGTTCCCTAACGTCATAAGCACGGCGACGTTCGCGCCGACTTGCAACCTGAGAGACCGGTTGGGAACACCCGAATCCCAATTGCAACATATCTGTCGACTCGATGCAGATTCGAGCATAATTTGCTGATATGAGTCTTTCTGCCTGCTGTCGAGTCGCGCTGTTTTTTTGGGCTTGTTTCCCATTGACTCTTATTGCCGAGCAGGACGAGCGGACTCCGCTCCGAATTCCGCGGGTCAGCCGTGCTCCAAACCTCTCTGACTTCCTGAATGGAACACCACGCGAGGCCGAAACAGTCGTTACTGTATTTCGGCAATGGGATCCTCATGATGGCGAACCCGTCAGCCAGCCCACCGCAGCCTATCTTTCGTACGACAAGCAGAACCTCTATGTCGGTTGGATCTGCAAGGACGATCCAAGCAAGATTCGCGCGCGTGTTGCCCCTCGCAAGGAGATCACCACGGACGATCGCGTCACCATCAACATCGATACGTTTCAGGATCACAAGCACTCCTACTGGTTTGACGTAAATCCGTACGGAATTCAATACGATGGCCGCACCACAGATGGCGTTGGCGATGATCCAAGTTGGGAAGGGCTCTGGTACTCCGAAGGTCGCATCACCAAGGACGGCTTTGTTGTGCTGGAGTCAATTCCATTTCGCACTCTGCGATTTCCTCGCGCGCATAAGCAGGTCTGGAACATTGCCCTCGCGCGCATGATCCAGCGGACAAATGAATTTGCAGCGTGGCCCTACATCACCCACAAGCACGATCCTCAATTTGTGGGCCAGTTTGCGCCAATCGAGATCGACGACGACATCTCATCAGGGCGCAATATTCAGCTGATTCCATATGGGCTTTACTCAAACGACGCATATCTTGATCCGAGCCTCGGTTTTCAAAAACAGTCTGAGCATCATCCGGGACTGGACGCCAAGGTTGTATTTCACGATGCGTTGACCCTGGACATGGCGGTCAATCCGGACTTCAGTGAGATCGGCAATGACGACCCAAAGGTTCAAGTCAACCAGCGCTTTGAGGTGGTCTATCCAGAGCGGCGGCCGTTCTTTCTTGAGAATGCCTCCGTATTTTCGATGCCGGAGGAACTGTTTTTTTCGCGGCGAATTGTCGATCCCCAATACGGCGCAAAACTGACCGGTTCGATGGATCGATGGAACCTGGGTGCTCTAGTCGCTGATGACCGAGCCCCAGGAGAGGTGCTGGTCCAGGGTCAGACCGGCCACGGCGACCGCGCAGTTGATGCGGCGTTTCGAGGGGGACGGGAGTTTGGCCACCAATCCCATGTGGGACTATTCCTGAGCGATTCCACCTTCGAGTCCAAATCGAACCGGGTCGGTTCCATCGACTTGCGCTACCTGGCTGCGCACAACTGGACTCTGACGGGTCAAGCTACGACGACGCAAACTGAACAGAGTCCGAGCGGCTATTTGGCTGGCCCTGGATTCCTCCTGATGCTCAACAAGTCCGATCCGCATAAATACTTCAGCACATCCTATACAGACCGAAGCCCGGGGCTCAATGCCACAGTCGGTTATTTGCCCCGCACAGATATTCGAGTGTTAGACAACTACTTCAGTTACCAATGGAAGCCGAAGACTAACCATACGCTGCTGGCATTCGGTCCCGGCATAGATGCAACCGAGAACTACGATCACGAGCACCGCCTGGAAAACTGGGGAGTGACACCGAATTTCTCATTCACGCTGCCCCGGCTGACAACGTTGACGTTCAACCACACAAACCAATATGAACTGTATAAAGGGATCGGTTTTCAGGAGCGGTACAATTCGATTACCCTCATGACCTCATGGTACAAATGGTTGGACCTGACGGCGAACTACAAACAGGGGAAGCTTCCGAACTATTATCCGGCAGCGGGCATTGCGCCTTTTCTGGGCAACTCCGTCAATGCCTCGACAACTGTCACGCTTTATCCGCAAGCGCATCTGCGGCTGGACGAGATTTACTACTACACGCGCCTGGCCATCGATTCCAATTGCCCTCCGACTCTGTCGCTACCCACCGGCGTTGTTTTTACCAATCACCTGATTCGCTCAAAGGTCAACTATCAATTGACACGCGATTATTCTTTTAACGCGATCCTCGATTACAACTCGTTGCTGCCCAATAGCGCGCTTGTGGCAAGCAGTTATGCGAAGCAGGCCGACACCACGCTGCTGTTCACCTATCTGCCGCACCCGGGAACCGCGCTCTACGTGGGGTACGCAAATACATTTCAAAACGAGGACTACAGCGCATCCGCAACCCAGCAGTACACCGCGACCACCCTGCCCGGAACCTCAACTGACCGACAAGTGTTTGTGAAATTCAGCTATCTGCTGAGGTTTTGAGGCGCGCGAATGGTTTCTCGCGTACGATTCAATTCATTCCGGGCGAGTTCCACTGCTTTGATTGATAATCGAGGATGCGTGTTTCTCGTGCAAGACGCAGACTTGTCTTTTACGAATCGCGTGGAACTTCGACTTCAGGGCCACGATGTATATGAGCAAAATCGTCAATGTAGCGAGGGGACGCCTGCAATATCTGGATCGACAGTCCAGTGGATGGGTGCGGCGCAGTTTGCTCGCAGCGCTCATATGGACCTCTCTCAGCTTGATCTATTCGCTCCCTAGCCTGGCGAGAGGCCAGGGACTCATGTACAAAGGGGTCGATTCCGTGCGTGGGCAGTTTGCGTGGTGGTGGTCGTGGGGTCTGATTACGCCGTTCATTCTTGCTTTCGACCACCGGTTGCCGTTCACTGACAAGCAATTTGGTAGGCGCTTTCTTGCGCATGTGCCGGCCAGCCTGCTCTTTACCACTCTCTACCGCTACGTGAATGACCTGGCCTGCATCGCGCTCGGCATTGGCTCATGGAATACCCTTCGGACATCCAAGATATTTACGACCTGGGTATTGGACGACACTCTGTGGAACTGGCTCATCTACTGGGTGATTGTGAGCATCTTGCAAGCGTACCGATACTATGAACGCTACCTGTTGAGCGAGTTGCGGCTGGAGCGGATGGAGAGAAAATTTACCGAAGCGCGGTTGAATGCCTTGCGCATGCAACTCGACCCGCACTTTCTCTTCAATGCGCTGAATACCATCTCCTCGCACGTGGAATGTGACCCCAAGCTGACGCGCAGAATGATTGAGCATCTGGGCGATCTTTTGCGCAAGTCGCTTGAAACCCATGACCGGCAAGAGGTTTCGCTGAATGAGGAGCTCGAAGCTCTGAATCACTATCTGGCGATCCAAAAGATTCGCTTCGGAGAAAAGCTCAGGATCGAGATGCAAATTGAGTCGGAACTTCGTTCTGCCGCTGTGCCTTCGCTCATCCTCCAGCCACTGGTCGAGAACGCGATCCGTCATGGGATTTCGCATAGGGCTGCGGGCGGGAGTGTGATCGTCTCGGCGCGTAAGATTTACAATCAAATCGAAATTCGGGTACAGGATGATGGTGTGGGGTTACCGCCAGGATGGAGGCCAGAGTTTTCGTCGGGACTCGGTCTTTCGGTAACGCGCGAGCGCATCAAGGGCCTTCATCCGAATGGGAAAAGCGATTTTGAAGTACGCCCGCAACCGAACGGAGGTACTGTGGCGGCGATTATTCTTCCCCTGCGTGTGCATGGAGGAAATTTCGATGACCACCGCTGATTCTATTCGTGTGCTGGTTGTGGATGACGAGGCTCCTGCGCGGCAACGTCTCACTGACCTGTTGCACAAAGATTCCCAGATCGCCGAGATTCTCGAAGCTTCCGATGGAATTTCGGCCGTCGAAATGATTCAGAGCCGGGGACCGGAACTGGTCCTTCTCGATGTGCAGATGCCTGAGTTGGACGGGCTGGGAGTGATCGATGCCATTGGCGCGAACCTGATGCCACTGACGGTTTTCGTCACAGCCTATGACCAGCACGCGATTCGAGCATTTGAAACCAACGCGCTGGATTATCTGTTGAAGCCCTTCAGCGATGAGCGCTTTGAGGCTGCACTGTATCGCGCCAAGACCCGGCTGGCGGAGCGCAGCACGTGTAAGTTTGGACAACGGATGATAAAGATGCTTTCCGCGAATCCAGAGTTCTCGTCAGCGCGGAATTCTGCGCGCCCGTGGGATCGACTGGTGGTGAAAACCGGCAGCAACACCCGCTTCATTCGCGCGGCCGAGGTTGAGTGGATCGAGGCTGCTGGCGTCTACGTGAACCTGCACGTGGCCGGGGAGCATGTGCTGTATCGCGCCGCTTTGCATGAGTTGGTCGAACGGCTCGATCCGAGACGATTCGTGCGTGTGCATCGCTCGGCAATTGTGAATATCGAGAAAATTCTGCAGCTGGAGCCGATCTCTCACGGCGAGTTCGACGCTGTCTTCAAGAACGGCGAACGTACCCGCGTAAGCCGAAACTACCGAGCACAGTTGGAGAACCGGCTGGGACAGCCACTTTCATAGTAAGCGTGGTTTCTAGCCGTCTTTACAAACGAGAAAGTGTGCGCACTCGAGTGAGGAAACTTGGCGGTCGGGTCGAGGACTGGCGCGGTCCTGAAGGTCTGGCCTGGCTGTTGATCCCCTTTCCTCTGGGAGTGCGTCAATGGCCAAACCGTGATTTCGTTTCCAGTCCTCGCCCCATTGCACCCATCGAGCGGTTTTCCCGCACTGGATGCATCTGTCTGCTTTGTGCCAAGACCTATGCAGCCTATAGTCTTTAAACAGACGCAGCCAATCACATAGCCATTCGCTACTCCATCGCCGGCTCTCCTTGGACCGAGGAACTGTGGCTGGTATCTCCGGAGACCGGAGCGACGATGAGTTTTTTCAGGCATAAGGAGACCTTTCGATCCGGTGTAGACTCTCTGCATAGCGGGGAGACGACCGAACTTCCACGCCACTGTCGTCGAGGTTGCGGGTCTTGAGATATTGAACAGCATAGAAAGCTGCGCAGGAACCTAATGACGCGAGCATAAGCTCAGGGGGTGTCATTCCAGTGTCTTCGCCCCCATTCTCTGCCGGTTGATCGCAAAGAATCGAATGCGAGCGCGAATGGATGGCGAATTTGACTTGATTGAGATGCGTAATCTTCACTTCCATGGAGTTTCTCCTCTTTGTTAGAAGAAAGACACGGCAGAGGCAATTCGCTACAAAACCGCAGATGTTTATTTTGTGGCCGGGAGAATCAGCATACGCAGGTATTCGCGCGTGAGGATGGCGCGCAATTGGGGTGCGACAGCGGAGTTACAGGGGATCTGCAGGGAGCGGCAGCGGTCGATGGCTGCACGCAGGTCACGCAGAAACGCCACGCAGGACGGGCATGCCTCGATATGCCCCCGCATCTGGTCGCACGTAACGGGCTCCACTCTTCCGTCCAGGTATTCAGAAAGGTTGGCAAACAAATCGTGGCATTCATCGGGACGTCGCCGACTCTTGGATCGGGTGCCTTTGGGCCTTTTCGCGAGCGATCGGGCGTTATCAGAATCCCCTGAAGTGCCACTCAGCAGTTGGTTCATCTCCTTGCGCACACTCAAACGCGCCCGATGAAGACGAATCCGCACGGTCCCCTGCTGCAGATCGAGAATCTGTGCGACCTGCTCGGTGGTCAACTCTTCCATATCATGGAGCACGAGGACGATACGCAAAGGCGCCTGGATGCGCAGGATAGCCTGATGCAACAGATAGTGCTGCTCGGCGTAGAGCAGGTTGCCTTCGGGGCCCTTTTCGGCATCCTGGAGCAACCGCCCCAACTCTTCATCGCTGGGCATCAACTCATCAAGCGAAAGCATATTGGTTGGGGCATGAGAAGTCTTGCTGCGCATGCGCCAACAGCGGTTTCGAGTGACGGTGTAAAGCCAGACGGCCAGTTTCTGCGGGTCGCGTATCTTGGCCATGTGCTCAAAGGAACGGAAGAGCACCTCCTGCATGGTGTCTTCTGCATCTTCAGGATGCCCGCAGATTTTCATGCTGAAGGAGTAGACCGTGTTCTGAAGCAATCCGATCGCCTCTTCTACAGCTTCAGGGGTGTTGAGGCGCAACAGATCTGTGGCTTGAATCAGTTCAGGTCGTATCGCATGAGGTCATTGAGATCAATACCAGTATATCCCCGCGTATGTATGCGATAGCTGATTCACCTGAAGGTCCGCCTGTTCACTGCGTAAGGCAATCCGAAAGGAACTCACTGCACAGAGAGATGCGCAGTGCCGGGCACTTGCAATGCGGCCTCAATCATCCGCAGGCAGATCGGGGACATCTTCTTCAGCCAATCTAGCTCCTCTTCGCTTGCGAGCTTCGAGTCAGCGGCCAGCCATGCGCGCAACAATGCCAAGGCGAGACCCATCTCGGCGCCAGGACGGCTTTCCTCCAGCAGGAACATCTGGCGGTAGACTTCATCCTTGACCCGCTCGCCGCGAACATGCCGCGAACTTGCCGGTCGTGAAGCACTCTTTCGCGCCGTCATTGCAGTTTCTCCCCTTGAACGAGCCAGGAGTACCGGCCTACATTCACGCATGCCACCTGATGAAGTCCGCTGGAAAGCAACCGATCCGCGGCATCCGATGCAGCCAGGCGATGATCCAGAGGGGGACCGGCTTCGCGTTCAACATCCGGCCGCCAGTCGAGGATCGCGATGCGCCCGTGATGGTTGAGAATGCGAAGAGACTCCTTAAAGACGACGGCGCGATCCGCGAATTCGTGCCAGACATTGGCCAGAAAGACGAGCGTGCAGCAGGCACCCGGCAATGTTGTCGATTCGGCCTCTGCGTGGATGAGATCGACATTGGATACGGAACCTTCGAGCAGCTTTTGCCGCAGGAGCGCGAGCATTTCGTCCTGCGCATCGACGGCGTAGACTTTGCCATTCGCGCCGACGGCCTTGGCTAGGGGCAGCGAGAAATATCCCGTGCCTGCGCCCAGGTCGGCAATCGTGTCATTCTGGCGCAGGGAAAGTGCAGCGAGCACTTCGGCAGGAGGAAGCCACACTTTGCGTGCAGGATCGTCGAGCCGGTGTGCCTCGGACGCAGGAAACCGTTTGTCGTGCATATCGCTCCTACTTGGCGGTGCCGCAGTTGGCATCTTTCATACCCAAGACGCGGAAGATAGACATTGCAGGGCACCAGTTTGTAAACGCCGATTGCAGCAGGTTAAGTCCGACAAAAGCCGTCAGCCAGAGCCAGTACATTGAAACGTAATGCGCAAGCGCAAGGGACAAAAGCACAACAGCGCCTGCCATCATACGTAAAGCGCGTTCGACTGTCATAGAGAATCTCCTTCTTCAATTTCAGGTTGAGGTGCAGTCCCGGCTTGATGCCGCGAATGAACCATGTAGTAAAGCACTGGAATGGTTGGCCACGAGAGGAAAGTCGAAGCCACTGCTCCCGCAATCAGCGATAGTGCAAGCCCCTGGAAAATGGGATCGGTAAGAATCACGCTTGCACCCACGACGACCGCTGCTGCCGTCAGCAGCATGGGGCGAAACCGCGTGGCGCCCGCATCGATGACTGCTTCGGCCAACGGCATTCCCTGTCGGATACGAAGCTCGATAAAGTCGACGAGAATAATCGAGTTGCGCACAATGATGCCGGCGCCAGCAATAAAGCCGATCATGGATGTCGCAGTGAAGAAGGCGCCCATCATCGCATGCGCTGGCATGATACCAACCAAGGTGAGAGGAATGGGCGCCATGATGATCAGCGGCACGATGAATGAGCGGAACCAGCCCACTACGAGCACGTAGATGAGTACCAATACCGCGGCGAAAGCCAGGCCCATGTCGCGGAAGACCTCGATCGTGATGTGCCATTCGCCGTCCCACTTCATCGAGTAGTGGTCAGTGGACTCAGGCATTGAAGCGTTATAGCGAGTGAGGGTGTATCCGGCTGGAAGCTTAAGGTGGTCGAGCTCCTTGTTCATCTTGAGAATGGCGTAGACCGGGCTTTCAATGGCTCCTGCGACGTCGCCGGTGACATAAACCACGCGGCGCAGGTTCTTGTGATAGATGCTGCGTTCGATGATTTTGTGCTCGACGATGACCAACTCCCGCAATGACACCATGGAGCCATCCGCGCCGGGCAGGCGAATATTGTTCAAACCCTGTTCGGAGGAGCGATCCGCGCGGTCAAGCTCGACAATTGCCGGCACGGGCTCCCGTGCGGTCTGATCGTGCATGAGGCCCACCTGGGTTCCGGAAACAGCCAGCGCCAGTGCATGGGTCACGTCCGACACCGCGATGCCATGCTGCGCCGCCTTCGCCTCGTCCACGCGGATCTGCAACCGCGGTTGCGGGTCTTCGACATACCAGTCTGTATCCACAACACCCGAGGTGTGCTGGAATATGGACTTGATCTGTTGCGCAATTTCGGTCTGGCCAGTGAGATCAGGACCGTAGACCTCAGCGACGAGTGTTTGGATCACCGGCGGCCCCGGCGGCACTTCGCTCACTTGAATGCGCGCGCCGTACTGGTTGCCGATGGCGTCGAGCAGCGGACGAAGCCGCTTGGCAATGGCGTGGCTCTGCACACTGCGTTGCTTGGCCGGCAGCAGGTTCACCTGGATGTCTGCCTGGTTCGACTGGCTGCGCATGTAGTAGTGGCGCACCAGTCCATTGAAGTTATAGGGCCCGGAAGTTCCTGTGTAGGTCTGATAGTTCAGCACGTCCGGCTGCCGCGCGAGTTCTTCGCCGAGCGCCTGGGCCACGCGCGCCGTCTGTTCCATCGGCGTGCCGTCGGGCATGTTGATGACAACCTGCAGTTCGCTCTTGTTGTCGAACGGCAGCATCTTCACGCGCACCAGTCCCATGGGCACCAGTGCCAGCGAGATTACAAGCAATATGGCCACGCCGATAAAGAACAGAATTCGATTACGCGAAGACCTGATCAGCGGCGTCATGATGTGCCGATAGAGCCGGGTTCGCCAGTTCTCGGTCTCCGGTTCCAGTATCTTGGCCCCTTCAAGATGCTTGCCTAACAGGCGAAGTGCAGCCCAGGGAGAAACCACAAAAGCAACCATCAGCGAGAAGAGCATGGCCGCCGAAGCGCCGACGGGGATAGGCCGCATGTAGGGGCCCATGAGTCCGCGCACGAAAGCCATCGGCAGTACCGCGGCAATCACGGCAAACGTGGCCAGAATGGTGGGGTTGCCCACCTCTGCGACTGCCTCGACCGCAACGACGCTCATGGAGCGGCCGTGATTTTCCGGCAAACGGAAGTGGCGCACCATATTCTCGACCACAACGATGGCGTCATCGACAAGAATGCCGATGGAGAAGATCAAAGCGAAGAGCGTGACGCGGTTGATGGTGTAGCCCAGGAAGTAAAACACCGACATGGTGAGCGCCAGCGTGACAGGAATAGCCAACAGCACTACGCCCGACTCGCGCCAGCCCAGGAACAGCGCTACGAGAAGAGTCACGGACAACGTGGCCAGCAGCAGATGCTCAAGCAATTCGTCCGACTTGTTCTTCGCCGTCTCTCCGTAATTCCGTGTAGTGGTCACCGTCACGTCATTGGGTACGGTCACGCCCTGCATCTCATGCACACGCTTGAGAACGGCATTTGAGATGTCGGTTGCGTTGGTCCCCTTACGCTTGGCTACGGTGATCGTCACGGCCGGATACTGGCCTGCGCCCTGATGCGCTGTTGCACCCGCGTTCGTGGTTCCGTAGACCACATAGTCAGCTGGCTCCGCGGGGCCATCGACAATCTTGTCGGCTACGTCGCGCAGGTACACCGGGCGGCCGCGAACCACGCCAACAACTACGGCCTCCAGATCTTCGCGCTGGGTGAAGATATTGCCGGCGTCGACGCGCACCTCCTGGTTGTTCTCGGAGAAGTTCCCAGCCTGCACGCTTGCATTCGCGGCCTGCAGATGTCCGACAATTGCCATCGGCGACAGGCCGTAGGCATTAAGTTTTTCCGTACTTAGCACCACGCGCATGGTGCGGGGGAGGCCGCCGATGATCGACGTTTCCGATACATCGCCAATCTGCTCAATGTTGTGTTGCATCTCATCGGCGATGGCGCGCAGTTGATAGCCGTTGTAATGCTCGCCCCAAAGGGTCATAGCCAGGATCGGTACGTCGTCAATGGAGCGGGCCTTGATCAGCGGCTGAGTAACGCCCGGCGGCATTCGATCGAAGTTCGAGTAGAGCTTACTATAGACCTTGATCAGCGCATCTTCCTGCGGCGTGCCAACCAGAAAGCGCACAATTACCAGGCTCTGACCAGGAGCCGAGGTCGAGTAGACATATTCGACGCCCGAGATCTGATGAACCAGGTTCTCGATGGGCAGCGTCACGCGCTCTTCCACCTCGGCCGGCGAGGCACCCGGCATCGCGGTGGTGATGTCCAGCATGGGAACAAGAATCTGCGGCTCTTCCTCGCGGGGAATGATGGCGATCGCGAAGACTCCGAGGGCAAGCGACGCGGCAATAAACAGCGGCGTCAGCTTGGAGTTGAGAAATGATTGTGCCAAGCGCCCGGCAATCCCAAGATCCTGTGTCATGGCCGAACCCCTACACGCGCCTCAATGCGCTTGCCGGCGATGTCCCGGTCAGAAGGTGTATCTACGAGCTTTTCGCCCGCAGAGACACCGGAGAGAACTTCCACGAGATCGCCTTGCGTTGCGCCCAAAGTTAGGTAGCGGAGCTGCGCGATCCCCTGGCTATCGAGAACATAAGCGCAGGAGAGCGAGCCGCGCGCGACGACTGCAGAGCGCGGAATGAGGATCGCCTGCTTGGTGCCGTTGGCAAACATCGCCGTTCCATACATCCCCGCGCGCATCTGGGCAGAGGAAGGCAGGTCGATCTTGACGAGGAAGCTGTGACTCGATGGATCGGCGGCGGGAACGATCTCGGCCACGATTCCGGTCAGGTTCGCCGACGATCCGCTACCGATGGCTACCTGCACCTTCATCCCCTTGTGAATTGCGGCAATTGCCGACTCGTCAACCGAGGCGTCAAGTTGCAACGGTCCAGCCTGATCCACCTTGAGCAAGGGCACACCGGGTGCGGCCATGGTTCCGGGATCGGCCATCCGCGCCGTGATCACACCCGCGAATGGAGCAGCCAGGCGGGTGTAACTCATCATTGTGCGCGCCCCACTTTCTTGGGCTCGCGCCGCATCGGTCTGTGCGCGCACTGCCTCAAGGTTGGCTGCCGCAGCCTGGGCGCGCTGTGAGACTTCGTCGAGTTCCTGCGGGCTCACGCTCTTCTGCGCATCAAGCTGCTTGTACCGTGCCAGCGTGCTCGTGGCCAGTGCGTCGTTTGTTTGCGCTGCGGCCTGCACATTCTGCGCCGCCTTCACGCCCGCCTGCGCCTGCTCGACCGAAGAACGCAATGCCGCATCATCGAGCACAACGAGAGTCTGTCCGGCTCGGACGCTGTCTCCCTCGCGCACCAGAACCTGCTGGATGCGACCCATTACTTGTGCAGAGACCACTGCGGATTGTTTGGCTTGAACAGTGCCGGTGGAGCCCAGGTTGAGTGGTACTGTCTGCTGCCGACTTTCGACAATCTGTACTTGAACGGTTTGAACGGTCGATGGTGTCGTGGGAGAATCACCGCCATGGCAGCCGGCAAACAGAGCCGCGGAAGCGGCGAGCAAACTTGCCCATAAGACATTCTTCATTGCAATTCCTCCGCAGCATCGGGAGTCAAAGTCCCGGTCGCGTATAAAAGTTCGCTATAGGCCATGGCATTTCCGTAAACGGCATGCCAGTAATTGGATTGGCTCTCCCGCTCGGCGTCCTCAGCCCGCAGCAGATCAGTGATGGTGGCAAGGCCCGCGCTGTAGCGGTTCTTCAGAATGCGAAGACTTTCCGCTGATTGGTCCATCGCGGCCCGCGCCGTCTCCAGCGAGAGCTCTGCCGTCTTGCGGTGGATGTGAGCCTGGCTTACCTGCAGCCGAAGATGCTGCTGCGTCGCTGCCACTTGCGCATCAATCTTCTGCTTGGCCGCGCTTTCGCGGGCCAATTGGGCGCGCTTGCCGATGGGTAGAATGTCCACACTGATCTGCATGCCGGCCACCCAGTTGTTTCCACCCGAGCCGGTAAACGAGGTGCGATCTTCTTCCCAATTGCCATAGGCGCTTACGCGTGGGCCAAAGTCGGATTTTGCCGCACTGAGCGCTGATGCCTGTGCCGATTGCACCTGCCCCAGCGCCATCAGATCAGGGCGTGTCTTGACGGCTGTAGCGATCTCGTCTTCCAGCGCGCCCTGCGGAAACGTATGCGGCTCAATTGGCTTGAGATCGCTTTCTTTCAGCTGCGGCGTCCCCATCGCTTCGCGCAACGATACCCACGCCAGTTCCAGGTCGCCCTGGGCCGTAATCAACTCCTGTTTGCGCGCAGCCACGTTCACCTGGGCCGACATCCTATCCGATTCCACGGCTAGACCGGCCTTCACGTGATCGTCTACAGAGTTCAGTAATGCCGCCGCAGTCTCCTGTTCGTGTTGGTCTACTTCGACCGCCCGCTGCGCATAAAGCACTTGCTGATACGCTCCGACAACGCGGAACACTATCTGCTGATCCACCGCCTTCGCGGATGAAGAGGCGCTTTGCTTGAAAAAATCCGCGCGATGAATCTGCTTCTGTGTCTTGAACGAGTCGAATGCGATCCATTGCCCGGAGAAGCGTGTGGAGAAGTCCCCGATAGGTTGCGGGCGATTCAAAGCGTTCAGCGCAAAATCGGCCTGCGTAAATTGCCTCTGCCGCAACCGCGTTCCAAACGCATACACCGGGTCGTTACCGCGAGAAATGTCCTCCGTAAAGCCGAGTTGAGGCAGCAACGCGGTACGCGCCATGGCGGCGGCCGCTTTGGCATCCTGGTTACCCGCGCGCGCAATCGCAGCCTCGGGGTTCTGCCCCAGGGCCTGATTGATGGCTTGCCGGAGCGTCAGCTGTTCTTGCGCCGCAGCGGCCAATCCCACCATGCAAAACAGGAGGAACAGGCTTGGAGATCGATAAATGCGAGAACTCATGGGATCAGATGTCCTTGGGTGATGCTTTCAATTGAATAAAGTCACGGAATGGCGAATCCGTTACAAGAAGCGTCAAATTAAATTCAACTGCGACCGCTGCGTCTGTTTCTGTACAGCCTCCCAATCTGTGAATCTGAAAGGATTGAAGGCAGGGTGCGCAGGGTGATTACTTCGCAAATGAGCAGGAAAGGTTCGTATTTGAAGGGCTTGAGAAGGAGTCGGCAAGCAGGCTTCCACCTTCTCCTGAGCCACGGTCGGTAGCGAACAGGCCAACGAACCGGGAAGATTTCGGTCGATACGGTGGATCGAACGCCTGCATGCCTACACCGGCAAAGGGCGGCAACAGCATGGCCATGTCGAAGGCCAGCTCATGCTCTTCCCCGGCAAGATTCTCGTAGAAGAGCCGGCCGGATTCGATGTTGCGCGCGTGTGCGCTTGTGACGGACCATATTTCCCGTTCTGCAAGAACGGACTCGGTAAAGATGTTCGTCGGTGTGATGTATCCGTTGCGGCGGATAAAGGCGCCATCCATGCCGAAGTCGCCCAGTTCGTATTCGTTGGTAAAGAAAATGACGTTGGCTTTGTCTCTGACGCCATGGCGCCGCAGTTCGAACTCGAGATTGACAACATATTCGAACGCGGCACCCTGACAAGTGCACATCCCGTGTCCTGTTCCGATCACGAAGCGGCAGTGTTCTCCCCGCTTCATCCTTTCGACCAACGTCAGGAAATGTTTAGCAGCTTCAGTGGCATGACTGGCCGTGCAGACCGATAAGGTGTACTTGCCAGGTCCAAGCCCTTCAGTCGCGGCGAAATTCAGCTTGGGACCGGTTGCGTTGACCAGGTAGTCGTACTCGAGGGGAACGCGTTCCGTTGTCTGGCCGGGTACGCCTTTTCTACAACGACAAAAGGTCTTGCCTTGTCCGCGCTTCCTTCCGGATGAATGGAGACGGCACGGGCCTGCTCAAAGCGAATTCCTGCTTGGCTGTAAACCGGGCCAAGCGGAAATGTGACCTGCTGCTCGGTCATCAGGCCCAAGCCCAGCCAGATATTTGAGGGAACCCAATTGTAGGTCGATTGAGGCAAAACTACGACAACTTCGTGCGACCGGTCGAGCCACTTGCTCAGGTACGAGGCTGCAGTATGCACCGCAATCCCGGCCCCAAAAAACGACCAATCGAGAAATGTATTTCTCTTTCCCGGTCTGCATCGCGGCCCTGGTGCTGTCGATGGAAATCCGTAACAACGGTGCGCATCCGTCTAGCTGACTTTACTGGTGAGCAGTCTGAGAGAGGTTTACAAAACTGTCAAGTTCGGTGTGTGATTATCTTCCTCTGGCTTCAAATTTGGTGAAACCTAAAGGAAATGGAGAATTCTTTCGCTGCGTGTATTTCTTAGATCAAGCGCCCACTATGCAGGGCGGGGTTTCCTTGCAATCGGTTTGCGCGGGGACTTTCGTGCTTCACGCACAAAGCGGTTCATGGACTTTGAAAGATTATCGAGTACGGCGACCCACTCATCTAGGTGCTGCTCGCCATCCTTCGTAAGCGTATAGACACGTCGCGCCGGGCCTCCCTGACCTTCCTCCCAAGCGGACTTGACATTGCCGTTCGCCTCCAATTGCCGCAAAGTCCTGTAAAGAGCGGCCTTATCAATCTCGGCATCGGTGAGTGCGTGCTCCTGTAGCTCCGAGCAGAGATCGTAACCGCAGGAGCGGCCTTTGGCCCTTAATAGAAGGAGTACGACCGGCTCCACAAATCGATAGAGATTGCCCATACCGCAGGAGCAGGGGTATTCCTTGCCATGGCGCACGCAGATTTTTCGTGGCATTGCCGCTCTCCGATGGTTTCCGCCGAATAAAATTCGGCAGCTTTTAAGCTAAACTATACATCACCTAGATGTGAGATACATCTATTTCGATATGTGATCAAGGTTACAGGCTGCAGGGCCTGCTGTTATGGTATAGGTGTTTCTTGCACCTAATGAGTAAAGTTCATGGAGCATGCTTGGATGCATTAGCTCTGGCAATCCTGGCGAGCGAACCTGGGCCTCTACCTGAGCAACTCACAAAAAGGTTGCCGAGTCCATCCGGACAAGTAGCGCATCACTTGTCTTGCTTCACAAGATAGCCTGTCGATGAAAGGAAGAATACCAATGCGAATTGCCATTCCGATGTCCGGGAATTGCCTGGAACAGCACTTTGGTCACTGCGAGAAGTTTGCGATGGTTGATGTTGCACCAGAAACAAAGGAAGTGGGCGCGGTGACGGAGATTCTGGCACCTGAACACCAGCCAGGCCTTTTGCCTCCGTGGCTCAGGGATCACGGTGTGACCCTCGTCATAGCGGGTGGTATGGGGGCTCGTGCACGCTCACTATTACAGGAGGCTTCGATTGAAGTGATTACGGGCGCGCCTTCGGAGGATGCGACAACGCTTGTCCACCGGTACCTGGACGGGGCGCTGACGTCAATTGAGCGCACCTGCGATCACGTTTGCAGTCACTGAGTACGTCTTGTGGAACGCGCGAATGAGCTTCGAGTGAACGGTCATGCTGCAAGAGAAAGATGAAGTCAGGAAAGAGACTCGGACCAGTATGCTTGCGGCGCCGTCCTGCTTTGCATGTGGTCCGGACAATCCACACGGATTACACCTCGTGTTTCAGAAGAACGAAAGCGGGGAGATGACTGCCGGGTGGATTCCGGCGCCGGAGATGGAAGGCTACCGGGGCATTGTTCATGGAGGGATCGTGAGCACGGTTCTAGATGAAGCAATGGCCCAAGTTGTGGATGCATCCGGAGCTCACGCCTTGACGGCTGAACTTCGTGTCCGTTTTCGGCAGCAAGTCTCGTCCGGGAGCTCAGTGCTTGTGCGTGGTTGGATTCAAAGCCGGAATAAGCGCATGATCAACACCGAGGCCGCGTTGACCGGCGCCGACGGAGTTGAACTTGCTCATGCCTGGGCGGTATTTCTCGCGTTGAAACCGGAGAGAAGCCCGATTGCCGAGGAGGTGCTTTGATCATGGTTTCCGTTCCCGTTGCTCTTCCTCCGCCTGTTTGTGAGCCTGCAATGAATCCTCTAACTGAGGCCGCGCTGCATGGAATTACACGTGCGCTAGCCTCTGTGGGCCGGGCTTTCATCTGCCTGGACCCCTCGTTTCGCATTCTTCATGCCTCCACCCTACTGGACCGGTTTCTTGGTCAGGGAGCTTCTGCGGCTCTGCGTGGCCGTTCGGTAGAGGAACTGCTGGGAGAAGACCTGTTTGGCCCGCGCGGACCGCTTCGTCAGGCATTGCTCGATGGGCAGGTGCGCGAAGGCTGGCGCGCCACGCTCAAATTCGACGATTCCAGCGCCTGTCCAGTTTCGATTACGATTGCGCCGATGCTTTCAGACCACTCCGCGATTTGCGACCCGCTGGTGCGGTACCTGATCTTGCTGCGCCCCGCGGAAGAGGACGAGGCCTGTCCTGACGGGCCTGTCTTCTGTTCGGGCGCAGTGGCCTGTTCGCCGGCAATGCAGCGCATCTTCCGATTGGTTGAGGCATTGCAGCATAGCGAGGCAACTGTTCTGATCACCGGTGAAAGCGGCACAGGCAAGGAGGTGGTTGCCCGCGCCATTCACCAGAACTCGGCGCGCAGTGGCGGATCATTTGTGGCGGTGAACTGCGGTGCACTGCCAGCTGACCTTCTGGAGTCGGAACTCTTCGGGCATGTGCGCGGAGCGTTTACCGGCGCGGTTCGCGACCGCGTGGGCCGGTTCGAGCTGGCCTCAAACGGCACGCTCTTCTTGGATGAAATCGCCGATCTGCCACAACAGCTTCAGGTGAAGCTTCTTCGCGTTCTGCAGGAGCACCAATACGAGCGCGTGGGCGAAAGCGAGATGCGGATTGCGTCGGCGCGGATCATTGCAGCCACCAACATCGATTTGCACGATGCATTGCGCCAAGGCCGCCTCCGGGAGGATCTCTATTACAGATTGTGCGTGGTGCCGATCGAGGTGCCTCCGCTACGCGAGCGCCGCGAGGATATTCCTCCGTTGGCCCTTCACCTCTTAAGCTGCATTACGTCTCAGCGTGGGCTGGTACGCAGGGTCTCGCCGCAGGCCATGCGGTTGCTGCTTGACTATGGATGGCCGGGTAACGTCCGCGAGCTGGCCAACGTAATCGAATACGCAGTCGTCGTATCAAGAAGGGAAACCATCCTGCCGGAGGACCTTCCCCTCGAAATCCGGCAGCTCTCTGATCCCGCTTCATCCTCCTCAAACCAGATCCCAGGTTCGAATGGCGGGGCCGCGACGTTACCCGCGGCTGCGGACCCGGAAGTAGAATGTCTGCTTGAGGCACTGGAAAAACACCACTGGAAGAGAGCGGATGCGGCCAGGGAACTGAGTCTGAGCCGCTCTACGCTGTGGCGGCGTATGCGGGAGCTTCACCTAGAATAGATCTGGAATCGATTGAAACGAATCGTTTCAATCTGAAACAAAGTGGTGCAACTTTCCGTTTCGCGCTATTTTGGTATTTTCGCCAAGTTATTCATTACAAAAGGCGAATGCTTTGGTCCCAGGCGTGCTATTCCCTCAGGTCGAGATTCCGTTTCCGTCGCTCAAAAACGCTGCGGCGAACTCAGGACGGTCTCGCGGGGACAAAAAATGAATAGAACGCACATGGGATGGGCTGGTTTAATTCCGAGCCTCCAGCTGACACTCTTGCTTCTGCTGGCCTGGCCAGTCAGCCTCTTCGCAACGGATGGACACTTTCTACATGGTGCTGGCCCTGTGAACGAAGCCATGGGCGGTGCCGACACCGGTATCTGCCTCGATGCCACCGGCTCCATCGCCTGGAATCCGGCCTGCTCCACGGAATTCAAAGGCCATCGCTTCGAGATACATGGAACCCTTTTCGATCCTTGGCGGTCGCTTTCGAGCACTGTGAATGCGAATGCATTTGGCGTTGGCATGCCCGGTGCGGCCCTCTCGGGAACTACGGTCAGCCATCGCGACATGTCGGTGATGCCCGGCCTGGCACTCATTTACCATCCCAAGGGGAGTGCCAATGCCTATCACATCGCCATGCTGGCGGTGAGTGGCTTCGGTGTCGACTACCCAGGAAACACCAACTTCTCCAATCCTATTCTTACGCCGCAGGCGCCGAATGACTTCGGGTTCGGCCGCATTCGCTCGAACTATATGCTTGTCACCATTCCCATCGGGCTTTCGCGACAGATAAGCGATCGCCTCTCAGCCGGCTTCTCTCTGGTGCCCGCGTTGTCCATGCTCCAGGTGATTCCGGCGCCGTTTTCCGCTCCGGTAACCGCAGGCAGCACGATGCCCTACTATCTCTCGGCCGGAAACCAGGCGCCTGCGCTCGGGTTTGGATTTAACGGGGGCGTGCACTACCAGATCAATAAAGTAGTCAGCATTGGTGCGGCCTACCATTCTCCTGTCTGGTTTCGGAATTTCAACTGGAATCGCGCCGACCTAACGGGCGCCAAGCATGCGATGAGCTTCAAGATGAACCTGCCACAATTGATGACGGTCGGTGTTGGGCTCACGCCCTCCAAGGGAACAAAGATCGGCGTAGATGTGCGCTGGTTCGACTACGCCAACACCGCCGGTTTTAGCAAGGTTGGCTATAACGCTGACGGCTCGGTTGCCGGCTTTGGATGGCAGAACATCTGGGCCGTGGGCGGTGGTGTTCAGCAGCAGGTCGCCAGTTCCACCAAGATCATTGTTGGTTACAACTACTCGGGCAATCCGGTGCCGGCTAAGTACACCTTTTTCAATACGCCTGCTCCGGCGATCGTGCAGCATCATCTCTCCGGCGGCATCGTGCAGAAGGTCAACGGCTGGGACGTGAATGTCACCTACTATCATGCCTTCCAGAATTCGATCACCGGCCCCTGGATTTCAGGACAAGGAGCGATCCCAGGAACTTCTGTGACCAGCACCATGCACGAGAACTCGCTGACCTTTGGGTTGGGGAAGAGCTTCTAGGCGGAATGCTGCGTAGGGCGGGGCAGGCTCGCCTGTTCCGCCCTTGCGTTTTAATGCAGGCAGGAACGCTGTAATTCAGTAAACTTGTCGCGGTAAATCAAATGCTCCTATGACAGAACCCCTTTCGAACCCGCGCCGTCTTTTTCTGAAAACCGGGTTCGCGTCTTTGGGCACATTTGCACTCTGGTTGATGAACAGTCTGGCCAGACGTGCAGCGGTTATACCTGAAAACGCAGAGACCACAGTGACCATTCCTCTTCCTGCGGGCACAGGAATCCGGTTCTATGACCGGGCAATCGTGGTTTCTGTAGGCGAACAGTTCGCGGTGTTTTCTTCCACCTGCCCGCACCTAGGCTGCAGGATCAACCGGGCAGAAGGCAGCGAGATTGTATGTCCCTGCCACGGTTCCAGGTTCAACGCTCGAGGCGAAGTTCTGCGCGGTCCCGTAAGGCGCGGTCTTCAACCTCTGCAATTTGAACTGGACCGGACTCGCGCGACGCTGCGCATCACGCTTGAACGGCTTGGAACACGAAATGAACAGCCTTGAGCTTTAAATGAATAGTCCTGAGCAGGTCAGCGGCAAGTTCTGGAGGCGCATTCCGCCGTTGGGAATGCTTGCCTTCGCGGCCTTCGTCGTCTGCGCCCTGACCGGCATCATGCTGGTGCCGACTTACTTTCCTGGCGCGGCAATGGACTCGCTTGCTCTGCTTCTGCTTAAGAATCCTGCCGGAGTCTTCGTGCGCAGCCTGCATTACTGGTCGGCGCAGGCCTTCCTGGTTCTTACTCTTGCCCACTTGATCGATCATCTGCTGAGGCGCAGTGAGGCCACAGTTTCTTTCGGCGTGTGGTTGCGGCTGAGCCTCACCGTCCCCGTCACCATAGGCGCAATGCTCTCCGGTTTTCTCTTGCGTGGAGACGCGCCCGCTGTTCAGGCATTGCAGATTCTGCGGTCGCTGCTTGGATTCGTGCCCCTGTTCGGAACAACGCTCTCGCAACTGCTGACTGGCTCGGGCTCGGATCTGACCACCGTTTATCTTCAGCATGCGTGCACGGTTACTCTTATCATCTGGCTGGTGACAATCGAACACGCACGGCGCATCCTGCCGCGGGCGGAGGCGATCTTTTGGACGCTGCCCCCGGTCGCTGCGCTCTCACTATTTCTGGTGCCTGAGCTGGTATCGCGTGGGGCCTCGATCGAAAAAGGTCCGTGGTACCTGGTCGGGTTGCAGGAGCTTTTGCACTGGCTGCCATGGCCGCAGGGAGCCGTCTGGCTGGCGTTGCTTGGACTGTTGGCGCTGATCCTTCTGCCAGTGTGCTCGCCGCCACAGCGTTGTTGGTTCAGATGGACAATGGCGGCCGCTGCGCTTGCGTACGTGATTCTGACGATCGTGGGAATTGGATTTCGCGGCGACGGATGGAGGCTGCAATCGCCTCGAGTAGTTTGGGCCGATCAAGCACACTTCATCTCTGCCAGAGCCTACATCCACGCGGATACGGCGTTGCTCGCGAAGAGCGTACCGATGGTAGGCGGGCAGCGTGAAGGCTGTCTCGCATGCCACCAGGGGATGACTGGTTTTGTAGCTGCACACGAGCCGGCAACCCTCGGCTGCGTTGCCTGCCATCTTGGAAATCCCTTTACGCTCAACAAGACTTTGGCTCATGCAGGCATGACGCTCACACCTGGAAATCTCTCCGTCGTCAACCGGACCTGCGGCGCCAGCAACTGTCATGGCGAGGTAGAGGTACGCGTGCGCGGCTCTCTGATGAACACCATGAGTGGCGTAGTGTCAGTGGACAAATTCGTGTTCGGCGAGAGCGCCGACCTCGATGCGCACTTTGATGTCGCGGCGCTCAAGCACTCTCCGGCAGACACGCACCTGCGCGGCCTCTGCGCCTCCTGCCATTTAGGGCAGGACAAGCAGCAGCCGGGGCCGATCGACGAATCCAGCCGCGGCGGCGGTTGCTCCGCCTGCCATCTTAGCTACGACTCAGCCGCAGTGGCGGAGCTGCGACATCGCGGCGGCCCATCGGCGCCGCTGCATCATCCCGATATTTCAATCCATGTGCACCAGCAAGCGTGTTTTGGATGTCACAGCCGCTCCGGCCGCATCGCCACCAACTACGAAGGCTGGCACGAGACGCCTCTGGATGAGACGGCAGCAAAGGCGAGACTGGGTTGGCCCGCACAGTTTCGGCTCTTGGCCGACGGACGTGTCTTCGAGAAGCATCCCGCCGACGTTCATTTTGAGAAAGGCATGACGTGCATTGACTGCCACGTAGCCTCCGAGGTGATGAGCGATGGCGTTGCGCATGTGCACGAGCGGAACGCAGTGAAGATCTCCTGTGCGGATTGCCACACGCCCGGCGATACTCCTGCGCAGGAATATGCGCAACTTGACGCAGAGACGCAACAGATCACAGCTATGCGCAAACTGAACAAGCCAGGGCGCAGATTTGTGGTCTCACAATCCAGCTCAGTCGACTATGCGAATGTTTTTCTGGGAAAAGATGGTCGTCCCCAAGTCGCGTTGATCGAGTCGGCCAAAGTTCTTCAGCCCAAGCCTGCCGCAGCCGTTTGCGCTAGCTCCGGCTCAATGCACGAACGCTTAGAATGTGGCGCATGCCACACCGCCTGGGCGCCGCAGTGCATCAGTTGCCACACCAGCTTCGATCCCAAAGCGCAGGGTTGGGACCACCTGGCCGGCAAGTTCGTCAACGGCGACTGGCAGGAAGAGGCAGGCGACTATCAGAGCGACGCGCCGCCTCTTGGCGTTTCGGTAAACGCAGAGCCAAACGGAAAAAGAGAAGAGCGGATCACAACCTTTGTTCCGGGCATGATCCTCAATCTGAAACTTCCTTCCGGGCAAGCGAAGATCGGGAGTGACTTCCACCGCTTCTTTGCGCCTGCATCGCCACATACAACATCGTCGCAAAGCAGAGACTGCCGCTCCTGCCACCTAAATCCTGCGGCACTAGGCTATGGTCGCGGGCAATTGAAGTATGAAGTCAAAGGAGGCGTGGGGAGATGGATTTTCAGTCCGGCATATCCTCGCAGCCCGCAGGATGGCCTGCCTATGGATGCATGGATCGGATTTCTGCAGGAACCCAGAGTCGGCACAACGACGCGGAAGGACGCTCGCTCATTTACCTTGCACGAGCAGCGGAACATCCTGCTTGTCGGTGCGTGCCTGGAGTGCCACAACGAGAAGGATCGCCGGATTGCCGCAGTGTTTGCGGACTTCAAGAATTACCGTTCCGTACTGAGCCCGCAATGCCGACTGCCAGACTGGGCGGTCGTTGAAGCGCAGGGAAAGGAAGCCTCCCGATGAGCAACGCTGTGAGCCATTTCCGCAATGGAAGTGATCTAGGTCACTGTATGCAGGTTACACCTAAGTGTAGATCGTATATGAGGGAATGTTTACGATGAGCAATCTGTCCCGCCGCCGTTTTTTGAAGATCGGTGCCGGCACCATTGCCGCCGCAGGCGCACTTGAGGGTGCTGGCCGCGTGATGGCGGGAGCCGGTAACGCCGCGCAAAGCGGACTGCGCACCGTTCCCACCTTCTGCAATGTCTGCTTCTGGGAGTGTGGCGCAATCGCCAGCATCCGCGACGGAAAACTCTGGAAGATTGAAGGCAATCCCCTCGATCCGCTCTCCAACGGGCGTCTTTGCCCTCGCGGAACAGGTGGAATTGGCGCGCATTCCGATCCCGACCGTTTGCGCTCTCCGCTGATTCGTGTAAGCGAGCGCGGCGAGGAGAAGTGGAAGGAAGTTACCTGGGACGAGGCGCTGAACTTTGTCGCCGAGAAGATGCAGAAGATCAAGTCCACCTACTGTCCCGAATCGTTTGCAGCTTTCATCCACGGACTTGGCGGCACGTTCTTCAAGCACACGCTTAGAGCCTACGGTACTGACAATATCGCCGCTCCTTCCTTCGCGCAGTGCCGCGGACCGCGTGATGTCGGCTTCACACTCACCTACGGCGACGACGTGAGATCGCCGGAGCGGACAGACATCGAGAACGCGCAATGCATCGTGCTGATCGGCTCGCACCTGGGTGAGAATATGCATAACACCCAGGTGCAGGAGTTCGCCCATGCCGTCGGTCGTGGCGTGAGCCTCATTGTCGCCGACCCGCGCCTCTCGGTTGCGGCCAGTAAGGCCAAGTTCTATTTGCCGGTGAAGGCAGGAACCGATATCGCCCTGCTGCTTGCCTGGATGAACGTGATCGTCGGCGAGAAACTCTACGACAAGGAGTATGTCGACAAGTACGGCTTCGGTTTCGAGCAGTTTTCAGCTGAGGTCCAGGCATTCACGCCGGAGTGGGCCTATCCGGAGACAGGCATCGATCCCGACACTATTCGCGCTACCGCCCGCGAGATGGCTCGCTACCGTCCGGCGACTCTCATTCATCCCGGCCGCCACTCTAGTTGGTATGGCGATGATGCTCAGCGCAGCCGCGCCATCGCCCTGCTGAACGCGCTGATGGGAAGCTGGGGTCGCAAGGGCGGCTTGTATGTGCCCGCGAAAATGGACGTTCCGGCCTATCCGCATCTGCCTTATCCGCAGCCCGGTAAGCCGGATGTCGATAATCCCAATAACAAATTCCCCTTCGCCAATGAAACCATCAGCACGGGCATTCGCGAAGCCACGTTGACCGGCGAGCCTTATCCGGTCAAAGGCTGGTTGGTCTACGCGACCAACCTGCTGAACTCGCTGGCCAACCAGGCGGAGACGATTCGGGCCATTCAGCAGCTGGATCTATTGGTGGTGGTTGATACCATTCCGAGCGAGATCGCAGGCTGGGCTGACGTGGTTCTGCCCGAGTCTACCTATTTGGAACGCTATGACGAGTTGCATTCTGAAGCGTTCAAACATCCGTTCATCGCTTTGCGCCAGCCTGTCGTTGAAGCACCGGGCGAACAGAAGCCGAATTGGTGGATCGCCAAGAAGCTTGCCGAGAAGCTCGGCCTGAGTGCGTACTATCCGTGGAATGACATTGAAGAGTACCTTGCCGCGCGTCTCAAGGCCGGCGGTTACAGCTTCGACGAGTTGAAGCGTAACGGCGTCATCTTAGGCAAGCAGCCTCCGATCTATTTTGAAGACGGTGCGCCTGCGGTGTTCGACACACCGTCGAAAAAGATCGAATTCTATTCCATGCAGTTGAAGCAGGCCGGATTCGATCCCGTGCCCAGATACACACGGCCCGAGCCTGGGCCCGCGAACTCTTTCCGGCTCTTGTTTGGCCGCGCGCCGATGCACTCTTTCAGCCGCACCCAATCCAACCACCTGCTCATGGATTTAATGAGTGAGAACGCTGTATGGGTCAATGCGACCGAAGCCGGGCGCCTCGGCTTGAAGAGCGGTGATTACGTGCGCCTTCGCAATCAGGACGGCCAACTGAGTAGCCGCATCCGGGTAAAGGCTACCGAACGCATCCGTCCGGACTGCGTATATATGGTGCATGGTTTCGGCCACACCTCCAGGGAACTGCGCTTCGCTTTCGGCAAAGGCGCCAGCGACTCTCAGCTGATTACGCGCTACAAAACAGACCCGCTCATGGGTGGCACGGGCGTAAACGTGAACTTTGTAACCATCGAGACGGAGGCCTGACGATGTCACGCTATGGCATGGTGATCGATACCCGCAGGTGCGTGGGCTGCCATGATTGCGTCGTGGCCTGCAAAACCGAAAACGGCGTGCCGGAAGGCTATAGCCGCGATTGGATTGTAGAAGAGGCGCACGGCAAGTTTCCCACCGTGCAACTCGAGATCCGCTCCGAGCGCTGCAATCACTGCGACAATCCACCCTGTGTATCCTGCTGCCCAACCGGCGCAAGCCACGTGCATGAACGCGGAGGCGTGGTGCTGGTTACGCACGATAAATGCATCGGCTGCAAGGCGTGCCTGGCCGCCTGCCCTTACGATGCGCGCTTCATCCATCCCGATGGATATGCGGATAAGTGCACCTTCTGCATTCATCGCGTCGAGGCCGGCCTCGACCCCGCCTGCGTTTCCGTCTGTCCCACGCACTGCATGCACTTCGGTGATCTCGACGATCCGCTGTCCGAAGTCAGCCGCCTGCTCAACTCGCGCCCGCATCACCCGCTCATTCCGGAAGCGGGCACCAAACCGTGCATCTTCTATCTGACTTGAGTGACTATGATCGCGCTGACTGAACTTACCGTCTCACGGCACAATCCGCTGGTTGATCCCACGCTGCATGTCTGGGAATGGCAGATTCCGATTTATCTTTTCTTCGGCGGGCTGGTTGCCGGACTGATGATCATCGCAGGCGTGCGGCTCATTGCCATGCGCCCCAAGCAACGCGAGGCCCTGGTCTGCTGTACCATCGGGCCGATCGTTGGGCTCGCCTTTCTCAGCCTCGGCATGTTTGTGCTATTTCTCGATCTATCGCACAAGCTCTATGTTTGGCGGCTTTATACCACCTTCCAGATCACCTCGCCGATGTCGTGGGGCTCTTGGATACTTCTGCTTGTGTATCCGGCACTGCTCGGCAATGCGCTCGCGCATCTGCCCGAGGCCATTCCCGCGCTGGCTAAGCGTTTTCCGATTCTGGTGACATGGAGCGATTTCATTCTTGCGCGGCAGAAGTTAGTCCTGTCGATCGGCGTCGCCAACATGCTGGTTGGCATTGCGCTGGGCATTTACACGGGAATCCTGCTGGGCACGCTTGGCGCGCGCCTGCTATGGAACAGCGCACTGCTTGGTCCGCTCTTTCTCTTCTCAGGGCTCTCAACGGCGGCGGCCGTACTGCATGGCATTTTAGTGCTGACCACGCCCGATGAGGAGCGCCCAGCGTTTGCGGACTTCCTGCTCTCTTCGCTGGCACGGCTTGTGGAGGCGCGTCCGCTCGACAAGAAAGTGGGACCAGTGCTGGCCGGCGCCGACAACAGCTTCCTCACCATCGAACTAGGCCTGCTCTGTCTCTTCCTCATCGGACACCTGAGTTCGACCGGTGCTCACCAGCAGGCTGCCGGACTTCTTCTCACCGGGTCGTACGCGGCGGTGTTCTGGGTCCTTGTTGTTGGAATGGGAATCCTGCTTCCGCTCGTTCTCCAGACGCTTGAACTTGAAAATCGCATTCAGCACACGCTGGCGCCTGCAATGCTCGTCGTGTTTGGCGGCCTTGCACTTCGCTTCATTCTCGTCTTTGCCGGCCAGGAAAGTCACTGGCTCCAGGCTCTGAACTAAGGAATCAATTACCCATGAATACCATTGAACGCACTCCCAAGCCTTACTGGAATTCCTACTGGGCCGGATTCGGACTCGGCCTTGTGCTGCTCGCGTCGTTTGTCATCATGGGCCGCGGTCTGGGCGCATCCGGTGCCTTTACAACGGCCGTGGCTACCGCCGCCCATGCGGTTGCTCCAGCGCACACTGAGAACAATGCATTCTATGCCGAGTATCTTGGCGACGGAACGCACAGCCCGCTCAAGGATTGGCTGGTCTTCGAAGTCCTTGGCGTCTTCGTGGGCGGATTCGTTTCCGGCGCGCTTGCCAACCGTCTGAAATTCTTCGTGGAAAAAGGTCCGCGCATCACCACCGGGCGGCGACTGCTCTTCGCGTTTGTCGGCGGCGGGCTGATGGCCATCGGCGCCAAGATTGCGCTGGGCTGCACCAGCGGGCAGGCCTTGACCGGCGGCGCGCTACTCAACGTCGGTAGCTGGGCCTTTATGTGGTGCGTCTTCGGCGGGGCTTACGCATTGGCTTACTTCTTCAGAAAGCAATGGATCTAACATGAACGCTCCCTTTTTCAAATTCGGACTCTTCGGCGACGAAGCCAGCTTTATCATTGCTTTCGTCATCGGCATAGGCTTTGGCTTCTTCCTTGAGCGCGCTGGATTCGGCAGCGGCCGCAAGCTTGCGGCGCAGTTCTATCTGCGCGACCTGAGCGTTCTCAAGGTTATGTTCACCGCTATCATTACGGCGATGACCGGACTTTACATGCTGTCGCGTTTCGGCATGGTGGACCTGTCGTTGGTGTACCTGGTGCCGACGTTCCTTGTGCCGCAGATCGTCGGCGGTCTTCTGCTCGGCTTCGGCTTCGTGATCGGCGGCTATTGTCCGGGGACCTCGTGCGTCTCCGCGGTAACGGGCCGTATTGACGGCATGGTCTATGTCGCCGGCATGATCGCAGGACTGGTGGGCTTCGCCGAGTTCTATCCGTACATTCAGAACCTCGTGACCATCACGCCGATGGGCCAGATCACGCTTCCGCGGCTCTTTAACCTTCCCTATGGTCTGCTCGTCTTTGCGGTTGTACTGATGGCCTTGGGCGCATTTATGGCCGGCGAGTGGGCGGAAAAGAAGTTCGGCGGCAAGGAGCCTGATCCCAAAGGCTCGCTTATCGGCCGGCCGTGGCGCCTTACTTCCGTTCGCATCCTCGCGCTCGCTCTGCTTGCCGTCGGCCTTGTCGCGGCAGTCTCCGGCGCCCCCTACCGCGGCAGCCGCACAACGATCGACACCAAGGATCTGGAACTCC
>Ga0182027_10001151_pt1 | contig 44331 bp, 40 predicted proteins | sample 712E1DmetaG_FD_121300 | JGI IMG/M metagenome (GOLD analysis project Ga0182027, IMG submission 121300) | Permafrost microbial communities from Stordalen Mire, Sweden - 712E1D metaG (Illumina Assembly) | ecosystem: Environmental > Terrestrial > Soil > Wetlands > Permafrost | place: Sweden...
TCCATGCTGAAGTTGGTCACGATTCGCTCCCGCGCTGCGCGGCCTCGGGCGGTGAGCACCTCGCTGCTCTCGCGCATGATGGTTAACATGGCTTCGGACAGTAACGCGGAGTTCTTCGCCGGAACGATGAGGCCTGCGTCGCCGACGAGTTCGCGGACACCACCGACATCGGTTGCCACAACAGGTTTTTCCATCGCCATCGCCTCGCCGACAGCGAGTGGCATTCCTTCCCAAGCGGAACTCAGAACAAATGCATCGGCTGCGTCGAGGAGCGCGGGAATATCGCGGCGCAGGCCAAGCCATCGAACCTCATCGCCAAGTCCCAGCTCCGATCGCAGCGCTTGAAACGCCGCGATCTGGCCTAGCGCCGCCTCTCCGGCAATCCAAAGGCGTGCATCTGGGCGCAGTTCGCGCAGATCTCGAAAGGCATTCAGCAGGTTCGGATAGTCTTTCGCTTCGGTCATGCGTCCCACGGCGAGCCAGACGAATTCGGTATCCTCGAGCGACGCAAAAACGTCTCGCTCCAACCGAAGCTTCGCTCGCGTTTCGGCTCGTCGCGCCGCATTAGGAGCAAACCCATCCGTATCGATCCCGTTCGGCACAACGTCACATTTGCGCCATGGAATGGCGTGGAGCCGCGTGAACCGCTCCGCGGCCGCCTCGCTCACGGCGACGGTTCGGCGGCTCAGCCCATCGGTGAACCGGTACAGGACCATGCGCCACCATGCGCCTTCATACACGTTGTGCACCGTGGAGAGCACGACAAACGGCGGGCCGGCCAGCCGGAGCAAGCGGGCGAAGATGTTGGCATGAAAGCTGTGGCTATGCACCAGCTGGGGCCGGAACTCGCGCAGGAAATCGCGCCCGCGCTTTAAGCCCGCGAACACGCTCGCCGGCGTCTTGCGCACGTCGAGGTGAATGGTGCGAATCGCGGTAGGCCATTCTTCTGGCAGGCACGGCATCAGCACCATGACCGCAACCGAGTGGCCGCGCTTGGCCATCCGCTCTGCGATAGCCAGCGCCTGCTTTTCTGCCCCACCCACGCCGAGCGACGTGAGCAGGTAGGCGATTCGCATTGGACCCGACCCTGACTTGAAGCCAATCGTTATTTGAAAACGGATCGGATCGATGATACCGCAGAGTACTCCGCCCTGACCGGCGGAGAAAGGCGAATGGCAATGAGTGTGTCGAGCGCAAACAGCCCCGGGCCCAGAATCAGGATCAGCAGCGCGGCGAACCAGTAGGTATAAGGAGTGGCGCCATAAAAATCGCTTGGATTCGAAAAGATGTGGGAAAAGTTCACGCGGTCGTCGGGCACGCTCAGATAGGCCATGGTCATGTTGACGAAGAGAACGAGCGAGACGAGGCGCGAGGCAACGCCAGCCGCGAACAGAATCCCGCCGCCAAACTCGACCAGCGAAACCAGCAGCGCGGTCTGGCCCGGCATGGGCAGGTTCAGCGAAGTGAAGAACTCGGTTACGCGCTGAAGATGCGTGAGCTTGCCCCAGCCATCTTGCGCGAATTGCCAGCCCCAGTAAAGGCGAATGGCGAGCAGCAGCGGACTTTGCAGCCGGTTGAGAAACATGCGCGCCGCGTCGTATGCGACTGCGGTCATTTTCACGAGAGCTGACATGAAACTCCTTGTGACCGCGGCCGGCCTGGCACAGCAACGCTCCGTTCAAGCCTCATCGATCAAGCCTCATCGATCAGGCGGCGCAAATCCAGCCCAATTCCGCCCAATTGGCAAACCACTCTCGCACCCGCAGCGCGCGCCGGCGTTCGAGGATGCGTGAGCCCAAAAATCCGGCCTCAATCGCCTCGCCGAGGGAAAGGCCCTCACGAATCGCAGCGAGCACTTGAAACTCCTCCCGCGCAAGGCGCCGATAATAAACCGAGAAATCGACGCGATGCACGGCAAGCCAGGTGGGCCGAGGCCGCAATCTGGGCACTGCGGCCGCCGCGCGGGAAGCATCTTCATGCGCAACTCCCGCTTCGCTGGTCTGGCGCTTTTCCCGGCGGTGCAACTCCAGCACGAGATCGTCCGCGGGATAGCGGAGGGCCACCAGTTGCAGATACGGTTGCAGGGCAAGGCGCGATTCGCCGCCGAGCGCGGCGATCTGCCTCTGCGTAAGCGGATCGCGCTCCGCCGAGTCAAACGCTTCCGCGAAGGCCCACTCGATCCTGGCCACGTCCTCGGCTAGCCGGTGACGGCGCCCGGTGTGCTCGGAATGGGCCGAGAGCCACGCGGGAAGCCTGGAGCCCAGGTTGCGCAGCGTGAACGAGCGGCTGGGATGCGCGGTGAGATAGGCGACACTGAGCGCCTCAAAGCGGCGGCTCCCAACGACCGCCCTCAGCACGGGAAAATCCTCCGCCAAAGCTCCCAGCACGCGAAACCAATACTGCCGGTTGTAGATTTCCAGGCGCTCGAATGGCGTGAGCCGGCTGTTGGGGGCGATAAACGATGCCGCGACGTCAGCCATCGGGCGACCGTCGGGCGCGTTGGAACGCATACCCTCATCCGGTGTCAGCGGCCGCATGACCGCCGCGGCCATCTCGCGTTGCAATGCGGCCAGATCCATTGCAGGCTCCGCGCCTCGAGTGCTCATCGCTCAGCCCCCACAAGCTCGGGCGCCTGCCGGTGCATGTAGCGCTCGGCCTTTTTCGCTTCCGCGTGAACCTCGTCGAAGCTGGGGATATGGTCATCCCACTCGAGCAGCGTCGGCGTTGGCCCGCAGCGCTCGATGGCGCGCGCATAAAGCTGCCACACAGGGTCAATCACCGGGTGATCGTGCGTATCGAGAATGTACTTCTCGTATTTTGAGTGGCCGGCGATGTGCATCTGCGCCACGCGATGCGCGGGCACCGCATTCACATAGTCGAGCGGATTGAATTCGTGATTCATGGCGGAGACGTAGATGTTATTCACGTCGAGCAGAATGCCGCAGTCGGCGCGCTCCACAACCTCAGTGAGGAACTCCCACTCCGTCATCTGCGAGCCCGTAAAGGCAGCGTAGGAGCTCACATTTTCCACGGCTACGGGAATCTCCAGGAAATCCTGCACCGTGCGCACGCGCTCGACGGTGCGATCGACGGCCTCCCAGGTGTAAGGCAGCGGCAGCAGATCGTGGGTGTAGGTGCCGTCCACCGAACCCCAGCAGAGATGATCGCTTAGCCAGGGAGTGCTGGTCCGGCGCACGAGCTGCTTGAGACGCCGCAAGTGTTCCGGATCGGGCGCGGTCACCGAACCGAAGTACATGGAGACACCGTGCTGCACCACGCGATACTGTTCCAGAATCCGGTCCAGTGTCGCCAGCGGACGGCCGGCGTCGAGCATGTAGTTCTCGGAGATGATTTCAAACCAGTCGACGACGGGTTTTCGGGAAAAGATGTGCTCATAGTGCGGAATGCGCAGGCCGATTCCGACGCCGTGGTCTTGATACGCATTGAAGCGATTGCCGGGCATAGAGACAGTTGTCAGTTCTCAGTTGTTAGTTGTCGGTTGTCAGTTCTGAGTTTTGAGTGGACAGCGATCAGCCGTCAGTGAAGAGTGGCCTGCACATGAGAACGACGCGGAAACCGCGTGAGCCGTGTACTGACCACTGATCACTGACGACTGGCAACTGTTGTTAAGCAACGCCAGGCATCTTGGAACCGTCGGTGGCGCAGCCACCCTTGCCCTTGCAGCTGTTCTTGCCGGTGCAACCGTTGTCTCCTGACTTGCAGCCGCCCTGGCCTTTACAGTCGTTCTTGCCTTTACAGGAGTGTTTGGTGGTGTCCTGGTCAAAGCCGGAGTAGCGCAGCCCTGCCTTGATCGCCTTGACGGACTTGGCTTGCGGCGTGCTCAGCGTGGCCGCGTGGGCCGCCATGGCGCTTCCGCCGGCCAAGCCGGCAAGCGCAGCGGTCAGGAGCAGCGTATTCAATGGGGATTTCATAGATTTTGACCTCGTTTGGGGATGGAGCGGAGGGTCTCCGCGGGTTGGGGGAAGGCAGGATGGTTAGCTTGTTCACCCCGCAGAATTGGTGGTACGCAACCTTGGAGTGCCTGCGCGTCAAAAGGTTACAGGGAAAAGCGCGGCAAGATGAATTTATCACCTTCGGGGGTCCGCTGGCCCGGAGCGTTCTCGTCCCTCGAGAATTGAAGTAGTAATCCGGGCCTTACGCACTTCGTCAAAATAGTCGAAGTATTATCGCAACATAGACGAGGAGCGGGGTTTTAAGACCTTAACGAGCCAGTGTGTGTTGGTTCACCCTTCTCTCCGGGCATGGAGTATGCCGATGTCGCGCAATTCCGCTTGGTCCTTCTTCTTTCTTACCGCCTTTCTGGCTGGATGCGGTTCCGGACACTCAAACAGCACACCGCCAGTTCCGACCGCATCCTCGCGAATCCAGCATATCGTCGTGATTATGCAGGAGAACCGATCGTTCGACAACCTCTTCAACGGGTTTCCGGGAGCCGACACCGCAACCTCGGGAATGAGCAAGGGAGTCTCTGTAACCCTGCAATCGGTCCCCTTCGAGCAGGGGACGGATGTCGACCACTCGCATCCGGGATGGTGGAAAGACTGGGACAACGGGGCCATGGACGGATTCGCGCACGCGAGTAGCTATCCGATTCCCAACCTGCCTTATGGCTACGTGCCGCAGTCAGAGACGGCGCCGTACTGGACGCTCGCGCAACGGTACACGCTGGGCGACCGCATGTTTCAGTCCAACACCGGACCGAGCTTTGTTGCGCATCAGTATATGATTGCGGGTCAATCGGCCGACAGCGACGAGAATCCCGGCTCTACACCCTGGGGATGCGATGCTGCGGCCACGGTGCGCGTGGCAATGATTGGCCCCAACGGCACGGACCTGCCGGGCGTTTATCCCTGTTTCGATTATCAGACGATGGCGGACCTGCTTGACGCCAAAGGCGTGACCTGGAAGTATTATGCTCCTACACCCACGGCAAGCGGAGGCATCTGGTCGGCGTATCAGGCGATCCGTCATATCCGTTTCGGCGCTGACTGGACTACAAACGTGATCTCGCCCAACACGCAGGTGTTGACGGACATCGCAAACGGGCAACTGGCGCAGGTGACATGGATCGTTCCCGCGGCGTCATACTCTGACCATGCCGGCGCCGGGCTGACAGCCGAGGGGCCAGATTGGGTTGCATCCATCACCAACGCGATCGGCGCAAGCCAGTTCTGGAATTCAACGGCGATCTTTGTCTCCTGGGACGATTGGGGCGGGTGGTACGACCATGTCAATCCGCCGCAGGTGGACAACATGGGCCTCGGGTTCCGCGTGCCGCTCATCATCGTCTCCCCGTGGGTGAAAGCCGGATATGTCTCGCACACGACGCATGAGTTCAGCGGGTTTCTGAAGTACTCCGAAGAGGTCTTCAACTTGCCAAGTTTGGGCACACGCGATGTGCAGGCCGACGACTTTTCCGACTGCTTCGACTACTCGCAAACGCCACAACCGTATACACAGATCCCGGTCACCTTTGGCGCCGCGTTCTTCACCGCGAGCAAGGATCACGCTGCCCCGGACGATGATTAGCGCCGAAGCCGCCGAAGCGGAACGGGCATGCCGATCCGGGCCGGTGTAGTGTCGATGGAAGAGCGATGACCTCGATGAACAACTGGATATGGGCGATTGGCCTGGTGCTGCAATGCGCTCTGCTCGGGGCCCTGGTAAAACGCAGCGTGGCGCGAAGGTTCCCGTTCTTCACATCGCTCATCGGACTTTATATTCTCCGCTCGGTCTTCCTCTTTACCGCATTCGGACACCTGAGCGCGGCGGCCTACACGCTGAGCAACACCACTCTCTCCTTGACCGACGTGGCGCTTCAGGTGTTGGTCGCGTGGGAGCTGTTCACCGGCGGGCACGATTCCCTTCGCCTTGCTGCGCAAACCGCACGCCGTTCCGGTTCTCTTCTGTACCGTTTGGCCGTCTTCTTTGCATTGGTGGCGATCTCCGCGGTTGCGACGTGGGGGATATCCAGTATGGTTCCCGCAAACCCCCGCAGCCCTATCGACCGCGGCGTGCTGTTTCCCTGTGTTCTCATGTTGATGGTCGCAGCCGTTACGGTATTTCGATCGTGGGGTTCGTACGCTTCGGCGCGCCTACGGGTGCTGGAAGGATTTGCCGTTCTTGCAGCCGCCGGTATCGTCTCGCAGATTGGGCGAACCCTGGCCGCCCTCGACCGGGAGCCGCGGCTTTATATGCGCTGGTCATATACCGAGGCAATTGCATATCTTGCTGTCCTGTTGTGGTGGCTGGGGACGGTCCATGATGATGGGCGGCTTTCCCCGTCTTATCCTCTACGCCGGAAAAGAAACGCGCCCTTGCTTCGCCCCCAAAGCGCGAAGAAAAGCACGCAGCCAAAGGGAGAAACCTAAACGTAGTGAGGCTGCGCGAAAGGTCGGGAACTCCGGATCTACGGCCAGGAAGATTGCAGTTCCCTTTCCAGGCGGGCGTGAATGCGCTCACTCCATCCGGAGGGAAGTTCGAAGACGCGGTCATCGACAATTAGAATCACCACGTTGCGCGCAGGGGCGGATCAGCTCGTGAAAGAGGTGCTTTTTCCCGGCCAGAATCGACGGATGCACTCGAATTCAAGCTCCGGATTGGATGCGTTCTTCCCCTTCACTCGAGTCCGGCACGACCTTCGAGGGCGTCCTTTGCTGCCGCTGGAAAGAACTAACCCGTGACGACGCCGGGAGGGGATTCGGCATGCCGGACAAACCGCAGTTCATGGTAAGTTTTTCAATTTCAAAAGAATCCTTGTAGGAATTGCGGGGTTGGGCTGTACAATCCCCTCAAGGAGACCTATGGCCGGAGATATGCAAATTACATGCAGTGACTGCGGGCAGGAATTTACCTTCAGCGCTGCCGATCAGGCGTTCTTTTCGGAACGCGGTTACTCGACCCCAAAGCGTTGCAAGCCCTGCCGCCAGGCAAAGAAGAACGACCAGGGGGGATCCGGCTACCGTTCGGCTCCTTCACAGGGAACTCCTGTGATTTGTTCGGGTTGTGGCCAGCCAACCACCGTTCCCTTTGAACCGCGTGGCGATCGTCCGGTCTATTGCCGCGATTGCTACACGGCGCGGAAAGGAAGCGGCGGCGGGTCCAGAGGGCGCGACCGCTGATAAGTACCGAGCGGTCTGGTCGCCGCAACACCGTAGGGGTGGATTTTTCGCCTTTGCGGATCAGTACTGTGCTTCCACGGCAAGGCTGCCCGGCGCCTGTGAATCGGCCCAGCATTGCAGAAAAGTCTTGCCGGAAGTGATTGTGTGCCCTCTTTTCCCCCCATTCGTGCCGGCGAGCCAGGAGCGAAGCGATGTAACTGCGCGTCTTCGGTGCGCGACCTCGCGCGATCACCCCCATATTCCGGCCTATCCTGAATTCCGGAATGGACAGAAACGCCGCCGCCCGATAAACTGACGCTCACGGACCCCCGTCAAATTCCGTTTGCGCGAGGAAGTATTTTTTAATTGTGATGGCCGCCCAACTCTCGTTTGCAGGATTCGCATGGAAGAATCTTTGGCGGCGCCGCCTTCGGACGCTTCTCACACTGGGTGGAATTACGATGGGCATCGGCGCATTCGTCGCCCTCGTCGGGTTCTCGCGTGCGTTTGAGAACGAATGGCTGCACATGTATACGAGTTCCGGCATCGACATCGCCGTCATCGAGACGAATTTTCTCAACAGCTCGCTCGACCAATCGCTCGGTGCCAAAATCAGCACCATTCCGGATGTGGCCCAGGTGGTGCCGATGATGTTTAACCTGATGGATCTGACGCCGGACGTGAACGCGCTGGCCTATGGTTGGCCGGCGAATTCCTTCGAACTCGATTCCCTAACCATGATCTCCGGCCACCGGTTTCGCGATGGGCAGCCTGAGGTTCTTTTAGGCGATCTGCTGGCCGCAAACCTGAACAAGAAGGTTGGAGATACGCTTCCGATTCAGGGCACGACGTTCACGGTCGCAGGGATCTATCACGGAGGCACGGCATTGGAGGCCGGAGCGGTCATCCTGCCGCTGGATCAGATGCAAATCATGACCAGCACGGTGGGCAAGGTAACAGCATTTCACGTGCGCCTTCGCCCGGCGCCTGAAGGTGAAACGCAGGACCACTACCTGAAGCGCGCATCGGCAGAGATCGAAGCCGTTTTGCCCGGAATCAAAGCGGTTCCAGCCGCAGAACGCGCGAGCAATAATCAGGTTGTCGCCCTGGCTCATTCTGTAGCCTGGGGCACGTCGCTCATCGCGCTTCTTGTGGGCATTCTGGGCATCGCCAACACCATGGCCATGTCGGTGTTTGAGCGCACCCGCGAGATCGGCATCCTGCGCGCCCTTGGCTGGAGGGGCCGTCACGTGATTCTTCTCATCCTGACTGAAGCCACAGCCTTGGGCATTGCCGGCGGCCTTCTTGGCATTGCAGTGGGTTGGGGCGCGCTGCGTCTGCTGTCCACGCTGCCGCAGACCGCGGCCGTGGTTTCGGCTTCGGTGTCGCCGTATCATTTGCTGGAGTCGCTTTTCATCGCCGTGGCTTCAGGGCTTGCCGCCGGAGCTTATCCCGCTTGGCGGGGAGCGCGGCTTTCGCCAGTGGAGGCATTGCGGTATGAGTGAACCTCTTCTGGAAGCGCGCGGGCTCACCAAGAGCTATGACGACGGGCGCGTTGTCGCCCTGCGCGGCGTGGATGTCCAGATCGACACGGGCGAATACGTCGCCATCAGCGGACCCAGCGGCAGCGGCAAATCCACGCTCCTCCATCTGCTCGGCGGGCTCGATATGCCCACGAAAGGCGAGGTGCTGTTCCGGGGATCTCGTCTGGGAGCAGCGGTCAACCTCGATACTTACCGCTCCCGCCAGGTGGGATTCATCTTTCAGGCATTTCATCTGTTGCCCACGCTGCGCGCGGTTGAGAACGTGCAAGTGGCCATGCTGGCAATGAATGGACGCGCCAACCACCGCGCCGAGCGCGCTGTGGCTCTTCTGGAGGAGATGGGCCTTCAGGATCGGATGCGCCATTACCCCAACGAGCTTTCCGCCGGCGAGCGCCAGCGCGTGGCCATCGCTCGCGCTTTGGCCAACAGTCCGGCAATCCTTCTCGCCGACGAGCCTACAGGCAACCTCGACAGTGTGAATTCGGCGCACATCATGGAGATTCTGCGCAGCATCCGCGAGCAGCGCGGCATGACGCTGGTGATTGTGACCCATGAGAACGAAATTGCCATGAGCGCCCCGCGTCACATTCGCCTTCGCGACGGAAGGATCGAATCATGAAAGCCCTGAGGTTGGCGTGGATGGCCGCGCTGGCGCTGGTTTTGTGTGCGCAAACCTCGAATGTCACAGCTCTCCTCGCCACTGCGCGCAAGCAAGTCGAAACCGCCGACTTACGCGCTACAGGACATCTGGTGGCGATCGATGGAGCCGGCACGCGCGTCAGCTTCCCGATCATCGTCAAGGCGCGCTGGTTCCCCGGCGTGCTGCGCATGCGGGTCGATCTCGGGCAACCGCCGACAGTCCGCCAGGATATGCGGGAACACATTCTTCTGGAGATGCGTCTCAACGGCGAAAACGCGATTCGCCTCGCAGATCCCGGCGATACCGCTGTACGCATCCTGCCTTTTGAGAAATGGAGCGTTCACCCCCTCGGGCCAGGATTCAACTACGAAGATTTTCTCGAGCAGCAATACTTCTGGCCGGGCCAAACTTCGGCAGGCAAAGCCAAATTCGGTGCGCGCGACTGCGACGTGGTGAAGAGCACGCCCGGCCCCGCCGACAGAACCCACTATGCCGAAGCGAAAACCTGGATCGATCCCAGCATCGGATTTCCCGTTTACGCGGAAAAAACGTCTAAAGAATCTGGAGCCGTGAAGCTGTTCACCTCTTTCGGATTGCGCCATGAGCAGGGCCAGTGGTCGGCGCACCAGATTGAAGTGAAGATTCGCGGCCAGGCCGGCTCAACATTGCTTATCATTGATCGCGGCAGCGTTAAGGCGAACCTGACCATCGCTGACTTCAGTCCCGAGCAACTTACGAAGTTCTAGGATCTTCATGGTCATCGCCCTCTGGATCGCCGCGCCCGTCTTCGTTCTCATCTCGGCAGGCGTCTTGTATCAACTGCTTGGTAGCCGTCGCGACCGCAGGATCCATACCGGTGAGGGGCGGTCGGTGGCCATCGGGAACCGATCCAGTCTTTATCTGTTTGAACTGGGTTTTGGCGAACCCACGGTGCTGTTTGAAGCCGGGATTGGCGCCACGCATCTGAACTGGCGTTCCATTCAAGAGGCAATCGCACAGTTCACTTCGACCGTCTCCTACGATCGCGGCGGCCTGGGCTGGAGCAGCCGTTGCCGTTCCGCGCGCACTCCCGGCAACATTGCCGTCGAGTTGCACGAGATGTTGGACCGCGGCGGGTTCAAGCCGCCCTACATTCTGGTCGGACACTCCTTCGGCGGACTCGTAATGCGCCGTTACGCGCTGCTCTATCCCCAGGAGGTCGCCGGTATTGTGCTCATCGATCCCATGCGCCTCGAAGAATGGCCGCCGCTCGACCCCACCAAGCAATCCCAGCTCGACTTGGGCCGCAGGCTGATCCGCTTCGCAATGCCCGTCGCTTCAAGCGGCTTTGCACGCCTGCTGGTCACCTTGCTGTTCTGCCGCGCAAGCCGCTTCTCTGACCAGATTGTCGGAGCCTCCGGCGCCCATAAACTCCACGTCTTGAAGCGGGTCAAGACCGAAGTGAGTAAGATGCCGCGAAAGGTGTGGCCGGCGGTGGCCGCGCACTGGTCGCGCCCCGGATTCTACGCCGGAATTCGCAGCCATCTTGCGTCTATTCCCGACACAGTTACGGAAATGGATGCGGTCGAGCCGATCCGCGAAATCCCCATTACCGTGCTGACGCCGGGCAACTCCGCACCGCTCACTCAGGAGCATCTCGACCGCATTGGTGACTCCACCCGGCAGATCATCGCCGCAAAAAGCGAGCACTGGGTTCATCTCGATGAACCCGATCTCGTGATCGATTCCATCCGCGGCATGGTGGCCGCTTCGGTCTCTGAAAGAGCCGTAGCCGCAAACTGACCCGGCGGCGATTCTTCTGCTGCTAAGCCCCGCTTTCAAACAAACGGCCTCTGCTCCTTCCTTCCTGCCCCAGTCCGGACACGAACAATCTTCGCTATCCTGTAACAGAGCTTCTTCTTTGTGGCTCTGTTGAGATAGGAAACGAGGGTCCTCATGGAAGTGAAGGTTTCGCAGCTCGAAGGCGTACGGTTCGACATTCAGGCACGGTCGCACACAATCAGATGCGATCAACCGGCGGACAATGGCGGCGCAGATTCCGGCATGACGCCACCCGAGCTTTTGCTGGCGTCGCTCGGCTCTTGCGCCGCTTTCTATGCCGCGCAATATCTTAAAACCCGCAATCTGGCTCAAAGCGGAGTTGAGGTCACGGTCACTGCCGGCAAGCTGTTGCAGCCGGCGCGGCTGGGTAACTTTTGCGTGCTGGTCAAGAGTCCCGTGCCGCTCACCCCTGAGCAAACCGAAGGCATGATGCGTTCCGTACACCACTGCCTGGTTCACAACACGCTCATGGCGCCATCCGAGATCAAAATCGAGATCTCCGCCGGCGGCTCTCAGTAGCTTCTTGATTGCCCTCGGGGCACAGCTCAACCATGAGGTTGGGCCGTGAAAAGGCAGTTGTCGGTTGTCAGTGGTCACTGTCCACTGTCCACTGTTCAGGAGATGCGCACGCTCTTGCCGCGCGAAAGCACCGCGGCCTTGCGCCGGTCTTTCGATGCGTAGTCGATCTTCTTCCAGAAGCCGATGAAATAATCCGTTGCCGAAACGATGGAGACCAGCACAGTGAAGTAGATCGCGGCCACCGCGTACCACATCACCGGAATCACGACCACGCCGATCTGCCAGTGGTCCCAGCGGTGAGCCAGAATGGCGGATACCACGGAGACAATTTGCACCACGGTCTTCAACTTCCCCAGATCGCTGGCCGTGATGGTGAACCCCTCAGACGAAGCAATCGATCGCAGCCCGGAGATCAAGAACTCGCGGCCAATAATCACCACCGCGATCCACACCTTCACCACCTGCGGATTGTAGGCCACCAGCGCGATTAGCGCCGCCGTCACCATGATCTTGTCGGCGAGTGGATCGAGCAGCATGCCCATGGTCGTGATCTGGCCGCGCTTGCGGGCAAGATACCCATCCAGGCCATCGGTAATCGACGCCAGCACAAAGAGAATCGACGCCAGAATCTCCTGCGCTCCGCCCGACCCGCGCCAGGGAAAGTGCGGCGACAGGATCCACAGGAACAAGGGGATCATGATGATCCGCGACATCGTGATGGAGTTCGGAAGATTCACGGCGGATGCGCCACACTTTCGCGTCTCTGGTGACTTGGCTCCATTATTGCACTGAAGCAAATCCTTCGCTTCCGGCCTCTGCCGGGCAGGCGCAGAACCCGGTTCAGCAAGTGAAACGGGGGAATTGCAGACGTCTGGAGGCTATGGTAGGTTGATATAGGACCAAATTGGTCGTAGTTTACCGACTCTCCCGAAACACCCATTGCTTTCTGCGGTTTGGGAGTGCCAGATCCCGCAGGTGCTCGCGCCGGCTGCGGCTCATCGGCAACCAAGCCGCGACCCTGATGAATGTCTTTTGACGGAGCATCACCAGGGCCACTCAACCGGCAACCCGTGAGCTGACGGTTTCCCTAGCATAGCGGAAACCTCAGCCACCACTCCATCCCGGAGAGGAATTGGATGGCTCAGTCTTCGCAACCCCTGTTCGAATTGAAAAGTAAAGGGCGGCGCGGCCCCCGCCTCGGCACCCCCTCCACCGGACCTCTCCGCCATCCTCTGCTCCTGCGGTTCCCTCTTCGTCAGGGGCTGGCTCTGCTGTTTTTCCTGTTGCTCTCGACCGCACCAAGCACAACAGCCCGCGCGCAGGAACCTCCCTATTTCGTCACCTACTCCGAGATCCTGGAGGAACCGGGAAATCTTGAAATTGCACAGAAGGGGTCGACAGGCTCTCCCAAGGACTCAAACGGTTTCTACAGCGCCACGCTGGAGCTGGAGTACGGCGCCAAGGCCTGGTGGACGACCGAGCTCTACCTGCAGGGCCAGGCAACCGCGAACGACTCCACCATCTTCACCGGATTCCGTTGGGAGAACCGCTTTCGCGTGCTGCCAACCGAGCACTGGATCAACCCCGTGCTTTATCTGGAGTACGAGGACGTGAACGGGGCCGACAAGAGCGTTCTCGAAGTGACTGGGCACGACAGCATCGCTGGTTTTCAAGCACGGAACGCCGAAGGCCGCGGCGACATCTCGCGCACCATGGAGGGCAAGCTGATTCTCTCCAGCAATCCGAATGGCTGGAACATCTCAGAGAACTGGATCGCGGAAAAGAACATGATGGGCGGAGCCTGGGAGTTCGGCTATGCTGTCGGCGCCAGCCGGCCGCTCGCGTTTGCCGCGGCCAGCCGCAGTTGCACGTTCTGCCGCCAGAACTTCTCGGCCGGCGCCGAGATCTACGGGGGGCTGGCGACGGTACACGATTTTGGTTTCCGCGACACTTCGCAGTACGCCGGCCCGACAGCCTACTTCAATCTGCCGCACGGTCCCACGTTCGGCTTCTCGCCGCAATTCGGCCTCAGCAGCAACAGCGCGAGCGTTTTGTGGCGAATCAAGATCTCCTACGAGATCCAGCAGTTTCGCGACCTCTTCAGCAGAAAGGAGGCGCGATGAGACATGCGAAAGCCTTGTGGCTGATCCTCTTGCTGCTTTCCATCTCCACGGCGGCTTTGATGGGCGCCGACGGCGCGTGGTTGCGCAAGGTGCCGCAGACCGATCGGCAGCGCGTCAATCCCTACGCGGACAATCCCGAGGCGATCGCCGCCGGCAAGCTGCTCTTTCAAGAAAACTGCGCGAAGTGCCACGGCAGCGATGCGGAAGGGCGGCGCGGCCGTCCAAGTTTGCACAGCGAGCGCGTGGCAACCGCCACCGATGGTGAATTGGCCTGGCTGCTGCGCAACGGCAGCCTTGGCAAGGGAATGCCATCCTGGAGTTCGCTGCCCGAGCCCGAACGGTGGCAGCTCATCGCGTTTCTGCGCAGCCTGCCGCGCGACGGCCCGCCCGCGGATGCCGTCCGCCATCCATAGCGAAACCATCGTTGCGCGCGCAAAAAGAATGGCGGGAAGAGCACTGCGCTTTCCCCGCCACGTTTGTCCCTCAGGCCCGATGCGTCACGCGTAGATACCGCGCTGCTTCATGGTGAACGCCACTCGATCAATCGCCAGCATGTACGCGGCGATGCGATTGTTCACGTCGTGCGCCTCGGCGTAGCGCACCACATCTTCAAAGCTGTCGCGCAGGATGGTCTCGAGCTGCTCGTTCACCTGCGCTTCTTTCCAGAAGTAGCCCTGCCGGTCCTGGACCCACTCAAAGTAGCTGGCCGTCACGCCGCCGGCGTTGGCCAGGATGTCAGGCACAATGAAGATCCGCTTCTCGGAAAGGATCTCATCGGCCACGGCCGTAGTAGGCCCGTTTGCGCCCTCCACCACGATGCGCGCCTTCACCTTGTCGGCGTTCCTGCTGGTGATCACATTCTCCGTGGCTGCGGGGATCAGAATCTCGCACTCCGATAGCAAAAGCTCCTCGCTGGGCGTGGCCTCGGCGCTACGGAACCCGAGAATCGTGTTGTTGCGGTACTTGTACTCCAGCAGTTGGTGAATGTCGATGCCCGCCGAGTTATACAGGCCGCCGTCCCGCTCGGCGATGCCGATGATCTTGTAGCCCTGTTCGTGCATCAGCCGCGCGGCGTTCGAGCCCACGTTGCCGAATCCCTGGATCACTACCCGGCAGCCTTTAACCGGCAGATTCAGGTAGCGCAGACTCTCGTTGCACACCACCATCACGCCGCGTCCAGTGGCCTCGATGCGCCCTTGCGAGCCGCCCATGCTCAGCGGCTTGCCTGTTACCACGCTGGTCACCGTCTGCCGCATGTGCATGGAGTATGTGTCCATGATCCATGCCATGGTCTGCTCGTTGGTGTTCACATCCGGCGCGGGAACATCCTTCTCCGGTCCAATGAACTCGATGATTTCGGACGTGTAACGGCGCGTCATGCGCTCCAGCTCGCTGCGGCTCATCGTCTTGGGATCGCAGATGACGCCGCCCTTGGCCCCGCCAAAGGGAATGTTGACCACCGCGCACTTCCACGTCATCCAGCTTGCCAGCGCGCGCACCTCGTCCAGCGTAACGTCCGGCGAATACCGGATGCCGCCCTTGCACGGGCCGCGCGCCATCGAGTGTTGTACGCGGAACCCGGTGAACACATCGATCATGCCGTTGTCGAGGGTGACGGGAAAGTGGACGATCACCTCGCGCGTGGGCGAGCGCAGCACCTTCCACAGGCCCTCATCGAGATTCAGTTTACGCGCGGCAAAATCGAAACGCGCGCTTTGCGCTTCCCAGGGATTGATCTCCTGGTCCAACGTCACATTGGTAGTTCCGGTTGACATATCTCGTCTCCATCTCCTGCCGCATCGAGGCGTTCGGATGCGGATTCCGTTTCTCTAGCATATCGGCGCGGCGGCGATTCTCCCAGTCTTTCCTGGCTCTCTTGCCCATCCGGCACAGCTCCGTCTTCCTCCGCGCCGGCGCCTTCGGCCCAACCCCAATCGCACGCGAGCCCAAACCTCAGTGAGTCTAGGCCACCTAAAGTTCCTCGTCAAGCGCTCAGCTCACCGCGGTGCCTCAGTGCGGATTCCGCTCGCAAAGGCTGGACCAGGATACCCCCCGCACGGGCTCGGTTCCAGCTCGCACCACGCTGGATCGCGATTGCTTGACATGTGCAGCACATGCAACTATGCTCATAGCATGGCAAAGATGATTCAAGTACGAAACGTCCCCGAGGCCCTTCACCGCACTCTCAAAGTGAGGGCCGCGACGGTGGGAATGTCTCTTTCCGATTATTTGCTCGGGGAGTTCCGGGAAATCGCCGAGCGTCCTACTCTCGCTGAGTTCCGCGAGCGTTTGCATTCGCGCAAACCGCTCTCGTCCGCCCTCGACACTCCGGCCCTTTTGCGCGAGGCGCGCGCGGAACGATGATTGTCCTCGACACCTCGGCGGCAATCGACTGGCTGCTCCAAACTCCCGCCGGAAAGCGTATCGAGCACCGGATTTTTGTCCGCAGGGAATCCCTTCATACCGTGCATCTGCTCGATGTGGAATTCGCCCACGTTCTTCGGCGTCTTGTGCGCGACGGAGCCCTGGCGAGCAGGCGCGCCGAGGAGGCAATCGAGGACTTGGGCGCTCTGAGCATTACCCGCTATCCACCGGGACCACTGCTCAGGCGCATCTGGCGGCTCAGACAAAATCTGAGCGCGTACGATGCAGCGTACGTCGCGCTCGCAGAAGGGTTAAACGCCCCTTTGATCACACGGGATCGGCGCATTGCCGCGGCGCCAGGACATCAGGCCAAGGTTGAGGTTTTTTGAGCGCTCGGACCTCGGCCGTGCCGCGGTTACTGCGGCGCCCACCGCGTACCAGCAGTTACACTGAGACCGTGAAAGCGACTTCCCACTCTCCCCACCCCACTCGCAGGGAGTTCCTGGCTTTGGCCCGGACGCACTCGCTCGTGCCCGTTTGCCGCACCCTCCTGGCCGACCTGGAAACACCGGTCTCGGCGTTTCTGCGCGCGGCGTGGCCTGAGCGCGAGTGCTTTCTGCTGGAATCGGTGGAAGGCGGCGAGCAGGTGGGACGTTACACCTTCATCGGGCTCACACCCTTCAAGCGCATTGTGGCGCGCGGGCGCGAAATTGCCATCACCGAGGGCCGCAAGACCACCCGCATTCAGGGAGACATCTTTGCCGTGCTGCGCGAGGCGCTCAGCGGGCACAAACCGGCGCGGCTGCCGGGGCTACCCCCATTCACTGCCGGCGCGGTTGGCTTCTTCGCTTACGACGCCGTCCGCCAGATCGAGCGGCTTCCCGTGCTGGCAAAAGTCGAACTCGCCGTCCCCGACGCTTGCCTGCTCTTCTTCGACGAGGTGTTGGCCTTCGATCACGTACGCAAGGAGATCATGCTTGTTGTCACGGCGGATGTTTCGAAGGGCGCCGCCGCTGCAGCTTATGATCGCGCCGTCAAGCGTCTCGACAGGCTGGAGAAGCGCCTCTCGCAGCCGCTTCCGGACCTCGACCGCCGCAAGCCGCGGAACCCGGGCAAGCTCAAGGTCAAGCATCGCACCGCGAAAAAAGACTTTCTGTCCGCGGTCGCTCGTACCAAGGAGTACATCGCTGCCGGCGACATCTTTCAGGCCGTCCTGTCGCAGCGGTTCGACGTGGAGCCCGGCGTCGACACCTTTGAGGTGTATCGCGCACTGCGCACGGTCAACCCCAGCCCCTACATGTTCTTCCTGCGCTTTGCGCCGGAAGGGCCACTGGGCGCGGCGGTCGCATCCCTGCCGAAACGCTCCTCCAAAGGATCAAAGGGGTCGGAGACCCCGCCGCTGGAGCTGGCGGGCTCATCGCCAGAGTTGCTGGTGCGCGTGCATAAGGGCAAGGTTGAGTATCGGCCCATCGCGGGCACACGCCGCCGCGGCACCACCGAGGCCGAAGACAATGCGCTGGCCGAAGAGATGCTCCATGACGAGAAAGAGCGCGCCGAGCACGTCATGCTTGTCGATCTGGGCCGCAACGATGTCGGCCGCGTGAGCCGATTCGGCAGCGTGAAGGTCGACAAGCTGATGTTCGTCGAGCGCTACTCGCACGTCATGCACATCGTCAGTTCGATCGAAGGCCGGCTGCGTCCTGACCTGACAGCCGTCGATGCTCTTCGCGCCTGCTTTCCTGCCGGCACGCTCTCCGGCGCGCCCAAAGTCCGCGCCATGGAGATCATTGAAGAGCTCGAGCCCTCGCGGCGCGGCACTTACGGCGGCGCGGTCCTCTACGCAGACTTCTCCGGCAACCTCGACTCCTGTATCGCCATCCGCTCCATGCTGCGCGTAGGCGGCAAAGGCTCGGTGCAGGCCGGCGCGGGAATCGTCGCCGACTCGGTGCCCGAGCTCGAGCATCAAGAGTCAATGAATAAAGCCCAGGCCGTTATTCGCGCCATCGAGCGTGCCCGGCAAAAGTAGCGCGGTCTCCGTGCGTGGCCATTTCGGAATCCGTGAGCGGCGGAGAGCGCATGTGCGTCCTTCGAGAAGGACAACCACGGCGGGAGGACGCAATGGGAGCAGTGTGGGGGTGGACGAGAAACGGTTTGGCGCTCGTGGGAGTGCTGGCCGTCGGGTTCTGGCTTGGCTCGGGCCGCACGGTCAAGGCGTCGAGCTACCAGTCGGGTGGAGGCGACGTCGAGTTTCAACTCACCGGAATCAACCCGACGAGTTCGCTGCTCGTGTATCAGCCGGGAACGAAGACTGTGTACGTCTATCAGGGAGCCACAACCGGGAATGCCGCTTTGCAATGCAGCTTTATGTTCCAGCTCGACAAGCCGGGTAACGTGATTCGGCGCATTCCCTGTGAGGTGCAGCGGTTGAACCCGTAACAGATTATTCCGCGCCACCGAGCGTGCGCGGCAGATTTGACGCAGTGCTCGCTTTTCTGATCCCTGTTCCCTGCTCTTCTCACTCCGCGCCAAAGATGCGCTTGAAGAATCGCCCGACCCTGCGGAAGAATCCGGGCCTCTTCTGCGCGCCCGCCGCTTGTGCAGCCGGAGTTGCAGGCGTCGTGGCAACCGGCGAAGCGGCAGGTTGTAAAATTGCGACCGTTTGCGGCGCATGGTCGCTGCTCTTGTACACCAGGGTTGTCGCCGGCGGGCCGGTTCCAGCGGTTTGATTTGCGGCGGTAGCGGGCGGCGACGACGGAGTGGGCGCCAGACCCTCGCTCTGCGCCAGCGGGAACTCGTTTGATTCAGACTTCGCCGGCGGCGGGCACCCGCACGGCTCCTTTTCCTGGTCCACTACTTCGCCCAGGCTGCCATGCTCGAACATCACCCTCTGGCCTGCCTGCACGCGGTAGATGCCGCCGTCAAACACGCTGGTCACCACCACGTAGGGAGCGTCGCCGCCGGAATTATCCACGCAGGTGTCGCCATGCTCGCCCAGCCGCACCTTCACGTCTGCGGCGTTCGGTCCACCGATCAGGATGCGAAAGTACGGCGTGAGCAGCGTATCGGCGTTGCGCTCGCGTGCGGTGCTCGCGGCAAAGCTCATCTCCACCGCGCCGTGATCGAGCGCAATGAGCAGGCCGGGAACTTCGCCGGCCGGGGTGCTCGAATCCGCCGCAAGCTTGACGGTGCTTGACGCGCAAACTTGCAGCGTTCCGCGATACGGCAACGTCACCTGAGCTGTTGCAGATCCCGCAGTGATGCTGCCGCTTCCGGTGATGAACGCTCTCCCGTTCCATGCTTGCAGCGGCCCCGCAACCGATAACGCGGCGCCAGGAATGGACTTGTCGAGCGGAACAATGGCCACAGGTGGCGAGCTTAATGCCGGAGCCTGGACTGCCTCAGAGGGCTGCGGAGCCGGCAGCGTTTCTGCCGCGGGCACAGCTTCGGGAGCCGGCGTCGATTGCGGCGTCGCCTGCGGCGCTTGAGCGCGGAGCGCCGATGGGGCAACAAAGGCCGCGCAAACAGCCAGCACGAAAACCAGCCCAAGCCCGCGCAGCAATTCGGCGCAGCGATTCGTGGTGTTCAGCGCGTCGTGCATGGTCTACATGTCCAGGAAGTTGCGGATCATCTGGTGCCCGCCCTCGGTCAGCACGCTCTCGGGATGGAACTGCACGCCTTCCACAGGCAGACTGCGATGCCGCAAGCCCATGATGACAGTTTCGCCTCTTGGGCCCGAGCCATTCCCTTCGTGCGTGTGCGCCGTCACCGCAAGTTCGGCCGGCAGCGACTTTTGCTCCACGATGAGCGAGTGGTAGCGCGTGCAGGTGAGCGGCGTGGGTAGCCCGGCAAAAATGCCTTTGCCATCGTGCTCAACCGCGCTGGTCTTGCCGTGCATCAGTGTCTGCGCCCTCACCACATTCCCGCCAAACGCTTCGCCGATCGCCTGGTGCCCCAGGCAAACTCCGAGAATCGGCGTCTTCCCCGCCATGTGCCGGATCAGCGGCACCAGAATCCCTGCCTCGTGCGGCGTGCACGGCCCCGGTGACAGAAGAATCCGCTCCGGCTTCATGGCTTCCACCTCTTCGGGTGTCACCTCGTCGTTGCGGCGCACCACGACCTCCGCGCCCAGCTCGCCCAAGTATTGAACCAGGTTGTAGGTGAACGAGTCGTAGTTGTCGAGAACAAAGACCATGGTGAACTCCAGTGTAGCGCGCCGCCATCGAGCAGGCGCTCAGTCGGCTGCGCGGGCTGCTGAACGCAGAGACCGTTTGCTGCCGCTTCGCTCTCCAGTTGCGTCCGCTCGCACCCATCTGCAAAACTGGCGATGGTCGGCAATCATGGTGCTGCATTTCCTCGTTCAAGGCCGCGTGCAGGGAGTGGGCTTTCGCTGGTTCGTGCAGCGCGAGGCCAGCGAGCTCGAACTGCGCGGATGGGTGCGCAATACCGAGGAGGGCGATGTGGAAGTCGTCGCAGCGGGTTCGCCGCACGACCTGGACGAACTTCGCGCCACACTCCGCCGCGGCCCGCGCGGCGCCCGCGTCGATCGCCTCGTCGAAAACCATCTGGCTGAGAGCGAAATCGAAGGCCTCCGCTCTTTCCAGATCGATGGCGCATGGTGAGGCGCTCCGCGCCGTTGTCAGTTGTCAGTGATCAGTTGTCGGTTCGCAACCCCCAGATTCGGTCACCTTACTTCTCACAGCGAATTCCGGGTGCGTACCACGCTTGCCAACTCTATCCATGCAAACTTTCGATGCTTGCTTTCGGCCTCTGGCGATAAACTAGGAGCTGACAACTGATAACCGATAACTAAAATCCGAGAACTGGAGCGCCGCACTGCCATGCCGTCAGAAGTAAAGCCCGTCAACGTGGAGGATCTGAAGAAGCTGGTGCGCACCGTGCCGGATTTCCCCAAGCCGGGGATTCTCTTTTACGACATCACTACGCTGTTGAAGGACAAGACGGGTTTTGCCAAGCTCATCGACGCGATGGCCGCACATTACATCGGGCGCAACATCGACCTGATTCTGGGCATCGAGGCGCGCGGATTCATCTTCGGGCCGGCGCTCGCCTACCGGTTGAACGCGGGCTTTGTTCCCGTCCGCAAGCCGCGAAAGTTGCCCGCCCCGGTGGCCCGCGTCACCTACGACCTGGAATACGGCTCCGACACGCTGGAGATTCACGCCGACGCCATCGCGCCCGGCCAGAGTGTCGTGCTGGTGGACGACCTGCTTGCCACCGGCGGCACCATGGAAGCCACGGTCAAGCTGGTGAAACAACTGGGCGGCGTCATCGCAGGGCTGGGGTTTGCCATTGAACTCGACTTCCTGAAGGGGCGCGACCGCTTCACGGAGTACGACGTCTTCAGCCTGCTGCACTACGACGAGTAGTCCGCGGGTTTCTGCTGGGCGTCGACGCCGCGCCGCATTACAGACCATCCTCCCGCACTTCTTCCGGCTCTTGCCCCTTGCTCGCGTCGCCGGACTCATCCTGGAACATCTGCGCGTCGGCAAACCGGTAGCCCACGTAGACATCGGTGAGCAGATAAAGCGGATTGGACGGATCGTCTTCAATCTTTTTGCGCAATTGCCGCACGAAGGTGCGCAGATACTCCACCTCCTCGCGGAACTCTGCGCCCCACACCGCCGTCAACAGCCTGGCGTAGGTCACCACGCGTCCCGCGCGGCTCATCAGGCAGTACAGAATGTCGAACTCCTTGCGCGTGAGGCGCACCGGCGCACCGCGCTTGGTCACCAGGCGCTTCAACGGCTCCAGACGAATTTCGCCGATCTCGATGGGCGCATCTTCAGGCCGGGCCGGAGCGCGTACTCGGCGCACGGCGGAGCGGATGCGCGCAATCAGTTCCCGCGTGCTGAACGGCTTGGTCACATAGTCGTCGGCGCCCATGTCGAGCGCCTCTACCTTGTCCTCTTCGTCGTCGCGCACGGTGAGCATCAGCACCGGCAGGCGGGGCGCGACGGTGCGAATCCGCCGCAGCGTCTCGATGCCGCCGATCCCCGGCATATTGATGTCCAGAAGCACCACATCGTAGGGAGCCGCGCGCAGCGCCTGCAGCGCCTCTTCCCCGCGCGAGGCCTCGGCCACCTGAAAACCAAGCTCTATTAGCGGAGGCCGCAACGCTCGCCGGATTGCCGGCTCGTCGTCGACCACGAGAACGCGGATCGCAGGTTGCACCATCAAAAGCTCTCCTTCTCCGTTATAAGCGGAATCGCGGCAAAGAAAGTAGTGCCCTCTTCTTCATCGCTGGTCACCCAAACGTAGCCGCCATGGATTTGTGCCGCCCGTCTGGCCACGGAAAGGCCGATCCCGGTGCCCGGTGCGCGATTCCCGTAAGTCGAGGAGCGATAGTAGCGGTCAAAGATTCGTTCGCGGTCCGCCATGGGAATCACCGGCCCGTAGCTGTGCACGGAAAAGATCGCCTCCGGTCCGGCAACCAGGACGCGGATAGTGATCGTGGTTCCGAAGTTCGAATATTTACATGCGTTGTCAATGTACTGGGTCAGCAGCATGACCATCAACTGCTCATCGCAGCTCAACACCAGGTTCTCGTCGTCAATCTCCACGGCCACTCTCATGCTGGCCAGGCGGTCTTTGAGGCCGGCGAGCACCTCCTCGATCAGCGTGCCCACGCTCACCGGCGCAACGTGAATGGCGACCTCGCCACCATCCAGGCGCGCAGTAGTCAACAGCCGCGTCGTCAGGTCGCCCAGGAGCCGTGTCTGTTCGTCGATCAGTCCCACCAACTCCGCTTGTCCCGGCGAAGACGGCCCATCTCCGCTAATCCCGTCGAGGCCGCGCGAATGGCCGTCAGAGGAGTCTTGTATGCGTGGGCCAGGCTGTCCAGCACTGTGGCGCGCAGTTGCTCGGTGCGCCGTTCGGTCTCGATCCGGCTCTCGTTGGCAAAGGCGCGGTAACGGTCGAAAGTGATCGCGATCAGCGAAGCGATCGCGTTGTTGGTCAGCGGGCTCGTCTCCCCACGCACGACCAGGCTGCCAATCGGCACCGTTCCCAAGCGCACCACGCGGCGGCCGATCCCTGTCTCCGGGTCGTCATCCGAGGTCTCAAAGTAGTAGACGTTCTGCGCCATCTCCTGCGGATCCAGGTTCCAGAAACCCGCCTGATACACATCGTGAAGATCGGCATCGAAGACCGCGACGGCCTCAAGGTTGAAGATCTCATGCACCAGCTCGACCAGTTGCGGCCCCGGTTCCTGGTGAAGATTCATCTGCAGGGTCTGCCGCGTGAACTCGTACAGGTCCTCCATCTGCCCGCCGCGCGACTCCGCCTCCCGGGCATGACCGGTCACTCTTGCCGAGAGGCGGCTTACGACGAGCGCGACCCCAACGAAGACCAGCAGCGTTCCATAGGTCGCGGGATTGGCCGCCACAGCCAGCTCCGAATGCGTCGCCGTGAACCAGCCCTGCGCTACCACCGCCGACAGCGAAACGATCACCGCCTGCCAGAATCCGCAAAGCAGCGCCATGGGAACCACGATCAGCAGGTAAAGCAGCGCAGCCACCGGAAGCAGCCAGCTCGACCAATGCGCCAGCGCGGCCACCAGAATGACGGCCGCAACTCCCAACGCGCACTCCAGCGTGAACAGGAGCAGCCGCGAGCCGGAGCCACGCGAACGCCCAATGCGAAAGACAGAACGCGCTTGATTGCTCTGAGACAACCGGGTACTTCCCTTCCACTTTCGAAATCGCTGCGGAAACCCGTCTCACGCGGAGAAGGAAAAATCGCAAAGCACAGCTGCCTGCACCCCGCCCTTCTACTTCCAGAGGATCAATCCCGGTTCAATGCGGAATTGGCCACAGTTCGCAGGGTCTATGCAGGGAAAAGAAAAGTTTATCAGTTCTTCACAGTTCTTTCCCGGCTGCGCGCCCAGGGGCTGCCACTGCGCCAAATGCGCCAAACAGCTTCAGACAAGCGCAGTCTTCGCCTCCGTCCTTTCGACGGGCCAGAGTTCTTTTTTCAATCCTCATGCGTTCCTGATGTGTTCCTCATATTGTCTTTATGCTTTATTTGCATTACTGGTGGTAGCTCGATTCACTCGACCGACGGCACCTATCACCAACGCGCAATTGCCAGCTTCGGCGCTGGCGATCTAAGCCCCACGTGTGCGCATCGCCGCGCAGCAATGGAATACCTGGCGCCAATCCTGCAGTGGGCATGCACATTGTCTCTCTGCAGGTGGATTCATCTTGTGTCAATCACAAATTCTTCTGGAGGTAACTGATGTTTCTGAACACAAAGATCATCCTTCAATCGATTGCTGCAGCTTCGTTGGCAACCGCGCTCATGGCCGGTGGGCAAGCACCTGACGCCTCAGCAGCACCCTCATCCTCTTCGACGCAAGCACAAAGCTCCGCGCCCCAGACCGCCCCGGCGCCTGCAGAAGCGGCAGCTCCCAGCCTCAAGTTTCCGTGGAAAATCGGTCCCATGGCTGTAACGGCGTTTGTTGACGGCTATTACAGCTACAACTACAACCAGCCCACGATCGGCGCGAACAACCAGATAAACGACCTCTACAACTTCAACGACAAAACCGACATGGTCGAGTTGAGCGCGGCCAAGCTCACGCTGAACCACGATCCGGCTCCATTCGGCGCGCACTTCGACTTTCTCTATGGCCGCACCAACAACCTCGTGAATGCCGGCCTGCAGGCAGACTATATCGAGCAGGCGTTTCTGAGCCTCAAACCGAAAGCGGCAAAGGGCTTCGAGGCCGACTTCGGCAAATTCGTCACCTCGGCTGGAGCGGAAGTCATCGAGGCAAAAGATAACTGGAACTACTCGCGCTCGCTGCTCTTCGCGTGGGCGATTCCCTACACCCACTTCGGCCTTCGCACATCAATGCCGGTATCAAAAACCGAAACCGTCGGCGTGCAGGTAGTGGACGGCTGGAACGTGGTGACCAAAAACAACGGATGGGCAACGGTCGGGCTCACCAGCGCCTATGTGAAGACCAAGTACACCTGGGACTTGAATTTCTACACTGGCCCCGAGAACGCATTGGCGGGCCACGGCTATCGCAACCTCGTCGACACCACTTTGCTGCTCACCCCAAACAGCAAATTCAACGCCTACGTCAACTACGACTACGGCCAAAACCGGGATGCCGTAGTCGGCAGTGGAGAGTCCGCCAGCGGCGACCACAACATCAACGACTGGCAGGGCGTCGCTTTCGCTTTTCATCAGCAGTTCAAGGCTACGACGGCGATTGCCGGCCGCTATGAGTATTTCACTGACCCGAATGGATTTGAGACGGGCACCATTCAGCACCTGAATGAGTTCACGGGGACGTTTGAATACAAGGTGCCCAGGTTGCCGCAGACTCTGATCTCACGAGCGGAATACCGCCATGACCAATCCAACGTGCCCTTCTTCCATAAGAACAACACGAACATGGTCGACGGGCAATCGACGGTATCCGTTGCATTGATCCTGGTCCTCGGGCCGCACCAGTAAGGCAGAACTCTCCCGGCCAGACATTCGGTCGCTGCGGTTCTCATTTCCTTATTTCGTCCTCACGGGGCTTTATTCCGTCCTCATGAGGCCGTCGATAGACTTGCACCATCGCAGGAGAATTCGGGGCCGGCCGGATTCTGAGCACCCAACTGGCCTGCCCCATAACCGATCAATGCCGCCGCCTTACCCGACGCCCGGCACCTGATCCGCCCGCAACCACTTGATGTTGAAAATTCCCCCGGGGTCAGCCGCCGGGAGCCAAACGAACTTCAAATCTCAGGAGAATGCTCATGGCAGATCAGAAAGCACCTCAGATGCAGGCCACCCTGGGCCTTACCGGGTTGACCAGCAACGCAATGGCGCTCATCGCCCCCGGCGCCTTCCTCTGGCTCACGTTTTACATTCAGGCCACCACGGGTGTTGCCGGCCAGCCATCTACCGCGCCCGCGATGTGGATCGGCATCTTCGCCGCGCTGCTGCTGTGCCTGGCGACTGCGGTCGCCTACGCCGAAATCTCCAAGCTCTATCCCGGCACCGGCTCCAGCTACTACTACGCAGAACAGGCCATGCTCTCCAAGGACAAAGCCTTCAAGTATGCCCGCGTCGCCAAGTTCATCGTCGGCTGGGGCTCTCACCTCTACTACTGGGTCTATCCCGGCGTGATGGTTGCGGTCACCGGGATTTTCGTGGGCTACGTGGTGGGCTTTCTCTATCCCAACGTCATGAGCGGCTCGAACCCCGGCCCGGTTTTCATGGCACTCATCGCAGTCGTCTTTTCATTCTTTGTGGCCTGGATCGCCGCAAAGGGCGCCGGCGCATCGACGGCCGTCAATATCGCCATCAACGTCGTGCAGATTTCCGCGCTCGTGGTTTTCAGCGTGTTGGCTCTTGGCTATCGCGCCAGCCATCCAGCAGGCGCACCCGGCTTCCAGTACGACGGACAAACGCTCGCCACCTACAGCTACCAGTTCGCCACGAATCCGAAGGACAGCTCCATCCTGCGCGATGCGAGCGGCAATCCGCTGCCGCTGCTCGATTCCACCGGCAAGCCTGTGCCATTCCAGATTACCTACCCCACAACGGACTCGAGCGGCAACTTCCTCAGCCATCCCAACGCCGCTTCGGTGATTGGCATCCACAACTTCAGCTTCATGTTCATTCAGGCAACGGTCGCCATTCTCATTCTTGTGGGATTTGAATCGGTTACCTCGATGGGAGGCGAGGCCAAAAACCCGACGAAACATATTCCCATCGCCGTGATTGCATCGCTGCTCATTCAGGGGTTGTTCTGTTACCTCTTTGAGTATTTTTGTGCCAACTACTTCCTCAACTCCGGCTATACCATGCAAAGCGCAGCCAGCTCGGCCGCGCCCATCGGCGACATGATGATCATCGTCGGCGATCAACTGCTGGGCCATGGCAACGGCAGGTATTTCATGCTGGCTGAGGCCTTCACGGTGTTCCTCGCGCTCATCGGCACCACGCTGAGTTGCATGAACACGGGCGCCCGCGTCACCTATGCCATGGGCAAGGATGACGAGGCCCCAGAGCACTTCGGCATCCTCCATGCCCAATCGCTGTCGCCGCGCAAGGCCATTTGGACGCTGGCCGTGATCTCGGCTGTCATCGGCGTAGTGGCCGTCTCGCTGGCCTTCGGCGACGCCGGCGCGCCCACCGATGCCTCCATTGCCGCGCTGCCTCACGGCATCTTCTCCAGCTTCGGCTACACCACGCATGACAAGATGGCTGCGCTGCCCAACTCGCTGCTCGCCATCACGCTCACCTCCAACTTCGGCACCTTCATTCTCTACGCGCTGAGCTGCTTCCTGTGTATCGTGGCCTACACCGGTCGACCAGACTTCAGCTTGCTCAAGCATTGGCTGATTCCTGGATTCGGTTTGCTCGCCAACCTCACGTGCATGGCGTTCTACCTCGCCGGCCCGTTCTTCAATCTCGGCACCAAGATGGAGCCATTGACCGCGCTCGGCATCTCCGGAATCTGGGGCCTCTACGGAGCCGTCTACTTCCTCCGCTCGTCCAAGACGAAGGGCAAGACGGTCCTGCTGGCTTCAAAACATTTAGTTTCGTAGACTACATTTCAACCGAGTCAGAACCTTTGGGTGGATCCTTTCTCCGGTCACGCAATAAGAGGCTGCAGAAACGGATCCACCCAATTGGCGTTTTCGAGCAAGGGCCTGAATACTTCTAAGGAAGGGCGTCTCGGGAACGAAATTGGCCGAGATGCCCCACGCGGCGGCGCACATGTTGGACGTACAGTTCGGCGAGGCAAGCGACTTCGGCAAAGTCCGCACCAACAATGAGGACGCTATGGGCTTCTTTGTCCCCGCCTCGCGCCAGCAAGCTCGCTCCCACGGTTTTCTCTTCGCGGTTGCCGACGGAGTCGGGGGCCTAGATTTGGGCGAGGTCGCCTCGGCAACCGCCGTATCGGTGCTGACTGAGGAATTCGCCAAGGCGCAGGCCGGCGCCATGCTCATCAGCGTGGTTCCGCGGCTCATCCAGCGAGCCAACGCCGCGGTGCATGACCGCACGCTCGAGCCCGAATTCCGCGGCAAGAGTATGGCCACGACGCTCGTCGCCTGCGCCTTGCGTCACGACCAGGCCGTGGTCTCGCACGTCGGCGATTCCCGTTGCTACCTGATACGCAACGGCCAGGCCCGGCAAATTACCCAGGATCACACCCTGATCAACGAGCAGCGGAAGATGGGCCTGATCTCCGCCGGGGAAATTGCATCCTCCGACTCCCGCCATGTGCTCATTCGCTCCCTGGGCCCGGAGATGTTTGTCTCTCCCGACACTACCGCCCTCACTTTGCAGCCGGGCGACGTTCTCGTCCTGTGCACCGATGGGCTGCACGATGAAATGGGCGATGCCGAGATTGCCGCCATCGCCTCGCAAAAGAAGGACGCCGCCCAGATCGCCCGCGAGCTGGTCGCCCGGGCGGTCGAAATCGACGGCGGCGACAACACCACCGCACAAGTCATCCGCGTGCGCTCTGTGGAACAGGTCGGCATGTACCGCGGCCGCCCCTATCGCCTGCAGGTATGACCCGGATCTCAACCGAAATCTCTTGAAGCGGCCGTCGAAAACGAAATCAGTCTTTAGCGTGGTGCGGCAGAGATTCAACGTTCCGATGCGGTTCGAGTAAAAACTCATTTTTTCTCGGTTGACTCGATGAAAGAGCGCCGGTCCGGTCTCTGGTGACCTTCAGGAACTGCATTGCTCCGTCGAGAGGCGGCCGGGTGTACACTGGCTCCGATTGGGCCGCCAAAATGGGGATTCCCGCTGGAAGGGCACATACGGCTCTATTCCGTTCGATCCGTCATCAGCTTAGCTTTGAGTCGAGGTGAGCGGTTGTCCCAAATCATCTCTTCGCCGGAATCGCCTGTAGCAACACTCCGGCCTCTCTGTGTCGATCTCGACGGAACTCTCGTCAAATCCGATACCCTCATCGACTCCTTGTTGGTGCTCGCGCGAGAGCATCCGGCGCTTCTGTTCGCATTGCCCGGTCAGCTTTTGCGCGGCAAGGCATCGTTCAAAGCATTCGTTACCAGCCACGTCTCCCTCGATGTCGCGCATCTGCCCTACAACCGGAAGCTTCTGCTGTTCCTTCACGAGGAACGCGCGCGCGGCCGCGCCATCTACCTGGCCACCGGCGCGGATTTGCGCGTGGCCCAAAGTGTCGCCGCCCATCTTGGTCTGTTCGCCGGCGTTTTAGGCAGCGACGGTGCAGTCAATTTAACCGGAGCCAAAAAGCTGAATCGCTTGCGAAGCCAGTTAAACGACGGCGTCTACGACTATATCGGGAATGACGTTCCCGATTTGCCACTGCTGGTTCACGCCACTGAATCCATGGTGGCCGATCCGAGCCTCCGCTTGCGATTGAAGCTGCGCAGGCTTGGCATTCGCCCCGCACGAACCTTTGTTGAGCGCAGCCGTCCGCTCCTGTCCATTCTGAAGGCTTTGCGTCCGCATCAATGGGCAAAGAATCTTCTCGTCCTTCTGCCATTGCTGCTGGCGCACATCTTTACAATCCCCCGGCTCTTGACCGCGTTGCTGGCTTTTTGTTGCTTCAGCCTTACCGCTTCGTCAGCCTACGTTGTGAATGACCTGCTCGACATCGAAGCCGACCGCCGTAACCCTCAGAAGCGGCTGCGTCCCTTTGCGGCCGGCGATCTCTCTGCATTCACCGGCCTTGTGATCGTGGTGCTTCTTCTGCTTTTGGCGTTATCGGGCGCGCGCTTGCTGCCCGCTGCCTTCAGCGGATGGCTGCTTCTGTATCTGGCCACAACTCTCGCTTACTCGTGGTATTTGAAGCGGATTCCCGTCGTTGATGTATTGGTGCTTTCCGGCTTGTACACGCTGCGACTGCTCGCCGGCAGCGCGGCCACGCAATCGCACATCTCGCATTGGCTGGCTGGCTTTTCGGTCTTCCTGTTCTTCTCTCTTGCCATCGCAAAGCGATTCGCGGAGCTGCAGAACCTGCGAAGCGGTGGCTTGACTCCGAGAAACGCGCGCGGCTACCTGGTGGCCGATATTGAACAGTTGCGCAGCTTCGGCACCGCCAGCGCATTTGCCGCGATGGTCGTCTTCGCCATCTACATCAACAGCAGCGACGTGGTCGTGCTTTATCGCCGCCCGCAGTTGCTCTGGCTTGTCATGCCCCTTATGATTCTGTGGCTGTGCCGGGTATGGCTGCTGGCTTCGCGCGGGGAGTTGAATGAAGATTCACTGGTCTTCGCCTTGACCGACCGGATGAGCCTGCTCATCGGCACGGCCATTGCAGCCGTCACATTCCTGGCAATTTGAGATAGACAGGCTCAGCCCTTGTTCACAGTTGGTGATTTGAGGCAAGGCCGAGACCTGAGCTGCAATGAAGGTGACGGCGAATGATGCGTGTCTCAATTTGTTCTTGGATTTGTATCGTCTACCTTTCAGGCCGCGCAAAGCCGGTGCATTGGATGCCGCTCAGGCAGGCGATTCCGCGGGCTTCGGCTGGGCGGGCTCGATCCACTCCTGAAGATTGAACGCGATGATCAGCACAAACGTAATGAGGAGCAGGCTAAGATCTCGAAATTCTCCCGGTTCGCAGAAAAACAAGTATAGCGGGATGTTGATGACAGCCGCGATCTGTGCGTGGCGCTTCAGCCAAGGCGGAAGAAAACGCCAGCCTCGCCAGACGGTCCAAATCAGGAGAATTACACCGATTGGGCTGCTGATGGCGGGGAACATCAGGTCGTAGGTCCTGTCGATCCAAGTGCCGAGCCGAAAGGGATGCAGGAAAAAGACGAACTGATCCTTGAGATGCCATTCGACGCTGCCGCCCGGGTTATGCGCGAAGTGGATACGGATGGGAACGTAAACCGCGACACACACTGCAACCAGGACGGAAACTCCGAGCAAGGAAATCAGCCGGGAACGACGGCGGCGGAAGAGCGGATACAGCGTGAAGATGAATAGCAGGAATGATTCCTTATTCCAGGTTCCCAGCGCGGCAATGGGGATGATCCACCACCAATCGAGCTTGAGCGCCATCCACACTGCCACGGCCATGAAGAGCAGTTCTGGATAGTCGAAGAAGTACCCGCCCTTGACCCCGATTAACGGAAAGATGAGCAGGAACACGACCGTCGCAAAGAGTGCCGTGGGCGGCGGCAGGTTGACTGCCGTCAACAGCCAGTAAAGCGCAAACGCCGCGAGCAGGGCAGACAAATAGGTGGCGATGTAGACGATCACATATTGAACCGGGTGCACCTTGGTGCGAAGGTCGAGGCCGGCGCTGATGCGGAGCCCGGCGTCTTCCGGCATTCGGCGGGTGATTGCGTCGACCGGCAGCACGCGGGCGAGCCAGTTGGCGGTGTCGGGCAACAGTTGCCGGTAGATGTAGGGGCGACGAGCCGAGCCATCGATCATTCGATCGAACTCGACACCGGCATAGGAACCACGCGTTCCCATCTCGCGGAAATGCCACTTTTCATAGAAAGCGCTGAAGGAGGCCGCGGACGCCAAGATCAACAAGACGATCAAGCAAATGCGATCGTAGAGCAGAGCGCTTCGGGGCTTATTCATGCCAGGCTCCGAGTGTTTGAAAGGAGATATGATGGATTCTTCATGAGGCGGGCCGGCTCACGCGGGGCCGGCGAAGAAACTTCCGAATTGCGGATGGGATTCATCGGATGATTGCCAAGGTTATAGCAGATTCTTGAGCTGGAATCGCCATTCTGAAAAGAAATATACGGCAGTTATACGCCAGTTGGCGCAAATTGCAACACCAACGAGGAAGTTCCAAGGGAAAAGCCGGGCGATTCGCCGTCGTCCATGCGTTGGCCGCCAGCCGCCCTGTAAAGTAAAGAAAGCGTCGATGGAGCGGACCGCACGATGAGTTTCTACGATGTCCTGGAGGCAGGAACACAGCTCGATTCCTACCGCATCGACGCGCCCATTGCGCGGAGCGGCATGGCCACCATTTTCCGTGCCACCGATCTCCGCGACAACCGCACCGTCGCCCTCAAAATACCCCACCCCGACATGGAAGCCGATCCCATCCTTTTTGACCGCTTCCAGCGCGAGGCGGCAATCGGCGAACGCCTCCGCCATCCCAACGTCATGCAGGTCTTCGGCGATGAGCACCGTTCCCGCGTGTACATGGTCATGGAGTGGTGCGAGGGCCGTCTGTTGCGCCGCATCCTCGATGAAGGCAGAATCTCACCGGACCGCGCCATCCGCATCGCCATCCAGGTCCTCAAAGCGCTCGACTATATCCACGCCAACGGCGTCGTGCACCGCGATCTCAAGCCGGAAAACATCATGGTCGATGAGAACGACATCATCAAGCTCATCGACTTCGGCATCGCCAGCGATTCGGCCTCAAGACGCCTCACCTACGCCAACTTTACCGCCACGCTGGGTACGCCCGACTACATCGCCCCGGAACAGGTGAAAGGCAAGCGCGGCGACGGCCGCTCCGACATCTTCTCCGTGGGCGTCATCCTCTACGAGATGCTCACCGGAAAGCTGCCCTTCTCCGGCCCCTCACCGTTGGCCGCCATGAACGACCGCCTGTTGAACCACCCCGTACCGCCGCGTGTAGCCGACCCCTCGGTCTCCCCGCAATTGCAGGAGATCCTATACCGCGCCTTGGAGCGGGATCCCAGAAACCGGTACGCCACCGCCCAGGAATTCCTCCACGACCTCGAGCACCCCGGCGAGGTCGGAGTGGAAGACCGCCCCGAGCTGCGGAACTGGCAAAAGCGAAAGTCGCACTTGACGAGAAAAATCCTCTACTACGGCGCTTTGGCCATGATTCCCATCTTCGTCCTGCTTCTGATGGTCCTCCTCGCGCACCACCATTAATCCAGCTTTCCACAGCCGCAGTTTCCAAATCTTCACGAATTCCTTATGCTGGAGGCACTAGGATTCCTGTGAATCCTGGGCGCCTGTCCATCTTGTATCGTAAGTGTGCCCGGTATAGCGGTCCCGCAGTTTCTGTGTCCTGAAGCCACTGACGCCGAGTGGATTCTTCCTTAAGAAGAATCCACCCTGCACCGCGGCTGGAAACGGCTACAACAACTGCGGAACCGCTCTTGCAGCTCCAACCTCGTGTCCGCTTCGGTCTTACGCGGCAGAGCGATGAGCTTTAGCACAAATGCACTTATTCCGGCCATGGCTGCAATTGGGCTCGACCTCCACAACCAAACTCGTGCTTGTGTTTCACAACATCAAACGAAAGGAGAAGTAAGAATGCCGCGTACTCCCAACGACGTGAAAAAGCTTGCCAAAGACGCCGGCGCTAAAATCGTCGACCTGCGATTCATTGACCTGCCCGGCATGTGGCAGCATTTTTCCATTCCCGTAGAAGACCTTGAGGACGATCTGTTCAGCGACGGCATCGGCTTCGACGGATCGAGCATCCGCGGATTCCAGCAGATCCACGAGAGCGACATGCTGCTGGTCGCGGATGCGGAGACGGCGCAGGTGGACCCGGTTCTCTCGGTTCCTACGATCAACATCATCTGCAATGTTGTGGATCCCATCAGCCGCAAGCCTTACAGCCGCGATCCGCGCCATGTGGCGCAAAAGGCCGAAGCCTATCTGAAGAAGTCCGGGATTGCCGACATGAGTTATTGGGGTCCGGAGGCGGAGTTCTACATGTTTGACAGTGTCCGCTATGACCAGAACGCGCAGAGCGGCTACTACTACATCGATTCCAGAGAGGGCGTCTGGAATACGGGGCGCGACGAGAATCCAAACCTGGGATACAAGATCCGCCACAAGGAAGGCTACTTCCCGGTGCCGCCCTCCGACCAATTCCAGGATATTCGCTCCGAAATCCTGCTCACCCTCAAGGAAGTCGGCGTCAAGGTCGAGGTGCAGCATCACGAAGTGGGCACCGCAGGCCAGGCCGAGATCGACATGCACTTTGGGCCGCTCACCAAGATGGCGGATAACCTGCTTTGGTACAAGTACATTATCCGCATGATCTGCAAGAAGCACGGCATGACCGCAACCTTCATGCCCAAGCCGTTGTTCGGCGACAACGGTTCCGGCATGCACGTGCACCAGAGCCTGTGGAAGGGCGACAAGAACGTCTTCTTCGATGCCAAGGGCTATGCCCTGCTGAGCCAGACCGCGAAGTATTACATCGGCGGCCTGCTCAAGCACGCGCCGGCGCTGCTCGCCATTTGCGCTCCCACCACCAACTCGTATCGCCGCCTGGTGCCCGGTTACGAGGCGCCGGTTAATTTGTGCTACTCGCAGCGCAATCGCTCAGCAGCGGTCCGCATTCCGGTCTATTCCACCAGCCCCAAGGCCAAGCGCATCGAGTTCCGCTGTCCGGATGCTTCCACCAATCCTTACCTCTGCTTCCCGGCCCTGCTCATGGCCGGCCTCGACGGAATCAAGCACAAAATCGATCCCGGCCCGCCAATGGACAAGGACCTGTACGAGTTGGAGCCGGAAGAGGCAGCCAAGGTCAAGAGCACGCCCGGTTCGCTGGGCGAGGTTCTCGACGCGCTGGAGAAGGATCACGCCTTCCTGCTCGAAGGCGGCGTCTTCACCAAGGACCTGATCGAAACTTGGATCACCTACAAGCGCACGCGCGAGCTGGCGCCCGTCAACCTGCGCCCCGTGCCTTACGAGTTCTTCCTCTACTACGATCTGTGAGGCAAGCTCAGACCCCTGCGTTGTTTCAAACGGCCAGCATCGCGAGATGTTGGCCGTTTTCTTTTGCCCCGGTAGTAGTATTCTGGAGCCTCTGAGGAAACTTCTCCAATGAACTGCCTGAACTGCGGTACCGAGATGACCACCAACCAGGTCGTCACCAAAAAAGACAGCATCTCCTATGACATGTGCGATAAATGCGGCAGTCTCTGGCTGGACGCTGGTGACCTCGACAAGTTGGCCTTTAAAACTACAGGGAGCATTGAATATTGCGAAGAGATCGGGACCGACGAACCCGAGAAGCAGCCAAAGAAGTGTCCCCGCTGCGACGACTTCAATCTGAGCAAGGTGAAGTTCCTGGAGTCCGACGACATTCCTCTACACCTCTGCAGAAACTGCGGCGGCTTTTGGCTCGACGGCGGCGAGCTGAATCTGATCGATAAGGAACTCGCCGAAGACGGGCCGATCCAGGGCCACGGTTTCTCCGATTTCGTCAACAACGTCCACGTTCCGTACTGGTACAAGCGAATCAAAAAGCCAAGCTCTGAGACGGACTTCACCGTGGACGTGCCACCGATCAAGGACGCGGTCCAAAAGGAGAAGACCGCCGATATCTGTCCTGTATGCGGGCAAAATCTGAATGTGTATTCCATCTTCTCCATGGATTTTGAAGGCTGCCCGAAATGCAAGGGGATCTGGCTGGTCAAGGACGAGCTGCGAAAGCTGAAGAACAAGGTAAGCGGCGGCTCCATGCGCTGGCTGAACGACGAGGTCGACGACATGGAGAAGACGAGCGCGCGTGTGACCAACCGCTCCTGCGTGAAGTGCAGGACGGCCAAAATGGTCTCTGTCCTCTTCGGCAAGTCCTCCGTCATTGTCGATTGGTGCCCGCAATGTCACGGAGTGTGGCTCGATAAGGGAGAATTCGAGGCAATCACTGCCTATTTGAGGACGGAACTGGGCGCCATGCACCCCAAGGATATCGAGAAACTCGTAGCCGAAGACATCGAACGCGTCTGGAGCGGAGGGCCGGAGACTCGCCTCCAGGAGCTCTTGGACGCCAGTGCCGCCGTCTCTGCCCTCATCAACGCCACCATCTTCGATCATCCGGCAATGTTCAAGCTCTGCATGAACGCGAATGCAGTTTCGCGATCATTGTAGAGTTCCGAATCGAAGCCGGGTGGCCCAGGTGCGCTACTTGTCGATTGAAGTAAATAGCGGTGCCCCAGGTCCCGATTTTGCGACCTGGGATTGCACAAACTGTGCCCGGCTGGCTTATTTCAAGCTGGCCGATTTGATTCCCGCTTCAATCTCCTCGGTCAACGTCTCGGCTGCGTCGATGCAATCTTTGCGGCTCACGTCGCGGTGCGTCACCAGCCGAATTGCATCCGGCCCAAACGCGCCCGCCAGCACGCCGCGCGCCTTCAGCCGCGCCGCCAAATCCCCCGCGCCCTTCCCCGCTGTCAGCCGGAAGACCACGATATTTGTCTGCACCGTCGCGAGATCGATGGTCACGCCCTCGGTATGCGCCAGAGCCTCCGCCAGCAGCCGCGCGTTGGCGTGATCGTCCGCGAGCCGCTTCGGCCCGTCTTCCAGCGCGATCAGCCCTGCCGCGGCCAGCACGCCCGCCTGCCTCATGCCGCCGCCCAGCGCCTTGCGAAACACCCGCGCCCTCGCTATCCGCTCGGCTGAACCCACCAGCATCGATCCCACCGGCGCGCCCAGGCCCTTCGACAGGCAGAACATTACCGTATCGAACCCGCGCGTCAGCGTCTTCACGTCCACGCCCAGCGCCACAGCGGCGTTGAAGATGCGCGCCCCATCGAGATGCAGCGGTAATTTGTGGGCCTTTGCGCCGCTCCAAATCTCCTCCAAAACTTCGACGCGCGTGCATACGCCGCCGGCCAGGTTCGCGGTGTTCTCAATCTCGATCAGTCCCGTCGCCGCGCGAAAGCCGCCATACGGGCTGATCGCGGGCTCAATGTGCTTCCACGTCAGAATGCCGCCCTCGGCCGGCACTGCGCGGATCAGGCAGCCGGAGAAGACCGCCGTCGTCGCCATCTCGTAGTCCAGAATGTGCGCCCGCGACTCGGCAATCACCTCCTGACCGGGCTGCGTCAGCGTGCGAATCGCAACCTGGTTGCCCATCGTGCCCGTGGGCACAAACAGCGCCGCCTCGCGCCCAAACGTCTCCGCCGCGCGTCGCTCCAGCAAGTTGACCGTGGGGTCCTCGCCGTAAACGTCGTCGCCGACTTCGGCCGCCGCCATCGCCGCGCGCATCTCCAGCGTCGGCTTAGTCACCGTGTCCGAACGTAGATCAATAATTCCCGGCAATGTCTTCCGCCCTTCCGTTCTTGTTGCTCTTAAGCCTCAACTGGCTGAGTCGTCACGCCACAACGCCGGCCTGAGCTTCCAGTGAATAAGCCAGATAACGCCTAAAGAGCAACTCACAATGCCGATCAAATAAACAAGTGAAAAGAGAATCGAGCTCCCCAGCCAGAGATCAACCAGGATCGCCCGATCTTGGATCATCAGCGTGCATATGGTGAACAAAAACAAGAGCGTCGCCAACGATAGCGCAAGCCGCATTCGCAACCCCCGGCTTTGACGATTCCATGGGAGCCTCGAATTGCCAATTCCGAAGCAGAGAACGAGAATCGGAGCAAAAAACGATCCCCCTATGTCATCGACCAGTTTGTTGATTCCCGCAACGTCCGCATTGACCATTCGATCTCCGCCTGACTGTTCCCTGTTCCCTAATCCCTGTTCCCTGCTTTCTCGTTCCCTTGTTCCCTTGTTCCCTGCCTCTACGGTATTTGCGCCATCGGCAGCTCCATCACCGGCGTGCGCTTTCCGTCCTTCTCCGCGTACGCCCACAGCCCGTGGAAGTTGGCGCGGATGCTTGGCTGCGCCTTCAAAAAAGCGCTCATCACAGCCGTAGCTTCCGTCCGCAAGGCTGCCGGATCGGTGATGCCGGTCGATTGATACACCACGGCCAAGTCGGGTTCATGCAGCGAGGGATCGAGAACCACCATTTCGATCTTCCACGTGCGATCGCCGTCCGGAAGCGACAAGGGGAATGCGCTCTGCGGCGGCGGCGCGATCAGCGACTGCTCCTGGCGCAGCTTTTCAAGGTTGGGCGAAGTGAGAAACTCAACCGGAAGCAAAAGAAAACGCGCCGCGTCATAGCTAAACCACGCGCTCCACGGATCGACCTTTGCCAGCCCCCGCCCGCGCACCCAGTACCACACGCCGTCATGCCCATCGAAGGTGCCCGGCCTTATGGTCAGCCCGGCCAGCTTCCACTCGGCTGCGGCGGCATCCCAGGCCAGAACCAGCCCCATCTGCCCAGCCAGCGGCGCGCCCACAGCGTCGGCCAGGATCACTGCGTAACGGCCAGGGGGCAGCGCGCTCATTGTGATCGTCACCGTGAGCGACCCCGACGAGTTCGAGCAGAAGAATTGCGTGTCGGCCGGTGCGGTCTGATTGCTCGCGTCCAGCAGATACACATTTCGCAACTGGAACTGTCCGCCCTTGACCAGCGGCACAGCCTGCTGCACTGTGGCGCGGATGCCGCCCCACTCCGACGCCTCCTCGGGCAACAGATCGGCCTGCAGAGTCGCAAAATCCTGTCCCATGACGGCGCTCGCCAGCCGGCCCTCGAAGGTGGCCAGCGCATCGCGGTCCAGCGACCCCATTTCAGCCTGCGTGGTGCAGGTTGCTGCGCGGCCTGCCCATGGCGCCAGCAGCAAGGCCGCTGTAACTGTCCACAATCTCCATCCCATGCGCATTCCCAGCAACATCCTCTCCGCCGCAATGTCCTCTTTCGAGCGTCTATCGACCACTGCTAGTCTAGTACAGTGGAGTAGCAGTCGAGCGCCGCAGCCCTAGAGCGGTTCCACAATTCACGTGTTCTCTACGGCGTCTTGCAGGGTGGCTTTTTCTTGATGAAAAAGCCACTCGGCGGTTGCGGACCCGGGTATAGCAATTGTGGAACCGCTGTACGCGAAAGCGCCGCGGCGCCACGCGCTGTCGAACGGCGGCACGCTGCTGCTGAATAGACTCGAAGGAGGCGATTCCGATGCGTTCACCGCCATCGTCGCAAGCGGAATCTCCGCGCCATCTTCACTCGCTCCGGCAAACTGGCCTCAAGGTGCGCAGGCCGGACGCGTCCCTGGCCGCGGGCGCGGCCCTATTCATGGCTTCCTTGCTATTGTTGTCCGGCGGACTCCTCGCCGCTCAAACCACTCCAGCGTCCGCTCCGGCTGCAAACCAGCCCACGCACAAAACCGTTCATCCGCGCAGGAAGCCCGCCCCTGCGAAGCCCGCGTCCCAAGTGGCCCCTCCGTCCTTGCCGGCCACGCTAGCCCTGCCCAAACCTCCGGATTGGCCGGCAAACGATCTTCCCGCCGAGGCCACCGTGGTTTGGGACAGCCATGGCCTGCTGATCGTCGCTTCCAACTCCAGCCTGGCACAGATCTTGAAGGAAACTGCGACGGACACCGGCGCCAAAGTGGAGGGAATGGAAACCGATCAGCGGGTGTTTGGCACATACGGCCCGGGTACAGTCCGCGATGTGCTCTCTCAGCTTCTCGATGGCTCCGGCTACAACGTCGTGATGGTCGGCGACCGGGGTCAGGGCACGCCGCGCCGGATCGTGCTCAGCATCCGGCCCGGAGGCGGCATCCAGCGCACCATCAATAACAACCCAAGCGCGCCAAGCGAAGAGGAAAACGAGGCCGACCAGCAGGCGCAGGAACCGCAGCCGGAGCAGCCGCCGGCCCCCACCCCGAACGGCTTCGCCCCCGCCGTTCCGGTGCGCCCCCAGCAGCAAATCATCCAGGAAATCCAGCAGCGCCAGCGGCAGCAAGAGCAACAGCAAAACGGCCAGCAGAACCCGCCGAACTGAGCTGGAGCCGCCTCATCGGGACGTTCTTTACCTGGGAAGTTGATCGCTGAAAGCTGAGGGCTGATAGCTGTCCTTACGAGATTCGCGCGACCTCGGCTTCCGCCTTCACTGCTGCCGGCCGCTGCCGCGGACGCAGAAACGCAAAGCCCACGCGCAGGATCGCATAAGCGGCCAGAATGCCGAACGCCATTGCGCCTACCGAAGCGCAAATCAACATCGCCAAATTCAACAAATCCGCCATTCCACCCGCCTGTGGGCCGATTGCGATTGCGGCCCGCAACCGGCGCGTCCCGCCGCCCGGAAATTCTCCTGGCAGCTCGGCAACCGTCTCTGCGATTGTCGCAGAAGTTTCGCCGCGTTGACCCTCATTTCTGTTGGCAAATAGAATACCCCTAGAGTGTTGTTTTCAGTTCAACAGTCGGCATCACTCGAAACACGAAAGTACCCGCCGTCTTCGAAGAACCCATCCATGCCCATCACTCACATCTCGGTGCGGGGGGCGCGCCAGCACAATTTGCGCGACATCAGCGTGCGCATTCCCCGCAATGCCCTCACGGTGGTCACCGGTCTCTCCGGTTCGGGCAAGAGTTCGCTCGCCTTTGACACCATCTATGCTGAGGGCCAGCGCCGCTATGTCGAAACGCTTTCCGCCTATGCGCGCCAGTTTCTTGACCAGATCGAACGCCCCGATGTCGACTCCATCGAGGGCCTCAGTCCGGCCATCTCGATCGAACAGAAGACGACCAGCCGCAGCCCTCGCTCCACAGTGGGCACCATCACCGAGATCTACGACTACCTGCGCCTGCTCTACGCTTCAGTAGGCACGCCCCACTGCCCCAACTGCGGCCGGCCCATTGCCCGCCAGACCGCCGACCAGATCGTGCAACGCATCCTCGAACTGGGCCGCGGAGAGCGCGCAACTGTGATGGCGCCCATCGTTCGAGGCCGCAAGGGAGAGTTTAAGGATTTGCTGGATCAGATTGATCAGCAAGGCTTTCGCGCTCGCGTCGACGGGGAGATGCGTGACCTTTCCGAACCGCTTTCTCTCGACCGCCGCAAGAACCACACCATCGAAGCCGTCGTCGACCGCATTTTGCTCAGGCCCGATGGTACGGGTGCGGGTGCCCCCGGTCCCTCGCATTCGGGGACCGGGGAGGGGAGCAGGCCGGCCACCACATTTTCGGGCAAGCCCTCCGTGGAAAAACGTCTCGAGCAGGCCGTCGCCAAGGCGCTCCAACTCGCCAACGGCCTCGTTCTCGTCGGCTTCAACGCCGGCAACGAGCAGTTGTTCTCCGCCTCCATGGCCTGCCCTGACTGCGGCCTCGATGTGCCCAAGCTGGAGCCGCGCAGCTTCTCCTTCAACTCCACCTTCGGCGCCTGTCCCAATTGCCACGGCCTCGGTTCGCTTTACGATTTCGACCCCGCCAAGGTGATCACCGACTGGTCCAAACCGCTGCTCGATGGCGGCCTCGGCCCCGGCTCTTCCTCGCAGTACCTCATCAAGCTCATCCAACTCGCCGCTGATCGCTACAAGATCGACCTCAAAATTCCTTTCGAGGATCTGCCGCCGAAACAGCAGCACATCCTCGTCTATGGCCCTCCAAAAGGCGAAGCGCCACGCACAGGCTTTCACGGGATCCTCAGCTACCTGCGCGATAACGTCGAGGACGCGCGCAGCGACAGCTATCGCGAGTACATGATGAGCTTCATGTCGGCCGCGCCCTGCCCGGTTTGCCGCGGCAGGCGCCTGCGCCCTGAGTCGCTGGCTGTCAAAGTCGGCGGCCTCTCCATCGCCGACTTCACTGCCCTCCCGCTCAACCGCGCTCTTTCGGCGGCCATCAATCTGCAATTCACTGAGCGCGAGTCGCTGGTGGCCGAGCGCATCCGCCGCGAGATCGCAGAGCGTCTCGAATTCCTCTGCGCCGTCGGTTTGAACTACCTCTCGCTCGATCGCAACGCCACCACGCTCTCCGGCGGCGAGGGCCAGCGCATTCGCCTGGCCACGCAGATCGGCTCCCGCCTTCGCGGCGTTCTCTACGTGCTCGACGAACCCTCCATTGGCCTCCACCAGCGCGATAACAATCGCCTGATCCAAGCCCTGGAAAGACTGCGCGACCTCGGCAACACGGTCCTGGTGGTCGAACACGATGAAGAAACCATTCGCCATGCCGACTTCGTACTCGACCTCGGACCCGGCGCAGGCCGCCTCGGCGGCAACGTCGTCGCCGAGGGCACGCCGGCTGAAATCATGGCCTCGCCCGCATCGCTCACCGGCCGCTACCTGAGCGGCGCCGAAACCATGCTGCAGCGCGCCAAGCCGCGTCCCCTCACCGGCAATTGGCTCGCCGTTACCGGCGCGCGCGAGCACAACCTGCAGGACCTGAATCTCCGCATCCCGCTTGGCGTCATGACCGTCGTCACCGGCGTGAGCGGCAGCGGCAAAAGCACCCTCGTCAACGACATCCTCTACCGCTCGCTGGCCAAGACTATCTACGGCTCGCGCGAGGAACCCGGCGCGCACGACACCCTCACCGGCACCGAGCAGATTGACAAAGTCGTCCGCATCGACCAGTCTCCCATCGGCCGCACGCCCCGCTCCAATCCAGCCACCTACACGCAGGTCTTTTCGCCCATCCGCGATCTCTTTTCCATGCTGCCTGAGGCGCGCGAGCGCGGCTACAAGCCCGGCCGCTTCAGCTTCAACGTCCCCGGCGGCCGCTGCGAGGCCTGCCAGGGCGACGGCCAGCGCCGCATCGAAATGAACTTCATGCCCGACGTCTATGTCCAGTGCGAGGTCTGCAACGGGCGCCGCTACAGCCAGGAAACCCTGGCCGTCAAATTCCACAGCCATTCCATCGCCGACATTCTCGAACTCACCATCGAAGATGCTCTGCCTCTGCTCGCCGATGTACCTCAGGTGCGCCAGAAGCTGCAAACCCTCGTCGATGTCGGCCTCGGCTACGTGCACCTCGGCCAAAGCGCCACCACACTCTCCGGCGGCGAGGCGCAGCGCATGAAGCTTGCCCGCGAGCTCTCCAAGCGGCAGACGGGCAAGACCCTCTACCTCCTCGACGAGCCCACCACCGGCCTTCATTTCGATGACGTGCGCAAGCTTCTCGAAGTCCTGCACCGGCTCGTGGATCTGGGCAACTCGGTGATCATCATCGAGCACAATCTCGACGTCATCCGCAACGCCGACTGGGTCATCGATCTCGGCCCCGAGGGCGGCGAAGACGGCGGTCGTGTCGTCGGCGAAGGCCGTCCGGCCAGGATCGCCGCTACTCCCGGCTCCTACACCGGCCAGTTCCTCAAGCGCTACTACAAATTCACTGATGGCCGCCTCGCCCTTGCCGATTCTGAAGAAGAGCTCTTCCCCGCTCCGGCAACCAACGGCGCCGGCGTAAACCACTCCGCGTCGGATTCGGCCGATCCGAATCCTCAGCCCGCGCCAGGTTCCAATGGCAAGCGCGGACGCCAAAGGACTCCAGCCGCAACAACGACACGCCGCAAAAAGAAAACGGAAGGTTCATGACCAACCTCCCCGAAGACGAACTGCACGATCCTGAGGTTTGGCCAGGGGATGACTCAGCTAGCCTCGGTGCACCCGAGGCATCTCCTTCCGCGGTGCAACAGCCCGTCGAGTTTTCATCCATCGAGGCCGCACCGGCCGAATTCACGCCCGCTGCGCCGCCTCCGGCCGCGCCTGGCGAAACTCAGCCGGGCATCGTGCAGTACGCGCCTCCGGGCACTGAGCCGCCGCTGTTCCAGTCCTGGACCCAGCCCGAGGTCCGCCGACCCACGCGCATCCCGCACTTCGGCCATCTGTGCCTTTTACTATTGCTGGCGTGTATCGGCTTCGCTTGCGCGGTGGCGTGCCTCTTTCTTGCCATGCAGCTTCATCTCTTTGGCTTGGGGCCCACAGCCGCTTCGGTCACCGACGTCCGTCTCATCCTTGCCACAGAGGGAGTCCTGTATCTCGCCACCTTTGGCATCAGCCTCTTCGTCTTTCCGCTTATTTGGAATGAGGGGTTCTTCGCCGGAATTCAATGGCGCGGCGCGGTGGCGCTGCACAGGTTCTGGCCCCTGGCTGCGGCCGCCGGGGGTTGTATCGCGCTGGCGCTTCTCGACGAAATCCTGTTGCCCGGCCCGCCCAACGCGCCCATTGAACAGATGATGCGTGCTCCGGGGGCCGCATGGCTGATGTTTGGCTTCGGCGTCACCATTGCGCCCTTCTTTGAGGAAATGTTCTTTCGCGGCTTTCTTCTGCCCGCGCTGTGCACGGCCTGGGATTGGGCGATCGAACGAAGCACCGGCAAGCCGGCGCCACCACTCGACGCAAACGGCCATCCTCAGTGGTCTCTCTTCGCCATGATCGTCGCGTCCGTCCTCTCCAGCCTCCCTTTTGCCCTGCTTCACGTCGAGCAGCAGGGCCATTCGCTGGGGCCGTTTCTCCTTCTCATCGCAATCAGCCTTGTGCTCTGCACGGTGCGACTCAAAACCAGGTCGCTGGCCTCCAGCACACTGGTCCACGCCTGCTACAACTTCTTCATCTTTTCGCTGGCGATGGTCGGAACCGGCGGCTTCCGCCACTTCGACAAAATGTAAGAAATGCAGGGAACAGGGA
>Ga0182027_10001152_pt1 | contig 44317 bp, 32 predicted proteins | sample 712E1DmetaG_FD_121300 | JGI IMG/M metagenome (GOLD analysis project Ga0182027, IMG submission 121300) | Permafrost microbial communities from Stordalen Mire, Sweden - 712E1D metaG (Illumina Assembly) | ecosystem: Environmental > Terrestrial > Soil > Wetlands > Permafrost | place: Sweden...
CTCCATCACCCGCCAGCGCGATCTGGACGCCGCCATCTCCAGCATCACCAAAGCCTACGGCGACGGCAGCATCATGCGCCTGGGCGATGCCCGGGCCAAAGTCGGGATTGGCTTCATTCCCACCGGCGCGCTCTCGGTGGACCTGGCGCTGGGCGTGGGCGGGGTGCCGCGCGGGCGCGTGGTCGAGATTTTCGGCCCGGAATCCTCCGGCAAAACGACCCTCATGCTCCATGTCATCGCCAATGCCCAGAAGGCGGGGGGATTGGCGGCGTTCATTGACGCCGAGCACGCGCTGGACCCGGGCTACGCCAAAAAACTGGGCGTCAACCTGGACGAACTCCTGGTTTCCCAGCCCGACAGCGGGGAGGAAGCCCTGAGTATATGCGAAACCCTGGCGCGCTCCAACGCGCTGGATGTCATTGTGATTGACTCCGTCGCCGCCCTGGTGCCCAAAGCCGAGCTGGAAGGGGAAATGGGCATGGCGACGATGGGCATGCAGGCGAGGCTGATGAGCCAGGCCCTGCGCAAGCTCACCGCCGTCCTGGCCAAATCCAAGACCACCTGCATTTTCACCAACCAGTTGCGCGAAAAAGTCGGGATCATGTTCGGCAATCCCGAAACCACGCCCGGCGGCAAGGCCCTCAAGTTTTACGCCAGCATTCGGATTGACATCCGCCGCCGCGACACCCTCAAGGACGCGGCCGGAAACGCCATCGGCAACGCCGTCAAGGTGAAGATTGTCAAGAACAAGGTGGCGCCGCCGTTTGCCGAGGCCGAGTTTGAGATCCTCTACGATCACGGCATCAACAAGGAGGGGAGCATCCTTGAAGTCGGGCTGACGCACGGAGTGGTGGAGAAAAAGGGCGCGTGGTTGCAGTTCAACGGCGAACTGATCGGCCAGGGCAAGGAAGCGGCCCGCCAGGCCCTGGTGGACAAGCCCGAACTGGCCCAAAAGATCGTGGAGGCCATCATGGCCAAGCGCGCCGCCCCGCCCCCCGCTGCCGCCTGAACCTCGAGGACCGCGCCGCCCGGGCGTGTTGGCTCAATCCTCCGGCCGCTCGCCGCCCGGGGCCATTTTGACCAGCTTGGGATCGAACTGGCCCAGCACCGTCACCAGGTCTTGCTGAGCGGCCATCACTTGGCGAATGTTCTTGTAGGCCATGGGAACTTCGTCCAGACCGGCGGAAATAAGGGTGACCTCCGCCTGTTTGAGAAAACGGTTCACGTCTTTCCAGTTGAATCTTTCCCTGGCCGCCTTGCGGCTCATGGCCCGGCCAGCCCCGTGCGCCGCCGAATTGAGCGACTCCGCGTTGCCCTTGCCGCTGACGACAAATCCCGGCGACGCCATCGAACCTGGAATGATGCCCAACACCCCTTCGCCCGCGGGGGTCGCGCCTTTGCGATGCACAATGACCTCGCGTTCCACCCCGCCGATCCGATGCCGCTCTTTCCAGGCAAAGTTGTGGTGGTTTTCCACGTCCAGCAGCACCCGCGCGCCGAGATTCGCCGCGATGTGCCGGTGGATCAGCGCGTGGTTGGCCGCCGCGTACCGGCCCATCAATTCCATCGCCGCCCAGTATTCCCGGCCTTCGTGCGAATCCAGCGACAGCCAGGCCAGCCGTTTGAGTTCGCCGGGCAAACCCTTGAATTGCGCGAAGGCCAACTTCGAGTAGTAATCGCACACCGCCGCCCCTGTGCCGCGACTGCCGCTGTGCGAGAGCAACGCCACGTAGGTTCCCGGTTCCAGTTCCCCAATCCTGCCGTGCGCCGTGAACAAACCGAATTCGACAAAATGATTGCCGCTCCCGCTCGTGCCCAATTGCGACCACGCGCGGTCCTTGTTCTGTTTGGTGACAGGGCTGACCGACCAATCCGCGTCCAGGACCTCATGTTCGCGCCGCTCCTGGAACGACGCGCCCACGCCAAATCGCGTTTCCGCCTCGATGGCCCGGGTGAGCCGGTCCTGCTTTCGCTCCAGGTCGCGCGCCGGAAGGTCGAGCACCGTCATCTTCATCCGGCAGGCAATGTCCACGCCCACGGCGTACGGAATCACCGCATTCTCCGTCGCCAGCACCCCGCCGATGGGCAGGCCGTAACCCACGTGCGCGTCCGGCATCAGGGCGCCCGCGACGGACACCGGCAACAGACACGCCTTCTCCATCTGCATCACCGCCTCGGCCTCCAGGCCCTCGCCCCATTGCCGATACTTGACAGGCTCGGCGCGCGGCGGCGGCGGCGCCTTGAGCAGCGCCCGGGCGAACTCGCCGCGCAAGGAATCATCCACGAACCCGGAAGGATTGGCGACAATGGCCGATACCTCCTCGCGCAAGCGCGACTTGTCGCCGCCGCCGAGGATGAATTTGGAGACAAAATCCGTCGCGCGCCGGGTGGCTTCGCCCAGCGGCACGCCGAGATGGAGAAAATCTTTGGTGTTCATGGAAAATGGCGTTTCAATCCAGTCGTTTGTTCTTGAATGAGGTATTATGAATTCAGCGCGCTCTCCCGCCAGCGTTCAGCCTCGGCGAAAACTTCGATTGGCAGGCTCGCTCGCATCACAACAGCATGACTTCGGCCTTCTTTTTTTCCATGTCCTCAAAAAAGAGCTTCTCGCCGGTGTCGAGCCTGGCCTCAACCACCTGGTAGAGCCGGAGGCACTTCCGAAGCAGAGCAGTCTTGGTGAGTTGTTTTTTCTCACAAAGAGCCTCGATGGCGTCCATCTCGGCCGGACTGAGGTTTAACGTCATGGTTCGCTTGGTCATCATGTAACGAAAATAATGATTTGACATCGGGCAGAATGCAAGCATAATTTAGCTAAATTATAGCTATAAAATCCATGAGAAGCATCGTTTTCGTCGTGGCAAGGCATTTTTCGGCAGCCAGGGCCGTCCATTACTTGGACATTATTGAAAGACGACCACTTTATATGGTGGTTTTTCACTTTACATTATTTGCGGGATTTGCTTTTCTTAAGCCCAGCCATGTATCTTAAGAATTTAACGGTCTTGGGTTTTAAGTCGTTTGCGGACAAAACGTCCCTCAATTTTCAGCCGGGGGTCACGGCCATCGTCGGCCCCAACGGTTGTGGTAAGTCCAATGTCTCGGACGCTATCCGTTGGGTACTGGGGGAGCAGTCGGCCAAGGCGTTGCGCGGCGGGGAAATGGCGGATGTGATTTTTAACGGCACCGACTCCCGCAAATCGCTCGGCATGGCGGAGGTGTCGCTGACCATCGGCGGCGTGGATGACGACCACCTCATGGCGGCGGGAGTGGAGATCGCTTACAACGAGGTGACGCTGACGCGGCGGGTTTTTCGGGACGGCACGAGCGAGTATTTTCTGAACAAAACGCCGTGCCGGCTCAAGGACATCCAGCAGTTGTTCATGGGCACGGGGGTGGGACGATCCAGTTACAGCATCATGGCGCAGGGAAATATCACGCAGATCTTGTCGTCCAAGCCGGAGGATCGGCGGATGATTTTTGAGGAGGCGGCGGGGATCACCAAATTCAAGACGCAAAAAAAGGAGGCGTTGCGCAAGCTGGAAGCCACCGAACAGAATCTGCTGCGTGTGGCGGACTTGATCCGCGAGGTCAAACGGCAGATCGGGTCGCTGCAACGGCAGGCGGGCAAGGCGCGGCGTTACAAGCAGCTCATGCTGGAATTGCAGCATCTGGACACGCAACTGGCGCGGCATCAGTTCGATCTTTTTCAGGTGGAAATCCAGGTGCGCCAGGCCCAGCTCGACCAATCGCGGGCGGAAGCGGAGATGATTTCGGAGAACGTGACGCGCCGGGAAACGGAAATCGGGCAGAGGCGCGAGGAGCTTTCGGAGCGGGAACAGGAGATCAGCCACGCCCAGCAGCAGGGGCTGGAACTCAAGGCGGAAACGGAGCGGCACCAGAACCGCATCCAGTTCAACGAGGACCGGATGCGCGACTGGCAGGCGCAAAACGCGCGGGCCACCAGCGACATCGCCCAGGCGGAGGAACGCAAGCTGGTGGCGGAACAGGAGCTGGCCCAGGTGAGCCAGCGGCTGGCGGCTTCGGCGGCGGCGGTGCGGGCGCAGCAGCGCGCGTTGCAGACGAAAGGGGAGGCGTTGCAGGCGGTGGAAAACCAGTTGCGCGGCGCGCAGGAGTCGCTGCGCGAGGCGCAGGCGGAGGCTTTTTCCGCGGCGCAGCAATTGAGCCGGGCGCGCAACGAGATCGTCTCGCTCGACCTGCAAAAGGAGGGAAATGCCGTCCGCCTGGAAAAACTTTCGGCGGAAAAGGTGCAGTTGGAAGAGGAGCGCAGCGGCCTGGCGGCGCGGCTGCAACAATTCTCCGCGAGCGTGGAAGCGGAGATTTTGAACGCGCAGGCGCATCGCGGCACGCTGGAGGAACAGCAGCAGCGTCTGGGCGAGATCCAGGAGGAGCTGAACCGGGCGACGGGGGACCTGGACGAACTGCTGCGCCAGCAGGCGGAAACCCGTTCGCGGCTCCAGGTGCTGGAGCAATTGGACGCGGAGCGGGAAGGATTCGGGGCCGGGGCGCTTTCGGCCTTGAAAAACGCGGAGCACGTGCTCGGCCTGCTGGCGGACAGGATTCGCGTGCCGGCGGAGCACGTCGTGGCCGTGGAGGCGGCGCTGGGACACAATTTGCAATTAGTGTTGACAGAACGCGAAGAATCGGCCCGGCGGATTCTCGATGGTTTGCGGACCAACAAATCCGGGCGGGCGAGCGTGGCCGCCCTGGATCTTCGAAGCCCGCCGGGCGTTCTTCCGTCACCGGTTCCCGCCGGCATGGCTTTCGCCCTCAGTGTGGTGGAAGCCGATCCGTCCACCCAGCCGCTGCTGCGGGATCTGCTGGGGCGGACGGTGATCGCCCCCGACCTGGCCGGGGCGGGCGCGGCGTGGCGCGAGAGCAACGGGGCGTTCAACTTTGTCACGCCGGCGGGGGAACTGCTGGACCGGCATGGAATTTTCACCGGCGGCCATGCCAACGGGAACGGTTCCGGCAAGGCCCCGGATTCGATTCTGGGGCGGAAAAACCAAATTGCCGAATTGCGCGGTTCAGCCGCGGCCTTGCAGGAGCGCGTCCATGAAGCCAGCCGCCGCAAAGGCGCGCTGCACGGGGAGCAGACGCAATTGCAGGCGGGCTGGCAGCAGGCCCAGACGGAATTGCGCACGCAGGAAGTCGCCATCGCCACGCGCAAGGGCGAATACAGCGCGCTGCAAAATTCCTCGCGCGTGCTGGAGCAAAAAATTGAGACGGTCGTCTATGAAATCAGCAGCCTGGCCGCGCAGGAGGAGGAAGGGCGGCGCCAACGGCAGGATCTCGCCGCCCAGGCTGGCGCCCTCGAACAAAGCGAGCAGACGGCCCAGGCGCGCCTGACGGAATCGTCCTCCGCCCTGGAAAACCTGCGCCAGCAGCGCGAGGCGGCCAACGCGGCCTTGACGGAAACCAAAGTGGCGCTGGCGACGGAGGAGCAGTTGTGCGCGTCGTTTGGGAACCAGAAACGGCCGCTGGAAGAACGCATCGCCGAACTGGCGCATCTGGTGGAACAACGGCGGCGCGAGATTCATTCCTTCCTGGAGCGCAACACCCAGGCCGAGGCGGAGATCGCGGAGTCGCGGCAGAAAATGGATTCGTTGGGGCACAAACGGGAGCAGGTCAACGCGCGGATCGCGGAGTTGATGACGCAAAAAGAGGCGGCGGAGGAGGAAATCGCGCGGGCGGAGGAGGCGTTGCGCGAGCAGCGGCGCGGGCTGGCTGAACTGCAGGAGCAACGCGGCGCCACGGAGGTGGAACTGGCCCAGAAGAACATGGCCATTCAGAATCTGCGCGACCGCGTGCGCGAAAAATACCAGGTGAACCTGGAGGACATCCGCAGCGAGTGCATCACCATCACGCTGGCCGACGAAGGCCCGCCGAAAGTCCACACGCTCACGCCCGACGAAATGGCGGCGAGCGGGGTCTCCACCGATTGGGCGGCGGTGGCGGAACAGATTTCCGCGCTGCAAAGGCGGATTGAGGAAATCGGGCCGGTCAACCTGGTGGCCATTGACGAATACGAGGAAACCGAGCAGCGCCATCAATTCCTGACCGCGCAAAACGACGACTTGACCCAGGCCAAAACGCAGTTGCTGGAGGTCATCAACCGCATCAACACGCAGACGCGGCAGATGTTCCTCGAGACGTTTGAAAAGGTCCGCGACAATTTCCGGGTGATGTTCGTGGAAGTCTTCGGCGGCGGCAAAGCGGACTTGATCCTGGTGGACGAGGGCGACGTTTTGGAATGTGGCATTGACATCGTCGCGCGCCCGCCGGGCAAACAGTTGCAGAGCATCGCGCTGCTTTCGGGCGGCGAGCAGACGATGGTGGCGGTGGCGCTGCTGTTTTCCATTTACCAGGTCAGGCCCAGCCCGTTCTGCGTGCTGGACGAACTGGACGCGGCGCTGGATGAGTCCAACATCAACCGGTTCATCCTGGTGTTGCAGCGCTTTTTAGTCCACTCCCAGTTCATCATCATCACGCACAACAAGCGCACCATCGGGATGGCCGACGTGCTTTATGGCGTGACCATGCAGGAACACGGCGTGAGCAAGATCGTCAGCGTCAAATTCCACAAAACCGACGAGCCGGACGGCGACCTCAAGCCGCAGCCCCTCGAAGAGCCTGCGCCCGAATCGCCCCCCGCGAACATTTCCTCCGCCGAGCCGGAAGAAGAGAAAGTCGCCGCGCGCGAAGAGAACGCCGAGGTGGTGATGGCCAAATGATTTGCGATTGCGGCTAGGCCAGCACGGCTTCCCGCATCGGCCTTGTGCCGGGAGCGGGCAACTCTTTCCCGTCCCGCCGCAATTGCTCCACCTCTTCACGAACCAGTCCGCACAATTGGTGGTAAGTTTCCTCCTCCCCGGCCCCATGACAGACGCCACCCCACGGAAAGAGATCCGGACAATAGCCCACATAGAGCTTGTCCTCTTCAGTCCACTGGACAAATTTCAAATAGCGGTCTTCAGTTTTCATTTGGCTGCCTCACGGATTGCATGGCGCACCTGCTTTTCCTGATAATGGCGCGCGTCCTCACCATCGCCACCGCTCAATATCACCGAGCCGGGAATCCGCGGATGGCGGATTTTGCGCGGCATTTATCCCGCGCTTCCTACCACCCTAACCGGAGTCAGTCAACCGATCTGTCGCCGCGTTCGCTCGAAATCATTCCTTGACCTTTGCCTTCGATCCAACGATGTTTTCTCCCAATCCTATGCCAAACCTGAATGTGGAACCGGGCGGAAAAATTATGCTGCCTGACGAGTTGCGGCAGCGGTACGGGTTTCGTGAACAGACCAGTATCCGTGTGGTGGAAACGCGGAATGGGGTTCTTTTGATCCCGTTGACCGATGCTCCCATGTCTCCCGAATTGGCGCGGGAGGCGGAGGAATGGCAATCCCTCGCGGCTTCGTCGTGGGAAATGTTTGAGGATAAACCCGGGATTTGATGGGCGCGGGGCCAGGCACCCGTTGGGCTTGCCCAATGTCGCGGCGGGGAGTTAAGTTGTGGGCATGGCGCACGCCGATTTTGTTCATCTGCATTTGCACACCGAGTACTCCCTGCTCGATGGGGCCTGCCGCCTGGACACGCTGATGGACAAGGCGCGGGAACTCAAATTCTCCTCCCTGGCCATCACCGATCACGGCGTGCTTTACGGCGCGATTGATTTTTACAAGGCGGCGCGGGAAAAAGGCATCAAGCCCATCATCGGATGCGAGATGTACGTCGCGCCCGGCAGCCGCCTGGAAAAAAAATCAGCCTCCGGCGGCAGGGACGCTTACCACCATTTGCTCGCGCTGGCCAGGGATGAAACCGGCTACCGTAATCTGGTCAAACTGGCCACGGCCGCGCACCTGGAGGGCTATTATTACAAGCCGCGCATTGACAAGGAAATTCTGGCCGAGCACAAGGAAGGCTTGATCCTCCTCTCCGGATGCCTGGCCAGCGAGATTCCCGAATTGATCCTGAAAGACCAACTGCCCAAGGCGCGGGAGACGATTGACTGGTTCAAGCAGACGCTGGGGGCGGACAATTTTTATTTGGAACTGCAAAACCACGGCCTCGGCGACCAGGCCAAGGTCAACCGTTATTTGATTCCGTGGGCGCGGGAATTCGGCTTGAAACTGGTGGCGACCAACGACGTGCATTACGTGGAGAAGGAACATTCCCACGCGCACGACTGCCTGATCTGCATCGGCACCCAAACGCTGCTCAGCGAAAAAAAGCGGATGCGTTACGAGCCGGAGCAGTTTTATCTTCGCTCCGCCGAGGAAATGAAGGCGCGCTTCAGCGAAACGCCCGAGGCCGTCCGCAACACCCTGGAAGTGGCGGAAAAATGCAACGTGGAGATCGAATTCAACCAACTGCACTATCCCCTCTTTCATCCGCCGGGAAACGTCAGCCGCGAGGCTTTCCTGCGCCAATGGCTGGCCGAGGGACTGCGCGCCCGCTACACCATCCAGGCCCGCGCCGAGGGCGAAGAGTTTATAGTTGACGGAATCGAAGACCCGGCGAAGCTGCCCGCTTTCCCGGCGGGCCAGGAGGCCGGTCCGGCGGGCGGCGATCCGAAAGCAACGCTTGCAAAACCGGAAGTGGCGGCGGCTGTCAAATCCGTCATGGACCGCCTGCAAACGGAACTCAAAGTCATCGAGAAGACCGCGTTCATCAGTTACTTCCTGATCACGGGTGATTTTGTCCGTTATGGGCGGAGCAAAGGGGTGAGTTGCGTGGCGCGCGGATCGGCCGCCGGCTCCCTGGTGACTTATTTGCTGGAAATATCGAACGTGGATCCCATTCGTTACGGATTGCTCTTCGAACGATTTTTGAATCCCGAACGGGTCAATCCGCCGGATATTGACATTGATTTCGCCGACGACCGCCGCGCCGACGTCATTGAATATGTGCGGCAGAAATATGGGCGGGATTCGGTGGCGCAGATCATCACCTTTGGCACGATGGGGGCCAAGTCGGTCATTCGCGACGTTGGGCGCGTGATGGGATTGAGCTACGGGGAGTGCGACCGCCTGGCCAAGATGATTCCCAACGAGCTGAAAATGACGCTGAAAAAGGCGCTGGAAACGTCGCCCGATTTCAAACAGGCCTACGAAAACGAGGAGCAGACGCGGCAATTGGTGGACACCGCTTTCATTTTGGAGGACCTGACGCGCAACGCCTCCGTCCACGCCGCCGGGGTCGTCATCGGCGACCAGCCCCTGGCCAACCTGCTCCCGCTGAAGAAAGACGAGGACGGCGCCATCGTCACCCAATACGCCATGGGGCCGGTGGGCGACCTGGGCCTGTTGAAGATGGATTTTCTGGGGTTGAAGACGCTGACGGTCATCCGCAACACCTGCGAACTGGTCCGGCGGACCCGGGGAATAGAAATTCCTATTGACAATCTTCCGCTGGACGACGCCAAAACCTACGACCTGCTCAACAAAGCCAACACCGTCGGCATTTTCCAGTTGGAATCCGGCGGCATGCGCGATTTGTGCCGGAGATTTCAAATCAGCTCGGTCGAGCACATCACCGCGCTGGTGGCGCTCTACCGGCCCGGGCCGATGGACCTGATCCCGGATTTCATCCGCCGCCGCCACGGGGAGGTGAAGATCGAGTATGAACATCCCCTGCTGGAGCCGATTTCGCGGGAGACTTACGGCGTTTTGATTTATCAGGAGCAGGTGATGCGGGCCGCGCAGGTGCTGGCCGGCTACACCCTGGGGGGCGCGGACGTGCTGCGGCGCGCCATGGGCAAAAAGAAGGCGGAGGAAATGGCCACGCAGCGCGAGGTGTTCGTGAAAGGCTGCGCCAAGGTCAATAATATTCCCGCCGCCAAGGCCAACCAGATTTTTGATTTGCTCGAAAAATTCGCGGGCTACGGCTTCAACAAGTCCCACGCCGCCGCCTACGCCATCGTCGCCTACCAGACGGCGTGGTTGAAGGCCAATTATCCGGTCGAGTTTCTCAGCGCGATGATGACCAACGACATGGGGGACACGGCCAAGCTGGGCGTGCTCATCGGCGAGGCGCGGACTTTTGGGATCGAAGTCCTGCAGCCGGACGTGAACGAGAGCGGCGTCTTCTTCACGCCCGCCCGGACGGGGAAGGCGGGCGGCGCCGCGGCAGCCATCCGGTTCGGACTGGCGGCGGTCAAAGGCGTCGGCCAGGTCGCGGTGGAGAGCCTCCTGGCGGCGCGGGAGAAGGGGGGAAAATTCACCTCGCTGGCGGATCTGTGCGAACGGGTGGACGCCCGGACTGTCAACAGGAAATGTTTGGAGGCGCTGATCAAATCCGGCGGGTGCGATTGTTTTGGCGAAACGCGCGCGACCCTTTTTTCCAGGATGGACCGCGCGCTCACCCGCGCCGCCGGGATCATCCAGGACCGCAACCGGGGGCAGGACACGCTGTTTGGGATGATGCATGAAAACGCCGAAGCCAGGCCCGAGCCGGAAAAGCAACTGCCCGAATGGCCGCAGCACGAAATGCTGGCGCACGAGAAGGAGCTGCTCGGCTTTTACGTCACGGGCCATCCGCTCACGCCCTTCGAGGCCATTTTGAAAAAATACGCGCTGCATCAGTCCAGCGAGTTGGGGGAGTTGAAAAACCGCGAGATGACGCGCATCGGCGGGCTGGTGGGCGCCGTGCAAAAGGGCATTTCCAAAAAGAGTAACAAGCCCTACGCGCTGGCCACGGTGGAGGACCTGACCGGTTCGGTGCAGGTGCTCTGCCTGAATGAGAATTACGACAAATTCCGCGACTTGCTGGTGGCCAACAAACCCCTCCTCATCACCGGCGAGGTCAATGTTTCCGAGGACAAGCCGAAGATTTTCCCGCGGGAAATCATCCCGCTGGAGGACGCGCCGCGCGCCTACACCCGGCAGGTTCACCTGCGCCTGCACTCCGCCAAGGTCAAGCCGGGCGATCTGGAGGCGGCGCGGGACTTGATCGTGGCGCATCCGGGCAAATGTCCGGTGTTCCTCTGCCTGATGCGGGTTGGCGGGGAGGTGGTTTTCATCCAAACCCACGACCGCTATTGCGTCAGCCCGTCCGCCGATTTTCAACAGGCGGTGGATCAAAGGTTTGGCGAGGAAACCTATTACGCCAAAGTCGAAACCGCGCTGCCCGACCGCGCCCCGCGCCGCTGGGAAAAACGCGGCGAGTCCAATGGGAATGGGGAGTAATTCGAATTTGATGCCTGGCTCATAGCAGCTTGATCTGCATTTGCTCCTTGTCCAGGCCTTCCACCAGGCTCTCGATCCGCTCCCGCCGCCGTTCCATGATGTGCTTGTCCACCAGCGGATCGTAGGGCACGGGATACTGGCCGTCGTAACAGGCCATGCAGAAGGATTCCCGGGGCAAACCGGTGGCCCGCACCAGGCCCTCCTGCGACAAATACCCCAGCGAATCGGCGTTGAGATATTTGCGGATTTCATCAATGGAATGGTTCGCCGCCATCAATTTGTTCCGGTCCGGAAAATCAATCCCGTAAACGCACGGGTGCATGTGGGGCGGACAGCTCACCAGCACGTGGACTTCCGCGGCCCCGGCCTCCTTTAAATTGTTGACACGCGCCTTGCAGGTGGTGCCGCGCACGATCGAGTCATCAACCACCACCACCCGCTTGCCCCGCACCAGCTCGGTGATCAAATTCAATTTCACCCGCACGTCAAAGTCGCGGATCAATTGCGAGGGCTGGAGAAAGCTCCGCCCCACGTAGTGATTGCGCACGAAGGCCATCTCGTAAGGAATGCCCGACTCCTGGGAATAACCCAGCGCCGCGCTGTTGCCGCTGTCCGGCACCGGCACCACCACGTCGGCGGCGATGGGGTACTCCAGCGCCAGTTGCCGGCCCATGGCCACGCGCACCTTATAGACGTTGCGGCCGCCCATGTTGCTGTCGGGGCGCGCGAAATAGACATACTCAAAAACGCAGAAGGCGCGGGCAGTTTGTTCCGGAAAAGCCTGGATGCTGCGCGGGCCGTTTTTATCAATGATGATGATTTCGCCCGGTTCGATGTCGCGCTCGTGTCTGGCCGAGATCAAATCCAGCGCGCAGGTTTCGCTGGCCAGCACCCAGGCGTCGCCGACCCGGCCCAGGCAGAGCGGGCGGAAGCCGAAGGGATCGCGCACGCCGATCAGTTCGGACTCGGTCATGATGACCAGGGAATAAGCCCCTTCCAGGCGGCGCACGGTCTGCACCAGATTGTTTTCGTTGCCGCCGATGGTCGGCTGGGCCAGGAGGTGGAGGACGATTTCGCTGTCCACGCCGGTGGTGAAAACCGCCCCGTGGCTATCTTCCAGTTCCTCCCGCAAGCGGGCGGCGTTGGTCAGGTTGCCGTTGTGGGCGATGGCGATCTGGCCGCGTTTGCTGTCGCCGGTGAGCGGTTGGGCGTTGCGCAGGTGGGAGGAACCAGTGGTGGAATAGCGGGTGTGCCCGACGGCCATGGAGCCGACCAGGCCGTGGAGAATCTCGCCGTTAAAAATCTGGGAGACCAGCCCCATCCGCTTGTATTCGCGGAACTGCCGGCCGTCGCAGGCGACGATCCCGGCGCTTTCCTGGCCGCGGTGTTGCAGGGCGTAGAGGCCGTAATACGACAATTCGGCCGCGTTGGGGTGGCCGTAGATGCCGAACACGCCGCAATAATGTTTCGGATAATCGCTGTGCGGATTCAAAGGGGGAAGTTACAGGGAGTTGGCGCAAATTCAAGGTTTAAGCTCAATTTTTCAGCCCTGAAATGTTTCCCTCGCGCATTCCAGGCTTGCATTCCGGCTGGAGAATTGCTAACCCATCCCCTGACAAACAAAGTCTATGCCCTCTTTCAGCTATGTCGCTCGGGATTCGGTGAGCGGACGGGAAATCCGCAGTTCGGTGGAGGCGTCCAGCGAGGCCAGCGCCGTCGCCGCGCTGTTGAACCGCAATCTGCTGGTCGTTTCCATCACGGAGAAGATCGGCAAAAAGGGCCGGACCAGCGGCGGCAAGGTTTCCCTGGCCGATTTGGTCATCTTCACCCGCCAACTGGCCACCATGATTGACGCCGGCCTGGCCATGGTCCAATCCCTCCAGGCCCTGGCCGAGCAGACGGACAACAAAGTCATGCGCGACGTCATCAAAGACGTCACGGTGCGGGTGGAAGGGGGCGACAGCTTTTCGGAGGCTCTGCAGAAGCATCCCAAGGTTTTCTCCCGCCTCTATTATTCGATGGTGGGGGCCGGGGAAAAGGGCGGATTGCTGGCCGAGATTCTGGCCCGCCTGGCCACTTATCAGGAAGCCACCGCCCGCCTGCGCAAGAAGGTCAAATCGGCCATGATGTATCCCACCGTGGTGTCCGTGGTCGCCCTGGGCATCACCGTTTTCCTGCTCGTCAAGGTGGTGCCGGTTTTCGGCGAGATTTTCACCAGCATGGGCGGCAAGCTGCCCACGCCGACCCAATACCTCATCAACCTCAGCCAGTTCATGCAGCACAACTTCATCGTGCTTTTCCTGGCGCTGGGCGGGATTGTTGGCGGCTGGATGTATTATGTCAACACGCCGCCCGGCCGGGCCTTTTGGGACGCCAAGCGCATCAAGCTGCCGCTCTTCGGCCAGATCGCCCATAAAATCTGCCTGGCCCGTTTCGCCCGCACCATGGCTTCGCTGGTCCGCAGCGGCGTGCCCATTCTCGAGGTCCTCACCATCGTGCAAAACACCGTCGGCAACGTCGTCATGGAAAACGCCCTCAAAACCGCCGCGGTGGACATTGAACGCGGCGAAGGCATTTCCACCGCCCTGAGCAAGCACCCCGTCTTTCCAACCATGATCATCCGCATGCTCACCGCCGGCGAACAAACCGGCAAAATTGATTCCATGCTCGAACGGGTGGCCGATTTTCTGGATGAAGAGGTGGAAACCTCGCTCGACGGCTTGACCTCGTTGATTGAGCCGTTGCTGATCGTGTTTTTGGGCGTGGTGGTGGGCAGCATCGTTATCTGCATGTTCCTGCCCATCTTCAAGCTCAGCGACCTTGTCTCTGGCAAGCATTAAGCAGACGGCCTCAATCCGCCGTCCGGAGAGTTTTAGATTTGAACTTGAAACCTGAAAGCTTGCGTTGACGCTTGCGGCCAGCGCCCGCTTTGCATACAGTCGCCCCATGGCTAAAGTCTTGCTGATTGACGATGAAGTGACGATGGTGCAAATGGTCACCGAACTCCTTCGCCGCGAAGGCCACGAGGTCTTTCCCTTCAGCACCTACAACGCCGCCATCGAAACCCTCGAAGCCGAGCGCCCCGAGCTGGTCATCACCGACCTTTATCTGGACAAAACCCGCACCCACGGCCTGGAAATCCTGCAAAAGGCCCGCGCCCTCAATCCCCCCTCCACCGTCATCGTCATCACCGCCTACGCCACCATCGAGACGGCCGTGGACGCCATGAAAAAAGGCGCCTTTGATTATTTGGAGAAACCCTTCAAGGTGGATGATCTGCGCCTCTGCGTCCGCCGCGCCCTGACCTACAACGACGCCATTTCCGAGAACATCTATCTCAAAAAACAACTCAAGAAAAAATACCAGTTCAACCAGCTCATCGGCAACTCCCCCCAGATGCAGGACGTTTTCAAGATGATCGAGCGCATCACCGACACCGACAGCACGATCCTCATCCTGGGCGAAAGCGGCACGGGCAAGGAGCTCGTCGCCCGCGCCCTCCATTTCAACAGCCGCCGCCAGTTCGCCCCTTTCATTCCCATCAATTGCAGCGCCCTCCCCGAGAACCTTCTTGAATCCGAACTTTTCGGCCATTGCAAAGGCGCTTTCACCGGCGCCATTTACGACAAAAAAGGCCTGTTCCAGGAGGCCGATGGCGGAACCATCTTCCTGGACGAAATCGGCTCCATGTCCCCGGTCTTGCAGAGCCGCCTCCTGCGCGTCTTGCAGGAACGCGAAGTCCGCCGCGTCGGCGACAACATCGCCACCACCGTCAATGTCCGCGTCCTGGCCGCCACCCACGAACCGCTCGAACAGAAAATGAAGACCGGCCAATTCAGAGAAGACCTCTATTACCGCCTCAACGTCATCCCCCTCTCCTTGCCCAGTTTGCGCGAGCGCCGCGAAGACATCCCGTTGCTGACCGCCCATTTCCTCCGCGGCAAAATCAATCCCCGCACCGGCAAGTCCTTTCAAATGACCCGCAAGACTCTGGATGTGCTGACCGCCTATGACTGGCCGGGCAACGTGCGCGAACTGGAAAACGCCGTGGAACGCGCGTGCGCCCTTTGCGAAGAAGGCACCATCCGCGTGCTCGATCTTCCCCCCGCCGTGCGCCGGCAAGCCCCCGGCGACGACAGCGAGGAGCTGGTCGAAATTTCCGAAACCCTCCCCCCCAAAGCCGCCGGCCTTCCTGTCAACCCGGTCGGTTCCCAGGCCAGCCCCGGTCTTTCCCTCTCCGCGCCCTTGAGTTCCTTGCGCGATTATTTGCGCGACCAGGAACTGACCTACGTCAACCGCGCCCTGGCCCTGGCTGGCGGCGACAAGGAAAAAGCCGCCCAACTCCTCGGCGTCAGCGTGGCCACCTTGTACCGCAAGCTTGCCGGCGACGAAGTCAGCGCCTGACCCGCCGCGCGCTCCCAAAAAAAGGGAGGTTTTTGGACACAAACGCAAGGCGAACAAAATGAATGAACGCCGAATCCTTCGGCCTTTCACGACCGTTTCACTTTCGTTAACTCTTTTTCAGTGACGCACCGAAGGTTCCGACTCAAAAAATCCATTGTGTTGTCGTATTTGGCCGCAAATCTTTCTCCTGCGTTCGCTTTCATGGATGCAAGCTTCGCCAAGCAGAAATCGCGTGATGTGGAAGCTGTGGCCCCGGCGAACAGGCAGGCAGGGAGACGCCGCTCATACGCAGGGTGACGCCGCTCATTGGCAGCAAGGGCCTTGAACGGAATCTGCCAATACGCGTAGTTCAACCGCTCATCTGGAGGTAGTCTCAGATCTTCGAGGCGCCCTACGGCTGATGGTGTGAGTATAAACCCAATCCAGTTCTGGGCTTCTCCATAATCGTAGGCCTCTATGAGCGATGGTCCAAAGAAGAGGTTGTGAGCTGCATCTGCGTACATAGCGCCGGATGAGATAGCTCCTCGAACAGGAATTTGCCTGAGAACGAGGAAGTAGCAAAACCACCGGGTCACGCATTCCAGCGCCCAAAAATGTGACGCTGAACTCTCCCCCGTGTAGAAAACGAAGCTGTCGGAAAACCAGAAGGTACTCACCTGGTGGAATTTTTTCGACTGCGCCTCTTTCTGAGCTGCGGCATACGCAAAGAATACCTGCGACAGATTGCCGCTATTGACAAGGGAACGAACGCCCAGCAGATCGAAGTACGCAACCCAGCGGGTCTGATTCAGTTGAGGATTGAACTCTGGTGAATCTGTCGTCATCTGTCAGTGGTCAGTCCTGGAAAAGTGACATGCCCCATAAAAGGGTTAGCCCTGCTCCGGGTCCTATTTGCTGTTCGACGCCATGTCTTCCACACGGTAGAGGTGGGTCTTGGCCCGCAGGAAAAGGGACTTGCCGCTGAAGGCGGGCGATGCCATGAAGCCGTCGTCCAGAGTGTTGGTGGCCAGGATGTCGCAGGTCCGTCCCGGTTTGAGGACCGTGGCCACGCCTTGCTGATTGAAGAAGTAAATGCGTCCATCGCCATAAATGGGGGAGGCCTCGAAGTTGCCGCCGATGCGCTCGGTCCAGACGGTCTGGCCGGTGGCGGCTTCCACGCAGGTCACGAAGCTTTCGTCCGCGGCCGTGTAAATCAAACCGTCCACCACGATGGGCGACGCGTATTTGCCGACGTGGCCCCTGAGTTTCCAGACCACGTTGCTGCTGGTCACGTCCCCCGCTCCATCAGGTTTGACGGCCCACAACTCGGTTTTCACCATGCCCGTGACGATGAAAGCCAGGCCCTGGTCGAAAATGGGCCTGGGCGCGCCTGACCAATCGTCGAATTGGACTTTCCAAAGCTCTTTTCCAGTCAGCGGGTCATAGCCGTAAGCGGCCTTGGCGCCGACACTGAGCATCTGGAGCTTGCCGGCGGCGGTCACGATCAACGGGGTGCTGTGGGCTTTGCGGCGGTCTCCGTCCCGCACCATGCGGTCAGTGGAGTTCTCGTCGTTCCACGCCACGGAGCGGTCCGTTTTCCAAAGGGTCTGGCCGGTCAGTTTGTCCAGGGCGGCGTGATATTGCGTGTCCACTCCATCCATCGTCAGGATAAGGAGGTTGCGGCAGAGAACCAGGGAGGAGGAAGGGCCGCGATAATGCCGGCAAGGCAGGTCGTCGCGCTTCCAGATCACCTTGCCGGTGGCAGTATCCAAACAGGCCGTGCCGTAACTCCCAAAATGGACATAGACCCGTCCAGGCTCGATGACGGGCGAAGGCGTGGCGTAACAATTCATGGACGCTCCGTTGCCCAGCGGCTCCGGGTTGTCGCAATGGAACACCTTTTCATCGTAAATGATTTTTCCCGTCTCGCTGTCCACGCAAATCGCATAGAAATCATGGCCGTCCACCGTGGCGGAGGTCATCCAGACCTGGCCGCCCAGGATAACCGGGGTGGACCAGCCGCGAAGGGGGATTTCGGACTTCCATCGCACGTTATTGGTTTCGCTCCAACGCAGGGGAAGGCCGGTGGCCGAAACCTGGCCGTCGCCCGTCGGCCCGCGGAATTCCGGCCAATCGGTCGAGGCGGCGCGCAGGCCGCAGGTTAGGAAAACCAGTCCCGTCGCCGCCAAGGCGCTTTGGCCGGCTCCGGTTAAGACACGGGCCAGAACGGAGCGTGTGGCAACAAGGAGTTGTGACATCACGCATGGTGATACCAAGGCCGGGGCCAAGTCAACATTGCGGGACAGGTGGTGGTGTATCAATTTGAATCCACTGCGGATATAAGCAGCACGGCTTTCATCTGAAATTCCAAATCAACAAAACAAAAACACCGGAAATGAAAAACACCAATGCCGTGATAGATAATCTTTCAAACCAAATCAGAAATCCGGGCTTGCGGCCAATCCGGTCCGCAATCCGACGAGCGGTCCGATAATCGCGCAACATGGCACTGTTAAAAACGACGCACGCCGAATGCTCACCGTGCAACTCGACGTAATGCTGGATGCGAAACGCCCATACCAATGTCGCCGCGAACCCAAAAATTCCGAAACCAAAGGAAAGGCTGACAAAGAGTGTCTGCATAAACGATCGAATGACACCTAGCGTTCGAAATCTAGGTCACAATCACCCAAAACTCAAGGCAAAGCCTTTGTGATCCTTGTTTTCTCTTGCGGCAAATTCCCCCCCGTGTGTGGAATCAAGGCTTGCCAACGGTGCTCGCTCAACCGTATGCAGTTCGCCATGCGGCGCATTTTGTTTTGTCTGCTGGTCGGAACACTCGGTGGTTTCTCCGCCTCCTCGCCCGCGGCGGAGTCCATCGCTCCCGCGCGCATCCGCGAAATCGCCGCCATGCTTCCCGCGCAGCCAGCCGGTTTCGGCCAGCCCGTTGCCAACCGCGCCGCCTGGGAAAACTTCGCCGCCCGTCGCGCGGAGTTAAGCGCCTTGATTCCGAGGGCGGTCAAGCTCGCCGCCCAACCGCTGCCGGAACAGCCGGATTCCCTCTTCCTGGAGTTTTCTAAAAACGGCAACCGCACTCGCTGGCAGAACGTGGCCAACGCCCGCCGCGAACGGGTTCAAATCTTCACGCTTGCCGAATGTCTTGAAAACAAAGGCCGTTTCCTCGCGCCACTGGAAAAAACCATCGCCGCCCTCTGCGCCGAGCGGACGTGGGTTTTGTCCGCGCACGACCCCAGCTTGAAGAATTTTCGCGGCGAGACGATTGAAATTGACCTTGGTTCCTCGGCGCTGGGCGCGGAGCTGGCCACGGCCAACTATCTGCTCGGCGACCGGCTGTCGCCCGCCACGCGGAAGCTGATCCGCGAAAACCTGGAGCGTCGCATCTTCGCGCCCTATCGTGCCGCGGTCAACGGCGCCCGGCCGGAGTTCTGGTGGATGCGCGGCCACAATAATTGGAACGCCGTCTGTCTCGATGCCGTCACTGGCGCGGCGCTGGCGGCCATTGGCCCGGCGCAGGAACGCGCATGGTTCATTGCCGTGGCGGAGAAAAACATTGGCTCCTACCTGGCTGGCGGCTTTACCCCTGACGGCTATTGCGTCGAGGGGCTGGGCTATTGGAACTACGGCTTCGGAAATTTTGCGTTGCTGGCCGAGAACATTCGCCACGCCACCGGCGGCAAAATTGATTTGCTGACGGACCCGTTGGCCGCTCAGCCCGCGCTTTTTGGCCTCCGGTCGGAAATCCTCGGCGGTGTCTATCCCACAATCGCGGATTGCCATCCCGGCGAGCGCCCGTCAGGCATCTTGATGAATTACCTCTGCCGCCGTCTCGGTTTGGACTCCGCGCGCTGGCGCGACGCCGAACTTTCCGGCGGACTTTACGAGAAAACGGCCATGGGATTCCTGCCGGCGGAATTGCCGCAGGTTCGTTCCGCGGACCATCCCGAAGAACTGCCCTGGCGGACGTGGTTCCCCGACGGCGGCGTGCTGATTTGTCGTCCCGGGACCGGCTCGAAAGTTCCTTTCGCCGCCGCCCTCAAAGGCGGCAACAACGGGGTCAGCCACGGCCACAACGACGTCGGCAGCTTCAGCGTGGTGGTCGGAAACACCATGGTCATCTGTGATCCCGGCGGCGAAGTCTATACGGCGCGCACCTTCAGCGCCCATCGCTACGACAGCAAGGTGCTGAACTCCTTCGGCCACGATGTGCCGGTGGTGGCCGGGCAATTGCAGCGCACCGGCAGCGAGGCGCGCGGCGCGCTGGTCGCCAAGGAATTTACCCAGGCCGCCGACACGATCACGCTCGATCTTCGTTCGGCCTACCCGGTGGCGGATTTGCAGAAGCTGGAACGCACGTTTCTTTTTCGCCGGGGCGAATCGCCATCGCTCCAAGTGCGCGACGAAATCAAGCTGGCTGCGCCGGAGGAATTTGAAACCGCGCTTGTCACCTGGGGTGCAATCCGCCAGGTCAGCGAAAATGAACTGGAAATCACCGACGGCAAAGATGCCCTGCGCGTGACCATTGACACCCAAGGCCGCGCCTTTCAGTTGAAGCAGGAAATCATTGACGAGAATGTGTCCTCCAAACGCCAGCCCGTGCGCCTGGGCATTGCGCTGGCCGAGAAAGTTCTCACGGCCACGGTCACCCTGCGGATTTCGCCAGTGACAAAATAAATCACGGCCCTGGCACTATTGTGCAGTGGATTGTTGCCCGCAGTGCTCGGTCAACCGTATGATTATCAACCACTTGCAATCAATTCAGTTTCCGACCCCTCAAAACCGCCTCAAAAAAGGACCGTTTCGGTAGGCGAAACCGCCTTTGCCCCAAACTATTTTTGTAATCGCATTCCGACTTTTTCCACCCCCACCGCCATTCCGCCCCTTTTTTTCAGGGTGTCGGTGGCGGTTTTGGCGCTCATTTTTGCGATGAAAATCGTACCCACGGTGGGAATGACAAATTTGGAAACCATGCTGTAATGGTTCCATGCATGCTCAGGCATCATCAAATGAAACTGGAGAAGCGACCGCTGCCGCCGCGATTCACTTTCGTTGTCCGCACTCCAAAATCGTCCGCCGGCATTCCCACATCCGAAATCCGGCCGTCAATCCCCAAAACCGACCCGCCCAATGCCGAATCCGACCCGATATGATACCGGATACGGTAAGCTATGGTAAGTTACGGAAGGTTATGGAAGGTTATGGTAACTTCCCAGCCTCCGCCGTCGTGGCCAGTCAAACCCAGTCAAACCCAGTCAAACCATCTTTTTCAACCTCCATGCCCATGAGCAGTCACCTGGCCGCACCCGCCCTGGAATTGAATTTGGTTCCCCCGAAAGCAGTTCCCTCGAACGCTCTCTCCGTTTCCTGTGCCCTCCCGTCAAAAAATCCGGCCTGTATCTGCCTCTCCGCGGTCAATTCCGATTCCGTGGCGGCCCTGCCGCGCCGGATTGACCTTTTCGACGCCATGGTGCATTCTGCGCGCAACAGAAAATCAGAACGATGAAACTATCAATTCTGTCAATCAAAAATATCGCTTCCCTGATCGGGGCGGCCGGGCTGCTGGCCGGACTGCCGGCCAACCGCGCGGCTGGCCAGTCCCCGCCGGCGGCGGGTCCGGCGGCAAATCAGGCGGACATTTTGACGGCGCAAAGGGACGTTTCTTTGCGAAATGAAGTCCAACACGCGATTGACCAGGGGCTGAGCTACCTGCAATCCAGCCAGAACAGCAACGGCTGGTGGTCCACCGCCGACCACCCGGCGGTCACGGCGCTGGCGTTGAGCGCGTTCATGGGAAATCCCTCCGCCCACGCGCGGGAACGCGCGCCGGAGACGGTGGAGCGCGGTTATAGATTTATTCTGGCCCACGCCCAGCCCGACGGCGGCATCTACGAGAAGGAATTGCAGAATTACAACACCTCCATCTGCCTGATGGCGCTGGTCAACGCCCACAAAGCGGAATATGACGCGGTCGCGCTGCGGGCGCGGCAATGGATTTTGGGCCAGCAAGTCGCGGGAAAGGAGACCACCGGCTCGCCCTTTGATGGCGGCGTGGGCTACGGGGACACAGGCGGATACTCGGACATGAACAACACGCTGACCGCGTTGGAAGCCCTCTATTACAGCAAGTATCTGGACAAGGACAAACCGCTGGCCGGCGCGAAGGATTTGAACTGGCCCGCCGCCATTCACTTCATCCAGTCCTGCCAGAATCTGCCGGCCTACAACAAGGAGTCGTGGGCGTCGGACGATCCGGCCAACAAGGGCGGGTTCATTTATTACCCCGGCAATACAAAGGCCCGCGCGGAAACCAACGCCGCCGGCCGCGTCACTTTGCAGTCTTATGGTTCCATCAGCTACGCCGGTTTCCTGAGTTATCTCTACGCCGATCTCAAGCGCGACGATCCGCGGGTGCTGGCGGCCTATGACTGGCTGCGCAATAATTTCACCCTGGAGGAAAACCCCGGCATGGGCGCGGCGGGATATTATTATTATCTGCATTTGATGAGCAAGGCGATGTCGCTCTATGGGGTGAACCAACTGGGGTTGAAGGACGGCAAATCGGTGGATTGGCGCAAAGAACTGGCGCTCAAACTCATCAACCTGCAAAAAGCCAACGGCTCCTGGGCCAATGACAACGGCCGCTGGTGGGAGCGCGATCCGGCTCTGGTGACCTCTTATTCGGTCCTGGCGCTGGAATTCGCGTATCGGGGACTGTAACAATTTCTACTTGACTCTAATTTATGAAGAACCGTTGCCTTGCGCCCGTCGCTCTGTCGGCCTGGATCCTCCTCAGCCTTCCCGCCGCCGCGGCGGACTGGCCCAATTGGCGCGGACCGGATCATAACGGCGTTTCCCCGGAGACGGGATGGATTTCAAAATGGCCGGCCGACGGCCCCAGACAGCTTTGGAAAGCTTCCGTGGGCACCGGGTTCTCCTCCATTGCCGTCGCCAAAGGGCGCGCCTGCACCGTCGGCAACCGGCAGGACGTGGACACGGTTTATTGTTTCGACGCGGAAACCGGCAGCAACCTCTGGAAATACTCCTACGCCTGCCCGGCTGACCCCAACCTCTACGAAGGCGGCCCGAGCGCGACCCCGGCCTTGGACGGCGATCGGGTCTATGCGGTGAGCAAGAAAGGCGGCTTGTATTGCCTGGACGCGGAAAAAGGCGCGGTGGTCTGGTCAAAAAATGTGGCCGGGGAAGCCGGCGCCGCGCTGCCGATGTGGGAGTGCGCCGGCTCGGCGCTGGTGCGCGGCAATTTAATTATACTTGACATCGGCGCCGCCGGAGTCGCCCTGGATAAAAACACCGGCCAGGTGGTCTGGTCCTCGGGCAAGGAGTCCGGCGGTTACTCCACGCCCGTCCCCGCCTCTTTCGATGGCACGCCCGCCGTGGTCATTGTCTCTTGGCAGACCGTGTTCGGGGTGGAAATCAAGTCCGGCCGGCAACTTTGGAGTTTGCCTTGGAAGACTCAATTCAATCTCAACATCGCCGACGCCATCGTTTCCGGGGACGACGTTTTTGTGTCCTCGGGTTATGACCGTGGCGCGTCGGTCGTCCGGGTCAAAGGCGCGACGGTCAAAGTGGTTTGGGAAAATAGGAACTTGCGCAATCACATCAGTTCCAGCGTCCTGGTTGGCGGATATTTGTATGGCGTGGATGGGGGCGTCAATGATTCGGGCGTTGCGACTTTGAAATGCCTGGACTTCGCCACCGGCAATGAAAGATGGGATTACAAGGGGCTGGGCGGCGGCGCGTTGATGGTGGCGGACCACAAGATCATCATGCTCAGCGACAAGGGTGAATTGGTGGTGGCGGACGCCACGCCCGAGGGGTTCAACCCGATCTCCCGCGCCCAGATCCTCGGCGGAAAATGCTGGACTGTCCCCACCCTGGCCAACGGGCGGATCTATTGCCGCAACGCCAAAGGAGACTTGGTTTGCCTGGATGTGAAGGGGAATTGACGCCCCAGGAGTAACAGACCCAGCGCAATCAACTCTGCTGTTTCTTTGAGGTCTCCCCGACCGCCCGGCAGCGGTCCGCCAGCGACTGTAAATCCTCCAAAAACTCCTCGCGCCGGCGCCCGGACCATCCGGCCAGCAATTCGGTCTGCAACTCGATGGCAATCCGGCGCACCCGCAAATACTTCCTCCGGCCCGCCGGAAACAGGGAAAGGCGATAGGCGCGGCGATCCTTCTCGTGCGGCGTCCGCGCAATCCAGCCCGCCGCCGCCATGCGCTCGACCAGGGAGGCAATGGTGTTGGGATCGCTGGCCAGGAGGCGGCTGAGTTCGCTTTGCGTCGGCCGCCGGGCGCGGTTCTCCTCCAGCGTGCGCAGGGTGGTGAACTGGTCGGGGGTCACGCCGGTGTGGGCGATGCGCCGGCGAAAGGCCTGGTTGAGGCTGAACCAGGCGTGCCGGAGCAGAATCGGCAGACGCCGCCGCGAGGGAGCGTCCACCGGCGGCGGTGTTGTTTTTTTACTTGCCATCAGCCACTTTTAAAAATACTACGTGTGAATAATTAATAATACGTATAAGTAATAGTTGCATGTCCGGCGAAGTTGTAGAAGATGCGCCGGGTTGCGGAAAGAAAATAATGGGCGCATGGCGGGAAGCGGCGCGCCCCGGCAGTTGATTATGAACGCTAAAATCTCGTTTGGCCTGGGTCTGCTGGGCCTTTGCCTGGTTTTTCCCGGTCCCCTGACCGCAAAGACCGACGGCTGGCTCAATTGGCGCGGGCCAAATCAAAACGGCGCCTCGCCCGAGCAAGGCCTGCCGGCCACGCTCGACGCGACCAATACGGTCTGGACGGCGGACTTTCCCGGCATGTCCACGGCGGTGATCGCCCGGGGCAAGCTCTACATCATGGGTTACCTCGGCGAAGGGCCGGACCTGGACGAGGGGGTGGCCTGTTTTGACGCGGAAACGGGCCGGAAGCTGTGGCAGCATCTCTACGCCGATTTTCTGAGCGACACGATTTACCTGCGCTACGCCACTTCCAGCCCGGCGATTGATCCGGAGACGGGCAATGTCTATATGCAGGACACGCAGGGAATATTCGCGGGCTACACCGCCGATGGCAAAAAACTGTGGGAACATTCCATGATGGAGGAATTCGGGCGGCTGACTTTCCCCAACGGCCGCACCGCTTCCCCGGTCGTGGACAAGGACCTGGTCATCACCCGCGGCATCACGGCCAATTGGGGGGCCAACGGCCCGGCCTCCGATCGGTTCTACGCCTTCGATAAAACAACCGGCGACCTGGTCTGGGCCTCGACTCCCGGCGACCGCCCCAAGGACAATTCCTACTCCCATCCGGTCCTGGGCTGGCTGGATGGCCGGCGCGTGCTTTACGCGGCGACGGGTGACGGCGCGGTGGTCTGCGCCAACTCCCGCACCGGCGAACCGATTTTCCGCATCCCGCTTTTCAAAGCCGGCATCAACTCCTCACTCCTGCTCCACAACAACGACAAAATCATCGCCATTTACGGGACGCCCTACGAGCCGGGCCAGATGGTGGCCTTGAAAATTCCCCGCGTCACGCCCACGAACGCGGACCCGGTGATCGTCCCGCGCGCCTCGGTGGAACTCTGGAACAACGAGATCCGCACCTCGGCCAGTTCGCCCATCCTGGTGCGCGACCGCGTTTATGTGACCAGCGAGGTGGGCGATCTGGTGGCCGTGGACGCGTTGTCGGGCAAGGTGGCGTGGAAGCTGAAGCTGGGAAACGAACAGCGCAATTCCTCGCCGCTCTTTGCCGATGGCAGAATCTATTCCCCGATTCTTAATGATCCCGGCACCACCGCCGCCGTGGGCGAGGAAAGCGCGGCGGGAGGACACGGCGCGCTTTACGTCATTGAGCCGGGCGACGCGGAGGGCAAAATTGTTTCGCATATCGTGCTGGATGGCCGCTGCTACGGAACACCCACCGCCTACCACGGCAGAATCTACCTGCAAACCACCAAGAAGCTTTATTGTTTCGGGCCGGCCAAGGTGGGCGATTTCCCTCCCGAGGCCAACGACAATGACAATCCATGGCCCGATCCCGGTCCGCCCGCGCGCTTGCAGGCCGTTCCCTCCGAATTGCTCATGCAGCCGGGGGGCATCGCCCACCCGCGCATCCGTTCCCTGGACTCGAACGGTTTGACGGTCCAGAACATCGGCGACGCGCAAAAGATCCAGTGGGCTTCGTTCGTGCCTGCGACCGCGAAGGTGAAGTCGGTCATGAACGCGGCCTTTAACGAGCAGGGGGATCTGGCCGCCGCCACCAACCAAGTCCCCTCCGCCGGGGCGTTTCTGGCCAGAATGGGCGGTTTGTCGGGGACCATCCGCGGACGGGTGCTGCCGGGACTTCCCATCCGCGAGAATTTCGACGAGGTGGCCCTGCCGGAGACCACCACCAATTCCACCGAGCCGCCGACCCCATTCGCCTACCCTCCCCTGCCCTGGATTGGCGCCCGGTTCAAATTTGAGGTGCGGGAAAAGGACGGCAACAAATGTCTTGTCAAGACCATTGACAATCCTTTTTTCCAGCGGGCCATGGTCTTTCTGGGCACGCCCGACCTGAAAAACTACACCATCGAAGCCGACGTGATGAGCGAAGGGAACAAGCGGAAAATGTCCGACGTCGGGCTGATCAACCAGCGGTATCTTATCATGCTCAAAGGCAACGAGAAAATGCTGGAGATCACCTCCAACCAGGAATTGCTCCGCTCGGAGGCGCCCCTGGCCTGGGAGCCTGACGCGTGGTACCACCTCAAAGCGCGCGTGGACGTGGCGACGGACGGCTCGGGAGTCATCCGCGCCAAGGCCTGGAAACGGGACGACCCGGAGCCGGACAAATGGACCAGCGAACTCCCGGTCCGCCACGCCAACGCCAACGGCTGCCCGGGACTTTTTGGATTTTCGCCCCAAGCCCAACGCGTTTATATTGACAACATCGCGGTCACGCCGAATTGATGGATTTGCCCCCTGACCGGCGCAAATCGCGCCCGGCGGGACGATCTGAAACGACCACCAAAAAGCATGAAAAAAATCTCAACTCTCTCGGCGGCGCTGGCGCTCTGCGGTCTCGTCTCCCAGGCGGCGGATTGGCCGCGCTGGGGCGGGAACGATCCCGGCCGCAATATGTACTCGCCGGAAACGGGCCTGCCCGATCACTTCGCCGGCGTCAACAACGCCCGGGTCGAATTCAAACCCGGCACGGAGGAAATCGAGATCCAGAACCTCCCCAACGCCAAATGGATCGCCAAGGTCGGCTCGCAAAGTTATGGCAACGTCGTGGTGGCCGGCGGGAAGGTTTTCATCGGCACGAACAATGAAAACCCACGCGACAAGCAGCACCAGGGCGACCGCAGCATCCTCATGTGTTTCGATGAAAAAACCGGCGCGTTTCTCTGGCAGTTGGTCGTGCCCAAACTCGCCTCCGGCAAAGTCAACGACTGGGAAAATCTGGGCCTCCTTTCCTCGCCCTGCGTGGAGGGCAACCGCGTTTACGTGGTGACCAGCCGCTGCGAAGTCGTCTGCCTGGACACCGAAGGAATGGCCAACGGCAACGACGGCCCTTTCCTGGACGAGCCGCAATATGTGGCCGGCCCGGGAAATCCTCCCGCCAAAATCGGCCCGCGTGACGCCGACATCATCTGGCGCTACGACATGATGGATGAACTGGGGGTCTTCCCGCACAACGCCTCCAATTGCTCGCTGCTCATCGTCGGAGACTTGATTTATGCCTGCACCTCCAACGGTCAGGATTGGACGCACGTCAACATCCCCTCGCCCAATTCGCCCAGCTTCATCGCCCTGAACAAGAAAACCGGCAAACTGGCGGCGGAGGACAACGCCGGCATCGGCCCGCGCATTTTCCACGGCCAATGGAGTTCCCCGTCCACCGGCCTGGTCAACGGCAGAAGATTGATTTTCTTTGGCGGCGGGGACGGCATCTGCTACGCCTTCGACGCCACCCCGCAAAAGGGAACCGGCGCGCCCATTGTGCCGGTCGTGCCCGGCCCGGCCATCAACCGCGTCGAGGAAACCGACACCGATTATCTGAAAAAAGTGTGGTGGTTCGACTGCAATCCGCCGGAACGCCGGGCGGCCGACGCCGCCCACAAATACCCCGCCCCGGACGGCCCCAGCGAGGTCAACGCCACGCCCGTTTTCTGGCATGACCGCGTCTATGTCTCGGTCGGGCAGGACCCGGAGCACGGCGAGGGCGTCGGGATCATTAATTGTATTGACGCCACCAAGACCGGGGACGTCACCAGGAGCGCCAAAATCTGGAGCTACGACAAACTGCACCGCAGCCTCTCCACCGTTTCCATCACGCCCGACGGGCTGTTGTTCGTCGGCGATTTTTCCGGTTTCGTCCATTGCTTCGACGCGGAAACGGGCAAGCTCTATTGGGAGCATGACCTGAAATCACACATGTGGGGGTCCACCCTGGTGGCCGACGGCAAGGTTTATTGCGGGGATGAGGACGGGGACTTTGTGGTGTTCGCCGCGAGCAAGGAAAAGAAAATCCTGAGCACCATCAACCTGGGCGCCCCGGTCTATTCCACGCCCATCGTGGCCAACGGCGTCCTCTACGTCCATTCCAACACCCACCTGTTCGCCTTTTACAACCACGACAAAAAGCCGCCGCTGGACGATCAGAAACCCGCGCTGAACCTGGATTTGAACACGCCCGCCAAATGAAAAAATTTCTGCTCTTCGTCCTTATCGCCCTGGTCTATGTGGCGCACCAGGACCTATGGAACTGGAAGAAATACGAGCCGCTGATCTTCGGGTTCCTGCCCGTCGGCCTGGCTTATCACGCGGCCTACTCGGTGCTGTGCGCCCTGATGATGGCGGTGCTGGTGAAAGTGGCATGGCCGAAACATCTGGAAGCGGAACAGGCGCCGGATGCGGATAAAGACACCGGCGCTCATCCATGATTCCCGTCCTCGTCATCTTCGTTTATCTGGCCATCATTGCGTTCATCGGGAGCATCGCCTACCGGCGCAGCCAGGACAACACCGAGGATTTCTTCCTGGCCAGCCGCTCCATCGGCTCGATGGTCTTTTTTCTATCCCTCTTCGCCACGAACATGACCGCCTTCGCCATCCTCGGCAGCTCGGGGCAGTCCTACCGCCAGGGCATCGGCATTTACGGCATGATGGCCTCCTCCTCCTGCTTCGTCATTCCCCTGACCATTTTTTTCATCGGCACGCGGCTGTGGGCGTTGGGCAAGAAATTCGGCCACCAGACCCAGGTTTCGTTTTTCCGCGACCGCTGGGAATGCAACCACATCGGCACGGCCATTTTCGCGTTGAGCGCCGCGATGCTCGTTCCCTATATGATCATAAGCATCATGGGCGGCGGGACGGTCCTGGCGGACATTTCGGCCTCCAAGCAAACTCATCTTCCGCTCATCCCCTACGCCTGGGGCTGCGCCACCGTCGCGGTGGTGGTGACGATCAATGTTTTTTTTGGCGGGATGCGCGGCACGGTCTGGGTCAACATTTTTCAGACGATCCTGTTTCTCTGTTTTGGCTTGGTGGCGGTGGGGGTGATTAGCCACGCTCTGCCCGGCGGCTTCGGCGATTACATCGGCAAGCTGGCGGGCGATGACAAAACCAGGTCTCTGCTCACCCGGGAGAAAATGCCGCCGCAGGCCTTCTGGAGCTACACCCTCATTCCGCTCTCCTCCATCATGTTTCCGCACATGGCGATGATGTGTTTTTCCGCCCGGCGCCTCACCGCCTTCAAGCGCACCGTCATCGCTTATCCCATTGCCATCATGGTCATCTGGCTCCCCTGCGTTTTTCTGGGCGTCCTGGGCGTCGCCACCCTGGGAAAAATACCCGACCCGGATGGCGTGCTCCTGCGCTTGCTCGGCAATTACGCGCCCGTCTGGCTGGCGGGAATTTTAGGGGCGGGGATCATTTCGGCGGTGATGGGTTCGGACGCCCACCAGGTGCTGGCCATGAGCACCATGTTCACCAAGGACGTCTTCGCCCATTACGGCGGCAGGGAAAAATTCGGCGAGCACCGCGCGGTCCATTTCGCCCGGGGTTTCATCGTGGTCGTCACGGGGATCGCTTACCTGGTGGCGCTGCGGTTGCGGGACAAGCAGGGCATCTTTGAGATCGCCGTCCGCTACGCCTTCTCCGGTTTTGCCGCGATGTCGCCGGTGATGGTTGCGGCCCTGTTCTGGAAACGGAGCACCAAATGGGGCGCGCTGGCGTCCACCTTGTATGTGGCCGGCTTTCTGGTCTGGTGCGCCCTCATGCAAAGCGTTCACAAAGCCGGCGATGTGCTCTGGCAGATCGGCCAAGGCAAGGACGCCCTGAAAGTCTTTTTCCTCAACCCGCGCGGGGACGTCGCCTTTTGCAACGGCTACATGACCGTCGTGCCGATGGTGGCCGGCTCGGCCCTGTGCGTGATTCTCTTTTCGCTGGCGACCCGTCCGCCCGGCAAGACCACCCTCGATAAATACTTCGGCCCCGCCGCCGCCCCATCCGCTGTATAGATTATGTCTATTGTTGACTCAAACGCCGCCCAAACCGCCCGGGAACAACTCGATGCTCATGTCCGGGAAATCATCCGCTGGCATTTCTCGCCCGAAACCGGCTGCCCCTTCTGGCTGGATTGGGCGAAAACAGCCGGCTGGAATCCCGCCGCCGAGGTGAAATGCTTCGCCGACCTCCAGCGCTTTCCGCATTTCCAGGACGAATGGTTGCGCGATTTGCAGCCGGAAGTCTGGGTCCCCAAACAATTCCAGGGCCGCCCGTTCAACATTTTTGAAACCGGCGGCACCACCGGCATGCCCAAACAACGCATCGGCTGGGACGACTACAAGGTGGATTACGAGGAGTTTTCCGCCAAAATCTCCGACGCCCATTTTCCGCGCGGCGGCGCCTGGCTGATGGCCGGCCCGACCGGGCCGCGGCGCTTGCGCCTGGCCATCGAGCATTTGGCCAATTTCCGGTCCAGTTCGTGTTATTTTATTGACCTCGATCCGCGCTGGGTCAAAAAGGTGCTGGCGGCAAAACAATTCGATCAGGCCCGCGCTTATATGGACCACATCGTGGACCAGGCGGTGATGATTTTGAAACACCGCAAAGTCAGCGGCCTCTTCACCACGCCCAAGCTGCTCGAAGCGATGGGCGAGAAAACGGATCTGTGGGAAGCCGGCATCCGCGGCGTTTTTTGCGGCGGCACAACCATGCCCCCGCAATCCGTCCGCTACCTCGTGGAGGAGGTTCTGGAAAACCGCATCGGCTTTTACCCGACTTACGGCAACACCTTGATGGGTTTGGCCGCGAGTGTTCCGCTGCGCCCGGAGGACAATTTTTCGATCACTTATTACGCCCCGCAGCCGCGCGCTGTTTTGCGCGTGGTCAATCCCCGGGAGACCGGAGAAACGGTCCCTTACGGCCAATGGGGACGCGTGGAACTGACCACCCTCACGCGCGAATTCTTCATGCCGCGATTTCTGGAGCGGGACGAGGCCATTCGCCGCGAACCGCGCGCGCCCTACGCCTGGGACGGCGTGGCTGAAGTGCGCCCCTTCGGCGCGATGGAGAAAACCATTGTCGAGGGCGTCTATTAGAAAGCTCGCGGGCTAATCGCCACGATTCAGACGCTGTGGCCGTCCCAGTATCTGTAGTTGATGTTGGGGAAAAGGTTGTCCATCCACTCGATCCGGGCCAGACCAGGCTCGTCAATTTCGTGGTCGTTGAGCTGGTCGTGCAGGACCAGGAAACGGTTCAGGTGTTCTTTGACCCGTTGCGTGGCGTAGTCCGGACTGGTGCCGGTGTGGAGGATGAACGGCCAGTCGCTGGACTGGGCCAGAAGTAGTTCGCGGGCGGCTTGTTTGAGGGCGCGCTCCGGCAGGCCCCCGGCGTTGGGAAATTTCCGCGCCAGTTCAGTCATGCGGACTTGCGCGGCGCGGAGGTGCGGATAAATCCACTGGTTGCTTTCGTTGAGCCAGACGCGCCAGTAGCCTTCCTCACCCCAACTGGAGGCGCCCGGCATGGCAATCTGATGGGTGGTTTGCAGCCGCAGAAATTCGCCGGGAGTGTCGAGCTTGAAGACCTCCTGGTCGCAACAGGCCTTGCGCACGAAGTAGTTCAAAAACTCCGGCCCTTCATGCCACCAATGCCCGAATAATTCCGCGTCGTAGGGCGCAAACACGATGGGCGGCCGGTCCATGATCGCCCCCAGCCGGGTGAATTGCTCGATGCGCGCCGCGAGAAAATGGGCGGCGTGCTCGTCGGCCGCCTGCAGGGCGGCGGCGCGATCATAGACTTGCTTTTCCGCCGTCGGGCCGGTGATGCGATGATATTTGATGCCGGTGAAACCCCGCAGGTCGGGCACGGGCAAATAAGGTTTGACGTAGTCGAAATCAAGATCAAAGCCGATGTCGCGGTAAAAATCGCGATAGCGGAAATCCCCCGGATAGCCCTCCTGTTTGCTCCAGACTTGTTTGGCCGACTCAAAATCGCGCCCGAAGGCCGCGACCCCGTTGGGCGTATAGACCGGCGCGAAAACGCCGTAGCGGGGCCGCGGCCGGGCGTGCAACAGCCCGTGCGTCTCAGTGGCAAACCACCGGATGTTGGCCTCCTGCAAAACTTTTTCCACCCCTTCGACAAATGCGCATTCGGGCAGCCAGATGCCCTGGGGGTCGCGCCCGAAACATTCCCGGTGATAGTCGCGGGCGACCAGGATTTGCGCGCGCAGGGAGGCGGGATCGTCGGCCAGCAAGGGAAGCAACGCGTGGGTGGCGGCGCAGGTGGCGATTTCCAACATCCCCTGTTCTTGAAATTCGCGGAAAGGACTCAGGAGATTGCGGCCATGCGCGGCGTAAGTGTCCCGGATGTCACTCAGGCGATGGTGATACATCCAGGCCAGTTCGCGAAAGGCGCGGTCCCAATGGGTGCGATGGATTTCCTTCTCCGCCAGTTCAATCAGGCCGTTGAGATGCCGCAAATAGCGCTCTTGAAGCTGGTCGTCCTGCGACATGGCGCACAGCGGCGGGGAGAGGGAGATGGTCAGCCGGGCCTGGATGCCGTCGGCCAGCCAGCCGTCAATGATTTGCAGGAGGGGGATGTAAGTTTCGGTGATGGCCTCAAAAAGCCAGTTTTCCTCCAGGAATTTCTCGTGTTCCGGATGCCGCACAAACGGCAGGTGCGCGTGCAACATGAGGGCGAAGTGGCCTTGCATGGGGTTAGTCCAAATCCTTGGTCAACTCTTTGGCAATGTCATGGCTCTTCCAATAAATCACCACGCCGATCACAAACGGAATGGCCTTGAGCACCAGCGCGCCGAGGTGACGCGGCGGACGGTGCGACAACCATAAAAACACATCGCTGGAATACAAGCACAGGCTCAGAATGAGAAATCCCGCGGCAATGAGCCGGATCACAGACAGCGCAGCTTTGGTGTAGGGACTCACCGCGTGTATTTCCCGATCCTGGCCCTCATGCCACCGCGTCCACCGTCGGCGCCTGCAGGTGTTCCTCCTGGGGATGCGCCCCGACCCCGCCCTGATACTCGCTTTGACGGCTGAAATTCAATTTCGCGCGGCGCATTTCCTCGCCGTCCGCCGACGTCGCCGCCGCCGGCAATTCATAGTCCCCATCCGGCAGGGCGAAGCGGAAGCTGAAACTGCCATCGCGCCGCAGTTTGATCTGCCGCCCGCCGATGGTCACAGTGGCATCCGGTTCGGTGGAACCATACACGATCAATTCCGCATTGACGTTGAACCAAAAGCCTCTCCGCCGCGCCTGTCCGCCCGACGGGCTGGAGACGCCGCCAAAGGCGGCGGCAGGCGAGGTGGGCTGGCCAGGCTGGCCAGGCTGGCCAGGCTGGCCAAATTGTGCGGCCGCGATGGAGGAAACTTCGTGCTCGAGTTGGCGGCGGATCAACTCCGTGACCTCGACCGAGCCGATCCAAATCCGGCGCGCGGGATCAAAGGAAATGACGGCGGCAAGCGCCTTTTCCTGGGCGGGCGTCCAGGTGCTGGGAATCTGCGCCTGCCGCGCCTGCGGCAGCGGCTCCGTCAAACTGGCGACGCGTTCCGCGCGCAATGGCTCTGCGCGCCCGGCCGCGGCTTCAGACACGGCTTTGGCCGCTTCTTCCGCCATGGCTTCGGCCACCGCTTCAGCCAACGGCACGCTCTCGCGCACCGCCGCTTTGATCGAGGCGAGCAATTGCGCGAAAGGCACGTCCAGCGGAATGGTGGCGAAACGAACGGCCACGTCCTCGGTCACCGAATCCAACGGTGTCATGGTGGCGCCCGAACGGGCTTGTTCGACCCATCTCTTCCCCGCGTCATAATAACCCAGCGTGGCAAGGTACTTTGCGCCCGCGTAGGGGGCGGGCACAAACCAATGGCGCGATTCGGGATGGAGATGAATCTGCAACAGCGGTTGGCCGGCGATCGCGTTGTGATAAACCCGCAGCAAGAGATGTCCGTCGCCGGAGAGGGCATTGTATTTTCTTAATTGTTCCGACGTGAAATCCCAGTGCGCGTAAAGCCAGCGCGGGTCGCGCGCCGTCAAATAAAGTTGCCTGGTGCCGTACGATTCCGGCAATTCCGCCCCGGCGGCGGCGAGGCTGGCCGACGGCGGTGTGGGACCCAGCACGTAACGCCGGCCCGGCCCGCTCGCGGGCGCGCTCGCGGGCGCCGGGCTGTCGCCCTCCAGCAAAATCGGCGGAATTTTCAAAGGCGCGCGCTTCACTGCCTTTTTCGGTTCCGCCGCGGCGGCGGCAACCAGTTTGCGCCCTGTGGAACGAGCCGGTGGTTGCGGATCGGGGATTGCCTGTGGCGTCGGCGCTGTGCGCCGGCCTTTCGTGGAACGAGGCGATGATTGCGGGCTGCGGATTCGCGCCTTTGTGGCTTTGGCCGCAGCGGGAGCGGCTTTTACTGGAACGGCGGCGGCTTTGACTGGGGCGGGGGCGGCGGCGGGGGCCTTTTTGCGCGGCTTGGTCGCGGGCGCCTGGGCGGATTTGGCGGATTTGGCGGTTTTGGCCCGGCGTTTGGCCGCGGAGTCAGTTTTTCTTTGTTTCATAATTCATGGCGCGCGGGGAGGGTGCCATTAAAGCGCAGCCATTATGGCCGCGGTCCACGCCGCCCGCAATCAGAAAATTCCCGGAAAAATCCCGAGGAACCTGCTTGCCAAGCAAATCCATTCGCGCTTAAATGCGCACAATCGGGCAAATGAAATTATGAGCCAAAGTAATGTCGCGCAACCTTCCAGCGAAGGCGGCTCCCCGTTTCTCATCTTCGTGGTGGACGACTCGGCGATGCTGGTGGAATTTGCCGCCATGGTCCTGCAATCCGCCGGCTACGAAGTCAAGCAATTCACCGAACCCGGACTTCTCCTGAAGGCCCTGGGCGAGGGCGGCCGCCGGCCGGCCCTGCTGGTGACCGATTACGACATGGGCGCCCGGGCCATAAACGGATTGGATTTGATTTTGAACTGCCACAAGGTGCATCCGGCCATGAAGGCCATCCTCGCCAGCGGCACGGTGGATGGATCGGTCACGCTGCATCACGCGGCCAAGGTAGACCGGTTTTTGAGCAAGCCCTACCCTCCGGCGCAATTGAAGGCGATGGTGGCGGAGCTGCTCAAGTGAGGTTTTCGTTTTCGACATTGGGCCTTGAAATTCCGGGGCCGCAAATCTATTTTAAACCTGGCTGGTGGTCATAGCTCAATTGGTAGAGTCCAAGCTTGTGGAGCTTGTTGTTGCGGGTTCGAATCCCGTTGACCACCCCATTTTCTCCTCGCGATTGCGCGGGAGCCCTTCAAATGCGCTGACCCACCTCGCCGACAACAAATTTGTGCGGTTTATTCTCTGGCCGGGTGTTATGAAGTGAGATGATGACCAATGAATTGCTCCGCCGTTACGCGGTTGATGGTTCCGAATCAGCCTTTACTGAACTGGTCCGCCAGCACATCGACCTGGTTTATTCTGCGGCCTTGCGACAGGTCAACGGCGACGCCGGCACCGCCCAGGACGTCACGCAAGCCGTGTTCACCGACCTGGCCCGCAAAGCGTCCCGCCTCGCCGGCCACACTTCGCTGACCGGCTGGCTTTATACCAGCGCCCGCTTTCAGGCCGCCAAATCGCGCCGGGCCGAACAGCGCCGCCACGCCCGCGAACAGGAATCCCACGCCATGACCCAATTGCTTCAAAACAATGACACAGCAGATGTCTGGCACGACATGCGTCCCGTGCTGGATGACGTGATGCACGAACTCAATGACGCCGACCGCGAAGCCGTGTTGTTACGGTACTTTGAACGCAAACCCCTGGCGGAAATCGGCGTTCGACTCGGCTTGTCCGAGAATGCGGCAAGGATGCGAGTCGAACGTGCTTTGGAGAAGCTGCGCACCGAACTCTCCAAGCGAGGCGTCACCTCTGCGGCGGCAGCACTGGCGCTGGCTCTGACTGAGCACGCCGTGAGCGCGGCGCCCGCCGCGTTGGTTGCGGAAGTCAGCAATTCTGCCCTGGCAGCTGTGGCTGTCGGAGACAGCATCGCCTCCGGCCTCTTGAAATTCGTTGGACCCACCGCGTTGAAATGGCTGGTCGGAGCCTGCACGTTAGCCAGTCTCAGTCTGGTGCTCTGGATCCGCCAGGTTCAAACCGCGCACGTCGCTCACCCCACGTTGCCCGCAACAACCGCCGGCCAATCCCCGGCGACAATCGCACCGCTTCAAACTCCGCTTCCGGCGGCCGCATTCCCTGCGTCTGTCGAGCCACTGCCCGATACCACCAACAAACTGACCCTCCACATCGTGACAGCCGACAGCGGGAAGCCTGTTCCGATGGTGGATTTGGATTACTGGCTCTCGGAACGCGGTGAAGGCGATCACAGGAAATCGCTTCATGCGGATCGGTTTGGCGTTTGCGCAGTTCCGGTGCCGCGCAGTACGGTCACCAAACTCATTCTTGTCAGCGAGCGGGACGGATTCGCGGACACTCGCCTGCAGTGGCACACGGATCAAGGTGAAAAGATTCCGGAAGAATACACCCTGCGTCTCGCGCGATCGGTATCCATCGGCGGCTCAGTCGTCAATGCCGATGGCGACCCGGTTGCCGGCGCCAAAATCTACTTTGGTAACCGCACAGATCCCGCCTCCGAATTGTTGAAGGAGACTTCCGATTTTGGGTGGCCATTTGATGTTGAAACGACTTCCGATGCCGTTGGCCGTTGGCAGATCAATCGGATTGGCAAGGAAGCCCTCCACACCGTTGAAGGCCTCGCAGACCATCCAGAACACCTCGGTGATCGCGTTTCCGTCAGCCCGGAAACGGAAAAGGAAATGGTTGCCGGCGCGTATGTTTTTCATTTGGGCCGCGCCGTCGAGGTTCACGGGGAGGTGACCGATCTGTCCGGAACAGTGATTTCGGAGGCCAGGGTAAGGGTGGGCTATGCCGGCATGACGGGCACTCGGCAGACCAAAACTCGACGTGGTGGAACATTCCTGGTTGGCGGCTGCAAACTTGAAAAGACGCTCTTGAGCGCCGATGCAAAGGGGTACGCCACGACAACGATTGAGGCCGATCTAACCACCAATCTCGGACCGTTTCATCTGATCCTCCAGCCCGGAAAGCTTCTTCGCCTCCGCGTTGTGGATACCAAAGGCAAGGGGGTTCCGAAGGCGTACGTGTTTCTTAACAACTTGCCGCACCTGAATGAGGCGCAGGCAAAGGCGCCGCCCATTCAAGCTGACTTCGAGAGAATGACCGACGCCGATGGCCGCACAGAATGGGACAGCGCCCCGGACGACGAGCTCAACTTCGGCGCTTCCGCTGCCGGTCACATAACGGGCAGTATTCAATTCAGGCCCGACGGGAACGAACACACTATCACTCTTTCATCGGGTTTAACACTGTTTGGCTCTGTCACAGACGCAGCAACTGGCCAGCCCCTTCCCGCGTTTCGGATCATTGTGGGCTGGCCAACGAGGAATCCTCTAACGGGAGAAGCCGCCGCCCAATGGAGCACGCTGGACCGGTTTTGGTTGAAGTTCGAAGGCGGAACGTTTCGCCATTTGTTCGACGAGCCGGCGCTGGGCGGCCCACAGAACCCAGGCTTCATCTTCAAGTTCGAAGCCGACGGTTACGCGCCATTCATCACGCGTGCCTTCAGCGGCGGCGAAGGTGAAGTTCAACTGGACGCCGCCATGCGGCCAGCCGCCGCCATGAGTATTACGGTGCTTCTTCCCGACGGCCAACCGGCGGTCAAAGCCGACGTTGGCCTGGTTTCGCCCGGTTCGGATCTCTGGCTGCGTCCGGGCGGATTTCTCCACGATAACCTTCGATCCGGTGAATCTCTGCTTTCCACCGACGATGCGGGGCATTTCTCATTGTCCGCCGATGAATCTGTCAATAAAATCGTCATCGCGCATCCCGAAGGGTTCGGGCAAACAACCCCTGCCTCCCTTTCCACCAACACCACCATTCAATTGCAGCCTTGGAGCCGGATCGAAGGAACGTTGCTCTTCGATGGGCAAGCCGCGCCCGGACGTGACATCCTGCTTCAATTTGGAGGCGGCGACTTCCAATCTATTTCGTCGGATTCTGAAAAGTACAAAGTCACGACCGACGGCGCTGGACGCTTTGTCTTTCCGCAGGCGCCCCCGGGGGAAAACCAACTGGTTCTTATGGTTCCCATCGACATGGGGCCGGGTCGCAAGGGCTGGTCCCATTGCCCGCTGACAAACCTCGACATCCCGCCAGGTGAAACCGTAACGGTCACGCCAACGACGACCATACCCGCTGGAACGAACATCCCGCTTCCGACCGCACTCCACGTGACAAAACCGCCAGGCCACTGATCAAAATTCGCCATAGGTCGAGTCGTCGTTCCGTTCTTATGAACGCAGTAAGGTAATCGCATCCGCAGGGTCAAGGGTCGTTGGCAATGCGCATAGTGATCATTCCAGGCCGCAAATGGTTGGATTTATTTGGTAAACCGGAAATTCACCACGTCGTAGTCCTGCATCACGTAACTCTTCAATTCCAGCCGGACTTTGCCGGCGCGCTTGGCTTGCGTCTCCCCGCCCGCCGCCACTAAATCGGCGAAGCTGATAATTTCCGCGCGGATGAACCCCTTCTGCAAGTCGGTGTGGATGCTGCCCGCCGCCTCCCAGGCCGTCGTGCCGGCGCGGATGGGCCAGGCGCGGTTCTCCTTGCCGCCAACGGTCAGGAAGCAGATGTAGCCGCTCTCCGCAAACGCCCGCACCAGCAGGGCGTCCGGCGCCGCCAATTCCGCCTCCTCCGCCACCACCACCGGGCGGTTGGTGACAAAGCTATGCGCCGAAATCGCCGTCAAATCTTCCGCCGTCAATCCCAGCTTCCAGACGGGCGTCTCGCTGACCAGCCCTTCGGCCATTTTTTGCAGCACTTTCTTCTCCGCTTCGCCCGCGTCGCGTCCGAGCCGCGTCTCGACAAAATCCAGGTCCTTCATCAGCAAGTCACTCAGGGCCGCGCGGCTGGTGAGGATGGCGTCGCAGACCGCCAGTTCCTTCTCGTCGGCCAGAACCACCTGCGCATAAGACTTCTTCTGCGCTTCCACCAATTTATCGGCTTGGTCCAGGCGGGCGTCCTTGATGTTGTGGTTGCCCGTGGGGATGCCGGTTATGCCAAACAGGCAGATTTTCATGGCCAGTGCTTAGGCTCTCGCCCGCCCAAGGTCAAGAGGGAAAAACGCCCGGCGCTTGACAAAGCCTCTTTCACGCTCGCGGCCGCCGTCCGATAGGCCCGCGGGTTTCCCCACGGCCCGGAGAGCGGCAGTCCGCGCCAGGGGACTGCCTTCAGGCGTCTTTCCCGGCACTCAAAACCATTGACTTTTTCTTGCGCGGGGTTTATGTGAAAACCATGCCCACGGGAAACAGACGAAAAGTGGCCATCCAGATTGCCCTGATCGCGTTGCTCCTGCCTTTCTCCGGGTGTGATTCGGGAGCGAAAACGCCGGGCGCGGACCAGCGCGGTCAGTCGGCGGAACAGACCAACAGCCATCTGCGCGTCCGCGCTCCCGCCGTGGCCGGGCTGTTTTATCCGGCGGAAGAATCGGTTCTCTCGAAAACCATTGACGGATTGCTGGAAAGCGCGCCCGCGCATCACATCCCACACCTCAAGGGCCTGGTTTGCCCTCATGCGGGCTACCCTTATTCGGGACCAACCGCGGCGATTGCCTACAAAATGCTGGCCGGTCGCGACGTTCAAACCGTCGTCATCCTCGGCCCCAGTCACTATGCCGCCTTTCAGGGCGCGTCGGTTCCGAACACGGACGCTTACCAAACGCCGTTGGGCGCCGTCCCCATCTCGGCCAAGGCGCGGCAACTCGCCAACACCAGCCCCTTTGTCCTGGAACCGCAATGCCTGGTCCAGCGGCCGCCGTGGTGGGCTCAGTCATCCAAGCCCGCGCCGCCTGCCGGGGAGGACACGCCCGACACCTGGGAACATTCCGTCGAGGTCCAGGTTCCTTTCCTGCAAAAAACTTTGAAGAACTTCACCATCCTGCCCGCCGTCTTTGGCAACGTTGACCCGGAACAGGCCGCCAAGGTCTTAGCCGGGGTGATTGATGGCAAAACCATCGTCGTGGCCAGCTCCGATCTCAGTCATTACTACCCCTATGCTGAAGCCAAAGAACTGGACAACCGCTGCGTCAAGGCGATTTGCGACCTGAACATTGACGAAATGAAAACCCAGGAAGCTTGCGGCAAATTGTCCATTTTGACGCTCATGTACCTGGCCCGGGAAAAAGGCTGGAAGGCCCAATTGCTCGATTGCCGCAACAGTGGGGATACCGCCGGCGACAAAAGCAGGGTGGTGGGCTATGCCGCCATCGCCTTTTACGAGCCGGCGCCCCAAAACTTCGAAGCGAAAGACCGGAAATTTTTACTCGACCTCTCCCGCCGGACCCTGAGCCTCGTCGCGACCAAGGCCGACTCGCCGGGACCCGGGGTCAACGCTAGGGATCTGTCCCCAAAATTATCGGAGACCAAAGGGTGCTTCGTGACGTTGACCGAAAATGGCGTGTTGCGCGGCTGCATCGGCCACATTCTGCCGCAGGAAGCGCTTTGCCAGGCGGTGGTGGACAACACGCGGAGCGCGGCCACCCGCGACCCGCGTTTCCAGCCGGTGCGGCCTGAGGAGTTGAATAAAATCAAAATCGAAATCAGCGTGCTCACGGAACCGCAACCGCTGAGTTTCAAATCGCCGGAGGACCTCCTGAACAAGTTAGAGCCTGGCGAGGATGGGGTGGTGCTCCGCATCGGCCCCCGCGGGGCGACGTATCTGCCGCAGGTCTGGGAGCAACTGCCCGGCAAGGTCCAATTCCTCAACCACCTCGCGGAAAAGGCCGGCTGTGCGCCCGACGACTGGCGCGGCAGGGATGTCAGCGTCTCCATCTACCACGTCGAGGCCTTCGCGGAGTCGGAGTAATGTTTCATGTCCGACCGGAAGCCGATCCTGCTGGCGGTCGTGACTCAACGGCGGCTCGTCCTGTGGGCCGTCGGGGCGCTCGGGGTTTCGTGCGTGATGACCCAACTGGCACTGATGCGCGAACTGCTCGCCGCGTTTAGCGGAAACGAACTGGTGCTCGGCCTGGTGCTGGGCAACTGGCTGCTCCTGATGGGAATCGGCGCCTGGCTGGGCCGAACCTCCGACAAACTTCAAAATCCGCTGACCGTCCTGGTCGTCGCGCAAATGCTGGTGGCCCTTCTGCCGCTGTTGCAGGTGTTCCTCCTGCGGACTTTGCGAAACGTCGTTTTCGTCCGCGGCGCCGCGGTGGGTGTCAGCCAAACCTTCCTCAGCGCTCTCCTCCTGCTGCTGCCCTATTGCCTCATCGCCGGCTACGCCCTGACGCTGGCGTGCTCGTTGTTGGCGCGCCAGGAGGGCGCTTCGGGCATCGGCCAGGTCTATATCGCGGACAGCCTCGGCAGCATCGTTGGCGGCGTTCTGTTCAGCTTCGTGCTGGTCAGGTTCCTCGACCATGCCGGCATTCTGGTTTATCCCGCCGTTTTGAACCTGCTCTTTGCCGGAGCGATAAGCTCTCGCACTGGACACAAATTGCTTTCGACGATCGCAGGCGCTCTGGCCGCCGCGGTGATCGCGGCGGCGGTTTTGGTTGACCTCGATGGTCTTTCCACGGCCTGGCAGTATCCTCGACAGCACATTGTTGCGCGGGCAAATTCGCCTTACGGCAAACTGCTCGTCACGGAATCCGACGGCCAGTTTGATTTCATCCAGAATGGCGTTCCGCTCACCTCCACCCGGGACGACCAGCATGTCGAGGAGGCCGTGCATTACCCGATGGCACAGCGGCCGGAGGCCCGCAAGGTGCTGCTGGTGGGCGGCGGCATCTCGGGCACGGCGAAGGAACTCCTCAAATACCACGTCCGCCGCGTGGACTATGTGGAACTCGACCCGACGATTCTGGAGTTCGGGCGGAAATACCTGCCGGAAAGTCTGGCGGACAACCGGATCAAAATCATCAACACCGACGGACGCTTGTTTGTCCGGCAAACCGGCGAAAAATACGATGTCGTCATTGTGGACGTGCCCGAACCTTCCACCGCGCAACTCAACCGCTTCTTTACCGTCGAGTTTCTGGCGGAAGTCAAACGGGCGCTTTCTTCCGGCGGCGTGGTCTCCTTTTCGCTCGGGCATTATGAGAATTACGTCAGTCTGGAACTGGCGCGAATGCTGGCGTCGGCTGGCCGGTCTTTGCAGCAATCATTCCCCAACGTGTTGGTGATTCCCGGCGGACGGGTCTTCTTCCTCGCCTCGGACGGCCCGCTCTTTGACGATATCGCTTCCCGAATCGAACAGCAAGGCGTCAAAACCAAAATGATGAACCGGCATTACCTCGGCGCCATGCTGACCGCCGACCGGATGATGGACCTGCAACACGCCATCGCGCAGCCGGCGGCGTTGAACAAGGACTTCAACCCGGTGCTTTACTTCTATCATCTCCGCCACTGGATGAGTCAGTTCAACATCGGCTTCGGCGTCTTGCAGGGGTTGCTCCTGGTCCTGCTTTGCCTCTATCTCCTCCGGTTGCGCGGAACCGCTCTTGTCCTATTCGCCTCGGGTTTCGCGGCGACGACCTTGGAGATTGTCCTGCTGCTGGCGTTCCAGGTTCTTTGCGGCTCGGTCTATCATCAACTGGGCATCATCGTCACCGTCTTTATGACCGGTCTGGCACTTGGGGCGGGGATGGCGAATCGCCGCATCAAATCCCGGAGTAACGGAGTGATCGAGTGCGGGGATAAACCCGGTCCTGCGCCCGCCCCATCCCTTCATCACTCCGCCACTTCAACCGCAAAACTTCTGGCTCTCCTCGCCTTTGCCATCGCCGGTTTCGCCATCCTGCTCGCGTATTTATTGCCGCTGTTGAACCGGCTGGGGGACACGGCCGCTTCACTTCTGTTCATCAAGACGGCCATTGCGCTGCTGACTTTGATTCTCGCGGTCCTGGTGGGAATGCAATTTCCGCTGGCCAATCGGCTGGAGTTCGACGGCACCGTCGCGGGCGCGTCGCGCCTTTACACGGCGGATTTTGTCGGCGCATTCCTGGGCGCGTTGCTGGCGAGCACGCTCTTGATTCCGTTAATTGGCGTGACGGGCGTTTGCCTGATGACGGCGGCGCTGAATCTTGCGGGCGGTGTGAATGCGTTGTTACGGCGAAAGATTGCGATATGAGCAAAATCAACATTATTTCCCTCAAAACGGTGCGCTGGAGCGGCTGGCTGTTGCTGCCGCTGATCATGGCCTTTCTGCTGACCGGCTACATCATGGATGGCCGCTACGGCTTCGGCAAACTGCTGGACGAGAAAACCGCTCTGACGCTCCACCGCATGTTCCACCTGCCTTTGATTGTTTTGGTGCTGGCGCACGTTGTGCCGGCGATGTATCTTGCCTTCCAGCGATGGGGCTGGATCAAACATCGCCCAGAGACGTGAACCCCTACGATCCATCGCGTCATGAAGCTGCGGGTTATGGTGCGCCGGCCTCCGGTCCGGCCTCTCCCGGAGAACAGGGCAAACTGCGCCGTGTCGGAGACCGGCGTTCCGGTTTGGCGGCAGGAATCTCGCGTCGCGCCGCCATCGGTCTTGGCGCAACGGGCGTGATCGGCCTGGCGGGCGCGGTTTCGTTTTTCGATTTCTTCTCCAAATGGCGCGAGTCCGAAGCCCCAGCCGACATCTTCAAAGGCGACGCGCCCACGGGCGAGCTTTGGGAACTGTGGCAAAAACGCGGCTGGGTGAAAGAGGCGCGCCATTACCTCAAGCTCGGCCGCAACGTCCAGTGCAAGGTCTGCCCGAACAATTGCATCCTCGAGCCGGGCGACCGCAGCCATTGCCGCAACAAGGTCAACCGCGACGGCACGCTTTACACCCTGGTCTATGGCAACCCCTGCACCTTCCACGTTGACCCGGTCGAGAAAAAGCCGCTGTTCCATTTCCTGCCCGGCACGTTGAGCTTTTCCCTCGCCACCTCCGGCTGCGTTTTCCGCTGCCTGAATTGCCAGAACTGGGAAATCTCGCAGAAGAAACCGGAGGAAACCAAAGACCCACACGGGGCGGAACTTCGTTTCAAACCACCCTTGCCGCCGGGCCTCACCATGGAACAAATGTCGCGCCTGAGCTTGTTCCCCGAAGACGTCGTGGCCGTGACCGAGGCGCTGGGTTGCCCGTCCATTTCCTAC
>Ga0182027_10001153_pt1 | contig 44315 bp, 34 predicted proteins | sample 712E1DmetaG_FD_121300 | JGI IMG/M metagenome (GOLD analysis project Ga0182027, IMG submission 121300) | Permafrost microbial communities from Stordalen Mire, Sweden - 712E1D metaG (Illumina Assembly) | ecosystem: Environmental > Terrestrial > Soil > Wetlands > Permafrost | place: Sweden...
TAAAGAATAAAAATGTTTTATATATGAGTTCCACAGTTGTGGTTAAATTAAAAAACGTACCCGCATCAGGTTTAAATAAAAGTGTAACTCTTTCCTCCGGATTAAATAAAGTCATGACTGTTTTCGGAGTTAATTCGGTTAAGACATTCCTTCCGAAAAACAACACGGGAACGGGGCTTGACAGAATTGTTATAATGAAATATGACTCAAATGATGATCCGAATTTTGTGGCAAACCAATTGAAGAGCAGCGGTGAGGTAGAATGGGCTGAGCCCAAATTTCTATATCATACAGACTTAACACCGAACGATCCAAGTTACGGTACGCAATACGCTTTAACAACAATAAAGGCACCTACCGCGTGGGATGTTACAACAGGAGATACTTCTGTGGTAATTGGAATTGTTGACACCGGTGTTGATTGGCCACATCCTGATCTGGCAGCAAATATATTCCGCAACTGGAAGGAGATACCTGATAATGGAATTGATGATGATCATAACGGTTATATAGACGATTACCACGGATGGGATTTTGGCGGTCTTGGAAATAACGGAATAGCAACTCCGGATAATAATCCAATAGAAGACCGTCCTGACCACGGGACGCATGTAGCGGGAATAGCTTCAGCTGTAACAAACAATGGTGTTGGAATCGCTTCTATAGGCTATAAGTGTAAAATATTACCTGTTAAAACATCAGAGGATGATATAAGGTCGGGTAGCGCACCACTAATTTCTTTTGGTTTTGAAGGGATTGTTTATGCGGCTGATATGCATGCAAGAGTAATTAACTGCAGCTGGGGCGGAGGCGGTTATTCTTTGCTGGGACAGGAGACGATAGACTACGCTTACAGTAAAGGGGCTGTAGTTGTTTGTGCCGCGGGTAATGACAACAGTACCGAAACTTTTTACCCGGCTGCTTATAACGGCGTTCTTTCAGTTGCATCAACAACAAGTACAGATACAAGATCCAGTTTTTCAAATTATGGACATGGGATAGGTGTATGCGCGCCCGGTTCGGGGATATATTCAACATGGCAGCCTGACACGTATACTATTGAAAGCGGAACTTCAATGGCATCGCCTCTGGCAGCGGGAGTGTGTGCTTTAGTTGCATCTAAGTTTCCCCAGTATACAGCAGAACAGATAAGGGAACAGGTGAGGGTAAACTGCGACGACATATCGGCACAGAATCCGGATTACACAAATATGCTTGGCAAAGGAAGAGTTAACGCATATAATTCAGTTACCAATACAAATTCCAAATCGAGTAGAGCTGTAAAAGTTACATTTTCCGATGAGGCTCCAGGCGGGAACAATAATGGCGTACTTGAACCAGGTGAAACGATAACGGTAAGAGTTCAACTTGAGAATTACCTTTCTCCGACTTCTTCGCTATCAGTATCGCTTGTAACCATGAACAGTTATTCAACTATTGTGAACGGAACATTTAATGTCGGAGCGTTGGGAACACTTAAGACTGTTGATAACAACTCAGCACCGTTTACTTTTAAGCTTTCTCAATCGATACCGAACAATATATCACTCGATTTTCTACTCAGTTTCAGTGACGGGACTTATTCGGATTTTCAATGGATCAATGCTGTGGGCAATCCTAATTTTGCCACTCAGATCGGAAATGATATTAGCCTTACATTGACAGCTAAAGGAAATCTGGGTTTTAATGATTACCCTGATGACCTGCAAGGGGATGGTTTTCATTTTCAGGACGGTCCGAATTATATGTTCGAAGGAGCCCTGATGCTAGGAACCTCAGCGACAAAATTTGTTGATTGTGCCAGAAACAGCGATCAGCAGGCACAGGATGCAGACTTTATTTCGGTCGGGCCATTTAAAATAAATATTCCCGGATCAATAAGTGACATACAGGGCTCCACTATCTTCAACGATAACGGGGCAACGTCAAATAAACTCGGGGTGAATGTTCACTTGCAGTCTTATTCCTTTATTGATCAGGCGAATAAGAACTATATTATTTTACGTTATACTATTATTAATACTTCGGGCGCTGCTCTTTCTGGATTATATGCGGGGCTCTTTTTTGATTGGGATATGGTTGAGGGGTCGGGAGCAAATGATTTAACAGCGTGGGACAGTTTAGGCCATTTAGGTTATGTTCACCATCAGGGTTCAAGTCCGGACACAACAATAGGAATTGGTCTATTATCCGCTACCAACTTTGGATTTTATGCAGTTTTAAACAGTACTTTTGGATATGATGTAGGAAGTAAGTGGAGCGCACTATCATCCGGTTTGACAACAACCTCTGCCGGACCCGCCGACATAGCCAACATAACATCCTCGGGCCCATATACAATCGCAGCCGGTGATACCATTGATTTGGGCTTTGCTTTAGCCTGCGATGTAAATTTGAATAATGTACGGACAGCAATCATAAACGCCCGGACAAAGTATAATGAAATAATAAAGGGATCGATCCAAAATAATCAAAATCCGATAGCTTTTGAACTTGAACAAAACTATCCCAACCCGTTTAACTCATCTACTGTTATTAAATATTCAGTACCTTCGAGCAGCATTGTAACAATAAAAGTTTATGACATTCTTGGTAATGAAGTAAAAACACTTGTGAATGAGAATAAAGCTGCGATGAATTACACAGTTACATTTGACGCGAAGGGGCTTCCTTCCGGAGTATATCTTTATAAACTTACTGCAGGGAATTATACTTCAGTGAAAAAACTTGTTTTGATAAAATAAGGGGAGGAGTGATGGATTGTTGGAGGAATGGCGGAAGAAATATGCTGCATGGATCCCCGCCTTCGCGGGGATGACAAATATTTCATGAGATGACAATAGAGGGGAATGTTAGTTTTCACCTTTTTCGTAATTGAGGATTGGTCCGAGCCAGCGTTCAATTTCATTTATGCTCATTCCTTTTCTTTTATGATAATCAATCACCTGATCTTTTCCAATCTTTCCCACATTAAAATACTTTGATTCCGGATGCGCAAAATAAAGACCGCTGACAGATGAAGCAGGGTACATTGCCATACTTTCTGTTAATTTGATTCCGGTTCTCTTTTCAACATCAAGCAAATCCCAGATTATTGGTTTTTCAGTATGATCCGGTTGGGCAGGATAACCAGGGGCGGGACGTATGCCCTGATAATTTTCTTTTATCAGTTCTTCATATTTTAATTTTTCTTCAGGTGCATAGCCCCAATATTTTTTTCTGACAATCAAATGCAGATATTCCGCGAATGCTTCTGCAAGACGGTCGGCAAGTGCCTTAGTAAGAATCTCATTATAATCATCCTGTTCATTCTTAAACTTCTCAATGAGTTTTTCAATCCCGATTCCTGTAGTGACAGCAAAAGCACCAACATAATCTATAATACCAGATTCCCTTGGAGCAACATAATCGGCAAGTGCGAGATTAGGCACAGCATCTGATTTCATTAGCTGCGAGCGGAGAGTATGAAGAACACATTTTACGCCCTTTCCTAATTCATCAGCATATACTTCAATGTCGTCATCTGAAACGGTATTTGCGGGGAAGATACCTATCACTCCGTTTGCGGTAAGAAGTTTTCCTTCAATAATATAGTCCAGCAATTTATTGGCATCATCAAATAGTTTTATTGCTTCAGAGCCATATTTTTCATCCTTAAATATTGACGGATACTTCCCTTTCAACTCCCAGGTCATAAAGAAGGGGGTCCAGTCAATATAATCTCTCAATGTAGTTAAGGGGAAATCAAGGAATTCTGTTATTCCACGATAAACCGGTTTTGTAATAACAGTTTTAGTCCAATCGGTTTTAAATTTATTTCTGCGGGCTTCAGCAATACTCAGATAAGTTTTCTCTTCTTTCCTTCTCAAGTGATCTTCGCGGAGCTTTGTATACTCAGCTTTTATGTTGGCGCCGAATTTATTTTTAACTGATTCATCGGGATTTATAAGACTACTTACAACACCAACACTTCTGGAAGCATCGAGTACATGCACAACGGGGCTGCTGTATCCCGGTGCAATCTTTACAGCGGTATGTATTCTTGAAGTCGTGGCTCCTCCAATCATAAGGGGAATTTTTAGACCACGTCTTTCCATCTCTTTTGCAACATGCACCATTTCATCAAGGGAGGGCGTAATCAGTCCGCTTAATCCGATTACATCAACATTCTCATCGATTGCAGTTTGCAGAATTTTATCTGTCGGTACCATTACACCGAGATCGATTACTTTGTAGTTGTTGCATCCTAGGACGACACCGACGATATTTTTCCCGATATCGTGAACATCTCCTTTCACTGTTGCCATTAAAACTTTTCCGGCTTCACGCGTATCGTTTGAATCCTTTTTTTCCTGTTCTATAAATGGGATAAGCCATGCGACGGATTTCTTCATCACACGTGCGCTCTTAACAACCTGGGGCAGGAACATTTTACCTGAACCAAAAAGATCACCGACAACGCTCATACCATCCATCAACGGACCTTCAATAACTTCAATTGCGCGGTTATAAAGTTTTCTTGCTTCTTCGGTATCATCATCAATATAATCTACAATGCCTTTAATTAACGCGTGTTTCAGTCTCTCTTTGACAGGGAAGCTTCTCCATTCGTCAAGTTTAACGGCTTCCTTTCCTTTTTGTTTTATTGTTTCGGCAAAATCAACAAGCCGCTCGGTTGCATCGGGTCTTCGGTTAAGGAGGACATCTTCAACCAGATCACGAAGATCTTTTGGAATTTCTTCATAGATATCAAGCTGACCTGCATTTACAATACCCATATCCATCCCTGCTTTGATAGCATGATATAGGAAGGCGGAATGCATAGCTTCGCGCACGGTATTATTTCCGCGGAATGAGAATGAGATATTACTTACACCACCGCTGATTTTAGCTAAAGGAAGATTCTTTTTTACCCACTTCACTGTTTCAATATAATCAAGCGCATAGTTGTTATGTTCTTCAATCCCCGTAGCAACGGTTAAAATATTGGGATCGAATATTATATCCTGCGGAGGAAATCCGACTTCTTCGGTTAATATTTTATAGGCACGTTGGCATACCTTAATTCTTTTTTCAAATGTTACTGCCTGACCTTCTTCATCAAATGCCATAACCACAACCGCAGCACCGTACATTAATATTTTTCGCGCATGATCCTTAAATACTTCTTCCCCCTCCTTCATGCTTATAGAATTTACTATTCCTTTCCCCTGGAGGCATTTTAATCCGGCTTCAATAACGGACCATTTGGATGAATCAATCATAATAGGAAGTTTTGCAATATCAGGTTCCGCAGCAATAAGATTAAGGAATTTAATCATTGCTCCTTCCGAATCAAGCAGACCTTCATCCATATTTATATCAAGGACCTGTGCTCCACCTTCAACCTGCTGTCTTGCAACAGATAATGCACCTTCATAATCGTTAGCCATTATCAGTTTCTCGAATTTCTTTGAGCCGGTTATATTTGTCCTTTCGCCTATATTTACGAAATTGGTTTCGGGTCTAATTACAAGGGGTTCCATGCCGCTAAGTCTAAGATACTGTTCAATCACAGGAACAACACGGGGCTTAAAACTTTTTACGGTTTCTGCAATTGCCCGGATATGATCAGGAGTAGTACCACAGCATCCTCCGACTATATTGAAGAAACCGCATTCGCCAAATTCTTTTAAGACTGCCGCCATTGATGCAGCGGTTTCATCATATTCACCCATTTCATTAGGCAGTCCCGCGTTTGGATAAGCTGAAACAAAATAGGGTGCCTTATCGGAAAGTTCTTCAATAAACGGGCGCATCTGTTTTGCCCCAAGCGCGCAGTTCAATCCAACACTCAATAAGTTTTTAGTGTGCGAGATCGAAATTAAGAATGCCTCGGTTGTCTGCCCGGATAATGTTCTTCCGCTCATATCGACAATTGTCCCGGAGATCATTACGGGAATCTGCAGATTATTTTCACCGCAGTATTTTTCAACAGCGTAAATAGCAGCCTTGCTATTTAAAGTATCAAAGATTGTTTCTATGAGCAGTATATCAACCCCTCCCTCAACTAATCCGCGAACCTCATCATAATATGCTGTACAAATTTCATCAAATGTAGCCGCTCTATATCCTGGATCATTTACATCAGGGGAGAGTGATAAGCTTTTATTTGTAGGTCCCAAAGCACCCGCTACGAATCTTGGCTTGTCAGGTGTTTTAGCTGTGTATTCTGCTGCAACTTCTTTTGCAATTTTAGCAGATTCAAAATTAAGCTCATAGGCAAGGTGTTCGAGTTTATAATCGGCCTGAGCGACGGCAGTAGAGCTGAATGTGTTTGTTTCAATAATATCAGCACCGGCTTCGAGATATTGCCTGTGAATGTTTTTAATAATCTCCGGCTGGGTAATTGAAAGGACATCATTATCTCCCTTCAGATCATGATTATGGTCTTTAAATCTGTTGCTCCTGAAATCTTTCTCGGTAAGATTGTGCCGTTGAATCATAGTCCCCATAGCACCGTCAATAACCATAATTCTGACATTTAATATATCTTTTAGCTTTTTATAAAGCGGATTCATATAATTCATATTCTTGTTTAACATTGTAAAGAATTTTAAATATAATTAAATTGATACTCATTAAAAATTCATATTTCACAATAAGACATAAGATACAATGATAGTAGTGACCGGTGGCGCAGGATTTATAGGAAGCGCAATTGTTTGGCGCTTAAACCAGCTTGGGACAGATGATATTTTAATTGTTGATGAACTCGGGCTTGATGACAAATGGAAGAAACTCCCTTCATTAAAATTTGCTGATTATATGAACAAGTGGGAGTTCCTTGAGCAAATAGAATCCGGATTTGATTTTGATATCGAATCGATAGTTCATATGGGAGCCAACTCCTCTACAACCGAAAAAGATGCGGATCATCTTATTGAGAATAACTATGAGTATACAAAATCCCTTGCGACTTATTCAATAGAAAGGGACATCAGGTTTGTGTACGCTTCTTCTGCGGCAACCTATGGCGACGGTTCTTTGGGCTTCAGAGATAATGAAGATGAGTTGCAAAATCTTCGCCCGCTAAATATGTACGGTTATTCTAAACAGCTCTTTGATCTGTGGGCTGTCAGAAATAATATGATGGATAAGATTGCGTGCATAAAGTATTTTAATGTCTATGGCCCAAACGAATATCACAAGGGTGATATGAGAAGTGTTGTAAGCAAAGCCTTCGATCAAATAAATTCAACCGGGAAAGTTAGATTGTTCAAATCCGAACATCCTGATTATAAAGATGGCGAACAGAAGCGTGATTTTATATATATAAAAGATGCTGTTGATATGACCTTGTTCCTATTAACCAACAAGAATAAGAACGGTATTTTCAATTGTGGTTCAGGCAAAGCACGCACCTGGAATGATCTTGTTAGCGCTATCTTTAATGCTATTGGAAAACCGGTCAATATAGAATATATAGATTTGCCCCGGGCGATAGCAAAAAAATACCAATATTTTACAGAAGCTGATTTATCTAAAATAAAAAAAGCCGGCTATAATCAACCTCTTTTAAGTTTGGAGGAGGGAGTTGCCGACTATATAAAAAATTATTTAATAATTGATCAGTATCTTTAGAATCCTTCTTCGTCCTCGTCTACGATGTCATCATCTTCTTCGTCCTCGAAGTCAAAGTCCTCTTCATAGAATTCTTCTTCTTTAGCCGATTCTTCGTCTATAGGTTCCTCTTCGCTTTCCGGTTTATAGTAATCGTCTTCCTCCTCAAGATCATCATCCGAGTCGTCGTCGTCAAAATCATCGTCATCAAAATCATCATCATCCTCAAAATCTTCATTCTTCTTTTGGGGAGAGAGAGATAATATTAAATCGGGTTCTCCATTAAAAAATTCTTCTCTAGATTCCAGATTGTATTCTTCGGAAGAAAATTCAGTCATATAGCTCTTTCCTGGTCTTTATTTAAAAATTAAAAACATACACTTAGTTTGTAGTTATTTCAAGATGTCAAAGAATAAATTAATTCTCTTCTAAATATTCCTATTTTTTTTCAAAGTGCCAAATAATTATTTCATAATCTTTTATTTTATGATATACGCCGGCACACTTTTTTTTCACATTTATTTTAGTAATATTAATTATCTTAAACAAATAATCAAAGACAATTATTAATCACAATATACATACTAATGAAACTCGCTACATTATGCTATATAACTGATTTACAAAAGAAATCAACTCTAATGCTTTTTAGAAATAAAAAAGAAAATGACGTTCATGAAGGGAAGTGGAATGGTTTGGGTGGCAAATTTGAGCCTACTGAATCTCCCGAAGATTGTGTGATTCGTGAAATAAAAGAAGAATCCGGTCTTACGATCTCTTCGCCAAAGCTTAAAGGTTTTATAACATTTCCGCAATTTGATGGGATTTTCGATTGGTACGTCTTTTTGTTTACAACGGATAAATATGAAGGAGAATTAATAAATTCAAATGAAGGACACCTTGAATGGATCCCGAATGATAAACTTCTTTCACTTAATCTCTGGGAGGGAGATCAAATTTTTCTTCCCTGGCTGTCCGGAGATAAGTTCTTCAGCGCTAAATTTATCTATAAAGACAAAAAGCTAATTAGTTATTCAGTCAATTTTTACTGATTTGGGCTTTTATGATTGCTGACCGAAAAGTCATGGTTTTTGTTGACGTAGGGTCATTAATTGTATATTTTTGTACCCATCAGTCAGTTAAAGGAAGAAAATGAACACAACAATAGATACGATTAATATCCTTTTGCCTTTTTTCTACTTAGTAACCTTTGGAATTTACTCTTTTGACTTCTGGAAGGGTGAAAAGAGATTTACAAATTCTAAAAGAGTTTTCCTTTTTGTAACACTGCTGATCCATCTTGTATATCTTCTGACAAGGACTATCCACTTTAACCATCCGCCCATAACAAACGTATTTGAGATTTTTACCGTCCTGGCTTTTGCTGTTACCTTTTCTTATTTCATACTTGAACTAATCACTGACATCAGAGGAACGGGGCCGTTTATAATAATAATATCTATCGTTTTTCAGGTGATTTCATCTATATTAATTAAAGACAGCCCTAATGTTAAAGACGTATTGAGGAGCAATCTTCTCGGAATTCATGTGTTCAGTGCACTTTTAGGTTATTCCGGAATTACGATCAGTGCGGTTTATGGGTTTTTGTATTTAACACTCTATAAAGATATTAAACTGAATAAATTTGGACTTATATTCAACCGGTTACCGAATCTTGAGGTACTTGAAACACTCAGTTTTTATTCGGCCATCCTTGGTTTTGTTCTTTTGACTTTTGCAATTACGATAGGTATTATCTGGCTCCCCAAGGCTTTTCCGAAGGTCGGGCTTTTAGACCCAAAGTTGGTTGGGACTTTCCTCGTCTGGATAATTTATGGTATCGGAATCACAACAAAAGCACTTGGTAAATGGAGGGGCAAAAAGGTAGTCACGCTTTGTATTATTGGTTTTGCCATTGCAATTATTTCAACCATATTGACAAACTTTTTATCTTTAAGTTTTCATTCGTTTTATTGATATGAATATACTCGCCGTCTCAATAAACCATCATACCGCGCCTGTCGAACTCAGGGAAACACTTCACCTGAGCGATGATGAAATTAAAATGTTGATCCATCATGCAAGGGAAGAGCTGTTTTCGGAAGGTTTGATAATCTCAACCTGCAACAGGACTGAAGTTTATGGTATCCCGAAAGACCCGAAAATAGATCTTATCGATATTCAGAACTTTATCTTTTCACATAAAAACAATTCGGATATTAAACCTGACCATTTTCAGACATTTAGTTCGACTGAAGCCATCAAACATCTTTTTAAAGTAATCTCCGGCATCGATTCACTTCTTATAGGTGATAACCAAATTTATCATCAGGTAAAGGAAAGTTTCCAAACTGCCGATGAGATGGAGTTTTCCGGTTTTCTAATGAAGAGGATATTTGATGCAGCAATTAAAACAGGTAAAAGGGCAATTACCGAAACCGAAATCAGCGAAGGGGCGGTAACTGTAAGCTATGCTGCAGTTCAACTTATTGAAAAAATATTTTCCAACCTTTCAAAAAAAACCGCCTTAGTCATAGGAACCGGTGAATCGGGTGAACTTGCAGCTAAACACCTGATTGACAAAGGGATAGGGAAACTCGTTTTGACAAACAGAACTAAAGAAAAGGCTGAAAAAATTGCACGCTCTCTGTCTGCAGGTGTAATACCATTTAATGAATTTAAAGAAAAACTGCATGAGTTCGATATTATCCTGAGTGCTACAAGCGCTGAGGAATTAATACTTAGCAGTGAAGAAATAAAATCTGCTATGAGAAAAAGGAATTTCTCTTCGATGGTCCTTATGGATATCGCAATCCCACGCGATATTGATCCTTCTTCTAAAAATATTGACTATGTTTTCTACAATGATATTGATTCGCTTAATATAATTGTTGAACAGAATCTTGCCAAACGGAAAGTTGAAATCCCGAAAGTGGAAAAAATCATTAACGAAGAGATTGATAGCTTTATAAGCTGGTTTAATTCACTAGAAGTTGCACCGACCATAAAGGACCTCCGCGATTATTTTGAAACTATACGAGCCGATGAGGTGGAAAAGAATAAAAACCGTTTCTCCCCAGATGATCAGGAAAAACTTGATATAATCACTAAAAGAATAATTAATAAAATCCTACACCAGCCAACCGTTGAACTGAAAAAGATCAATGATCTGCGCAGCAGCGCTGAGGAAACGGCAGTGAAGGTTGGCGTGCTTAGAGATATCTTCGGTATAAATATCAACAAAGAAACAAAAGAATAAACTCTTATAAGGAATTGTTTTGGCTAAAACTAAAATTATTATCGGTTCAAGAGGAAGTGAACTTGCCCTTTGGCAATCCAACTTTATTAAAAAGGAACTCGAAAAATTAAATAAAAACGTTTTTATTGAAATAAAAATTATCAAAACCAAAGGCGATAAGATCCTTGATGTTGCTTTATCCAAGATAGGTGATAAAAGTCTTTTCACTAAAGAACTTGAAGTTGAACTTCTAAACAAAAAAATTGATGTGGCTGTTCACAGTCTAAAAGATCTGCAAACCAAGTTACCAGATGGGCTTATAATAGGAGCTGTGCCAAAACGTCACTCCGTTGAAGATGTTATTATTGCACGTAAAAAAGGGACTACTTTATCGAACCTCAGGGAGAATGCTGTTATAGCAACCGGCTCCCTCAGAAGAAGATCACAGATTCTGCATTTCCGCCCGGATATTAAAATTGAAGAGCTCAGGGGAAATGTCCCCTCAAGAATTCAAAAATTTCTTGCCTCTGATTGGGATGGAATTATTCTTGCCAAAGCCGGAGTAGAAAGATTAAAATTGAATAAATTTATCTCTTCTGTAATTAGTTCGGACCAGATCGTGCCTGCAGTAGGCCAGGGAGCTTTATGTGTTGAAGTTCTTGAAGAAAATAAAATTGTGCGCGATATAGTTTTCCCTTTACATGATGAAAACACCTTTACCGCAGTTATAGCCGAAAGAGGGCTTCTGCGTAAACTTGAGGGCGGCTGTCAGGTTCCCATTGGTGCACTGGCTGAAGTTAAGCCGAACGGATTATATCTTAACGCTTATGTCGGAACAATTGACGGTTCACTTACATTCAGAAGTTCGTCCCGCGGAAGCAAAACAGATCCCGAAAAGTTGGGAATTATATCAGCCGAAAATCTCCTCAAAGCAGGTGCCAGATCAGTATTAGATGAAATCTATAAAACCGGGAGGATTAAATGAGAGCATTATCGATCATTTCCTTTGTCTGCCTCATCATAATTAGTTTATTTCTAAATGCATGCACATGCCCTTCATGTAATAGGCAGGAAGAGACCGTTGTCCCCCGCGAGGTTCTAAGTAAAGCGGATAATTTTATAAAACAGAAAACGGGAAAAGATTTTTTTGAAAAGTATATTACTCCTGACTTTGTGAAAACAAAATATATGGCTCCTTATTATAATATGATCTACAGATTTGTTATTCCGGACAAAGCGTATGTAAATGTGTTGATTGAATTTTCACTTGATACACTTGGCAATGTTGCCCGTGACAGGGACATCGTTGGCATCCCCAACTGTTTGGAAGAGGATTGCAGCTTCAATATAAGCGAAGAGCAGGCAGTTAAAATTGCAAAAGACGGCGGTCTTCAGAAAGGAATTAAAGAATGGAAAACCGGTTTCATTTGGGACGCTAAACTTAACCAGTACGTTTGGCATATTTTATCAACTGACTGGTCTTCTGAAAGCTCCCAAGGTTTCAGGGGGTACGGTAAAGAAGTTATTATTGACCCCAATACTGGGCTCGTTCTTGCTATGAATGACTGGCATGTAAATTAAATTAAAATGAAACGATGTTAACTCCTGAAATCAGAAAACAAAACGGAAAAAAGATAAAAAGGGATAAGATAATAGAATCGGCATCGGTACTGTTCTCCCGTAAAAGCTATCACGAGGTGATGATGGAAGATGTTGCCAAACTCGCATCCATTGCCAAAGGAACCGTTTATAATTATTTCTCCTCAAAGGAAGATCTCTATTTCTCTATTATGAAAGTGCGGATGGAAAAGCTCAACGCATCGCTGAAGGAAATTATCTCTGAGCAAAAAAGTGTTGTGGATTCTCTTCGTGCATTTATCATCCACCTTTATATGTTCATGATGAAATATCAGAATTTCTTCATGATGTACAGAAAGGAATCCTTTAGTACTAGTTATATTTTATGCGATGAATTAATTGAACTCGAAAAAAACCTCAAGGAAATATTAAAAGAAATTATTAGATACGGGAAAAAGGAAAGTGTATTCAGGGATATCGATGATGAGTTTGGAGTAGACCTTGTCCTGGGCAGCATCTATGGTTCAGTTCACCGCGGTATTGTGAAAGAATTGAATGAAGACCAGAAAATAACTGAACGGGAAAAAACTTATGACTATGTGCTGCATGGTTTGTTTTCAGGTTTCCAATTTAACAATGATCTACCTCTTAAAAATAAGACTATAGTAGTGACAAGATCAGTTGAAACGGCAAGGGAATCTGCCGAAATATTTGTACAACTAGGTGCTGAGGTAATTACATTCCCCACTTTGGATATAGTTCCTCCGGATAACTGGGATCAGTTTGATGACTTCATTCTCGGTAAGAACAAAATCAGTTTTATTATTTTTACTTCTGCCTACGCTGTTAAAATGTTCAGCAAACGGCTTAATGAACTTAACTTTAGAATAAACTACACAAAGATTATTGTTGTTGCCGTTGGAAATAAGACCGCATCAGTATGTGAAGAATACGGAATCCCTATAAATATTATTCCCAAAAACTTCAGTAGTGAAGGTGTCGTTTACGAACTTATTAAATTCCGATTAAACAAAAAGGTGATATTCATCCCGCGATCGGCTATTGGCAGAGAGGAACTCCCAAACAATCTCGCAGAGATGGGGGCGGTGATAAAATCAATTCCGGTTTATAATGTTGCAATACCATCCGATGAATGCATTGCACCTTACATTGCTAATCTAAAAAAAAGTAATCCCGATCTCTATATATTCACAAGTCCTTCTACCTTTGAAAATTTTTTACAGATATTAAAGATAACCGACCCTTCCAATTATTTTGAAAAATCAGTTATCGCGGCTATTGGTCCAACCACAAAGTCTGCTATTGAGATCAAGAAGCTTACTGTCAACATAATACCGGAGGAATATACTATTGAGGGACTAGCAAAAGCAATTGTTAATTATTATGAGATGAATCAGGAGAAAAATTGACTACTTTACAAAACGATCTTTTTTTAAGAGCCTGCAGAAGAGAAAAGACAGAACGTACACCCGTTTGGATTATGCGTCAGGCAGGAAGATATCTTCCACAATACAGGGCTATAAGAGAAAAAGCTGACTTTATTACAATGTACAAAACTCCGGAACTGGCGGCAGAAGTGACAATCCAGCCTGTAGATATTATTGGGGTTGATGCGGCTATTTTATTTTCGGATATACTTGTAATTCCCGATGCAATGGGGATGCATCTCGAAATGCACGAAGGAAAAGGACCAATATTTCCGCATCCAATAAGAACAAAAGCAGATTCTGATGCATTAACTAAAATTGATCCATGGAAAGATCTGAAGTATGTCCTTGACGCTGTGGCTTTAACAAAAAAAGAACTGAACAACAGGGTTCCGCTTATCGGGTTCAGCGGTTCACCATGGACTTTATTAACATACATGGTTGAGGGAAAAGGATCCAAGAACTTCGCTATAATTAAAAAACTTATCTATACCAACCCTGCACTTGCTCATGAAGTTCTTGAAAAACTTTCTGCGGCTGTAGCTGATTATCTTCCAGCAAAAATTGAAACCGGTGTTGATGCGGTTCAAATATTTGATACCTGGGGCGGTATCCTTTCACCTCATGATTATGAAGAATTCTCACTTCCTTATATAACTAAAATTATTTCTACTGTTAAAAGAACTATTGAACCCATTATCTTTTTTGCAAAAGGAGTTCATTACGATTTAACAAAACTTGCCGCCTCTGGCGCAGATGTTTTGGGGCTCGACTGGACATGCGATATCAGTACAGCGCGAACCGTTCTTGAAGGCAAGACTGCTCTGCAGGGAAATATGGATCCAACCATTCTTTATGCACCAAAGAAAAGAATAAAGGAGGAGGTAATTAGAATTTTAAGTTCCTATGGCCGCGGCAGCGGGCATATTTTTAACCTGGGACACGGGATACTGCCCGATATGGATCCGGAAAATGCAAAAGCAATGATTAATTTTGTAAAAGAAGAAAGTCCAAGATTTAAGTAAATTGAAAAACAATAGATTATTTTAAGGTAACAATTTCGGGATAATTATTTTATTTCTTTTATATAATATTAGAATATCAGAATTTCGATTTGTTTGGAGTATATAAAATGTTCGAATTAGATTTAGCAAAATTCAGAAAATATGATAAGCCCGGACCAAGGTATACCAGTTACCCGACAGCTCCGCATTTCAACAATAGTTTTAGCCATGAAAATTATACCGATGAAATGATCAAAACCAACTATGGTGAAAATCTTCCTGATCTCTCCTTATATTTCCATCTTCCTTACTGCGATACACTCTGTTATTTTTGCGGATGCAACATGATAATAACAAGAAACCGCGAGAGGGTAAAAGAATACCAGAGGTACCTTAAAAAAGAAATGGATCTGTTAAGGAGCTGTCTTAATACCGGTCGACGCGTTACTCAGCTCCATTGGGGCGGTGGTACACCCACTCATCTTAATCCGGATGAAATAGCGGATCTTGCCTCTTATATAAACGAATCGTTCAACTTTAATGAAACTTCTGAAAATAGCTGCGAGATAGATCCCCGCGGTTTAACGAAAGAACACCTTGAGGCTCTTCGCTTTAACGGATTCAACAGAATTAGTATGGGCGTCCAGGACTTTAATGAAAAAGTCCAGAAAGCAGTGAACAGAATTCAGCCGGAAGACATTACCCGTCAGGCATGTGAGTGGATCAGAGAAATGAAATTCCATAGTTTTAATCTTGACCTTATGTACGGGCTCCCATTTCAGACAGTTGATACTTTTGCCAATACAGTTGACAATGTAATTGATATTTCTCCTGACCGCATTGCGGTCTTTAATTATGCACATGTTCCATGGATGAAAAAGCATATGGGGCTTATACGTGCTGAAGATATCCCAGCACCCGAAGAGAAACTTAATATATTAAAAATGACTGGGGAAAAATTAATCGATGCCGGTTATGTCTTTATAGGAATGGACCATTTTGCAAAACCAGATGATGAGCTTGCTATTGCCTTAAGAGAGAAAAAGCTATACAGGAATTTTCAGGGCTATAGTACTAATGCCGGAGCCGATTTGTATGCTATGGGAATAACTGGTATTAGTCAGCTTGAACACATTTACACTCAAAATTACAAAACCGAAAAAGAATATTATAAGGCTCTCGATGATGAGATTCTACCCGTTGCCAAGGGGTACAGACTGAGCAATGATGATATAATTCGCAGATATGTCATTATGAAAATCATGTGCGATTTTGAATTAGATATTAAATCCGTTGAACAGAAATTTAATGTTGACTTCAAAACTTATTTCGCATGGGGATTAAATAATCTTAAGGAGATGGAATCGGATGATCTTGTTAAAATCACCGGGAATAAAATTATAGTGAATGGTATGGGACGTCTTTTAATCAGGAACATCGCAATTAACTTTGACGGTTATATTGAAAGACAGGAAGATACTGCAAAATATTCAAGGACAGTATAAATTTAAGGGCAAAAAAAATATATGAATAAAAAAGTTGCTATACTAGGAGCCGGAGTTTCAGGCTTAACAGCCGCGTATCTTCTTGATAAGGAAGGCTATGATGTCATAGTTCTCGAAAAAAAGAATGCCGTTGGTGGATCTGTCGAAAGTATTTCCGAAAAAGGTTATATGTTTGACAGCGGTCCCAACAGCGCGCTTGAAACCACTCCCCTGATTGAACAGATTGTAAATGAACTCAACCTTAAGGACGAGTTTGTTTATGCAAATAGGAAGGGGAATAAAAGATACATTTTAAGGGAGAGTGTTCTTCATCCCCTGCCAATGAATCCGATAAGCTTTTTTAAGTCTAAACTTTTCTCTAAAGGAGGTAAGCTAAGATTGTTCGCCGAGCCCCTGATCGGGCGTTCAAAAGATGGTTATTATCAGAGTATTGCTGATTTTGTGAAAAGAAGATTGGGAAAAGAATTTCTCGATTATGCTATTAACCCTTTCGTAGCCGGCGTATATGCCGGTAATCCTGAAAACCTGAGTGTTAAATCCGCTTTCCCAAAATTATACGACCTTGAAGAAAAATACGGCGGTCTGATTGTAGGCACAATTAAAAGTATAAAGGAAAGGAAGAACCGGCCCGAAGTAGCAAAGCAATCGGCTAAGATGTTCTCTTTCGTTAGCGGAATGCAAATATTGCCGGAAACAATTGCAAAGAATCTCGGCGATAAAGTTCACCTCCAATCAGTGGTAACTTCGGTAGAAAAAAATTCCATCGGATATAAAATAAATTATACTTCTGCCGGTACCCCGGAAATCCTTGACTGTGATTTTATTGTGTCTGCGGTACCAGCATATATTGCTTCTGAAATATTCAGCCAACTCGATAAAAATGTTGCAGAGCATTTAAATAATGTTTACTATCCACCTGTGCTCGTACTTTATCTGGCATATAATATAAAGGATGTGGGTCGTCCGCTGGATGGATTCGGTTTTCTTATCCCTGCTAAAGAAAAGAAAAGTTTCCTTGGAGCAATATGGAGTTCAGTGCTTTTCCCAAATCGTGCCCCTGAAGATAAAGCAGCCTTTACCCTCTTTGTTGGCGGTGCACGCGATCCTATGATAAGCACCGAGAATAAGGAACTATTAATTAAACGGATACGGGATGAATTTGAGACCATAATGAAAATTAACGCTGATCCGGTTTATCTTTCTTATAAATTCTGGCCAAAAGCAATTCCCCAATACAACATAGGATACATCGAACATGAAAATTCTTTCGTAAAATTTGAGAAAGAAAACATTGGACTGATACTTGCCGGTAATTACAGAGATGGCATCTCTGTCGGTGATTGTATTAAGAGTGCTGAAAGGATATTAAATAAAATTAAGAATCTTTCTAACTGAAAATAAAGGAGAAATATTATGGCCGTATATCCGACTAAAAGATTGAGAAGATTAAGATATAATCCGCTTGTAAGAGACATGGTGAGAGAAACCCTGGTAACTAAAAATGATTTCATCTATCCGTTGTTTGCGGTTCCCGGTAAAAACATTAAAAAAGAAATAAGATCTATGCCCGGTAACTTCCATTTATCGGTTGATGAAATTGTTAAGGAATGTAAAGAAATTGAAGCCCTCGGTATCCCCGCGGTAATTCTGTTTGGTATACCTGATCATAAAGATGAGGTTGGCTCAGGCGCTTATGACCCGAACGGTATTATTCAGCAGGCAGTAAGAGCAATTAAAGAACGCGTAAAAAACTTACTTGTCATTACTGATGTCTGCTTGTGTGAATACACGTCCCATGGGCACTGTGGTGTCCTTAAGGGGGAGGAAATTCTTAACGATGAAACAGTCGGGCTTCTGGTTAAAGAAGCAGTTTCACATGCTGAAGCAGGTGCTGATATTATTGCCCCTTCAGATATGATGGACGGCAGAATCGGTGCTATACGCAAAGCACTTGATGAAAATGGATTTCAAAAAATTCCGATTATGAGTTATTCCGCAAAATATGCTTCCGGTTATTACGGCCCATTCAGGGAAGCAGCTGAATCAACTCCTGCATTCGGCGATAGGAAATCTCATCAGATGGATCCGGCCAATGGATATGAAGCCATGCGTGAAATTGCTGATGACATTGAAGAAGGCGCCGACATCATTATGGTAAAACCCGCCGGACCATATCTCGATATAATTTACAGGGCCAAACAACAATTTGGAATGCCCACGGCAGCCTACCAGGTTTCCGGTGAATTTGCAATGATAAAAGCTGCGGGTATGAATGGCTGGATAGATGAAGAAAGAGTAATGATGGAATCTTTAAATGCTATCAAACGTGCCGGGGCAGATATGATCTTAACATATTTTGCAAAAGATGCTGCACGATATTTAGATAAAAATTACAAATAATAAGATACATCAGTCATATAAATTCCCAATTAATTAGATCAGGGATCGAAATGTGTTTTCTTTTGGGATAATTCTAATCTAATAACCAAAAAGGTCGTTTTTATTAAAGACTCTATAAAAAATATTTTAATCATCAGAAAGCATAACCAGATAGGGGATATGATTTGTTCTTTGCCGCTATATGCTGCTGTGAAAAGAAAATACCCCTTGGCCCATATAACCCTTGTTGCATCATCAACTAATTATCCCATTCCATTTAAAGAGTTAAATCCCTTTATTGACGAAGTCATCATATATGACAAATCATCTTTTTCTTCTATCATTAAATTTTACTTCCGGCTCTGGGGGAAAAGATATAATATAAGTGTCGTTCCATCAACCATTAGACTTTCATTTACTTCACACATAATCAGTTTTTTGTCAGGCGCTAAATTCAGGGTTGGAGTGAAAAGTATAGATGGGATAAAAAACAAAGCTGCATTTCTTCTCAATACCAAAGCAGATTTCAATTGGAAAAGAGACAAAGTTCACCAATCCGAAAGAAACCTTGATATAGCCCGTCTGGCAGGATGTGATCTGCCTGAAAATGAAAAAGTCATCAGGCCAGTGTATTCAGATGACGTACTTCAGACTGTGGATATATTTCTTAAACAGAATTTTCCACTTGATAAGATTATCATAGGTTTCCATCCCGGTGCTGGTCGAAAATCAAATTTGTGGAGCCAGGAAAACTACCTAAACCTGATAACCGAGCTTTATAAAAAATATAAAAACTATGTCCTTTTGACCTGCGGCCCGGTTGATAAGGAAATTATTGACAAAATAACATCCGAGCTTAACAGATTAAATATTCCGTGGGTTACCGATATAGGGCTATCTGTATCTGAATTGACCTCCTTGATGGATAAAACAAATCTATTTATAAACACAGATACCGGCATAATGCATATCGCGGGAAGAACCTGCGTCAAACAGATTTCGCTGTTTGGTCCGGAAAAAGCATATGAATGGGCTCCCCGTGGAAAAGATAAATATTTTATTCAATCAACATCTGAAGACATAAATGGAATTAATTTGATTACTGTTCTCGAGTTATGTTACTATATTCTGGATAATTAATAATGGATATTGAAAAAGTCAGAAACTGGTGTCTTAAAAAGAAAGGTGTTACAGAAAGCCTCCCTTTCGATGAGGATACTCCCGTCTATAAAGTAATGGGAAAGATGTTCCTTCTGTTAAACCTCATTCCGCCTGTAAGTATAAATATAAAATGCTACCCCGAACTAGCAGTTGAACTGCGCGAAAGATATGATGCGGTTTCTCCCGGTTACCATATGAATAAAATCCATTGGAATACTGTCACACTTGATGGCTCGGTTCCCGACAAATTTGTCTATGATTGGATCGATCTATCCTATAACCTTGTAATAAGCAGCCTTACCAAGGGGGAAAAGGAAAAATTAGCCGCGATTTCCAGATAAAAACGCCATTTACCCTGAATATATTTAATGGTTTGGCAGTTAATTGGTAAAATTTTTCCCTATAATTTTATCCTTTCTACTTTAAGTAATTCCTTATATTTTGTGTTAAGTTTTATTTTTAATTGAGATACTTATAAGGTTTTTAAACTTAGACTCCTATATCTTCGATTATGAATATATAATTATATATAAAGACATAATTAGGTTATTATGGAAGAAACTCTCCTCACATATTTTGCACCGGCCGAACGAGCACATGTATCTGATTTAATCAATCAACGTGATATTTTTCTGCAGAATAATCTGCTTTGTGAGGTATTAGATGCGGTTCCTGACGTTCTACTTATTCTCAACCGCCAGCGACAGATTGTTTATTCTAATCATGTTGTTAAATCTTTACTTGAAGAGGATAATTACAAATCAGTCCTGGGAATGCGTCCCGGTGAACTATTGAATTGTGTACACTCAACTGAAACAAAAGGGGGGTGTGGAACTAGTGAATTTTGTAAAACATGCGGAGCAGTAAATGCAATCATTAACAATCAAAAAAGAATTGCTGATGTTCAGGAATGCCGTATAACTCAGAATGGAGGGCTGGATGCGCTTGATTTGAGGGTTTATGCAACTCCTCTTTCAATTGACGGGATTGATTTTACTATTTTCTCTGTTATTGATATAAGTCATGAAAAACGCAGAAGGATGCTCGAGAAGATTTTTTTCCATGATATCATTAATACGGCAGGTAGTCTGCAAGGAGCGGTTCATCTTTTAAGTGATGTGAAGCAGAGTGAAATTCCTGAGTATACCCAAATGATAGTTAACCTTTCAGATTCTCTTCTTGAAGAAATTGTCGCACAGAGAGAAATTTCTTCTGCAGAAACAAATGATTTAATTACGGAGAAATCAACTTTTAATAGCCTTATCTTATTAAATGAAATAACCCGCTTTTACAGCATGCATGTACAGGGAAAAGATAAATTGATAACGATTGACCCTGCATCGGCTAATATTTCAATTAGTTCGGACCGCGTTCTCCTTAGAAGAGTTCTGGGCAATATGATTAAAAATGCCCTTGAAGCAACAAAAAAAGATGGGGTTGTTAATACCGGCTGCTATGTTAATGATGGCGTTATCAATTACTGGGTTCAGAATGATGCTTTTATTCCGCGCGACAACCAGCTTCAGATTTTCCAAAGATCTTTTACCACAAAAGGAACCGGAAGAGGAATTGGTACATACAGCATAAGACTTTTTACGGAAAAATATCTAAAAGGAAAGGCTACGCTCACATCATCAAAGGAAAAAGGGACTATTTTTACAGTTTCCTGCCCGATAAACTTAACAATTTAGACAATTTTAGGGCGCTCTCATTTAGTCCCTTACAGAACTAATTCATTTCCCGGTTCAGCACCGAAGACTTTTATGTGTTTATATTCTCTGAGAATATTCTCCCCCACCCAATTAATCGACAGAGGATCACCGTGCACAAGAACAACTTCTAAAGGATGAAGTTTCTTTACCACTTCAATCAGTTGTTCCCTCACTGCGTGAGACGGGAATCTGAACTTCTTGATCTTGCATTTAACAGTCTCACTTTCAGATGTATCAGTTAATTTTATTTTATCCCCCTGTGAAGAATTTACAATAATATACCCCGGAGTTTTTTCTTCCATATAACCCACTGTAAAAATAGCCGAGTAGGATTTCTTCAACCAGTATTTTGCAAGACTGAATGATACCGTCCCGGGCAACAGCATCCCGCTTGAGGCAAGTACCATGCAGGGCGGTTTAAAGAAATCCTCATAATTTGTCATATCGAAAAGATTCTTCTGTGGAATATTCAAAAGCTCAAATTCTTTGTCTGTCCTGTTTACTGCATACCGGTTGTAATCATAAACACGGCTTATTTTAGGACCTATCCCGCCGGTATATATGTCTGTTTGAGCCAGTGCCCCGGACTCCATAAGGTTCCAAATAGTGGAAAGAATCTCCTGATGCTTGCCAAGAGAAAACACCGGTATTAATATTGATCCGCCATTACTGAATATTTTATTGGCTTCAGCTGCAAATCGTTTACTTTCTTTACTCCATAAAGGGATTGAACCCGTATCAGTCGACCCGTAGGTCGATTCAAGCAAAAGAATATCAATCTTAGTTTCTGGAAGTTCTGCTTTATCTTGAAGCGACTGTCTACTCAGATTTATATCTCCCGTATAAAAAAGTTTCTTATCGCCAAACTCAAGCAATATCCCCGCGGATCCCAAAATATGTCCGGCATCGTGGAACGATGCCTTAATAATGCAATCACCAGCGTAACCTTCAAGTTCAAACTCTTCCTTATAATTGTGGTAAGCAATCGACTGGATCAGAAGATCTATCTCCTCATGAGAAAATATTTTAATTTCATCTGTATCCTTTAGATTCTCCTTTAATATTGAAACCGAGTTATGCAATGTTAATTCTGCTATAGCTCTTGTTTGCGGAGTAGTTATAATTTTAACATACGGATGCCGCTGAACCAAATATGGCAGCGCTCCCAAATGATCAAGGTGCGCATGCGAAATAAGAACAAAATCGACCGGCTTGTCGGCAATAATATCAAAGTTAGGAAGTGAATCTAGCCCAAGTTTTTGCGGATGCATACCGCAGTCCAGTATAATCCCGGTCCCCCCAATATCAAGGTAGTAACAGTTTGCTCCAATTTCGTTGGCCCCTCCAAGGGGTAGGAAATTAATCATAGTGTAAATATATTAATTTGTTCATACATTTATGTTAAATTTGAACATTGAAGAAAATAGATAAAAATATAGTTATAATCGGCGGCGGTGCCGCGGGTTTCTTTGCAGCCATCACTGCGGCTGAAAATAATCCCGGCAGCAGTGTAACTATCGTCGAAAAAGGGATCTCGGTTCTGGGCAAAGTAAAAATATCGGGGGGCGGAAGATGCAACCTTACCAACGCAATCACAGACCCAAAAGAACTAATTAAATATTATCCCAGGGGGGGCAAAGCGCTCCTTGGACCCTTCAATACCTTTGGTTCCAAAGATACAATTCAATGGTTTGAGCATAGATGTGTTAAATTAAAATCTGAACCGGACGGCAGGATTTTCCCCGTAACAGATGACTCACAGACAATTGTCGACTGTTTCCTCAGATCTGCAAATAAAGCAAACGTGAATATTTTGACCCGCACTCCTGTTACAGAAATTCATCAGACACCAAAGAACAAGTGGATAATTACAGCAGACGAAAAAGAATACCCGGCTGATGCGGTAATTATATGTTCGGGAAATAGCAGTGCAATATGGAAATTGATAGGCGAACTGGGGCATAAAATAGAAACCCCCGTTCCTTCCCTGTTCACCTTTAATATAAACGATAAAAGGATTGGCGGTCTGCCCGGAGTATCTGTAACAGATGCTGAAATAAAAGTAGATGGTTCAAAGCTTAAATCATCCGGACCGTTGCTTATTACGCATTGGGGTATGAGCGGACCTGCTGTTCTTAAACTTTCCTCATGGGGGGCAAGAGAATTTTTTAATTGCAATTACAATTTTAATCTTATAATAAACTGGCTCCCCGAATTTAATTTTGACATACTAAAAGAGAGGCTCCTCCAAATAAAAAGTCAGAATCTTAACAAAAACATATATTCATTTTCTCCTTTATCTTTGCCAATCCGTTTGTGGGAGAGCCTTCTTTGGAACTTGCAGTTAAATAAGGAATCCAGATGGAATAATCTGTCCTCTTCAGATCTGAACCGTATTTCTTCAGAATTAACGCAAGGCAGGTTTTCGGTTAATGGAAGAAGTACATTTAAAGAAGAATTCGTCACATGCGGCGGTGTAAATATTGATGAAATCAATTTCAAAACGATGGAAAGTAAACTTCACAAAGGATTATTCTTTGCCGGTGAGGTAATAGATATTGATGCAGTCACTGGAGGATTCAATTTCCAGGCAGCCTGGACAACAGCATATATTGCGGCTATAAGTTGCTAAACCCACATATAATATTATCAAGTTAACATGGGGGTTTTGTCAGGAAAAAGAGCGACTTGGGAGCGACTTAAGAGCGACCTGAGAGCAACTTGGGAATTAGGATTATTTCGGTTTGGCGGGAAGTTTTTTCATGGAACATTTACACAAAATAACAATCAACTTTAAATAATGTTAGTTTAAATGTCAAGTATAAATTTTATCTCCTTATATAAAAATTACAAAAACCTTACTTTGCTCTCTCATTTACCATTTTTATTATGTGGATACGTATTATGAGACACTTTCAACTTTTCGCATTTTCCTCTATCTTTGATCTTTACAATAATAAACCAGTTGATACACATGAATACACAAAAAAGTAAATTATTGTTTGATGAGGCAATAGGATTAATACCCGGAGGAGTCAATTCACCTGTACGCGCATTCCGTTCAGTGGGGGGCTCTCCTATTTTCATTCATCGGGGTGAGGGTTCAAGGATATATGATGTTGATGGAAATGAATTTATTGAATACATCGGCAGTTGGGGACCTCATTTATTTGGACACAATCCCCCATTCATAAAAGAGGCATTACTGAAAGCAATTGAAGATGGAACCAGTTTTGGCGCGCCTACGGAGCTCGAAGTAAAGATGGCAAAACTCATCACTGAACTCGTCCCTTCTGTTGAAATGGTTCGCATGGTTAATAGTGGGACAGAGGCAACAATGAGCGCGGTGCGTACAGCCCGCGGATACACAGGAAAAGAAAAGTTTATCAAGTTTGACGGATGCTATCACGGGCATGCCGATTATTTCCTAATAAAAGCCGGCTCGGGTGCTTTAACATTAGGCATTCCTACAAGTCCCGGAGTTACAAAAGGAAATGCCGCTGATACATTGCTTGCTGATTATAATAATATTGAATCAGTTAAGAAGTTGATAAGTGCAAATAAAAATGAAATAGCAGCTGTAATAATTGAGCCGGTTGTCGGGAATATGGGTGTGGTTCGCCCTACTGATGAATTCATGAAAGAACTAAGGCAGATATGCACTGAAGAAAATATAGTCCTTATATTTGATGAGGTTATGACAGGATTCCGTTTGTCGGCACAGGGTGCGCAGGGAATACTGAACATTAAACCCGACTTGGTTACATTCGGAAAGATAATAGGCGGGGGACTCCCGGTTGGTGCATTCGGAGGTAAGAGAGAAATAATGGAAATGGTTGCTCCCGCAGGCCCGGTTTACCAGGCAGGTACATTAAGCGGAAACCCTCTTGCTATGGCTGCCGGTTATGCCGCATTAAATTATATTAAGGACAATCCCGGCATTTATAAAATACTCGAAGAAAAATCCTCGTATCTTGAAAGTGGATTCAGGGATAATATGAAAAAATTGAACAAGAATTTTGCGTTGAACCGCGTCGGATCAATGATGACATTATTTTTTTATGAAGGGAAGGTTGACAACATAGGGACTGCGACAAAATCCAATACCGTTTTGTTTGGAAAATATTTTAATGAAATGCTAACCCGCGGGATCTATCTTGCTCCTGCCCAGTTCGAGGCAATATTTGTATCAACCGCGCATACAACAGCAGATCTTGACAAAACCATTAAAGCGAATTATGCGTCGCTGAAAGCAATATAAATATTTCTGAGTTTTAAAGGAATCCCCGCGAAAGCGGGGATTACAAGTTGGTTGGGAGACTAAAAACAGGCTCTTTGGAAATAACCTTCGACAGATAAATTATAAATAATATGTTTATCTGTGTTTATTATGGTCACCCTGGCCGCGGTCGTGCTGATTGTTATTATTGTTGCCATGTCCGATATTTACATTTCCTTTTCCATGACCATTGTCTACATGTCCCCCTTGATGACCTTGATTTCTGCCATTATTTCCTCCGGACTGATGAAATTCCCGTATTGGTTTCTGATCATGCTTCCCGATAAAGCCTCTATACTTATCCCTGAAAATTTCATGTCTTAAATAAGGCCTGTCTTCATTTATTATGACTTTATGTACGGAATAAAGATCAACATGCCCAAACCGCGGTGGCAGAGATGCCCTGAATATCCATCTTCCGCCATCCCAGATAACAAACCGATGCGTCGGAACATAATAGAAAACATCGTAATCAGGCAGATAGTAATAACCCACGTAATCATACCCTGCCGGTCCCCATGCGGGCTGACTGCCAATATTTACACTCACTCTCACCTGGGCATCTACAGACCCAAATAACAAACAAATTATTGCCGAAATAAATAACATTCTCATTTTCGTATTCCTTATAAAATTACTAATGTTATTTAATCAAGTTATGTGCCGAAATAAAAAACGCAAATTAATATTTGTTTGAAACCCCAAAATACTTCAGTGTCTACATTATTAATAATTATTGTATAATATGAGAGACATTAAAAAGAGGTAAAAATGCCAGAGTAGATTTACCTCTTTAGGTGAATGTGTTTACTATAAAAAAGGAGAATTATTTCTCTCCTGGGCCACTTTTTTGTTTAGTATTAGACTGCGGTTTATTTGTTTTATTGTCATTATTAACCGGAGCTTTTTTACGTAAAGAATTATTTACCACATTAGGCTGGTATCTGTCAACCTTCTGCTTTTCCTGGGGAGGAATTTGCATATGATATATTGGCCTGGTATTCTGTGGGACAATATTCTGATTTCTAACAACAGGAGGAGTTACTTCAGTCCTTACCGGATTTCTTTCTACCGGAGGAGTAACTTCAGTTCTAACTGGATTCCTTCCTACCGGAGGGGTCACTTCAGTCCTTACCGGATTTCTTTCTACAGGAGGAGTAACTTCAGTTCTAACTGGATTCCTTTCTACTGGAGGAGTAACTTCGGTCCTTACCGGATTTCTTTCTACAGGAGGAGTAACATCATTTCTAACTGGATTTCTTTGTACCGGCTCCCTTTCAATTTTCACAGTTTGAATGGGTTCTTTAACATGTGCCTGCACTGTTTTTACATCCGGCTGGCGTCTTTCAATTCTTGCCGACTGATCATTTCTGACACCGGGTATATTATTCATCCTATATGAAACTACATTTTCTCTATCAAAATCTTCCATGCGTACTACAACCCAGGGATGCATATTATCCTGATTCCATGGATCAGACCAATTTCTGTTATGTGCCCGCCGGGGGGCCCATCCGACCTGATCATCATAGTAAATCCAATCAACACATGCCGGAGACCACGCATCTTGTTCGGGAATCCAGACCCAACCATAATCAGGTGTATATTCCCAACTGCCATAATGATAGACCATCCAGCCGAAAGGTTCATAAGAAACCCAAACCCAGTCATAGCCATCATAGGACCAATGGCCATTAACAAATGGCTGCCATCCGGGATTAACCGAAGGACGCCACACCCGGCCATATGAATCAACATTCTCCCAATCGCCATACTGATTAAGATCATCCACATTATATTGTTGATCAACATAGTTGTCCTGGTTTTCGTTAGTCTGAATTTCATTACCTGTGCTGCCGCTATTACTCATATAGCCGATACCGCATCCCTGTAAAGCTATAAGAAATATTGCTGATAAAAAGAAAAGTATCGCCTTAGTTTTCATGTATTGGCCTCTTTATTTATTTATTTTTAGAATATAAAAATAAGATAATTTCATACCGTAATAAACAAAATGTCAATAATTTGTTATGCTGTTATATTGGTTATTTGTTGATTTTTGAATGAACTGTATTATCTGATTGTGATTTGTAACATAAAGAAATAATCCCCGAACACTAATTCTTCTTAATTTGGCTAATTGAACAGGTGTGACAAAATACCACTTTACATTTATCCGATAAATTATAAAATTAATGCGGGTTCATTATTTACGTGTACTTCACACCATTAACAACAGAAGGAGGATTTTATGAAGAAAGAAGTCGGCCTTTGGATTGATCGAAGGAAAGCAGCAATCGTTACCGTAACAGATGAAGAAGTTAAAATGAGATACATCATTTCTGACATTGATCATCATTTCAGGTTTGCCGGCGGTGTTCCGGAATTTAGGGATGACGACATCATAGACAGAAGGCTTGAGAACAATCTAAAAAAATATTATGACAAAGTAATCCTCGACATAAAGGATGCACATTCAATTCTTATTTTTGGGCCGGGTGAGGCAAAGATTGAACTGAAAAAAAGAATGACCAATAAATTATTTGTTGGAAAAAAAGTTCACATAGAAACTGAAGACAAAATGACCGATAATCAGATAACGGCAAAAGTGAGGCAATATTTTTTAAATAGTAAAACATCATAGTGTAAAAATATTATTCGGAATTGCAATCCGTTCCATGGGGAAATATTGTTATATAATTGAAACTATGACCATAAGTTGTTATATTCAATAAAAAGCAAATAACAAATAGTGCGGATAATGTCTTTTCTGAAATCAAATAGATTCTGTTTCTTAATAACACTGATTGCTCACTTTTTAACACGTCAACAATAATGAAAAAAACAAAGATTCTTATTGTTGAAGACGAAGCAATTGTTTCATTGTTTTTAAAGGTACAGCTGGAAAAAAGGGGTTACTCTGTTTCCGGTCAGGTAATATCGGGAGAGCTGGCTATACAGGCAGTGCAAAAGGAGGATCCAGATATAATCCTTATGGATATTCATCTTGCCGGAAAAATTGACGGACTGCAGGCAGCTACCGCAATTCGCCTTTTCAGTAATGCAAATATTATTGTTATGACCGGCTATGAAGATGAAGAATTGAAAAACGCCGTAAAAGAATTGAAATCTGCTGCTGTTCTGATTAAACCTGTGTCAATTAATGACATAATTGTTATAATTGAGAATAAATTTAAATATTTAGCTTAAGATAACTCACGTAGAAATAATTGCCATCACATGAGTAAATCAATTAAATCGTACATTTTGGAGGTTCCCCAAGTAATCCCTATGTTCACTTAATATGGAGGTATTATGAATAAAATTGTTCTTACTTTAATATCGGTTATTTTTCTTTCAGGTGCCATATCAGTTTTTGCGCAGGTTTCAACAGAGGATCAGAAGGCGGCAGAACAGAAATGGATGGCTTACATGACTCCGGGTTCGGCTCATGAAAATTTCGCGAAGTCAGCCGGTGAATGGAGCTGCAAGATGGAGATGTGGATGGCGCCCGGAACTGAGCCGGTAACAACTGAGGGAACAGTAAAAGCAGAAATGATTTTAGGCGGAAGATATCTGCAGATGAAATACAACAGTATATTCATGGGCATGCCCTATGAAGGAATAAGTTTAGATGGGTATGATAATGCTAAAAAGGTTTACTTCAATACATGGATAGACAATATGGGAACCGGAATTATGTATTCAGAAGGGATATGTGACGATAAGACCAAAACCATTAATTATACCGGAAAAATGTTCGACCCGGTAAGCGGAAAAGATTTGCCGTACCGACAGACAGTACAGACTATCGATGATAAACATATGATTATGGAAATGTTCTATCCCGGCCCCAAAGACGGCAAGGAATTCAAATCAATGCATGTGGAGTATAGCAAAAAATAATCTCTTTATTCTTCGTATAAAAAATACAGAATAACATGACGCTTTATTTTTAAGCGTCATGTTATTGTTGTAGTACTTATATTTATTAAAGAAATTAATAATTAATGAGCATGGAACAAATGGAATCAGATTCAGAACTTCTAAACATTTTCCGGGATGCTGTGCAGGACTTATTATTCCAAAGCGAAATTGATGCTCCCTTTGAAGTGATGGTGTGGGATAAGACAAAAGGGACGTCCATATCCGCCACATCTATACTAGAACTTACAGGGAATAGACCGGATGATTATTTTGAACAAATGAAGCTCGAAACTTTATTTTCAACGCCTACGCTGGAACAAGACTGGCATTCAGAGGAAGATAAAAAAAAGGTTATGCGGTTCCGGACATTGCAAGGAACTATTAATAGCAACCTTGAAGAAGTTCAAGTATACAGGTGCGGGAAAATTAATATCAAGGTTTATATTGTGGGGAGGGCTTCGTCGGGGAATATAATTTGCATTTCTACTAGCCAATTGCAGACTTAAATTAATTACTCTTCTTTTCTTTGACGTTCGGAATGGGAATTTATTCCCACCCCTTCTGCAAGGGGCAGGAATTGATTAGTGAAATTAATTATTGGGTTGGGCCGTTATCGACTTTAGCTTCAATTACAGCTTGTATTGAAGTAGAGACATTAGAGAAGAAATCAAAGCCGGTTAAAGCTTCAACAGCATCGACCGAAACTCTATGTGCGCCCCAGGTGTCGCCGCTAACAGGATCAGCATTATCCATAATAACAGCAATACATCTTGTACTAGTTGTAACGCGAGAGACGTCATTTGTACCGGCAGGCAGAACCATGATAACTTTCCATAACTTTGCGGGGACAGTAACTTTGCCGCTGGCAATTGTTGTGGCATAACCACTAGTACCTGTACCACCGCTTCCATATCCACCGGAATATATATATAGTACATTTCCTGCGTTGGCAAGAGTGCGTTCATAAGTCTCAAGTGATTCCCAAATTCCGCCATTATTGTTTTGGTTTTGTGGAACCATGTTGGTCATAACAAACAGTGCATCATTATCTGCCTGTGTATCTAAGCGATCGGCAGAAGGACACATATGCCCGCGTGAGAAACCTGATCCGGTATAATCACCGGTAACAACATGATACCATGAAGAAGGAAGCGTAGCATCAGGAATGAAATTATCTTTTCTTACTGCTGGTCCGTTGCACCATGTTGAATTAAGCTGCCAGGCAACCCAGTTGGAGATTCCCTTATCTCTGTTGTAAGAAGCGCAGAATTGAGGTTTATCAAGCAAATAGTTTGCAGGATAATTAACATCTGTTGTTGCGCCGGTAGGATTTCCCATAGTTAAATTAACATTTGAAGAAACCGTATATATTGTAAATGTTAAGCCGGCAGAAGTGCCGCCGCCCGGTGTAGGATTAAAAACAGTAACAGTTGCAGTGCCTGCAGTTGCAATCATAGCAGCAGTTACGGGAGCTGTAAGTGATGTTGAAGAAACATAAGTGGTTGTAAGACTTGTGCTATTCCACTTAACAACAGAAGAAGAAATGAAACTGCTTCCTGTAACAGTCAGCGTAAAAGCCGATCCGCCTTTAGCTGCCGAAGAAGGATTTAATGTTGTAGCAACAGGAACAGGATTATTGGCTGCAGAATTTATTGTGAAAGTTAGTCCTGATGATGTTCCGCCGCCAGGTGTAGGATTAAAAACAGTAACGGTAGCGGTACCTGCAGTTGCAATCATAGCAGCAGTTATTGGGGCTGTAAGTTTAGTTCCGGATACATAAGTTGTTGTAAGACTTGTACTATTCCACTTAACGACGGAAGAAGAAATGAAACTGCTTCCTGTTACAGTAAGTGTGAAAGCTGATCCACCCGCTGTAGCCGAAGATGGACTTAATGATGTGGCTGCGGGAACAGGGTTATTAGCAGTATAATCATTGATTGTAATATCATCAATATTTGTCCTGTTTGATGAACCGTCAGATTTTCTGATATCAAATCTTATAGTGCCGGCTATATTGACCGTGAATGTGGCGGTTGCCAGGGTAGTGGTCGATGTAGTAACAGACGATCCAGTTTGCGCCCAGGTTGATCCGCTGTTTGTTGAATACCAAAGTCCCCAGGTAGTTGCCGCATCTGAACCATACATGGCATGTTTAATAGTGACAGTTGAAGCACCTGTTGTCCGGTCAAATTTCATTGTGACGGCACCGGAGTTGCGAATACGGGCACTGGCTGTTCCGTTTTTAACATCGCTTGTGGATGTACCAATAAGTGCATCATTCATGTTCCAAACACCTGAGCCAAGAGTAACATCGGCTGCGGCGTAGGCAGTTTTGGAACCAGTTTCAAAACCCTCTGTTGTGGCTGTCTGGGTAGACATCGGAGAACTTTTAGAGAGTGTTTGATTTTCATTTTGCTGATCGATTACAGTTAAAGAAGAATCTTTACACCCTGAAACGAACAGAAAAGAAAGAACAACTAACAGAAGAAGAGAACGTAGAGAGCTGAACATAATCACTCCTATTATTTATTGTGTCGATATATAGATAACTGTCCTGCCGGGGCACTATGCCGAAGCCGGAAAAGTCTTTCAATATTTAGTTATCTCCCACCCCATTTATTAAGGGAGATTTAATAACATCCTCTTATTATAGATTTACTTAATTTTCTTCATAAACTTATCAACACGATCAGGATCAACGGGATTATTCCACTTTCCATCTGTTTTGAAATAAGACCCTATAATGAGTGCATCACATAATTTCATATATTCCCCCACATTTTCAATCGTAATTCCGGAACCGGCGAGAACGGGAATATTAACATCTTCTTTTACTCTTTGTATTTCTTCAAGTGAGGGTTCTTTGCCTGTAGCGCTTCCGGTAACAATGACTCCATCGCTAAGGAAAAATTCAGCTGCTTTGGCGGTATCTTCTATGCTTGTATCTTCTGTAATTGAATGTGAACTGTGTTTCTTCTTAATATCCGTGAATATCGAAATATTATCAGCCCCGATTTGCTTCCTATACCTGAGTATTTCCGCCGCATCGGAATTGAAAAATCCCTCGTCAGCCACATGTGCATAAACGAAGCCCTCGGCCCTGATGAAATCACCCCCCGCAGCAAGAGCAGCTCCGAGCGCCTGTTTGTTTGCACCGGCCAGCACCTGAAGACCCGCGGGAAGACCGGAAATATTTTTAACTTCATACAACAAAATACTCATCAGAGCGGTAATTTCGGGCCCGGCAGAGCGGTTAAGGTAGGGAACATCATGCATGTTTTCTATCATCAGGACATCAACACCTGAATCTTTATAAATCAGCGCTTCTTTTTTTGCTTTAATGATTATCGATTTGATATTACCCGTATATTTGGGAGTGCCCGGCAGAGCGTCAACATGGATCATTGCTATCACGGGTTTTTCTATGGAAAGTACCTTCATCAGGAAAAGTTCTCTTGTTAAGAAAAAATATTGATGCAAGTAAGCAAATATTTATTTAATAGTCCACTAAAAAGTGGAAATTTATTACTTAAAGTCACTATTCGTAAAAAAATAATCGTCTGTTTCCCTAAAAAAAGGAAGCGGCTAAAGAATTCTAAAAAACCTTCGATAATGTTTTTCTTTAAACTTCCTCAGGTTCGGGTTCAAGGACAATCTCTTTCTTCTTACGAATTACTTTTATCCATTTCGGAACTGCATCGATAAAGATTGAGACAGCACAGACCATAATGATGGCAGTGAGAAGTAGATTTATTATCCCCTGTACCATTGTTGAATGAATTAATATTTGCGGAAAATAAATATTCATAATGTTTTCAGTACCAGCAGTAAGAGTAACGATAAAGACAAAGATCATGGGGATGATGGTTACCCAGGCATAGCGGGCTCTGCCGCGATTAATTATATAAGACGTTCCGATAACGAGGGCAATACCAGCCAGAAGCTGATTGGCAGTTCCGAACATAGGCCATATGGTTGCAACAGTCCCGGTATAAATAAAATAACCCCATGCAAAAACAATCAGGAAACTTGCCGCAAGGTTTCCGGGAAGCCAATTAGGTTTTGCAAAAGGTTTATATATTTTACCAAAAGTTTCCTGAAGAATAAATCTGCCTATTCTGGTTCCCGCATCGATAATAGTTAAAATAAATACTGCTTCAAACATAATAGCGAAGTGGTACCAATAGGACATTAAGTTTTTAAGTCCGGGTATAGAAGAAAAAATCTGGGCCATGCCAACAGCAAGAGAAACAGCTCCGCCGGTTCTACCGGCAATTTTTTCACCTACCTGTGCCGATAGATTAGGGAGATCGGAAGTATTAAATCCCATTGCGTGAAGCTGAGGAAGAATGGCCTGAAATTTATCTACCGGAACATTTATCTGAAAATAATCAAGAGGGAAAAGACTTGATGCGGCAATGAGCGCAAGTATGCTAACAAGTCCTTCAATAAGCATACCTCCCGCTGCAATTGGCTTAATATGCCCCTCACTCATAAGCATCTTTGGAGTAGTTCCGGAACTCACGAGAGAATGGAAACCGGATATTGCGCCGCAAGCAATTGTAATAAAAAGATAGGGAAAGAGAGTGCCGGGAATAACGGGTCCACCACCGTGGACATAATTAGTAAATGCCGGCATTTTGAGAGTCGGGGCAACAATAATAATTCCGAGAGCAAGTAATCCTATCACGCTGATCTTCATAATCGAACTGAGATAATCTCTTGGGGAAAGGAGAAGCCAGACGGGAAGTACTGAAGCCAGGAAGCCGTAGCCGCAAAGCATCAATGTTAAAGTTTTGTGGTCATACGTAAACCAGGAAGCAAATGGTGAGCCGGGGATATATCTGCCAAGAATAACACAGGCGGTAAGAACGATGATTCCGAAAGTTGTTGCTTCAGCCGTCTTCCCTTTCCTGATTTTGAACATCCAAAGGCCCATTATAACCGCGATAGGCATAGTAGCAAATATTGTAAAGGTACCCCAGGAACTTTCAGCGAGGGCGTTGATTACAACGAGTCCTAAACCTGCAAGAGAAATAACTATAATTATAAGCACGGCAATATTTGTAGTAATACTGCTGACTTTTCCAATTTCTGCTTTAGCTATTTCAACAATGGATTTGCCATCGTGTCTAACGGAAGCTACGAGGATGATAAAATCATGCACGCCGCCGGCCATAACCGCACCTACCAGCATCCACACAAAACCGGGAAAGTAACCGAACTGAGTCGCCAGCACAGGACCGACAAGGGGACCGGCACCCGCAATAGCGGCAAAGTGGTGACCAAATAAAACCCACTTGTTCATGGGATAGAAGTTCTGACCGTCGTAAAATCGATTTGAGGGGGTTACTCTTTTATCATTTATTACGGCAACTTTAGCAGCAATGAAACTATAATAAAATCTGTATGCCAAGGCAAAAACAAGTATAGCAATTATTATTAAGGGCATCGCGTTCATAAATGTACATTACCATTATTTTAAGAATGCGGGAAATGTAAGGAAGATATCTATAAATAAAAATTTCTCTGTCTTTTTTTCTTGACGCAAGAAATCTCTCTGTACTTTTCTTGAAGCAAGAAAAGTACCAAAAGAAACATGGGCTGCAAAAAAATGCAGAAAATTTGCTGCTTCGATCATTCAACCTAACAGTTCAGCTGCGGGAAATAAAATCGTTCCGCTAAAAGCGGAACTCATATTTCCCCATCTTCTTCATAAACAATATGACTATTCAGTAAATGCAAATTTTCTATTTCGCATTTTTTTAAGGCCCTTTAAATACGGACATGAATTATTTAACGCAAATAATTTAAGGCCGGGAATAAGGAAGATTGGAGTGTTGGAATAATGGAGAAATGGGAAGAACAATTCGAGCGTGAAAAATATTATAAGGGCTACAATTTAAAAACTGCGGGGTTTATAAAAACCCCGCAGGTTAATAAATAGTTAAAATGCGAATTCTTCTTTGACTTCTTTGAAAGCTTTTATCGCGAAGTCGAGATCATCTTTTGAATGAGCTGCTGATATCTGGACTCTTATACGAGCCGTACCCTTTGGAACAACCGGATAAAAGAACCCAATCACATAAACTCCTTTTTCAAGCATACGGGTCGCAACTTTTTGAGCAAGTACGGCATCACCAAGCATGATAGGAACAATTGGATGTACGCCGTCTTTAATATTGAGTCCGGCTTTCTTAATATTCTCGCGGAAATATTTTGTGTTTTCCTCAAGTTTGTCTCGCAGATGAGTTGTAGAGTTGAGCATTTCAAGTACTTTTATTGAAGCTGCTACAATTCCGGGGGCAACAGTATTAGAAAAAAGATACGGACGGGAGCGTTGTCTGAGAAGACCGATAATTTCTTTTCTGCCACTTGTATAACCGCCGCTTGCCCCGCCAAGAGCTTTCCCCAATGTGCCGGTTATAATATCAACTCGTCCCATTACACCATTATGTTCGTGCGTTCCTTTGCCGTGTTTTCCCATGAAGCCGACAGCATGGGAGTCGTCTACCATAACCATTGCATTGTATTTATCGGCAAGATCGCAGATACCTTTAAGGTTGGCGATGAAACCATCCATTGAGAAAACACCGTCGGTAGCAATGAGTTTTATTTTAGCAGATGATGCTTCCTGAAGTTTTACTTCGAGGTCACCCATATCATTATTTTTATAACGGGAGCGCTGGGCTTTGCATAATCTGATTCCATCTATAATACTTGCGTGATTAAGTTCATCGCTAATAATAGCGTCTTCTTCGGAAAGGATAGTTTCAAACAAACCGCCGTTAGCATCAAAGCATGAAGTATACAAAATAGTGTCCTCCGTGCCGAGGAATTCAGATATCTTTGCTTCAAGTTCTTTATGTATCTGCTGGGTGCCGCAGATAAAGCGAACGGAGGAAAGACCATAGCCCCAGTTGTTAAAACTTGAGCGGGCAGCTTCGATAATTTCTTTATTATCTGCTAATCCAAGATAATTATTTGCACACATATTAAGGACTTCCTTACCGGCTGCTTTAATGTGAGCGCTCTGAGGGCTGGTGATTACTCTTTCGTTTTTGAAAAGCCCTTCTTCTTTTATTGAATTTAAAATATTCTGATAATGACTTTTTATTTCCGGATTCATGATTTATTCCTTTTCCCAATCGAGAATTATTTTGCCTGAATTACCTGATGCCATAAGATCAAAACCTTCTTTGAAATCTTTATAAGCAAAGTGGTGTGTGATAATTGGTGAGACATCGAGACCGGACTGAGTCATTGCCTGCATCTTATACCATGTTTCAAACATCTCTCTTCCATATATTCCTTTGAGGTGTAAACCGCTGAAAATTATTTTGTCCCAGTCAACACCAGCCATAGAAGGAAGGAGTCCCAGCAGGGCAATTTTGCCGCCATGAAACATATTGCTAATCATACTATTAAGGGCGGACGCGTTACCGGACATTTCAAGACCGACATCGAAGCCTTCCTTCATATCGAGCTCCCTCATTACATCTTCGATTTTTTCTTTAGAGACATCGACAGCTCTCGTTACTCCCATTTTTTTTGCAAGGTTTAAGCGATATTGATTGACGTCAGTAATTACAACATTCCTTGCGCCGGCATGTAGCGCAATAGCCGCAGCCATGCTTCCAATAGGACCCGCGCCGGTTATCAGGACATCCTCACCGAGGAGATCATAAGAAAGGGCCGTATGTGTAGCATTACCGAATGGATCAAAGATAGCCTGAATATCAAGAGGAATATCGGGAGCGCTATGCCAAACATTAGTAACGGGTATGCATAAGTATTCAGCAAAACAGCCCGGGCGGTTAACACCCACGCCCATAGTATTGGGACAGAGGTGGCGTCTTCCCGCGCGGCAATTGCGGCAATGACCGCATACAAGATGCCCTTCGCCGCTAACGATTTCCCCAAGTTTTACATCCTGGACATTACTTCCGAATGCGACAACCTCGCCAACGTATTCGTGGCCGGTAGTCATAGGAACCGGGATAGTTTTTTTAGCCCAGTCATCCCATTTATAGATATGGATATCAGTACCGCAGATAGCGGTTTTTTTTATTTTAATAAGGACGTCGTTGATGCCGGGAACGGGGACAGTAGTTTCGCCGAGCCAGAGACCGGGTTCGGCATATTTTTTAATTAGCGCTTTCATTGTTGCCATATAAATTCCTATAATTCTGAATAACAATAACTCAAAATTAGAGATAAGGGGAACAAGTGTAAAGCGGAATTTGTGCAATTTCAAATATGATTTTTAGTAGAATCTTTTCCATAATCTCCGCATAACAAATATGGCCTTGCGACAGAGTAAATGTATAGTAAGTATGGCCTTGGGCTATAGTAATTGTATAGTAAACATGGCCTTGGCGTATAGTCTTTGATGTATCTCTGATGCTAGTTTGATGTGAATAGATGGCCTTAAGACGGCCTGGAGGTATATCAAACGGGAAAAAGGAAAATGACAGAATAAATCAGGGAGCGGATTCATGAAATCCCCGATTATCTCTACTATAAGCAGACAATATCCGGGGTCAGAGATTAAAACCTTCGAGGTCGATGAAGACCTCGAAGGTTAATTGAGAAAATATTATTTACTCATGTCCGGATAGTCGGGATGAGAGGGTAACCTTGGCGGATTATTTTTCAGATCGAGCAATATTTGTTCGATTGCTTTATCAAGCTGCTGATCAGTTCCTTCAAATTCAAGTGCGGGATCGTTATCAACAACAATATCTGGGTCAACTCCATGCCCTTCAATAATCCATTTTTTTCCTTCGAGATCGTATCTTGAGAATTCAGGTCTGTTAAGGAAACCGCCGTCGAGCAGAGGGAGTGAGCCTCTGATTCCCGTAACACCGCCCCAGGTTCTTTTGCCAATCACTTTCCCCATATGGTATGTTTCAAATCTATAAGGGAATAGGTCACCATCGGAAGCTGAGAATTCATCTATAAGTAATACTTTAGGACCTACCTGCATGCCACCGGGATCAAAATCAGGTGCGCTGTTCCTGGCAATATCAATCATAACAGGTTCGCGTTTTAGTCTTTCGGCAATAATAGGTGAAACATTTCCGCCGCCATTGCCTCTATCATCTATGATCAGGGCTTCTTTCTTCTCCTGCGGATAAAAATGTTTCATAAACTCATTTAATCCCGGTGTGCCCATATCGGGAATGTGGATATATCCCACACGTCCGTTTGTTGCCTTGCTAACTTTTTCGATATTGCTTTCGACCCAATTGTAATAATAAAGCTGTGCTTCATCATCAATAGGAATTACAACGGTTTCATGGCTGCCGGATTCTTTGGGGGAAGAATTTACTTTTAAGGTAACCTGTTTGCCGGCTTTGTTTACAAGGGCTTCATAAATGTCATTCAATTTATTAACAGGTTTATTATCAACCGCAATGATATAATCACCTTCGTTAACATTGACTCCAATTTCTGTAAGCGGAGAACGGGTTTCCTTATCCCAGTTCTGACCTTTTAATATTTTAGCAATTTGATAATATTTTGTTTCCGGATCCCTAACGAGTTTAGCGCCAAGAAGGCCGAGTTTTATTCTTTCTGCTTTTGGATAATCTCCGCCGCCGACATAGGAGTGACCGATATTAAGTTCACCGATCATTTCGCCAATTATATAAGTAAGATCGGCGCGGTGGTTAACATATTTTACAAGGGGCGCATATTTTGCTTTCATAGCAGGCCAGTCAACTCCATGCATATTCGGAGCGAAAAAGAAATCTCTCATCTGACGCCATGATTCATTGAAAATCTGCTGCCATTCAGCATAACGGTCAAGATTCATTTTCATATCTGAAAGATTCAATTTTTCTTTCAGTTCCGGCTTTTGCTGGGGAAGATCAATTATATAGTACGCATTATTCTGGGAGAGGAGCATTTTTTTCTGATCGGCAGAAATCTCAAACCCGTTTATCTCACCAAGTTCAGTTTCTTTCTTTTTATCAAAGTCGAACATTATCAACTGTCCTTTATCGTCCTTACTTCCCTCTCTACGATAATAGAGTTTGTTTCCTGCTGATTCCAGACCGCTGAAACCGGACCCTTCAGGGGTAATTTCGGCAATCCTGGATTGAATTCCTTCAGGATCAACTTTAACTTCAATACTCTCCTGCTTCTCTTTATCGTTCTTTTTATCCGATTCTTTTCCCGGTTTATCATTCTTTATTTTAACTTCATCGGACTGTGGTTCGAATGGAGATTTTGTATCCTTTGAAAGAGTTACGAGATAGATCTTCGCTAAATCTTCATAGATCTGGTTAAATTCAGTCCATCCGAATTTGGGATTGAAGTTCCTTTCGGAAACCATAAAGAGATATTTACCATCGGAGCTGAAAACAGGGCCTCCGGAAGCATACCAGCCATCGGTCACGGGGATAGTTTTTTTCGATTCGAGTGAACAGAGGTAAACTACCTGCATTGATTTTTCTTCGGGTTTAGCATAGGCGATCCATTTGCTATCGGGCGACCAGGAATATTCTGTTATTTCCCAGGCGGTCGCGTCGGCTACTTTAGTGATTTTCTTTGAATCAATATCAACGTACTGAAGGCTCTGCTGCCTGTCGCTCCATAGTATTTTTTTACTGTCGGGGGACCAATAAATCTGGTACTTATAAACATTACCGTTTGAAGTAATCCGGATAGGTTCGCCATTAGCATCCTGCGGTATTATATAAATTTCATCTTCACCCGACAGGTCGGAGATATAACCAATCCATTTACCATCAGGGGACCATTTGGAATCTCTTTCATGAACACCCGAAGTATTTGTAAGGTTGCGTGTATTACCGTTCTTTGCGGGGACTGTAAAAATTTCACCGCGTGCACCGAACAATGCACGGCTGCCATCGGGAGAAATTTCGAAGTTGGTAATATTTTTACTTACATCAATAAGTTTAGAGCGTGCTATTGAGAAATCTTCATTCAAATAAACGGAAATTTTATCCGTCTTTTCAGATGCAAGATCGAACTTATAGAGATATCCGCCGTTTTCGAAAATAATAGCATTGTCACCAAGCGACGGGAATTTAACATCGAAGTCTTTAAAGTCGGTGAGTTTTTTTGTTTCTTTTGACATAAGATCATATGAAAAGAGGTTGAGGTGGTAATCCCTGTCGGAAGTAAAATAAATTTTATTGCCGGACCACATCGGGAAATTATCCTGAGCAGGATTGTTTGTAATATTTTCTGTTTTCTTTGAATCAAAATCATAAATCCAGATATCGTCAGCCTGACCGCCGCGGTAGTGTTTCCATGTTCTGAATTCTCTGAACACACGGTTATAAGCCAGTTTTTTAAGATCGGGAGAGAAAGAACAGAACCCGCCCCGCGGCAATGGGAGCTGTGTTGAAGGACCGCCGTTTATAGATACTTCAAAGAGTTGTCCTTTAAAATCATTAAATTCTATCATCCGTGATCTATATATAATAGTATCATTTCCTTTCCAGCACATAACAATATTATTTGGACCCATCCTGTCGGACACATCATCCCTTTTTAACGTTGCGGTATAAGTAAGCCGTTTTGGAATTCCGCCTTCAGATGGGATAAGATAGACTTCGGTATTTCCGTCGTACTGACCTGTAAAAGCAATATACTTTCCATCGGGAGAGAATTTTGCAAAGCATTCATATCCGACATCGCTTGTAATTTTGCGTGCGGTTCCGCCGGACACGGGAACAGTATAAAGATCTCCGGCGTAGGTGAAAACGATCTGGCTTCCATGAATAGCGGGGAAGCGGAGAAGTCGGAATTCATCCTGAGCGGAAGCGATATTAATAATAGAAAGGAGGAAAAGGAGCGGGAAATATTTTTTCATATAAACCTCGGATAATTGTGTTAATGAACGGACACTTATAATAATAGCGGCATGGATTCCTTCCTATACATCGGGACGGGAATAACAATTAGTATTACTAAGTATTCAGGGGATCCCCGCTTTCGCGGGGATGACAACAATGTTTAAACTTATAAGATAAATTTTAGGAAGTCAATATAATTGGGTTGAGCGGAGATATTTTACTTTAGAAAAACTGGGGGAATTTATTCACGACATAACTGCTTATTAGTTCAGCCGCTTCATCATATGGAATGAGATGAGTATTTATTATCAGATGATATAAATAGTGGTCATCAATTTCTTTATGGAAATTGTGGAAGAGATATTCCCTTCTCATGGCATCATCTTTTTTGATTCTTTCCAAAGCAGCTTTCTCGGTAAGATCAAACTTTTCCTGAATATGTTTAATCCGGTCCGGAAGAGGGGCGACAAGTCTGACGTGCAGAACATTAGGCAAAGAGTGAGTTATAACATTTGCACCCCTGCCGACAATAACAACATTTCCCATGGATGCGAGCTGCATAATAGTCTGCGTAATTTTGGAAATCAGAATCCATTCGGGGGGACGAAGACCGAGCATTTCATCGACAGCGTTGTTGATCGCTTTGACTTTGTCTTCCTCAAGATATTTTGCAATTTGTCCCGGCAGGTTATGATCTTCAAGAATTTTTCCAATCAGATTTTTATCAAACACAGTCCATCTGATTAAATCACTCTGTTTTTTATTCTGCAAAATTTCGCAGACCAGATATGCAATCACATCAGCACCTGCACCGGTTTCCCTGGACAGGGTGACAGCGGGTCCCCGGGTTAGTCTTCTGTCTGCTCCAGAAATATTCTGGTGTGACTCTATGTATTTCTTAGCTCTTTCATACGGTCCGGTTATCATGGCATTTCCTCCAAAGAGAAAAACATTGATAACATAAATATAATTTTTATTTAAGATAAAGCAAGTAATGCGAGGCAAAGATCTGGTTTTCCCCTTTTGACGCAAAACGAATTAAATTTCTTTTTAGTAAATTATTTGTCATGTTTTTAAACATTTTCCAAAATTTATAATTCGGAGGAATAGCATGGAGTTCCGTAAAGAGACAGACAGTATGGGCGAGATACAGGTCCCTACTGATAAATATTATGGTGCACAGACAGCACGGTCATTAATGAATTTCAAGATAGGCGGAGAGAGGTTCCCACGAGAATTAATAAAAGCATTGGGCATACTAAAAAAAGCCGCGGCAATTACCAACAAAGAATTAGGACTTCTGCCTGCAGATAAGGCTGACCTTATTATAAAGGCATCAGATGAAGTTATTGAAGGAAAACTTGATGACCATTTTCCGCTTGTTGTATGGCAGACCGGAAGCGGCACACAGACCAACATGAATGCCAATGAAGTTATTTCAAACAGGGCAATTGAAATGTCCGGCGGCGTAATGGGAAGTAAAAAGCCAATACACCCGAATGATGATGTAAATAAAGCGCAGTCTTCTAATGATACTTTCCCGACCGCAATGCATATAGCTGCTGTGGAAGAGATCCATAGAAGATTAGTGCCGATGGTTACTAAATTGCGGGATGCACTGGCAAAGAAATCAGAAGAGTTTAAGGATATAATAAAGATAGGCAGAACGCATTTAATGGATGCTACACCGTTAACTCTTGGACAGGAATTTTCGGGTTACACACAGCAGCTTACTAATGGATTAGAAAGAATTAACGGCTGCATGTCAAGAATGTATGAATTAGCTCTCGGCGGAACTGCAGTAGGGACAGGATTGAACACGCACCCCCAATTTGCAGTGAAGTCAGCTGCAGTGATTGCAGAATTAACGGGTCTTCCATTTATTACTGCCAGAAATAAATTTGAAGCACTCGCAACACATGATGCACTTGTCGAATTAAGCGGAGTGTTGAAAACACTCGCCGCTTCATTAATGAAAATTGCAAATGATATCAGGTGGCTTGGTTCCGGTCCGAGATCTGGAATCGGCGAATTAAATTTACCCGAGAATGAACCGGGAAGCTCGATAATGCCGGGGAAAGTAAACCCCACTCAGTGCGAAGCAATGACAATGGTATGTGCCCAGGTGTTCGGAAATGATGTCGCGGTTAATTTCGGCGGAGCCATGGGTAACTTTGAGTTAAATGTTTTCAAACCTGTAATTATTTTTAATGTGCTCCAGTCTATCCGGTTAATTTCAGATGCATGTGAAAGTTTTACAGATCATTGTGTTGAGGGAATTGAAGCCAACAGAACAAACATTAAGAAACACCTCGAAAATTCTTTAATGCTTGTAACAGCACTGAATCCTCACATTGGATATGATAATGCCGCAAAGGTAGCAAAGAAGGCACATAAGGAAAACAAGACTCTTAAGGAAGCGGTAATTGAGCTTGGACTGCTGACAGCAGAGAAGTTTGACGAGGTAGTACGTCCGGAAAAGATGATTGGGCCGAAATAACTCAATGCCTTACTTTTCTTTGGCACAAAGAAAAGAAGTTATGTTTAAAAAGTGAAGTAAATAAAAGTAAATCTAAAAAGTTAGGAAGCAGAAAGAAAACAAAATAGTTTATAAAAAGAGCCTCCCTTAATAAATTTGAATTGACAAA
>Ga0182027_10001155_pt1 | contig 44305 bp, 34 predicted proteins | sample 712E1DmetaG_FD_121300 | JGI IMG/M metagenome (GOLD analysis project Ga0182027, IMG submission 121300) | Permafrost microbial communities from Stordalen Mire, Sweden - 712E1D metaG (Illumina Assembly) | ecosystem: Environmental > Terrestrial > Soil > Wetlands > Permafrost | place: Sweden...
CGCCAAGCAGGCGGCCGCAGATGCAGCAGCAGCGGCGGCCGCCCCGGAGCATCCGCTCAATAGCAGCAACAAAACAACCGCGCCCGCAGCATCACCCGCCGCGCCGACGCCACCCGTTCCCGAGCCTGCCTCCGAACCCGCTCCGGAACCCATCGCCCCGGCTGTGGATCTTGGTTAATAAAACGGCGACATGATCAGTGTCTGGCTCCGTCGATAATTTAATACGCCGCAGGTGTCGCAATAAAAGTGTATAATGCCCGTGAAATCGACTCTGAAAATGTATGCAGCAATCATCTGCAACACTAATCAAAATATTATGGCAATTATCGGACTGCTGAGCAAGGACGTCATCACCAAGACCAGAATTTTTGACGCTCTGGAGGAACAAGGCCATCAGATTACTACCATCACCAGCCCGATATTCGATTCTTCCGGTTTTGATCTGATATTGGTGGATCTGGATGATCCCGTAGCCCTGCTGGTGCTGAAAAACCAGGCCCATAAATGCCTGGCCTTCGGGTCGGCCAATGAGGAGGATAAATTGAAAGCGGCACGGCTGTCGGGCTGTGACCGCGTCTATAAACACGGGGAATTCTTCAAAAAGATTTTACCAAAATTAAAAATCTGATGTTGAAGCCGCAGAAAAAAATAATGCCCGGTGCAGGCGTAAGACATTATTTACTGGAAGCCTGGAAGCGAAGACGGGCCTATATCGGCGGCAATAAGCTGGAGGCCTTCAGACTGGCCACCAGGGAGGATTTGGGCATACCGGTGGCTGTAGATGTTTACGGGGCGAAAGTAACGGGAGCTGGCAGGCAGGAGCGTCTGGAAGGCGGCGCGGCGGTTTTGCAACTATATGAAGAGCGTTTGCCCGCGGGTATGATCGAGGGACTGCGTTCCGTGCTGTCTGCGGATTACGGTCTGTCGGGATTTTATGAGAAGAAACGCTTTCGCAAACTGGCCGCTTTGTCGGGCGGGGCACCGGTCAGCAGCGAAATGGCCGGCAATGCCGATGAAAAACCCGTTGAGGTGGTGGTGAACGAATACGGACATAAATTCATCGTCAATTTGAACAACCACCTGGACTGCGGTCTTTTTCTGGATCACAGGGAGACGCGCCGCCGGGTGGAAAGAATGGTCAGGGACAGCATAACTGGCCCGGCGGCGCGGGCACCAATGTTTTTGAATTTATTCAGCTATTCGGGCTCCTTTTCCGTTTATGCGGCTGCCGGCGGAGCTGCCATGACGCATAGCGTGGACCTCTCCAAAAGCTATTGCGAGTGGGCGCGCCGCAACCTGAGCTTAAACGGTTTTCCGGAAGACAAACACTGGATCTACCGTATGGATGTTTTTGAATTCTATAAATATGCGGCGCGCAAAAAACTGCAGTTTGATCTGATTGTCATTGACCCCCCGACCTTCTCCCGCAATAAAGACAGTAGTTTTTCCGTGCAGAAGGACCAGATGAAATTGCTGACCGGTGCAGCAAATCTGCTTTTGCCCAATGGTCAGATCATCTTTTCCAACAATTGTCTGGATTTCCGGCTGGATCGCGATTTGAATGAACTGTTTTCCATCAAGGATATTCAAAACGAGACCATTCCTTTGGATTTCTGGGTGGATACGATCAATCCCCAGTGGTGGACCGAGGTGAATCAGATTCACAACTGCTTTCTGCTGACGAAAAAATAAGTTGAAAGAAACCGGCGATTTGGCTAGAATCAGCTGGCAAAGTAAATGACGTTTTCAGGCAGGATTCAGCTTTCCAATCACAAAATCAGGCGGGTTTAGTATAATGGTATTATGACAGCTTTCCAAGCTGAAGACAGGGGTTCGATTCCCCTAACCCGCTCCAAACATACTATGGTTTATTTAAGCACTTGTTCTTGCCCTCCCAAGTGGTCGGGCGAACTTTTTCTATATTTTAAAAGCCGGCTTGATTAGTAAAGTATTAAATCTTGTAATATACTTAATTAAATTGTGCGATAATTTATTTATTGAACCTCTTTATGATTATTTTCTATATCGTCCTTTTTTTCTTTGTCATCTGGTCAATTTGGGGCCTGTTTTCGTCAAAAGTAGAGCAGGCGAAGTACATTGTGATCAAAAATGAAAAAGATTATGAAATAAGAAAATATCCTGAACATATTGTGGCCCAAACGATCGTAAAAGGACCTTATGAAGCGGCTTTGAATCAAGGATTTAGGAATGTGGCCGGCTATATTTTTGGAGGGAATGTAAAAAAGGAAAGTATTTCTATGACTGCGCCTGTTACAGAGCGGCGAAATCTTTCAGAAAAAATTTCCATGACGGCTCCCGTTCTGGCAAAAAAAGAAGGTGAATCCCATGTCATTTCTTTTGTTATGCCAAGCTCGTATACGATTCACTCTTTGCCGAAACCACTCAATTCAAATGTTAAAATTGTTACTGTTCCAGAAAAAAAGTTTGCCGTAATCCGGTTCTCCTGGTATCGATCGGAAAGAAAAATAAATAAAATGGAAAATAAATTGGTTACCGCACTTGTTCGCGATGGTATCGAACATAAAGGCAATCCGGTTTATGCGGGATATAATGCCCCATGGACTCCACCTTGGCTTGTTAGGAATGAGGTAATGATAGAAATTGTTAAAAAATAAATGTATCAAAACCATTGTGAACATTCTCTACAACTCGGCTCCAAGGTTTTTGCTTATTTAATTTGAATGAGATCATATTCTGAATTTCCCATGCCAAGTGTCTTCATATATTCAATTTGGTGACGACCGCTGCGGGTTTCGATGCGCTCGAGAAGATCATGGTTTTGTTCACCTGGAAGCTTGTCGACCAGATCCAGAGAGGCCTGGTCGATGGCTATGATATCGGTTGAGCCAAGGATGCCGATATCTTCACATTTTGGCGCGGCACCGCTGCCATTGCAGTCACAATCAATCGAGATGTTTTTGAGGACATTGATGTAGGTGATGTACCCACGGAAACGCTCTGCGATTGACTTGCCTGATTCAGCCATTCTTTCCAGAAAATTCGGGCCGATGTAATCCATAAAATTAACATTGGGCTGGTTAAAATCAAACCCATGAATCTGCTTTTTCCCGACATGGCCGGAAGCTATGCCGATGCCGATATTTTTCAACGATCCGCCAAAACCGCCCATGGCATGGCCCTTAAAATGAGTGTAAACAAGCAACGAATCATAATTTAACAGATGACCGCCAACCGCCACTTCAGTAAGGTGATCACCCGGGGTGTATCCCTGCCCTTTGGCTAAAAATTCTTTCATGCCAGGCACCGGCAACATTGTATCGCCATCTTCGTCCAAAATATCGACGGGACAAAAATCGAAGCCGTTTGTCTTGATCACTTCCCGATGGCCCGCCGTTTCATAGCGCGGACCGGGATAAAGCACGTTACATTCAACAATAGTGCTATTGGGAATCCGGGCCTGTAATCCTTTAATTAACTCGATCGGCAACAAATTCGCTCCATGCGGCTCTCCGGTATGTAATTTGATGGCCACTTTTCCGCTTATCCCCTGATTTATCCGGGAATAAATTGCCAGCAAACCATCTACGCCAAGATCTTTGGTAAAGAAAACTCTGGATTTTTTTAATAAATTTTGTTCGAGCATGGTAGAGGTGATTATGGACAGGTATTATATGTCACATTCTGCAGGCAGTTACTGGATTCATCCCCCTGGCAGGCGCCTACCGAATTATCGATCAGTACGCTGCCCTGTCCCTCCGTAAAAGACCATTGGGTGGTAGCCGGTTGTCCTGCTTCCCTTCTGCATTCATATACACCGACGGTCCAGGAACCGCATTGCAGATTTTCCGCCCGATAGGAAGAAAGTTCCGTTCCCACCGGTCCGCTGGCCGTACCGGATACTTGTGTGGTGGGGAAATCGCCGGCCGTACAGGACGAAGAAGTAATCGTCACGTTGACCGGAAGTTCCCCTGTTTCAGGCTCTACGATTGGCTGCGGGGTTGGCTCCGGGAGCGGCTGTGTTAGCGGTAACGACGGCAGAGTCGGCGGCGTTATTTCAAATCCGGGTTTAGTCTGAAGAGCGGATGTGCTGGAAGCCGGTATCCTTACTTCGTTCACCAAAGCCTTGCCGTCGCTGCCAAATTCCAAAAATTTCACTTTTGAGATGTCGGCCGTGTCGGCAATAACCGCTTTACCGTTGCCGTTAGTGGCATCTTCCGGACTCATAGCTTCATTCACCTTTCTGAAAAATTCCAAGCTGGAGTTCATCACTCCAAATAAAGGAATGCCCGGAGCCGATAATTTGCCGTCGAGAGTGCTTTCGCCGATGGCCTCGAGAGGCTTCTCTGGATTGCCGCTCCCATTGACCAGCGCATCAGTGACAAAGGCGTAGGTGGAGGCCACAGCCAGCTGGCCGACTTTGGCCAGTCCCACCACTGCTTCAGCGGCCGCATCCAGCATCATACCGGAAACCTGCAAAGGAACAGTATAAACGAATTTGAAACCTTCGGGAATGAGCGGAGCAGTCTTGTCATAGGCCTTTTGTTCGGCATTGGCATAGGCACAGGAGTCGGTGCAAAGTTCTTGCCAGGACGCCACATTGGCGCCGCCCGCCAGACACTGATCCATGCATAAACTTCCGCTATCGGCATGCACCACCGGTAAAAAGACCAAGGAACGGCTTTCATAGGCGACCAGCGGAGCCTGGACTTCCATTTCCCCGAGAATTCCCGCATAAACGGCGTCAAGCTGGGCGATGTCTGCGGGCTGCAGGGTGGTGGTCGATCCGTCGGAATTGTATAAAGTGACTGGATCGTTCGGATTCTGGCCGAAGGCAGTCAGGGCATCAATAACCGTTTTCATCGAAGTCTCCGCCTTGGTCAGAGTGGTTTCCGACACGCCGGCGGGTAAATGAAAATACGAATCATTGAGGCTGTGCAGTGCAGCAGTCATAAATGCGACTGAAATAGAGCCCTTGGGTAGTTTTGCAGCAACATCGTTATAAATTGATGGATCAACTGGTGCTGTAATGGTCAGTCCGTTGACTTGATTGGAGGTGGCGGCGGCAAATGCGCTATAGTTATCGGTTACCTGGACTACTTTCAGCGAGACACTGGCGGAGGAGAATTTGCCTTGCGCGGCATTGTAATTAACCGGCGGAACACCCACCATAAGCTTAGTCGTACTCACACTTAAAGCCGGAACAGTGTAAATGTGGTTATCGGAGGTCGTAAAGATCACCGACGTGGCAGCCTGCGGATTGAAACCGCTGCCGCTGATCGCAATGACGCTGAAGGGGACAAGCTGGGTCGCGCTGAGACTTGCGGTAATTTTCCCGGGCGCTTGTGGAGAAAGAATCTGATAAATAAACTGCGCCATTTCTCCGCGGGTGATGTTTTGGCTCATATCGGTCCAGGCTGTCGGTTTCAATGAATACTTCTCAGAAAAATCAAGATACTTCTGATACCAGTTGGGACTGCTGACCTCGGTAATTTTACCGCTATTCCCAAAAAACGCATTGAGCGTTATCTTTAAGGCTTCAGCTGCATTAATATTTTGAGCCGGCTTGAAAGTCCGGTCGGGATAACCGCCGATAATGTTCTGGTCGTGAGCGAGACAAACATATCTGGCATACCAGGCGGCGGCCTGGACATCGGAAAAACATGATGTTGCGCTGTAGGTCGAAAGTTGCTTTCCAAAAATACTGGCCATCACAATTTTAGTAAATTCAGCGCGGTTGATTGGTGCATCGGGCCGGTAAGAACCGTCTGAATACCCCTGAACAATCCCCTTCGAACTCACGAATAAGATGGCGTCTTTATAAGGCGAGGAAGCAATATCTGAAAAAGACACCCCGGCGGCCGTTTGCGCCATTGTTTTTCCGGAGCTCAGATAAAAAGCCGTTATTGGTATAGCGAAAAGGACACCGATTGCTATTATCAATGTTAAGTATTTTGTTTTTTTCATAAAATTTTATTTAACATTTTGGCAAAAGCCTCCTTTTCTTTATATACTCTAAATTCATTTTTTATCAAAATTATACATCCGTGGACATAACCATATGGTTGCCGGTCATAGCTGATTCTCTAAGACACGTTCAAGACTTTCCGTTTTGTTTGCGTCCCTTTTTTGCGTCTAAAATTTGGCGTATTTTTTGCGACAAAGTATGAGGACTAAACGGCTTTACCAGGAAATCTGCTATTTGATCTTCCTCATCGGGATGTCCTGACATGTAGACCACAGGAATCTCCGGATATTCATTAATGATTTTTTTGCCGAGCTCTGTTCCGCTTACCATGGGCATCTTGATATCGGTCAAAACCAGGTCTATAGGCTGTTTTTCTTCTTCCATTTTCTTCAATAAAAGATAAGCGCTGCCGGCATTGTCGGCCCGTATTACCTTGTAACCGCATTTTTGTAAAACTCGAACGACTATTTCCCGGACCTTGGGATCGTCATCAACCACCAGAATGGTTTCGTCGCCTTTGATTAAACTCTCTTTACGCTCTTTGACCTGCTTTTCCTCAGTCATTAGATCCGTGGAAGGAAAATAAAGCTTGAACTTCGTCCCTTTGTTCACTTGTGATTCAACGTCAATAAATCCCCCCTGCTGGATAACTGAGCCGAGCGTCATAGACAAACCCAGTCCAGTCCCTTTGCCAACATCTTTGGTGGTAAAAAAAGGTTGAAAAATTTTTGGCAGGTTTTCCGGTGAGATTCCAGTTCCCGTATCTTCGATACTTAACAATACAAATTTCCCCGCACGGGCGTTCTCACAGGCGGGTAAAGAATTTTTATCCAAAATGATATTTCTGGTTTCCACGGTAAGAGTTCCACCGTTGGGCATGGCGTGGGCGGCATTGGTTACCAGGTTGGCGACAATTGTTGAGATTATCTGATTCGTGTCAACCATGGTCGTCCATAAATCATTGGCTAAATTCTGGTGAATGGTGATGTTTGGACCTACCAGACGACCCAAAGAGCCCATAAATTCCTTAACTATGGAGTTGATATTGGCAGGAACCACTTTCAAGGGCTGCTTTCGCGTGAAAGCCAACAATCCTTTGATAAGTTTAGCGGCTCTCTGCCCAGCCTCATCGATTTCGTTCAGTTCAGTAACGGTCGAAGAATTCGGATCAAGGTTCTCTCGCGCCATTTCCGCGCAGCCCAGAATGATGGCCAGGATGTTATTCAGATCATGGGCAATGCCGCCTGCCAACAAGCCCAGAGCCTCCATTTTTTGGGCCTGGATGTTCTGTTCCTGTAATTTGCGGTTTTCCGCCTCGTGCTCTTTTTGTCTGGAGATGTCGGTGCCAACCCCGACAAAGTATTTTTTGCCGGCAATGACCAATTTGGCCCCGGTAAAATGCATTTGAAGTATTTGGCCGTTTTTTATCCTCATCGGTGCGTCGACCTCTCCATAACCTACAGTGAAGATCTGTTCTATGGTTGCTCTGACCCGTGCTTTATCGGCTTCATCGTCATACCAACTCAGGGGGTTCATCTGAGATAATTCCTCCCATGAATAACCGGTCATTTGTTCATGCTGTTTATTACACTGGATAAGACGCCCCTGGTCGTCATAAACATATAGCATGCCAGGGAGGCTCTCGATGATGGCTTCATTAAAATTTTTCTCATTATTTAATGACTCCTCCGCCAGCTTGCGATCTGTGATATCGCGTAAGATGCCCGTACTTCCCAAATATTTTCCGGATGGGCTATGGCTTGCTATCCCGGCCTCCTCAAACCAGTGGATATTCCCCTTTTCGTCAATGACCCTGAAGGTCGACAGGATATCTTCGCCGGTCCTGGCAGAGCGGATAAATTCATCCTGCAGCTGTCCCCGGTCATCCGGATGGACAAACTCCAGAAAACTCCTGCCTACCATATTTCCCGGACGCAGGCCATAGCCGGAAACCTGTTTGCCGATAAATTCCAATTTTCCCTCCGCGTCTAACGAATAAGCGATATCTTTGATGCCTTCGGCCAAATTCTGATATTTCTCCGCGCTTTCAAGCAGTTTTTCCTCATCCTTCTTACGATCGGTGATATCTTCTGAAATACCCAGAAGATATTTTGCCTGCCCATCGGCGCCCCGGATGCATACCTTGCGGGTATGAAGCAGCCGTTGGCCTTTATTGGCCGTCAAAATGGATTCTTCGGGAATATCCAATATATCAGTTTTTCCATCAAGCACTGCCCTGTCTTTTTCCATGAAATGTGCAGCCTGCTGGGGCGGGAAAAAGTCCAGATCAGACATGCCAATCAAGAACTTACTATCATAGCCCGTTAGTTCTTCTCCCGCGCGATTGAACATAACAAAACGCAGGTCCTGAGCCTCTTTGAGAAAAACCATTAACGGTAAATTTTCCACGACGTCTTCGAGGAGGGCTTTCGCTTCTTTTTGATCGGTCTCCAAACGCTTTTCTTCGGTAATGTCTTTGGAGACACAGATCACATACTTAACTCCGTTTTCGTCTTTCAGGGGTTCGGCACAGGTGTGAAAGAATCTGGTTTCCCCTGAAGTCATAATTACTTTATCCCTAATTTCACCAGGTTGACCGCTTTTAAATACTTCACGAACCAGTGATAACCGTCTTTCCGCCTCTTCAGGAGAAAAAATATCATAGGGTGATTTTCCGATAAGTTGTTCGGGGGGACTTCCAAACGCTTTGGCAAAAGTGGGATTTACAAAACGGTAAGTTCCGTCCGGATTAAAAGCAAAAATGGCATCCCTGGTTGTTTCAATGATTGCCTTATAAATCTCGTCATTCATGGGTTCAGAGATTTCCGGTTGCAGCTTACCATTATCGCATACCGGTCTTTCAATTGTAGCTGTTAATACAGCCTGCTTTTCCAGATCTTTTGCATCTTTAGTCACAATCTTTAATTATAGCTTTAGTAGACAACTGTATCCTATGTCGCCTTTTTGTCAACATGTTAAGTGGAAAGGCGTCAAAGTGATGATATTTTTAGTATCATTAACTGCCGATTGGCAGCAAACTTTTGTGAACATCATCTTCGATCGAGTTTCGTGATTTTTGGCTTATTTGAAACACTTCCTAACCAGGAAGGTGACCATTGCTGATTTCCAGGATTTCCCCGTTGTCTACGCAAGCCGGGTCGAGAAAATAAAGCACACCGGTGGCTACTTGCTCAGGAGTTACCATCCCTCCCAGCGGTTGGCGTCTGGCCAGATATTTTTCTTTTTCCGGATTCTCATCAAAAAAACGGCTGGTCAGAGGAGTTTTGGCATAACCTGGCCGCACAACATTCGATCTTATCCCCAATTTTCCATAATCCCGGGCAACACTGCCGCTAACGGCTTCGAGTCCTTTTTTGGAGGCGTTATAAGCCGGCATTTCAGCCAAAGGAATTCTCTTCGCCGCGATGGAGGAGATATTGACGATACTGCCGCTGCCGGCCTCCAACATCTGTCTTAAGGCAAACTTGGCACAAGTCATCGGTCCGATCAGATTAACATCAATAACACGACGGATTTCTGATATTTCCATATCTGCCAGCGGCTTTCGAATATTCATCGCGGCATTGTTTACCAGTCCGTAAACAGCCCCGTGAGTTTCCCTGATGTAATCAAAAACCTGTTCCACCTGCTCTTCATCCGCAATGTCACAGGCATGGTAAGAAAACTCATCACTGGGATCGCGGCTCCCGGTTATTCTTAATGTAGCATCCCGCAGGCGTTCAATTCTGGAACCGATGATGGCGACAGTGGCCCCCTGATAATACAAATCATTGGCCACCTGATGTCCAAAACCTGTAAGTTCCAGATTGGCATCTGAGCCCGCTCCTGTAACGATTATGACCTTATCTTTGAATTTCATAAGTTTATAAATAAGTACCTACTTTAACATACTCCGTCTTCTTGTCAAGGGTCTGTCTGATGAGCCTTCTGATGAGAAAAGAAGGTTTTGATTTGTTGCGCCGGGATATTGGCCTATAATGAAGCAGAAATTAACAAATTGGTATGATCAAAATTCTGGGTATTGTAGGAAGTTTGAGAAAAGATTCATTGAACAAGGCTGCGGCGCGGGCCGCCATGACAGTTGTTCCTGAAAACGCCAGTCTTAATTTTTTTGAGACGCTGGGTGAAATCCCCCCGTTTAATGCAGATCTGGAGAGCACTATACCCAGGGCGGTGGCAGATCTAAAGCAGGCCGTTAAGGAAGCGGATGCAGTTTTATTTATAACCCCTGAATATAATTACTCCGTTCCGGGAGTGCTGAAAAATGCCATTGATTGGGTATCCCGCCCCTACGGTGATAACTCCTGGGAAGGCAAGCCGGTAGCCGTCATGGGGGCATCCCCCGGCATGCTGGGTACTTCCAGAGCGCAATATCATCTGCGACAGACCTTTGTTTTTTTGAATATGTTTCCAGTGAACCGGCCGGAAGTGATGATTTCCAGTGCCCAGGAAAAATTCGACGCAGAGGGGAATTTAAAAGACGATTTTACCCGGGGAAAAATCAAAGAGCTGCTGGAGGCGCTGGTAGCCTGGACCATTAAACTGAAGGGGATATAATGCTTTGGTGCAGCCTAAACTGCCTTTACCCAGACAATCGGGCGCAAGCGGATGTTTCTGAAACGAGTAGTGGAATGAGCAGTCCCCAGATACGGTTGGGCCTGGACAGATTGTCCAAAAGCAAGCCGTGAACCCAGCTTCAGGTTTTTAGCGTTCAGGACCGTCAAAGTTTCCGTGTCCAGCTTTTTTCCGCTGGTCAGTGTTTTCATTACCAATATTAAATAGGTATCCAAGTCATTGATCACATCTAACCCTTCACCCCAATATTTTAAAAGCCAGCCCTGAACCATTTCATAGTTGTCACCGCTGATTTTTGGATCGCCGGGCGGATTGGAAAGACCTTCCGCAATACCGACACGCCAGTTTTCAGACCGCCAGGGATTGCCCCCCTGCCAAAGTTCATTATTTTCACTATCCGGAATTCTGACCGGTAATTCCGGGGATTCTGCCGGCGTGCCTAAGCGAATAGCTCTAAGCTTATTATGAGCAGGGGTCGGGGGGATCAGCAGCAAAGTTGGGTCTTCCAGTTTGGCAATTTTATCCAGAATTTCAGAATTCAGACCCTTTTTAATTTGCTTCCAGGTGGGAGCGGAATCCGCTGTGTGTATTCCGAATTCGAAGGGTAATTCATATTTTTTTACTACTTTCAAAAATCGGGAATATTGTTTCTCCAGAGCGGCAATCAGCTGTTCTCTTTGTTCCTGGGATAATTTATATTCCGGTTCATTATTTGCGGGCTTCCGATAGACACTTTGGCGGGTGACTTGCTGTAAACCTTCAACAGCGGATGGGACGGTCTTTTCCCCTGCCTCCTTGGGCTTGCTCATTTTTTTCCGAAATTTGTCCAACAAACCCATGGCCGGAATTTTATTAAAAATATCCTGTTATTATAGCATCAATAATGAAATATCAGAAAGGCTGCAAACTTACTTTTCGGCCGGTGGCTCAGGCGACCTGCCCAGAGTTGGCGAGTAGTTGTGTTTTTCCAGTTTGTCGTCTTCCGACTTTGAACGAGCCGGATCGCCTTTGGAGAGCATCCCGGGATCACCGAAAAGGGAACAGATCTCCTCCACACAAAGCCTCCCTTTGGGGGTTAATTTAAATGCCGAGCCGTTGTCCCGGATCAATCCCTGCCCGATCAGCAGATCAAAAATAGCCGGAAATCGGCCGTCGGGCGTGGTGCTGTATTTTTCCTGAAACAGCTGCTTGGACAGTTCCGGCGCATTCTTGAAAGAAAACATGATATCCCGGCGGAGCTGATTGTCGGTATCCAGTTTGTGGCCGCGCCAGATCGGCGACTGGCCCGCGGCGATTTTCTCCTCATATTTCTTCAGATCGAATTGGTTGTAAAACTGGGTGCCGTCATAAAAGCCATAGGCACCGGCGCCGACCGGCAGGGAGTATGATCCGGAGGGCAGGGATTGCTGCGTGAATTTCGCGGGGTCTCCCTGCACTTTGCTATAAAAATCGCTGGGGAGCTCATGAAAACCGTTTTGCTGAAGATAGGTCTGGGCCATGATGTGCTGCACCTGAATTTCACGATGATCGGGGAGAACGGTTTTTCCGGAATGAACCTCCTTCCAGGTTCTGGTACCGGGATCAACCGAAAGAAAGTAAGTGGAAATTGAATCCGGCTCGCAGGCCACGACGGTATGCAAGGTTTGCTCCCATTGCTGCCTGGTCAGCCCGGGCAAGGCGTACATCAGATCAACATTAAAGCAGAATTGATTGGCCTTTAGAAAATCCACAGCCTCCCGGAAGAAATTGCTGCCGTGCCGGCGATTTGAACCGGCCAAGACTTCATCACTGTCCGATTGGAAACCCAAACTGACTCTGTTGATGCCGTGCTCCTTCAAAGTATCCAGAAACCGCTGGGCAATCTGCCGCTGTCGAAAAAATTCCGGATGCAGTTCCAGGGTACCCTGCACTTCAGGAGCCAGAATGGATTTTTCGGCCAGATTGTCGAGGAACTTTTTTAAGGTATCCGGCGGAATCAGGCTGGGAGTGCCGCCACCCACATAGAGATAGCCGATCTCCAACGCAGTTCTTTCCCGGTGGTAATCAATTTCACGCTGGACCAGATCCAGATAATGATGAATGCGCTCAATTTTTTCCGGTTTGACGGCGGTAACAAAATAACTGCAGAAATCACAGACTCCGCTGCAAAAGGGAATGTGCAAATAGGCGTTGCGCATGGCATCCGGATATTTGGGCAAAGCTACCTCTTCGCCGTCCAGTATTTGCATGCCTTTTAAAGGAGGGTAAACACTCAAGTAATAATGGTCGAGACTGTTGCGCTGCAGGGCCTCCGGTAGCTTTCCAAGTCCTTCCTGTTCATACTTTTCGCAGGCATCGGCATATAAAGGAGATTCCATGTATTGGCATTATTAACGATGCTATTTATACCATTTTTTCTTTAATAGTCAATGTTTAGTGCTTCTATTCCGAGGGTTCTATACCAAGATGTGACTCTATTTAATGTTTTGAAGGTTATCCGGAAACGCCTTCTGCTGTCATAATGTTACGACAGCTGACCTTTTTCTCGTTTTATAGCTTTCTATTGAATGTGTCCCCTTATGATGACACGAGTTGACCGCTCCATTCCGGATGATATTCTGTAATCTTAATATTTTTTAACTACAAATATATGGAAACAAGCAATAAAGTCACCACGATTAAAAACGGCAAAAACCGTCGCAAGCCGACTCTGGAAGAGTTGGCAGCAGAGCAGAATCGGCAATTGAAGAAGTTGGAGGCGAGACATCAGCGGCAGAGAAAAGAGCTGCTGGGGGAGGATAATCCCGAAGCTGCCGTTGTCTATCAGACTGTTACGGTCATGCAGGACAAAAGCCAGCAGGACCTGATAACGGCCGCCACTCCCCAACCGGACGCTGAAACGCAGCCAGATAAACTGGAATTCAATCTGGTAAAAAACGGCCTGCATTATGCCGAAAAGAACGGCGAATTTTGCTGCCGCGAAATTATGGCCATCCAGACCGACTTCGATCAGAAATATGAGGGGAAAATCGCTGGGTTGGTTGACGCTGTACTGGCGAAGATGAAAGATAAAATCAGGGAGACCTACGAAGCGGGTGATCCCAGAATCGAGGTGGGAATCAATGCGGTGGAGAGAATCGCGGCCAGCTGCAGCAATCTGAAGCCGCTCAATCGCATCCTGAGCCTGCTGAATGACAATATTTATTACTATGATGCGGAACTGATGAGAACCAAGACAAAAATCTGGTTCTGGTCGGAATTAAGACAGCAATTTTTCATGGAGCATCTCTTTAAATTTATCCCCATACAATTAATGCGGGAAATAAAGCATCGTCCCGATATGCATTTTGCCGGCGATGCCAACCATTTCGCCGTCATGCTGGTGGACGATGCAGAGGAAGATCAAAATATCAGGTATATCATCACCAATAAAGAAGCCATCAAAATCAACGACGCTTTCGGCTACAGGTACATGGACGTCAATCCGGCCACCGGCAAGCCATTCCTGCGCTTTCGCTACCATGACTATAATCAGAGAGGCTTCTTTGACGGCGACCGCGTGATGTCGCTGCCTCAATTTTATACCTGTGCGCCGGCGGTGGATTTTGCCGGCACCGACTACAAGGTAAACAGCTCGGGGAATTCGATCGTCAACGGTTATCTCTATGACCAGATCGATGAAAACATCAAGATCGATCCGGAGAAAAAGAAAGCACCGCTCGATTTCTTTGACTATCTCATGGACAACGATCCCGACAAGGACCGCAACACCAGGGATTCCGCGGTGATGCTGGACTTCTTTCAGCAAAGCCAGGAAAGTATGAAAAAAATGGCAGTCGGCGCGGATCATGTAATCGCCATAGAGGGCAAAATCTATCAACCGAAAGGCTACTTCAAACCGTCGGAGAAAAAGCTGGAAGACAGCGGCTATGTCCGCTATGGGCAGTCGGAATATGTGAAATTATAAATAAACGGATAGCGCGGTTTAAGCAAATAAACCGCGCTTTTTTTAATGGAGCAGTAATGGCGCCGCATCCAGCCACTGGGTGAGATCGGACTGCTTCTGTACATAACCCAGGATATTGATGGCCTTGCCCAGATGAATGCCCAGATGCAGATGCTTTCTTTCACCATCGGTTTCAGTGCTGAAGCCCGTACCCAATACACCCAGTTGCGTTCCGGCGGCAATCTGATCGCCTTTGGTAACCGTGACACTGGTGAGGCGGATGTGGCCGTAAATAACGGTAACCGGCTGACCCGTGATGGTGCATTGCTGGACCAGAACGCCGCCATAGCCCTGCGCCTGTTTTTTTATTAACAGGGGGCCATCACAAATTGCCATAAAAGGGACGTCAATATTCTGCTCGGACGGCAGGGTTTCAAAATCTACACCGGTGTGATAGCCGGTGAAGCGCTCCGGCTGCACGGGTGATGTTTTGGGCGTGATATAAATGCCGAAAGGTTTTTTTGTGATGCGTGATTTCGCGTCGGCAAGGGGCGGGGAGATGGTGGCAGTATCGGCTGGTTGAGCGGAGGTCTGTACAGATGGCATGGGAGGGGTCTCCGGCGAGGATGGTGATACCGTCGTTACTGGAGTTTTTGGAGCCGGTGGCTGACTGGTAATGGCAGGCGAGGTCGGTAATGCCGTTGGGGCAGGCCTGGACAGGGTTGGTGAAGATGGGCTACGGCAGCCGTTTAATAATAGAGCCCCTATCATTAACAGAAAAATTCCTTTTTTATTCATAGGCCGATACTAATATAAATATATTTCACTCCGCATGCAGCTGGAAGCGTTCCGTCAGCTTGCGGCGCGGCAGGGCGCCGAATTTGAGGGCGTCGGCGATTGCCTCCACCTGCTGTCTGGTAAAGTTACCGAAATATTTGTCGCCGAAGTCGCCCAGACCCAGGACGATATAGCCACGGTGATCCAGTTTGTCATCCAGCGCGCCGGTGACCACACGGATCGCCGGACACCGCCTTTTAATGGCCTGTACACCCACCGGCGCAGCGACTACGGCATTGACAATGATGTTTTCCGGCGCGATGCCACTGGCCATAATCCTTTGAAAGGCGTCGACGGCAGTGTTACCGGTGGCGAGCATGGGATCAGCCATGATCACCGTGTCCCCCTCTCCGACTTGTCCGGATTCAAAATCAACCATCGTTTCCAGCGTTTCTTCATCCCGACGCGAGCTGACATGATAAAATTTATCGACGCCGCGCTGCTGGTAACTTCTGCTGAAAGCCAAACCGGCACGCCAGGGCATCATCACTACAACTTTTTTGGGATCCAGATTTCGCAGAGTATGTTCGGCAATGGCGTCAATAATTTTATCGGCGTTTTCCCGGAATTCCTGCCCGTGGCATTGCTCGGCAAAGGGCCGGTCGGGGTAACCGCGCCGTAGATTTTTAAAGGCTTCCTGGAGATCTTCGGAAAGGAGAATTTGCTCACATAAATTATTTCGGAGTATGGTTTCACGGTCGCAGCCGGCATTCAATATCCTTTCTTTTTCGCGGTTCTGGGCATCAATGATCAACTCATTGGCAGAGGCTCCGATCAAACCGGTTTGCTTGGCGATATCGGTGATAGCGGTGGTGTGCCTTGCTATTTCGCCACTGTCGGCCGGTTGTTCCGAAGCACGTAACGGGTCTTCCTGCGGATCTTTACCTGGTTCAACAAATACGGGCCCGACTAAACCGGCCCCTGCGCCCAAGGTTGCTTTGCTCATGGAAATAATTTTGATGGAATACTATGAGTTTATTAACCGAAGGGGGTTTTTTGTAAAGAAAATATTATGGACAGGATGAGCATTTGAAATCGGACTGTGATTTTGAAACTTTGCACCGGCAGAGTAAGATGTCCCTGTAAATAATTATTTATCATGGATATCTCCTTAAGCACGATGGCTTATGGTTATACGGCGAAGGTGCTGGTCAACGGCACGGACATCGGCATTACCGGCGGAAAGTCTCAGGGTATGCGCCTGTTTGATACTGAAAATCCCCTGAAAAAGGAGGCGGCCCCGGAGCAACAGGCCCGGCTTTTTGTGCTGAAGCCCGGGAACAATTTGTTCAGCCTGGAGTTTAAAAAGACGGGTACCGCTCCCGAACGTTTTTCTTTTGACCTTAATAAGACAGGTGAGATGGACCCCTTTTTCCATTTCGAGAGTCAGGACGCCGAAGGCAAACTGGAAAAAGAGCTTACTCTTTAGGTTTTTCCGACGAAAAAAAGCTGCTTTTGAGCATGGCAGGCAGGGCAATGAATAACCCCAGAACATACCCTCCCCAGATGGCGTAGACAATATACCAGCCGGCGGAGTGGATAGTTTTGAGGAAGTCTATGGCGGGCATTTGGGAGACCAAAAAGTCGGTAATCAGTTTTACCATCACCGGTATCAAACTGAAGCCCAGAATCAGGACAAGTATAAAATATAAAATCAGGGATATCTTCCCCAACCGGCGGTAAAGGATGGGATTACGGGAAAACAGATAATTGGAGAGCAAGCCGCCCAGAATGGAAACGGCAATCATCAGACCAAAAGCGCCACCGGCAAGGATTAAATAGATGGTAATGTCTGTGATCATGTCTTGAAGATTTTTTTGTTTAGGACTGGCGCGATTTTACCCCAACCCTGAAAATTTTCCATTATATTAAATATTCAACTTTATTATGATATAATTTAAGGATTTGTTAACGTTTTCACCAGTGTCCTCAGATCAGCACAAACCGGATTCAGAAGAGAAGGAGGGAAAAAAGAAAAGCTTTTACGATCTTTCCACCACGGCCCAATTTCATTATGCGCCGAAATTATTTGGTGATTATGCCGAACATCCTTTTCACGATCAGGAGATTGAGGCATTGCGTTCACATGTGGAACAGTCAAAGAATTTGGCGTTGGATAAAGAAAAAGAGAAAAAGTTGTCAACGCATGAAGGCCAATATTTGATGTGGGTAATGCAGTCTGCGTTAAACCTTCATTTGTCGGTGAAAGGGCAAGCGGATCCGGCAGAACAAAATAAGTTGAATCTATGCAGAAGGAGATTACTGGAAATGTTGCGCGATGTTTTACATACAGTGAAAGAGTATATTTCTTCCATACTTCAATTGGCTGCCGTCACCAAATTGGGTGTTAAAGACGATATGATTCAATATGACCGCAATCGCTCTCTTAAGCATAATAAACTGATGAAGGAGCTGGATATCCTAAATCGATCATTGTTATGGTGGTTCGGTAAGATCAATCCGGATGATCTTTCCGATGTGGAACGTGAAATGTTTGAAAAACAGCGGGAGCGCTATATTTGCGAAGAATTGGAAAGAATCGATATTCACAAAAATGGCATCTGTCCCCAAACAATGAACCTCAAAGATCGGCATCAAGTGACTGTCTGGGCTCAAGCTATATACGGAGACCTGATCTCTATAGAAAATTTAAACAGCCTGATTGATCTCGGCGATGATTAAAGGCAGAATTATTTTGGCATAGATTTGACTGTCCGATATCGCCGGATTTTCTTTTAACTGCGGTCCTATCTCTGATCTGAAGGAGGTAATGAGACCTTTGATTTTTTCCGCGGATTCCGGGGGTACCTCCGACAACGGCAGCCCGGTCTGTTTCAGGAGATCTTCCATAGTAGAATTCATCCGTATTTCGAAGACAATGTCTGTAATCTGATAAGCCAGATCGATTATCTCCGCTCGACGGGGGTGTTTTTGCAGACCTGTTACTATCTCTTTGTAATAATCTTCTGTCCTGTTCATAATTTACCTTTGAATAAGAGGATATTTTACATCTTTTTACTATTTTTGCAAGCCTCCGTTCTTTTTTATTTGTTTTTGGCTTGTGTCAGGCCTGCCAGCTCAAGAAGGCAGCGGTTTGTTGGGATGAAGCAAACCTTTCTGTATAATAGCTGCGCTATCCGAAAAAATTGATAATAATCCAGTATGGAAAATTTTCTGCCCCACGGACTTTGGACACGCGATGAGAATCACCTGGAAAGCCGTTTGCGGGAATTCCGGAAAGACGGCCCGGAGAAGCTGCATCTGCTTTTCGATTATGACGGTACCATGACCCATGAATGGGATGAAAACGGTAATCCCAGGCCAACCCTGATCGCCACGCTGCGCGAGGGGAATTATTTAAGTGAAGAATACAGTGTCGCGGCCAAGGCCTTGGCCGAACATTATAAAGCCATTGAAAGGGATCCGGCCGTCGACCCTGTTTTGAAACGCCGGCTGATGCAGGAATGGTGGGAGAAACATTATGCCCTGCTGATTAAACATCGGCTGAAGCGCAGTGACATTCATCAGGCCATGCAGGACAGCAAAGTCAAGATACGGGCAGGCATGCGGAAAATTCTGGAAAGGGCGGCTGCTGCCGGCGTGCCGGTAGTAATCCTGTCAGCCAACGGCTTGGGCACCGAATCGATACGCTGGCATCTGGAACATAACAGCCTGATGTCCGAAAATGTTTTGATTGTTTCCAATGATCTGCAATGGGACGCGGATGGCTATCTGACCGGCTATAAACAGCCGATCATCCATTCTCTGAACAAAGAGGAAACCGTGCTCACCGCTTTGCCGGCCTATGCCAGGGTGCGAGGGCGCAGCAACATTATTCAGATGGGCGACAGCCTGCATGATATCGGCATGGCGGCGGGTATTGCAGGCGCGAAAGTCCTGAGCGTGGGGTTTTACAATTACAAGGATGATGAGCGCCTGCCCAAATACCTGGAAACTTTTGACGCCGTGGTGAAGGATGACGGCGAGGCCCTGGAACTGGTGGAAATGCTGCAGGGAGTACTCTGAATCACAATCCATACCGTAAAAACTGTATTTTTCTCTAATGGCATATAATACTCTCCGTCGGTTTCGCCCGCAGAGTTTGGACTTTCAGGTGTTTTTTCATTATAATAATAAGATAAATATTAATATTTTAATTATGACGAACGCTTCTTCTGAAAGAATCACCGGTCCCAATTGGGAAGTCCCGGAAAACAGCAGCAAAGTTGAATTCAGGTTCCCCAACACCGCCACCCGTGAACTTGGCCTGAAAACTGCTCATGATGTCAAAGAGCATCTGATGGGTTTTACTTTTAGTCCCCTGCTGGATGGCCATCCGGGCCTGAGAATGAGTCTGACGGTTAATGCCGATTTTTCCTATGTTGTCACCGTCAGGGCCAGAAAAGGAGTGGCTTTGCAGGATGATTGTGAGCCGATCATGGAAGAGGCCTTTGAAGGGGGCGCGGAAATGCTGGCCTACTGATCCCATTGCAATTGGTTTTTTGGGCTTAATGCTTTATAATGTAAAGATTATAAATACAATTGGGTATGCCCGAACAAAAAACAAAAAATAGCGAGGAAAATTTACTGGCCGCCGGCAATACGGCCCAGGTACTGCGGAAATTGAAAACCTCCACCCGTGGTCTGACACACAGGGAAGCTGCCTTCCGACTGAAGCAATACGGTTTCAATGAACCGACCAAAAGAGTGGAAAAGCATATCTTCCTGCAGATTCTGGCCAAATTCAAAGAACCACTGGTGATTGCACTGCTCGGTATCGCGGTCTTTTCCTACTTTTTCGGGGAAAAGATCAGCGCCATCCTGGTGGCCGTGATGGCCTTTGCCAGTGTGATTATTTCATTTATCCAGGAATACCGCGCCAACAAGGATGCCGAAAAGCTGATCGACATGGTGCGTTCGACAGTAGACGTTCTAAGGGAAAATAAAATCATGACCGTTAAAACCCGCGACGTGGTACCGGGGGATATCGTGGACCTGTCCGCAGGCAACATGGTGCCCGCCGATATACGCATCATCGAGGCCAAGGACCTGTTCATCAACCAGGCCTCTTTTACCGGGGAGGGCTTTCCCGTGGAAAAATACGCCGAACAGCAATCCGCCGAGAGCGGCAAAGATTCCATCGCTGATACCGTAGCCCTGATGGGCTCCAGCGTGGTCAGCGGCATGGGTCGGGCGGTGGTACTGGAAACGGGCGCCAACACTGAACTGGGCAAGATGTCCCGTGAACTGCAGATGGCAGAACCTCCGACAGCCTTCGATAAGGGTGTTTATGGCTTTACCATGCTGATGATCAAAACGATGGTCATACTGGGCCTGGTGGTTTTCATCATCAATGCCATTTCCAAGGGCAATCTGGTGGAGGCCTTCCTGTTCTCCCTGGCCGTGGCCGTAGGCCTGGCGCCGGAGATGCTGCCCATGGAAGTGACTATTAATTTATCCAGAGGCGCCATCGAGATGTCCAAGAAAGAGGTGATCGTAAAGAGGCTGGACTCGATACAGAATTTCGGGGCCATGGACGTGCTATGTACCGATAAGACCGGTACCCTGACTCAGGACCAGATCGTGCTGGTGAAGCATTTAAACGCGCTGGCGCGTGAGGACGAGGATGTGCTGCGCTTTGCCTATGTGAACAGCTATTACCAGACCGGCCTGCACAATATGCTGGACAAAGCGGTTTTGAATTTCAAACATCTGGCCGTAACCGGCTATAAGAAAATCGATGAAATCCCTTTTGATTTCAACCGCCGCGTCATGTCGGTGATCGTGGCTATGGACCATTCGCGCCGTATCGTGACCAAGGGCGCCCCGGAAGAAATCTTCAAACGCTCGGACCGCTATGAGGTTAATGGCAAGATTTCCACTCTGACCAAACCAATGGTCAAACGCCTGATCAGAGAATATGATTTATTGAGTTCACAGGGATTCCGCGTTCTGGCCCTGGCCTATAATACCTATAAGGCGGACAAGAAAACCTTCTCGGCCGATGATGAATACGGCCTGATTTTCAAAGGCTTTGTTGCTTTTCTGGATCCGCCCAAACCGACTGTGGCCAAGACTATCCGCGATCTGGAGGACCTCGGCATTACGCTGAAGATTCTTTCGGGGGACAATGAGCTGGTGACCAGAAAAATCTGCCAGGAAGTCAATCTGTACATCACCGGCCTGCTGACGGGTGAGCAGGTGGATAAGCTGAATGACAAACAGCTGGAAAGGATAATCGACAAGGTCAATATCTTCTGCCGCCTGCATCCTTTGCAGAAAGCCAGGGTGATCAAAGCCCTGCAGGCCAAAAAGCATGCCGTCGGCTATATGGGTGATGGCATCAATGACGCCCCCGCCCTGAAAGCCGCCGATGTGGGCATATCAGTGAATAATGCCGTGGGCATAGCCAAGGAAACGGCCGATATCATTTTGCTCAGAAAGAGTCTGCGCGTACTGACGGACTGTGTCACCGAAGGCCGCAAAACCTTCGGCAATATCATCAAATATATCAAGATGGGGGCCAGCTCCAATTTCGGCAACATGTTCAGCATGACCGGCGCCAGTTTACTGCTGCCGTTTCTGCCCATGCGGCCGATTCAGATATTGCTGAATAATTTTCTATATGATATTTCACAGATTTCCCTGCCCACCGACAAAGTGGACCAGGACTATTTGAATCGGCCGCGGCCCTGGAATATCGATGCCATCAAAAAATTCATGGTTTTTATCGGTCCGGTAAGTTCTCTATTCGACTATCTGACCTATGCCGTGATGTGGTTTGTATTTTCCGCCAATACCGTGGCTGAACAAGCAGTCTTTAATACCGGCTGGTTTCTGGAATCCCTGGCCAGCCAGACGCTGGTGATCTATATCATACGCACCAATAAAATCCCCTTTATCCAGAGCTGGCCCGGCAAATGGCTGATGATCACCACACTGTCTATTCTGCTTTTTGCTTTCCTGCTGGTCAATTCACCCTGGGCAGGCTTTTTTGGCCTGGTGGCGCTGCCCTGGCAGTACTTTGCCATCCTAGGGGTGATGCTGGTGATTTATCTGGCGCTGGTGCAAATTGTGAAGTCCTGGTTCGTGAAGAAATACGGGAATGTGTAGACCGGTCTGTGACCCTCCCATTGGCGGTCCGGGGAATTTTCGGCTTTGACTTTTAATTGGGCCCGGATTATATCTAGTCCTTACTTATTGCTGTATGGATAAAAAAGACGACTTATTAAACAGAGCCACGAATCCGGAGCAGTATGACCGGCAGGGTATTTCCTGGAAGACGGAGATCGGGCTGGATTCGCCGATGAGAAAATTTTTCTGGGCGCGTATCATGAAGCATTGCCCGGACTGGCAGGGGCGGCGAGTGCTGGATGTCGGTGCAGGGACAGGCTGGGCGCTGGAGGAGGCGCGTAAATTGGGTGCAGCGGCCACTGTCGGAGTTGAACCTTCCGCCAACAACTTAATCTTTTCCAGACAGCTTTATCCCAAGATACAGATGGTGCGGGGCCCCCTGGAACATTACCATGGTGATTTAAAATTCGACCGGGTCCTGTCCGTTATGTCATTGCCCCATATACGAAATCTGGGCGAGGCTTTTGAGAAAATCCGGAGACTTTTGGCCGAGCCGGCGGGGGAATTCGTGGCTATCGTGCCGGATTATGATTATTACCGGCTGCAGCGGCACGGCTATGAGGTGCGGATCCAAGATTTGAACTATTGTGAATACGTAACTTCGATCAAAAGAGATTTGGGTACGCTGGTGGATATCGTCAGAAAAGAGATGGCTTATGTTTTGGCTGCGGACGGGTGTGGATTGCAGTTGAAGACGGCGGAGCCGATGCCGCCCAGCGAGGAGCTGATGGAAAAACTGCCGAAATATAAAAATTATCGGGGCAATGTGCTGACCAACTTTTTTAAATTCACTTTATAGAGTCTTCTCTGGAGCCGCTAGGCGGAATCGAACCGCCGACCTCTGGTTTACGATACCATTGCTCTACCAGCTGAGCTATAGCGGCTAACGGCTTTCAAGTTACCCTGTTAACAGGCGGAAAACCTGGCTAATTATAGAGAGAGCGGGTGCTCCTGACAAATATTTTCGCGGAAATATCACTTTTTATCATTGGCGGTGACCACGGCCTTGATGCGGCGGATGCCGGCGGAACTGGCTTCTTCTTTGACAATCTTGAAACCGCCCAGTTCGGAAATGTTTTTAACGTGAGGGCCGGTGCAGATTTCCCTGGAGAAGGCTTTTTCGGCCTCGCTTAGCGGTGCCCCAACCGTGTAAACGGTGACATTGCTGGAATATTTGTCGTTGAAGAGTCCAATGGCACCTTGTTTCTTGGCTTCCCCGGGCGAAGTTTCCACACAATACACTTCCAGTCCCCGGGCAATTTGCCGATTGACCAAATCCTCCACCTTTTTAATTTCTTCGGGCGTCATCTTAGCCGGATGGGAAAAATCAAAACGCAACCTTTCCGGCGTGATGTTGCTGCCGCGCTGCTCCACGTGCGTGCCCAGCACCGTGCGCAGAGCCTGGTGCAGCAAATGGGTGGCGGTGTGCAGACGCGTGGTTTCGGCAGTGGTATCAATCAGGCCGCTTTTGAATTTCTGTTCGGAGCCCTGGCGGGAGAGATCTTTATGGTGTTCGATACGTTGATAGTAATCCTCCAGGTCGATCTTCAGTCCCTTTTTGGCGGCCAGCTCCGCGGTGATTTCCAGGGGAAAACCGTAGGTGGTGGTCAGATTGAAGGCATCTTCACCGGAAATGACACCCATAACCGGTTTGGCCATTTCAAAGTATTTGACGCCCTTTTCCAGAGTCCTGGAAAACTTGTCCACCTCCTCGCTGATTTCCCGGATGACAATTTCGCTTTTTTGCTCAAGGTAGGGATAGGCCGGACTCATTTTAGCGATTACCTGCCGGGCAAGTTTTTCTACCAAAGTGCCGGAGCCTCCCAGGCTTTTGACGCTGACCAGCGCGCGGCGGATCAGGCGGCGGACGTAATAGCCCTGATCTTTGTTGGACGGCACTCCTCCGTCGGCAATCAGGAAGGTCGCCGCGCGCACATGATCGCAGATCAGGCGGAAGTCATGCAGGTTTTCACAGTAGCTTTTGCCGGTATCCAGCTCGATGGACTGAATATATTGCAGAAAGAGGTCGGTCATAAACATGTCGCTTTGTCCGGCCACAACCATCAGCAAGCGTTCCAGCCCGCCGCCGAAATCGACGTTTTTCTGCTCCAGAGGCTCCCAGCTGGCGGCGGTTTTGCGGTATTGCATGAAAACCGAATTGCCGATTTCGATAAATCGCCCGCAATCACAATTGGGGTGGCAATACTGCCCAAAACGGCTGTCATGCGGGGCCCCGGTATCATAAAAAGTCTCCGAATCCGGGCCACCCAGCTCGCCGACGGCATCTCCCCTTTTCCACCAATTCTTGTCAACATACGGGAAAATGCGCTGCCGGCCGAAATCCAGCTCCACGCCAGGACCCAATTCTCCTTTGCCGGCAGTGGCCGGCCCGACTTCCGCGTTGATACCGTGCTTTTTGAACATCTCCTGAATAGTCTTAATGCTTTCCGTATCCCTTTCCACCACGTCATTGCCGGCAAAAACGCTCTGATAAAGCTTTTTTGGATCCAGTCCGACTATGTCGATCAAAAATTCATACCACCAGCTGAGCTGTTCTTTTTTGAAATAGTCTCCCAGGCTCCAGTTGCCCAGCATCTCGAAAAAGGTGGTATGGCGCTGATCGCCGATTTCCTCGATGTCATCGGTGCGGAAGGATCGCTGTGAATTGACCAGGCGGGTACCTTCCGGATGCTTCTGGCCAAGCAGATAGGGTACCAGCGGAAACATGCCGGAATTGACGAAAAGCAAAGTGGGATCGTTGATGGCCAAAAGCGGTGCGGGAGCGATTTCCTGGTGGTCTTTGCTGATGAAAAAGTCCAGGTATTTACGGCGAAGTTCGAACGAGTCCATGTTTTGTAGCAGTTTGATGTGGTGCAAAGAGATTATATTTTGCGGGGCCTCAATGTCAATCCGCACGGAAGACCCGGATTATTTTACGGTTGCCGTGAAAATTGTAATGATGGCGGATGGGACACCTTTTTTTGGCGTTGTTGCTGACAGCCAATTCCCGGCCGATATAAAAACCGATATGCTGGTGCGTTGAACCACCCTCTTCAAGTTCCGGTCCCCAAACCAAGACATCACCTTCCCTGAGCTGATCGCCGATAGCGACTTCCCGCCAGCCGTTTTTTTTCAGATCTGCCACTGTCCCGATGACTGTGGCGTGCAAGGCGGTGATTTTATCAAAGATTTTAAGTATCGCACTGACATAGAAAGCACAAGCCAAATCGCCGGCCGCCAGGACGTCCTGCTCCTTCCCACCATCGTCGATGAAATAGCTGTGCCGGAACAGGCGCGAGCCGGTGGAATTGCGGATCAGTTGCAAATAATTTTTCAGATGGAGCGGTTTCATTGAAGGCTTTTAATATCTGCCGGCATTATAGAAATATGCGCACTCAATTACAATTATTGCCGTATTTTTTAATGTCGGAGGTGAACAATCCGGTAGGATTGCCATGGGGGTCTGGTTTTTATGGCCTTTTTCTGCTATAATATGAAGATTTATTCGCTTCAAGAACTATGCTCCCCCAAAAATTGGAATCACCGCGCCTGGTTTTGGAAAAAATTTCCATGGAATGGCTGGACGAGATTTATAAGGGGAAGACCGGCAATGTATTGAAATATTGTCTGCATTTTGGTGATCTCAATGCGGTGCACAGCTGGATCAACTGGTGCCGTGAAGCCGCCGACCGCGGCCAATGCCTGACCATGGTGGTGCTGGACAAAGAAAAACGAGAGTTTTTGGGCGTGGCAGCGGTAAACGATTTAAATATCGACCCGCAATTCAGCCTCTGGATCAAGCCCGACGCCCAAGGGAGGGGGTATGGACGGGAGAGCGTGACTTGTCTTTTGGCCTGGTTCAAGGAGACTTACGGGCAAGATTCAAAAATTTCCTACCTGGTGGAAACAGACAATCTGGCCAGCATTAAATTGGCTATCAGCGTGGGTATGAAATGGGTTGGAGAAAGACTCAATGAGCAGGGCCTGGTTTTTCAGGAACTGGTTGTTTAAGGCTAAGGTGAAACATTTCAGACGGAGGGCAAGGCTTATGACCTAGCGCCGATAATGATAAGTGCTATATTTGGCGTGTTTTTATAAATTATTTTTCCAATATGTCGAGAGCAAAGGAAATGCTCATGGATAATTGGCATGCTAAAGCCCTGCTGGGGCTGGGCACGTTGGTTATAGGCACACTGTTGCCGGTGACCGTTTTTGCCCAGGAAGCGGGAGTAGAGCGGCCGATCAATTCCATGAAACTACCCTTTTTGAGGGAGGCTTCCAGTGGCGGCACGGAAATCACGATGCTGTATGGAAGCGGCGGGACGGCAACCGGGTCGACGGGTGGTGGCAGTACGTCCACCGGCGGATCAGGTGGTACCAGCGGAGGCGGTATGGTCAACGTGGAACCGGGCGGTCTGATCAGCCAGGGTAATCATTGCCGGTTCAGGGATATTGATGGCAACAGCTCGGCCACGGCCATTAATTATCTGTATGATAACAGCATCGCCGGAGGCAGGAGACCCTGTTATTTTGATCCCAACTCCGCGGCGACCCGGGCTGAAATCACCGCCATGGCGGTGAGAGCCGTGGACGCGCCGCTGCCTGTTTCCGCCGAGCCAAAGGCTTTTCCGGATACCGATCTACAAAGCTGGTCGCCCCGCTTTGTTAAAGCCGCCAAAAACGCGGATATAGTCCATGGCTATCCGGACGGCTATTTCCGGGCCGAGAAACCGGTCAATGTGGTGGAGGCCCTGAAAATCACCACCCGCGCTTTCAAGAGCGATTTTTCCCGGACCAATCTGCAGCAGTTGAGCAAAATCAGGGATATCGAGCTGAACCAGTGGTACATCAAGTATGTACAGGCCGGCCTGAACGAACAAATAATCGATGCGAATGCCACGCAAATTTATCCGGCCACCCAGGTGACCAGAGCGGAGGTGGCAGATATGATTTATATACTGATGAAAAGAAGGGAATAGAATTCCTCATCAAGACCTGATAAAAACAGCCCGCCGGCAAAACTTTACGGCGGGCTGTTTTTTGACTTTAGATGTTTATGGAGAATCAGGTCTTTGGATACTGTGCAACTATCTCGGCGGCACGATCCTTGATGTGTTTGGCAATGGCCTGAATGTCGTGATTGACCTCCCAAGCTTCAGTAGCCTTGGCAACGGCCTGATCCGCCCAATTTTTTGATGAAGTATAATCTTTGTTCAGGGCCGCGATAAAAGAGTTGATTAAGAAATCATAGGCTTTCGCCAATTTAGCAGCCGCCAGTACTACCTTGTCGGAGGGCATGTTTAACAAAGCCTCCTGACTGAAATCAACGGACAATGAGGACGCTCTCTTGGCGGCATTAAGATTATATACTCCGATATATATTTCGATTTGAGACATTTGAGCCTCGGTCTGATCAATCAAAAACTGGGTATCTTTATCGTTACGAATAACTGTCATCAAATACATTATTTCAGCCACGTCACCGCGGGTAAGTTCACGTGCCGGATAAAGATTATTTTTGTCATCTTTGGTAAGCAGGCCTGCCTGTCCGGCATAGTTTAAATAGGGAGCATACCAGGCGTCCTTTGGTACGTCATTAAACATCTTTTGACCACTCCATTTATCAGGAATGAAGCTGTTAAGAATCAGCAACATTTTCAAAAATTCTGCACGGCTGACATTTCTGGAAGGAGCGTAGGTGCCGTCAGGATTTCCTTTAATTATTCCGGAAGTCTTGGCTGTTTCGACATATTTAACGAACCAATCGGTAAGTTTAACATCCGGAAAACTGGATACGTTGGGTACTGCCGTCTGAACTTTATTACCCTCCAGGAGAATTTTCAGGGCCTCGGCACGATTAACCAGTTTAGCGGGTTGAAAACTGCCATCGGCATATCCGGTAATAATTCCTTTATCCTTAAGAAATTGAATGGCAACAAAATTGGAATGGGACTGGTCGACATCGCTGAAAGCCTTTTGCAGCTGAGGTGTCGTGTCGGTGGTAGGAGTGTCCACCGCCATGACAAATAACGGCGATAACAGAGTGACCAGTGTTATAAGGTAAATAAATAACTTTTTCATTTTGTTTTTAATATGATTTCTGGTTTTATTTTACTTTTTTTTCGCAGTAATTCCAACTGAATTGAGAATTTTGCAAATAACCCTGATTAATTATCATGCCCTGCAATACTTCCCCCCTTTCTGTCAACTCCTTTCCTCCAAAATGCTTCTTTGAATCATGATTAATCCATTTTTTTTTGATATAATGGAGGGAAATAAAATCTTCAATTGTCTGAAGGCTTTAAATCTAAATATAAAATTAACAAAAAATTTTAATAAAAATATATATGGTTAAACATACAGGGAAAAAGATTAATAGATTCTTAGCAATGGTCACTCTAACATTGCTACTTAGCGGCATGCTGGCACAAACTGCGGCTGCAGCGACCGTCCTGTTTCAGGATGATACCTTTCAGGATGTAATGTCTGATTCATTACGCATCGGTTCAAATGATGCGGGTGCAGTGAACACGGGCGTCCAGTTCGGCAACGATGTCACCGCCTCCGAAAATGGCGTCATTACCTGGAACATATCCACTAACCGCTTCAGCTTTGATCATGCCGTGGATATCACAGGTGGCTTGACTTCAACCGGCGTAGTTGATCTATCCGGAGCTTCGGAAAATATGTTACGCAAGTCGGCAACTCCCAATGCTTCGGCAACTTGTACCGCCCTTGGTGAAGTAATAATCAATACAACCACAAACCGTCTGGAAGTATGTACCGTCATTGGTTCCCCCGGTACCTGGTCTGCTCCTGCAGTCACTATTCCTAACGGCATAAACAATCCGGCAACTTGTACCGTGGCTGACCTTTTCTATAATACTACTTTGGGTTCCTTACAGGTTTGTACCGCAACCAACGTTTGGAGTGTTGCCGGTCCACAGGATTTCGAATCCGTTTATGGTAAAGATGCCGACAAAACGCTGACCACATCCGGTGGAAACTTTACGGTTGCTGCAGGCGCAGGGACAGTCAACCTAAATGAAGCCACCTTGAACACAACATCCACCGCAGGCACGGCTATCGGCGCCGGGGCTTCTTCCTCATTCAGTACTTCTGCCGGCAATTTGGGGCTCTCGGCCACGACTGGTAATGTCAATGTAACCGGTGGGGCTGCAGCCAACAATGCCATCAACTTGAACGCCAGCAATGCCGCCGGAGGAATTACCGGCACCTGGGGAACAGGTGGCTTGAATTTTACTTCGGCAACCGGCGCTTTCAATGTCAGCGGCACGGGAAACTCCACCGTCAATGCCACCAGTGGAAATTTAAACTTACAAACAACCACCTCCGGTAATGTGGCCTTAACGGCTACCGGTGCAGGCAAAAGCATCACTTTCGCAGATGCCAACGTGGTGACCCCGATCAAGTTCAGTAATACGGCGACGGCCTTAAATGCCACTTTCCCTGCCGGTGCCGGTATCCTGGACGCCCTGAATTCCCTCACTTCGACGACAGTCGGTGATGGTGCCAGCAATGTCGGAACAAGCGGGACTTTTACCAATTTCACACCTGCCACCAATGATGTTCAGGCTGCTTTAGCTGCCATCGATTCTAAGATAGGAGCAGGCGCCGCCAATGTTGAAGACCTGACTTTCCACCCAGAATATCCGGACACGGTTTTCTGGAGAAGTGGTGCCAACAATAATGGTACTTTGAGTTCCGACTACGATAGTACAAACAATGTATTGCAACAGTTTTACGACTGGACTTCTTTAAAGCCGACTCTACAGAACATGGATATCAAATTCCGTTTCGTTCTTCCTCCTGATTTTGCCACCGTGGGAAACTTCATCCTGAATTTCCGCACCGGTCTGGCTGCCGCGCTTAATAATAAAGTCGATCTAACAGTATCGAATGCCACTAATCTGACTGCCAATCAGCCGACAGTTTGCGGAACAAGTGCTGCTAATTTCAGTGCTGTTGCCAATACCTTCCAACTCGCCACCATCACAGCCGCTACGTTGAATACAGGTTGTACCGGTGCCACCGCCCTGGCTGCAGGCAAACTGATAGAAGTAGACCTCAAACTGTATGCCAACAATACCGCCAATGCCAAGGCTGATGTCAGTTATGTTAACCTGGCCTACAATAACTAAGGCATTTTTCCTCTGGCCCCTCTCTTTTCGGATATTCTGAGCGGGGCCGGAGGATTTCCGACTAATTAAAAGCATGTTTAAAGGTAACCCAAAAATTAAATTCTTACCAAGCCTGTCCTGGATTGCACTGGGACTAGTTCTGGTGCTGACCGTGGGTATAAAAGTTTCGCATGCCACTACCATTGTGTTCCAGGATGACACTTTTGCCACGATAAATTCTGACAATCTGATTATCGACAACAACGACACCAATGCCGGCAATATTGCGGTTCAGTTTGGTAAGACTTTGTCCAAAACCCTGCTCTATAGCCAGTCCAACAGCCGCTTTGAGTTGAATGCCGGTCTGGATTTAAATAACTTTCAACTGTCAACCGCACGTGTGGAAAACGTTGCCGCGATGCCGGGTGGTGCAGGCGGGCTCGGGGCGGGGGGAACGGGACGCATTGTTGAACTTACTGCGACAGATTCAATCGCACCCGGATGTACCGGTCCCAGCTGTCCTTCGGGGACATATTCATGGAATGGAGCGATCTGGAAACCTCTGCAGGGAAGCGTTACCGCATCCACTGCAACCAAAATCGTCACGGTAGGGCCAACCGGCCGCGATTACACTACAATCGCCCTGGCCGCTACATACTGTAATACACTTTCCGGTTGCGAAATGTGGATCGACCCGGGAATCTATCCAGTTACCACAGTGGTGGATCTGGAAAACACAAAACTTATTGGTGCCTCTGGCAATGGTATAACACAAATAAGCATCTCCGGATCGGGGAAACTCATGGTCAAGGACACGTTTTTTGAAGAACTGAATATCAATGTCGGGGCGATCAGCGGGACTATTGGTTTGGATGTCAAATACAACGCCGCATCATCCAGTTCCGTGCTTTTTAGTAAAGTCAACTTCTCCACTACGACGGGCAAATACATTTTGGGAAGCACCGCCGGCACACCCCCAACTACCTTCATCAATTTCATGCATTGTGCTGAGGCTGCAGCAGATCCGGGAGCATTTATCAACACCAAAGCCAGCGCTGGGTTGAACTCCGCAACTTCAGCGATTTATGTCATCAATCTTCTCACCAAAGATCCGTTAAAAATTTCGGATTGGCCGGTATCCATCGTAGGTGGAAGCAATGTTGTGACTAGCGGCACAATTATTTCCGTGCCTGACCGCACCATTTCCGTTTCACCGGATATGGATATAAACAACGCCATCCAGAGCCTTGTCTCAAGCGGCGGCGGCGGGGTGGTAAAACTACTTGTCGGTACTCATACCATAAACAGTCCGATCATCGTTAACAGCAATAATATCGCCATCGTTGGCGAAGGACCGGGAACGATCATCAATGTCCCTTCCGCTGGCTGGACTGGCGGGACGGGCGCAACTGTTGCGGCTCTCCAGGTTGGCGCCGCCGCCGGTACGGCCCCGGTCACTAATGTCATCATCAGAGATTTTACGCTCCAGGTTGGCCCGGATATACACGGTATAAAAATCAATGGCGGCAGCGAAAATAAAGTTCTTGACACTGTTGTCAAATCAACCGGGGCAAAAAGTACCACCCATAGCGCTATCGTATTTACCGACTCAACCGCTCCGGCGGCAGCCCCGGGGGTTCGTCTGACCGCTTCCAGAAATATTGTTAACAGGGATGATTCCATTTCCACCCCCAGCTGCGTTACCGGGGGCAACCATTGCTGGATTGATGGTGTCCATTTTGATGGTGACAACCCCGGTGGCCCACTTGCCGGTCAGATCTTCGGATACGGTAACGGGCTTAGGGACAGTATTATTTCCGAAAATATTGTCAATGAAGTTCAACAAACTACATATGTTTTTTCAGACGTTAGCGCATCGGGGATTTTTTCCAACCGTTCCCGTAACATTGGCTTTAATGCTGGGGGTACCCCTTTCGGTCTCTTTCTTAATAATTCAAACGACGTATCGGTGATTAACAATACAGTCGAAACCAACAACTATACCGGTACGGTCGGAATTACGCTTTATAGTAATGTGCAGGCTTCAACCATTATCGGGAACACCATCAACAACGGAGGAGGTGTCAATACTTTCGCTATTGGAATTGACGTTACCGGTTCCACCGCCAGCAACGACAACGTTATCACCTCAAACGAAATCAACGGGGCTGTTACCGGCATACACATTGGTGCCACCAATTTGCGTAATATTGTAAGTAGCAATAAATACATTAATGTCGGAACGAACATCACGGATTTGGGATCATATACCAAGCTGGAAACGCTTCACCATCAGGATACCGTCAACCCGACCGTCAATGATGACATAACAAGGGATTATCGCGTCGGCACCATGTGGGTCAATACCTCAACGAACGCGACCTTCATCAATACCAACGCTACCGCGGGCGCCGCCGTCTGGTTCGCATTCCACGCACAAAATACCGACACCGGAACAAATTCAACAACCTTCAGGTTAAATAACGCAGGTGACAGCGGCCTTACAGATTCCACATTGGCTTTTGGCCTCACCGCCCCTCAAACCTTAACCTGGAACCACACCAATTTACGCTTTGACCTTTCCAAAGATTTGAATATCACCGGCAATTTAACCGTCAGCGGTAACACCCTATTAGGAGCCACAGGTATCGGAAACACTGACCTCGACGTAAACGGCGATGAAGCGCTGCGGGGTAATAATATTACAGTTGCAAATGGCACCAACAACAATGTGGTGATCGGCGCATTTTCCAATATCAGGTTAGTTGGGCCCACAGCCGCTTTTACAATCACCGGAGTCGCCGGCGGAGTAAATGGGAAAAAACTTATCTTAACAAACACAACGGCTCAAAGCATGATCATAGCCAATAACAGCTCGTCGTCTTTGGCTGCAAACCGGATTTTAACTTCAAGCGGAAGCGATGCCTCAATTTCAGGAAATTCCGCGCTTACCTTTATCTATGATTCAACCATTTCAGAATGGATTCAAACGGACCAGGTATCGCTGGGAGGTCCGTTTGGTGACGGCCACGACGGTGACGTTACAATCAGCGGCGCAACCACGCTGACCCAGGACATGATGTATCACAATTTAACGATCGGGGCCGCCGGTGTTTTGAATACAGGCGGCTACAGGGTGTTTGTCACTGGCACACTTGCCATTGCCGCTGGCGGGAACATCAATAACAACGGCGGCGCGGGCGGAAACGGCGCAGGAGGGACAGGAGCGGCTGGTGGGGCAGCCGGAGCGGCTATAACCAGAACCCCTTTTAGAACAGCATCTTCCGCCGGCGGCGCGGGCGCGAATGCCCCGGGCGGTACCGGAACAAACAATGGCGCGGGTGGCGCGGCACCAACGGATGTTCTCACTTCAATAGCACTGTATCCTCAGAATTTTCTTGCGGGATGCGGAGGAGGAGGAGGAGGAAGCAGAGGGAACACGGGGGTCGCGGGATCTGCCGGTGTAAACTGTCTGGCCGGTGCCCTGGGCGGAGCTGGAGGAACAGCCGGAGGTTCCGGCAACAATGCGGAATCAGGCGGCGGCGGCGGTGGCGGCGGCGGCGTGATTCTGCTCTACGCAAATACTATTAACAATGCCGGTACGATCCAGGCCAACGGCGGCACGGGCGGAAACGGCGGCACTTCCGGTACAGGACTGGGCGGGAATGGTGGCGGCGGTGGCGGTGGAGCCGTCATCCTCTACTACAGGGCAACAACCGGAAGCGGCATCGGCACCCTCCAGGCCAATGGCGGTGCTGCTGGAACCGGTGGTAACGGTGGTTCTGCAGGAGCAGCTGGATCAACATTCTCAACCCAGACCTGACGCACAAAAAGTATTTAAGCCCGCAAAAAAGCCGTCGGGTTGTGTTTTTGGGGCTTTTTTATTATGATGAAGTCTGATCTTCAATAAAAACAATTTTCCCATGAGAAAACTGTTTCTCACCGTATTTCTGGCCGGCATCATGCTTCCAGCGATCACATTGGCTGAAGAAAAAGGTTTTTCGGATGTCCCCCAGACCCATCCGGACTATGTGGCCATCTCATACCTTAACGGGGAAGGTGTGATTAAGGGGTATGAAGACGGCACCTTCAAACCGGACCAGCTGGTCAACCGCGCGGAAGCCCTGAAAATAATCCTCGAGGGCAACAAAGCGTCCATACCAGCGGAAGTGACGGAAACGGGTTTTACGGATGTTAAAACCGCGGACTGGTTTGCGAAATATGTGGTTGCCGGCAAAACTCTGGGAATCATCGGGGGAAACCCGGATGGCACCTACGCTCCAGGACGCGAGGTCGCCAAGTCGGAGTTTGTAAAAATTCTTTTGAACGCCAACGGTTTCAAGCCTGAAAATTGGCAGGGGAAAAAGATTTACAGTGATGTACCGGCAGACGCCTGGTTCACTCCGTACATGAATTACGCGGGACAGGCCGGGCTCCTGACCGCCGACGCCAATAACAACCTTGAACCATCAAAACAGCTTACCCGTGGGGAAGTGGCTGAAATCTATTATCTGATAACGATTCTCCGTAAAGGGGCGGATAACCAATTTTTATTGGATCAGGCGCAGTCGCAGATTGCCCAGATTGAAGTTTACGTAGCCGGCAATGAATTGCAGTATGCAAAATCCGCTTCCCAATTGGGAGTTGACCTCACTCAGCAGGCACTTAAAAACACTCCCGAAAATAATGTCGTCCTGGGGACTGCAAAAATAGCGCGCGCCTATGACTATCTGGTAAATTCCTACATCAGTCTGGTGAGAGGAAAGACCGCCGATGCCAAATCCTGGGCGGATCAGGCTATCACCAAGGCCTCGGAAGCCTGGCAGGCCAACAATGCCATCCAGACAACAGCCAAACACATCAAGGATCTGGCCAATGCGATCCTGAACCAATTGCCGGCCTGAAAAATTTCGAGGGGCCAATACCGGACACTTTATGAAGAGATTAAATTTCTTTAATCCTATTTATAATAACCCGTCGCAGCCAAATATATTTCGAAGGCGTCCCAGAATGATGGCGGCTTGGACGGCTTGGGACTGTTTTGAGGATCTTCACAATAGGCCTGCACGTTTTTTTGATGTTGAGCGAGGGCGCGTTCATAAACGTGATAATAGTCGGTCTTTAAAAAATCCGGGATACGCAATAATTTGGGATCATAGGTGCGGGTGGGTTCCTCGACGGCCTGTGTTTCCGAATCAGGAGCCGCTTCCATGATTTCTTCCGGATTCCAGTTGGGGGGAGGCAGCATGGTTTCTTTTTCACCTGCGTCCTGCATCGCCCCGTTGGGCGGCAGAGGGGGTTTTGGTCCCGCAACTTCCTCAAAGGTAGTTATAGTCAGGGAATAGAAATCCGGTATGCCGCTAAGTAAATGAGTGTTTGGAGCAATGAGGCTTAAATCCGCCAAGTCATGTGGCAGATGATCCTGCGCATCGCCCAGGGACACCGCAACAGGGATATCAGCATTTAACGGATCATGGGGCGGGGAAACAGCAATAACCTCCTGCTTTGGCGCTGCAGGCGTGGTTTCCGGGGTGGTGGCCGGATGAATATTGGAGGCGGGGGGTATCAAAGTGTCCTTTTGATCATCCGGTTTATTGGCATTATTGGCAAGCGGCTGGATGGGTTCAGCAATATTTTCACCTTCCATGATGCTATCAAGCTGGCTGATGGATAATTCGACCTGTTCGTCGAAATCAAGCTCACTGATGGCAACTTCGTCAGTTTCAATATTGGGAGACTCATCCCGTTCCGGCGGCAAAACCGCAGGAACGTCACTCCCGTCTGCCGAATTATTGGGGTTTTCGGGCATGTTTAGCATAATCAAGATTGATATCTTATAGCTATTTACACTTTTGTCAAGCGCGTATTTATGGCAATTTGCCTTTCTGCCTCTTTAAAACCTCGGTTTGAATGAAAATTACATGGAAAAAGCTTCTCAGTTTGTGCGGTGACATTTTTCATCATTAGCTAATTTGCTGTCTTTTTGCTGTACTTTTCACTAGTCCGGATTTGGGGCCATATGTACATTATAAAAATTGCCGTTTCATACGGCCTCCGATTGGCGGGGAAATAATTGGAGCTCCATCTGGTGCGATGTTCGAACTTTAGTCGTGGAAAGGTCGTGAAGGGTTCTTTAGCTTGCTATGATTGGACGGAAAAATTTTGTTATTGTGATAATAAGGCAGCATGTCTATAATTTAGCCAATTAGTTGATAATTTACTCTCATGAAAAAGAAAATCATTTTGTTGTTAGTTGTTTCTTTCTTATTTGTGGGGTGTCAACAAAAACCTGTCACTGCAAATATGAAAGACCTTTTAAATGCGAATCCGGTAAAAGTCGCAACAGAAGATCAGAAGGCCAATTATTTATGTGATTTAATTAGTAATCTTGAATTGGAAAAATTAACTGGGATGACATTTAAGACGGGGAGGTCGGGAAGATTGACAATTGCAGGTGAAAATCATGACTATTGTGTTTTTGATACCCAAAACTATGGGGAAATTAAAATCAGTTTGGATCCCAGAAAATTCGATGATATAAAGTCCTTTTTTGCAGATAGAGTTGCTGATGGTACTGTTGTTGTAAAGAATGATGTTGGGGTAGGTGATGAATCTTTTTTAATAACTCATAAATCTGCCTCAGCAGTTACTGGCATTACCGCTTTGCCGGATCTGTATTTTCTGGATAATGGGAAGTCTTTACAATTATCGGCCACATTTATGGCAGGGAAGGAATCATTGGACGAGGGGAAATGGTTAGAAATTGGAAAATTTATTTTACAGAAAAAGTAAACTTTGCATAAAAAGGGCTTAAATAAGCCGTTAAACTGTTCATGGAGCTCCATCTGGTGCGATGTTCGAACTAAAGTCGTAGCAGGATATTAACCTTTCCTATTAGGGGAAACATTTTGTCCGTTTACCTGGTAACAAATGTTTTAAAAATCATCGCCATTGCCGCCACTTCTGTAGTAGAGCGGGTATTGTCTGGAGAGCTATGGGGTTTTAAAGATCATGTTTAGGATTTAGAGAGTTAGTTTAGACTATGCGGACGTTTTTGGTTATATTATGAACGAATGTGTTTAATGACTATTTATGGATTCTCTGCAATTACAGGAGTTGTTGCCAAAACTGCTAAGCTATCCTAATGAGACAGAGTGGATAGAGTTTAAGGAAAATAACTATAAGCCAGAAATGATTGGCGAAAGGATATCTGCTCTGTCAAATAGTGCTAATTTGTTGGAAAAAGAATTTGGCTATTTAGTTTTTGGGATAAAAGATGAGGATCATCAGGTTGTTGGCACTACTTTTAAACCAAAACAGGATAAAAAAGGTGGTGAGCTAGTAGAACATTGGATTTTTCAAATGCTGGAGCCAAAAATCGATTTTCGAATTTATGAATTTGAATACCAGGGAAGGCTGATAGTTTTATTCCAAATTCCTGCTGCTATTGATAGGCCGGTGATGTTTCAGAAAAAAGGATATGTGAGGATAAACAGTATTACCCGCGAACTTAAGGACTTTCCCGAGAAAGAGAAGAAAATTTGGCTGAATCACAGTAATCGAAGTTTTGAGAAAGAAATCGCCAAATTAAATGTATTACCTCAAGATGTATTAAAGTTGCTCGACTATTCTGGTTATTTTTCTCTTACTGATCAGCCGTTACCATCAGATACGAATGGCTTTTTAACAAAGATGGAAGAGGACAAGTTAATTAAAAAGAATGCTGATCATTATGATATAACCAATCTTGGAGCTCTACTTTTCGCAAAAGATCTGAAGAATTTTGAAACAATTAAAAGAAAATCTGTAAGAGTAATAATTTATAAAGGTAAAGATAGGGTTCAAACAATTAAAGAGCAAGAAGGCAATAAAGGATATGCTATTGGCTTTGAAGGCCTAATTGAATATGTAAACAACCAATTGCCTAGTAATGAGGAAATTGGGAAAGCCTTGAGAGTTGAGAAAAAAATGTATCCTGAAATTGCGCTTAGGGAAATCATCGCTAACGCCCTTATTCATCAAGATTTTAATGAAAGAGGTACGGGTCCACTGGTTGAGATTTTTGAGGATAGGATTGAAATTACCAATCCTGGAGCTCCTCTTATTAGTGTCGAGAGATTTATTGATCACTCACCGCAATCCAGAAATGAAGAACTTGCCTCTTTTATGAGGAGAATAAGAATGTGTGAAGAACGTGGTAGTGGCATAGATAAGGTCGTGACCAGTGTCGAACTTTATCAATTACCGGCTCCTAAATTCCAGACACAAGAAAAGTTTACAAAGGTAACTCTATATTCTCATAAAAATTTAACACACATGGACAAAGAGGATAAGGTTCGTGCTTGCTATCAGCATTGTGTTTTAAAGTATGTGTCGAACCAGTTTATGACGAATAATTCTTTAAGAACCAGATTTAATATTGCAGAAGAAAACTATCCAATGGCTTCAAGAATAATTGCAGATACTATTGGTGAAGGTTTAATCAGGGCAATTGACCCAGAGCAAAGAAAACATGCAAAGTATATTCCTTATTGGGCATAATGTTTAAGTAACTAGGATTTCTGAATGTACTCAAATATTCAATAAGATCTCACTATCAAGCCATATTCTTATGTAACGGCTATGTAACTAGAGGTGTGTGGGGTCGGTTTCTACTTTTGTCAACAGCCATCTTGTGTTTTACTGTTATTTGTTGAAAAATTATAAATATAGAAAAATCCTTTTCCCGTCATTATATTGTTACAAAGAGATAATATTTATCCCATTGGTTCGAACTCATTAAGCAGCTTTAGATACGTTTCTTGAGTGGGTTTCGCTACCCATGTTTCGTAGAGCGGAGCAATCTCTCCATTATTGTTATTAACCGTGTTACAGGGCTCAAAAAAGAAACCATCGGGGGAGGCTATAAAAAGCCATGATGGATTCCAAGCTTTGAGAGTGGCTTCGGCAATTTCTTTTAGGTCTTCTGAATCTCTATGATATCGATATTTAACCTCAACTAGGTACACTTTTGTTTTATCTTGAGATACCAAGATAAAGTCCGGAGCATTCCTAATGTTTTCAATAACCGCTTGGATTTCTGCTAAATGTTGATATTGAGCCAGTTCAGGTAAGGTGTACTCATATCCAGAGCGAAGGACAGTATATTCTCCAGATTCCTGAAACATATATTCAAATATGGTCTCGGCGATCTTTCCCTTGATCAGGTGTTTTATAAAGTTTTGTTCCATAATGAGATTAATTATATAAATTTCCTCTTTGAAGTCTGTCCTTATGGTATCTAAATAATGTTTGTTCAATTTTTCTGGGAGACGTTTTATATGTCTTTGCAAGGGATCTGATGATTTCTAAAAATTTTAACCAGTTATTGACGGTTAAGCTAGTGCCTCGCTTGTTGTTATCGACTAGATGAAGATGATGGAGTGTTTGCCATACTCTAATATCGATAATTCCGTATTTTTTTTGGTCGATTAATGTAAGTAAGGCAGATGCTGTTGGAACTCCAACACCACATAATGTTTTTAAGTATAATATTTTTTCTTTCTCGTTTTTGCTATTCAATGCGCTTTTTGTAATGTGCTTTATTTGTTTTTCGGTATTTTTCAGGTAATGCTTTTTAGGGCGTGCACTTTTCCATAGCGCAATTTGCAGAAATTCGTTTTTGGTCAGATAAGGGACTTAATGTTAACTGGTCAGTACCCTATTACCGAGATAGTGAAGATCGCTAATAGTTGGGGGCTTACGACTCGTCCGACGAAGAGGCGCGCGGCTCATCCATTATGTAAGAGCACAGTCTATAAGATGTTTACCAAGCAGTTTTATACTGGGAAGTTTGTGTGGGCGGGGGAAACCTATGAGGGAAACTATCCTCCCATGATTACCATGGAAGAGTTTGATCGAGTGCAGGGTTTACTGGGGTTGAAATATGTCCCCAGACCACAGAAGTTCGAATCTTTTACTTCAGGGCTTATCCGTTGCAGTTGTGGTGGATGCCTGATAGTGGAGCATGTTAAAAAGTTTATACAATCAAAAGGGAAGCATGTTTATTATGCCTATGCGCGTTGCGGTAGACAGAAAAAGGGCCACAAAGACTGCAAAGAGCTTGCAATACCGGTTCACGAGATTGAAAAGCAGGCGAGTGAATACCTATCGACCATCAGAATTTCCGATGCGTTTCACAAATGGGCAATTAAAAATATCCAGCAGGTCCAGGAACAGGAGAAGAACGTCAGGTTTGTTGAAGTCGATTCTTTGCGGAAAGCTCATGATGATTGTCAGAGAAAGCTGGATAATCTGTTGGATTTGAAAATTTCATCTGGAAATACTAATGGAAGCTTACTGAGTGATGATGAATTTAAGACAAGAAAACTTTTGTTAATGGGGGAAAGGGATCGGCTGTTGGAAAATATGAAACAAGCCAATTTGAGGGCGGATAAGTGGGGGGAGATAGTTCAGGATGCATTTGATACTGCTGTTAATGCTCAAAGGGAGTTTGACGAGACCAAAGAGGTCCAAAAGAAAAAGCTGATTCTGTCCAAAATCGGGGCGAACTTTTTTATAAAGAATGGAAACCTAAATATAGAAGCCAAACAGCCGTATCTGACATTTGAGAAGAGGTTGCCAGAGGTAAGAGAGATTGAAGAACGGGGCAAACCGCCGAGAGGTGGCAGTACAAAGCCACATAACTATGTTTTGCGCGAGGTAATTCCTATATGGAGCGGTACACGGGAATCGAACCCGTGTCTCCGCCTTGGCAAGGCGGCGTACTACCATTGTACTAGTACCGCGGATTTTCAAATAATACGTTTCCGGGAGAGAGCATGGCGCTTCGCTGCGTGCGTAGCGTTAGGAATATAGCAAAATTTCCTAAAATTACAAATCCAATTTTATCATTGGTTTGGGAAGGTTCTGCTGCTAAAATCTGTCTTGCTGAACTTATTTGTGAAAACACCAAAATGCTGGATAAATACTTTGATTATAAACAAAAGGAGGCCGAACTTTACCGGAAATGGGAGAAAGCCGGCTGCTTCAAAGTCGAGAATACGGGACGCCATGCTGGGAAGAAGGGCTCGAACGAAGCTGGGGATTCAGGGGCCCCATTGAGTGAGAGGCCTTCTTCCCAGCCGGACGGTCATGATTCTCCGGTTTTTGATATCACCATGCCGCCACCCAATGCCAACGGGGAAATGCACTTGGGACACTGTTACGGACATACTTTGATGGACATTCTGGGGCGTTATCACCGGCTGAAGGGCGAACGCGTCATGCTGGTGCCGGGCAAGGACCATGCGGGCATACAGACGCAGGTGGTTTTTGAAAGAAAGCTGCGGGAGGAAGGCGTAGCATTGGAGAAAATGCCGCGCGAAGATTTCTGGCAGCGCTGCTACGAATTCTGCACGGATCGCGCGGGCTATATGCGTTCGCAGGAAAAAATGCTGGGCACTTCCGCCGATTTCGACCGCGAAATATTTACCCTGGATCCGCGGGTCAGCGAGGTGGTCTATGAAACTTTTTTCCGCATGTGGCGCGACGGTCTGGTTTACCGCGGGACGCGCATGGTGCACTGGTCGGTCTATTCGCAGACCTCCATTTCCGACGTGGAGGTGGAATACAAGGAGGAAAAGGGACATCTGTGGCATATCCGCTATCCCCTGCTGGACAAAGTGAAAAAGCCAAAAAGGAAAAGAATCCATCTGGCAGATTTGGGCAAGGTGGAAATGCTGCACAATGCCGGCAATCACTGGGTGATAATTTTACCGGCCGCCGGCGGCAGGTTTGCACAGATCGGTGAAGCGATAGTTAAAATGGATGAAACCAATGGCGTGGAGATAGAAAGAGATTACATTCTGTTCAGAATCGAAGAATATAAGGGCGGGAAGGTGAAACCGGATGTGTTATCGCGATTTAACGAAACCATCCGGGTAAAAATCCTGCAATCCAAAAAAGATCTCACGGTCATGGAGGTAGTACCGGATCTGGATGATGACGAAAATATCGTGGTAGCCACCACCCGGCCGGAAACAATGCTGGGAGACACCGCGGTGGCCGTACATCCCTCTGACCCGCGCTATACCCATCTGGTGGGCAAGAAAGTCCGCGTCCCCATGGTCAACCGTGAGATAAAGATTATCGCCGATGACCGGATTGATATCGGCTTCGGCACGGGCGCGGTGAAAGTCACGCCGGCCCATGATTTCACCGACAACGAGATCGGACATGATCACAAGCTGGAGGAAATCCAGGTGATAGACAAGTTCGGTAAAATGACGGCGGCAGCCGGCAGCGATTACCGGGGCCTCTCCATCGACCAGTGCCGCGAAAAACTGGTGAGCGATCTGAAAGAGGCGGATTTGCTGATTTTAACGGAGGAAATAATGCATAAAGTGCCGATTGCGGAGCGCGGCAAGGACATTGTGGAGCCGCTGATTTCCACCCAGTGGTTTGTCAGCGTCGACAAGGAAGGACTGAGCCTGAAAAAACGCGCCCTGGAGCTGATCAATTCCGGACGCATCAAAGTTTATCCGGCCCGGATGAAGGAGCTGATTGTGCAATGGCTGGAAAATCTGCGCGACTGGAATATTTCCCGCCAGATTCTATGGGGTCATCGCCTGCCGGTCTGGTACAAAAATAAGGATACCGACCGTGAAAAAATCCATATCGGCAAAAAGGCTCCCGATGACAGCGGCTGGGAACAGGAAACCGACACTTTCGACACCTGGTTTTCCTCCGGACAATGGCCCTATTCCACGCTGGCCAGTCTGGGGTTTCTGGATCTGGAAAACCCTTCCGGCAGTGAATTTTTCCCAACGCACACCATGCTGATGGGCAGAGACATCTTGTTTTTCTGGGCCTGTCGCATGCTTTTATTCAGCGCCTACAGAATGAATGACATACCCTGGAAAAACATTTATTTCACCGGACTGATACGAGATGCCAAAGGCCAAAAAATGTCCAAGTCCAAGGGCAACGGCATCGAACCGAAGGAGATGCTGCAGAAATACGGCGCCGATCCGCTGCGCGCCGGACTGGTGGCCGGATCTTCGGCCGGGCTGGACATCAAATTCAATGAAAAGAAAGTTGACGCCTATGCCAAATTTCTCAATAAGATCTGGAATGCCGCCAAGCTGGTGGCCATCAAGGGCGAGGGCGATTACCGTCTGAAATTACCGCTCTATGATGAGCTGAAGCTGAACAGTTCAAAATGGATTCTGGGACAGCTGCTGGAGGTGCAAAAAGAATTCTGCAAGAGAATGGACAATTATGAATTCAGCAATGCTCTGGAGCTGATTTACCATTTCAGCTGGGATGTTTTTTGCTCCTGGTATCTGGAAATAAACAAGGTGGAACTGGAACAGGCCAGTGAATTTACCGAGGAAATCAAAGTTTCGATGTTCAAAGTGCTCGCTGGCGTGCTGCAGATGCTGCATCCCTTTATGCCCTTTGTAACCGAAGAGATCCATGAAAGTCTGGAAAAATTGGGTGGAGAAAAATTACTGGCCGAAGAGCGTTTCGCGGTAGTGGAGGGTTTTCGGGAAAATCTGTATATGGAAGCCGGTGCAGAAATACAAAAGATGATGAATCTGGTTACGGCCTGCCGCGAAGTAAGGCAGGTGCTGGGAAAAGGCTTTTCCGACAGGCTGCAGTTGTGTCCGGATTTTGCGGTGAGTGCCGGAGCGCTGGAACTGGCTAAAAAGCTGGGTAATGCCGACATGGTGGATTTAAAAG